>ERZ506979.1086-NODE-1086-length-13125-cov-8.394415_pt1 | contig 13125 bp, 14 predicted proteins | sample MGYA00512887_ERZ506979 | MGnify/ENA metagenome assembly ERZ506979 | reverse complement strand
ATTTACGACGGTGCAGGTGCGGTTGTTGCCAACTACAACTATGACGCTTGGGGAAATGTAATTTCTGTCACCGATGCCAATGGTACAGCGATTACAGATTCGACCCACATTGCCAATGTTAACCCGCTTCGCTATCGTGGGTATTATTACGACTCTGAAACGGGATTCTACTATGTGTCCAGCCGTTATTACGATCCTGAGATCGGGCGATGGGTAAATGCGGATTCGTCTGACACATTAACGGCAAATTTTGAAAACTTTGCACAATACAATGTGTTTGCATACTGCTTTAACAATTCTGTTAATATGTGTGACTTAGATGGTTTCTGGGCTTTTGCAATTGCGGGGGGCGGATATTTGGCAACAGCAGGAACAATTGGAGTCGCAAACGCATGGAATCCTGTTGGGTGGGTTATAGTTGGAACTGTCGCTATTGCAACGGTAACTATGGTTGGTGTAATCGTATATACATCAACTGTAAGAAAAAACGAACCTGATTCGTATGCTCGCCCGGGGCAGAAAAAGCAAGGGCGTGAGCGCAAAAACAAAGCCCGGAAAAATAAAAATTGGAAACCAAGGTCTAAGCCTAAACCTCCCAAAAAACACACGCCGAACAGAAATCATAGGAAGTATTAAAAATGCATATTTGGACACTTACCAATTGGCAAAAGAATCTTGACAGCGAAGTCAAAAGACGAACCGGAATCCGTTTTAGATATGAAAGCTCGGTTGACCCTGAGGTAAAAAGAGCATGTACACAGTTTGCACGGTGGTTGCGAGCCGAGTATTATTTTCCGTTGAGAGTTCCTGTTTATGTTAAAGGAAGCAAGACCGTCCGAACACAGGATGGTGAAACAGCAGTAGGCAGTTTTTTTGAACCATTTTCATATTATACAGAGCCGTACATAAAAATTGCAACTGGCGATTATGATGATTTACAAAGCCGAAATGGTAAAGACAATGCACTTGCAACAATTCTTGCAACATTAGCCCATGAGTTAACACATTACTATCAATGGATAAATGATATTCAGCTTACTCCAAAAGGCAGAGAACAACAGGCGACAAGATATTCAAATTATATAATCGATGAATATTCTATGACGTGTGACCACCCTTGAAAAAATGAAAATAAAAACATCAAAATTTACGACGGCACAGGTGCGGTTGTTGCCAACTACAACTATGACGCTTGGGGCAATGTAATTTCTGTTACCGATGCCAATGGTGCGGTGATTACAGATTCGACCCACATCGCCAATGTCAACCCGCTTCGCTATCGTGGATATTATTATGACTCTGAGACGGGATTGTATTACATAAGTGCTCGTTATTATGATCGTATGTTCGCGGAGGAGGTAGCGTATTTGCAGATTCAGGAAACAACGCATACAAATTCGCCAAGGCTGTTGGAGGAGGGGCTTCTCCTGTACACGATATGCCACATGGAGGAGTAGGCTACTGGAAACATTACCATGCAACTCGAAGAGACAAAAGAACAGGAGGACATGTGTTTTATGTCTGATAGAATATATTTGAATTATGATGATATTGTTAAAGAAGAATCGGTAGTTATAGACTATTTAGCAAAAAATTCAGACCGATTTTCCGTTACTGCTGTTATAAAAAGACCTTATTCACAATTGCCTCCCGATTTTAATTATGGTGTACAATTACAACCGTTTGTAGAAAACTATATTTTTGAAAGAAAAGATTGGCTTGTCAATTTTTTAGGTTATATGAGGCATCAAATTATGGTGGTTTGCCGTTGTTGCAAGGAAAGCCGTAAACAACTTTTGCTAATTCCCAATGTTTTTTTGCCTATAGATAACGATATTCCCGAAGATATTTGCTTCTATCGAAATGGCAAATTGTGGTTCGCAACAATTTCACATGAAAAGATTGCGTTTGCGGTAGATGTTACAAAAGCGGATTTGACATTCTTCAAGGAGAATGGGATAAAATCTTATATTTGACCTGCATTGTAATTAATATGATACCAGAGTATTGCAATCCTTTTAACTCTACTGCAGATGTTGTTCTCGCATTAGGAAAACAGATTGTAATCCAGTTTGGAAGTGCAGAAATTGTGGCGTCAAGTTGGTATATTGCAGGAGTCTTTTCTGTAATTAATCCTGTGGTTGGATTTCTCGCTGGAACAGCATGGTATTTTGGAATGCAAGGTCTTTGGGAAACCGTATCTAATGAGCTTTAAAGGAGGAAAAAATGAAATCTAAATATAAAAAGTCAGTTCTATTTTTGCAGGAGGTTGTCCTTTTTGCAATGGGTATAGGCATGGCTCTGCTATTTTGGCATGGGCGCTATGATACCGACAGCTTTAAAAGGACGCTTATCGGCGGAATCGGATTGATGATTGCTTTCTTCGCGGTCTTTTTTGCTGAGTATTTTAACAGATATGTCGAACTTGGCGATAGTTGCGCAAAATTCAATTCATTCCGAGTCACAAAGGGCAAAAAAGCGATGAATATGAATGTGAGCTACGAAAATATTCTTGCTATAGATTCAATGAGGATGCCTCTGCTCGGAATCTATAAAGTTGTGGTGCGTGCAAAGAATATGCCGGGTAGCATCCCGATTACTCCGGTCATGTCGCATTATTGGAAGCTTGTCACTCAACTTTGCGATTTGGCGAAAAAGTATAACCCGCAGGTCAATATAAGCGATGATCTTCTCGAAGAGATCGAAAAAAAGCGGAGTAAATAAAATGAAGAAAGTCAGAAATAAGAAGAAAACTATAGCTTATATAATTATAATTCTGGTGGCTCTTCTGTGTGATTTCCTGTATGCAATACTGTATTTGAAAGGCATCATTTCACCGGAGTTCAATTACATACCCGAATGTATACTTCTGTTGAGCGTTTCGGCGATTTGCGCCGTAAAATTCAAAGACAAAGGCAACGCGAAATAGTGTTATGCTATTTATATGGTGTCAATAAAACAATTACAGATATCTTACAGTCGCATTAGGCAGCAGAGGTAGTGTGTACTGAACAGCGGATAGCCTAAAATGAACGAAAACGGCTAAGGACTAACCCCCAAAAAGCATCTGGCTTCTTGGGGGTTGGTTTATTTGTCAATTGTTGTTTACTGTGATTTCCCGTTCTTATATATAATATGTGTCATCACGATTTTATATAGGAGATGTCATGATGGCAGAGTTAAAAAAACATTGAAGGCATATACCGTAGATTTGAATCGATTTTTAACATTTTGCATTGATAAATCATGAATATAGTATATAAACTGTTGACATTGCCTCAAATCGGGAGTAAAATATATATGTAATTAATTAACACGATTAACTAATTATCCGCAGCTTATGCGGGTGAAAGGGGAATGCGAATGAAATTTCGGTCAAAGGGCGGCGCTCTGCTTATAGAAACGCCCGGCGGCAGGTCGATCGAGCTTAATGCCGACACCTTGTTTGTCAGCGTAGGCGAGGTGAAGCCGAGCTACCGTATGAGCCGTGGAAGCTTTAAAATACGGCAGAAAAAGCTGAGTGAAACAAGGCTCTTTCTCTCGCGCGTTAAAGACGGCGACGGCGGCGCTGAGCTTGAGTTATCGAGCAAAAACGGCGGCGCGGTGCTCGCGGTTTCCTTGACGGAGGATAACGGCATATTAAAATTCACTCCGCGCGTTCTCGACGGCGGCAATTACAACCGCCTTGCTTTCAGGCTTCCCGCGTCTCCGGACGAGTCCGTCTACGGCGGCGGAGAGACCTTCGCCGAATTTGACTTGCGCGGCAAGCGGCAGAGGGTGTGGGTCGCCGAGCACATAAACGCCGGGCAGATAGCACGCAAGATAATCAAATCCTCCTTGAACATAAAGGCAGTCGACCGCAAGCAGCGCTATTCAAACTACGAGACCTATTACGCGCAGCCGACCTTTGTGTCCTCGAAAAAATATTTTGTCCACTGCGACACAACGGACTATGCCGAGTTTGACTTTCGCAAAAAGCAGTTTCACGAGATAAGAATAAACAGTGTCTGCCCGATTTATATCGGCATTGCCGAGAGCTTTGAGGAGCTTTCGGAAAAGCTCGGAACACTGCTCGGCAGACAGCCCGAGCTCCCCGAATGGGCATATGACGGCGCGATACTCGGCATTCAGGGCGGCACGCAGACGGTGTACGACAAGCTCGAAAAGGCCGCAGAATACGGCACTGCGGTTGCGGGCGTCTGGTGCCAGGACTGGGAGGGCAGGCGCGTTACCGCGTTCGGCAAGCAGCTCCAGTGGAACTGGGAGTGGGACAGCGAGCGCTATCCCGAGCTTGACAAGAAAATCTGGGAGCTAAAGGCGCGCGGCGTGCGCTTTTTGGGCTACATAAATCCGTTTTTAGCTATAGAGAAACCGCTCTACGCCTATGCCGCGAAGCAGGGCTACTGCGTCAAGGACGCGCAGGGGAACGACTATCTCGTAAAGATAACGACCTTCCCCGCCGCCATGGTGGATCTGACCAATCCCGAGGCGTATGAGTGGATAAAGAGCGTGATAAAGAAGAACATGATAGACTTCGGGCTCGACGGCTGGATGGCGGACTTCGGCGAATATCTGCCGACCGACTGCGTGCTTTTCAGCGGCGAAAATGCCGAAAAGGTGCATAACTCATGGCCTGCGCGCTGGGCTAAGGTCAACCGCGAGGCTCTCGAGGAGACGGGAAAGCTGGGCGAGATTTTCTTCTTTACACGCGCCGGATATACGGATACCGTTAAATACTCCACCCTCATGTGGGCGGGGGATCAGCATACGGACTGGACGGTCGATTTCGGTCTGCCGTCGGTCATTCCCGCATCGCTCTCGCTTTCGATGTGCGGTTTCGGACTGACCCACAGCGACATCGGCGGATACACCACCTTCGCAAAGATGCGCAGAAACCCGGAGCTTTTCATGCGCTGGGCGGAGATGAACGCCTTCAGCCCGCTCATGCGTTCGCACGAGGGCTCGAACCCGGATCTCAACGCGCAGTTCGACGCAAATGAGCAGGTGCTCGCCCACCACGCTAAGTTTTCGCGCATCCACCGTGCGCTCAAGCCCTATCTCATTGATATGGCGGCGCTCAACGCCGAGCGGGGCATACCCGTGACGCGCCCGCTGTTCTATCACTACGACGGCGAGCGCGAGCGAAAAGAGAGCACGGAATATCTGCTCGGGCACGATTTGCTCGTTGCTCCGATAATAAGGGAGGGCGCAAAGAGCAGGGAGGTTTACTTCCCCGACGACAGGTGGATAAGCATTTGGAACGGCAAAGAATACGGCAGGGGCTGCGCCGAAATAGACGCGCCGATAGGCACCGTGCCCGTATTTTACAGAAAAAACAGCGAATACTCCGAAATATTTGAAAAACTCAAGGAGGCTTAACAATGGCAGCGACGCCCGCAACACTGCAAAACAAAACCTACGGCATAGGAATCAGAGACAAAATAGGCTATGCCCTCGGCGACGCGGCGGGTCTTATGACCTTCGCGCTCGTCGGCTCGTTCCTGCAGGTGTTCTATACGAACGTACTGTATATCGACCCGAAGAAGATAACCGTGCTCTTTCTGATAGCGAGGATATGGGACGCGATAAACGACCCGATGTGGGGCGCGGTTGTCGATTCCCGCAGACCCGGCAAGAACGGCAAGTTCCGCCCGTATCTGCGCTGGTTCTCGACCCCGCTTGCTATTTTCGGCGTGCTGATGTTCGTCAAAATACCGGGGCTCAGCGAGGGACAGTATCTCGCCTTTGCCTACATAACCTATATCGGTTACGGAATGCTCTATACTATAGTAAATATACCCTACGGCTCCATGGCATCCGTCATAACTACCGATGAGCTCGAGCGCTCGTCTTTGTCGATGTTCCGCTCGATAGGCGCGGGCTTCGGCGGCCTGCCGGGTCAGATACTTCTGCCCCTGTTTGTATATTCGACGGTTGCCGCAACGGGCGAGAGAGTCCTCGACGGCAGCAAGCTGCTCATAGGCGTCGCTGTATTGGCGGCGTTGAGCATACTCGTCTATCAGCTCTGCTACAAGATGACCACCGAGCGCGTTGTGGCAAAGCCGACCGAGAAAAAAGTCAGGGTCAGCAAAACAGTCAGGTCGCTTTTCAAGAACAGACCGTTCATCGCTCTGTGCATAGCGTCAATGCTTTTGATAGCCGTTCAGCAGTATACTCAGACGACCTATCACTACCTGTTCCTCAACTATTTCAAGAAGCCCGAGCTCTATTCGCTCGTCACGGTTTTCACCTATCTGCCCATGGCGCTGCTGCTGCCCGTGCTTCAAAAGATAGTCCGCCGTTTCGGCAAAAAAGAGGCGTGCGCCGTCGGCATGGCGGGGGCGTTTATAGCAAACCTCGTACTGTGGCTCATAGGCACAAAGAGCGTCGTTGTGTTCTTCATATTCTGCTTCCTCTCGGGGCTCGGCATGACCTTCTTCGTGCTTGAGGTCTGGGCGCTTGTGACGGATGTTATAGACTATCAGGAGACGCTCTCCGGTCAGCGCGACGAGGGTACGTCCTACGCTTTCTTCTCGTTTACGAGAAAGCTCGGCCAGACCATAGCTGGCGTTCTTGGCACGGGAGTTCTGACCCTCATAGGCTATGACGCGAAGAACCTTACCTCCCAAGCCGTTGACAAGCTTTACAGCGTTTCAACGGCGCTGCCCGCGCTCATGTGCCTGCTCATGGCTCTTTCTCTCGGAGTGTTCTACCCACTGACGAAGAAAAGGCTTCAGCAGTTGAATGAAAATAAACATCAGGAAAAAACAGAAGAATAAAAGGAGCGATATATCATGAAATATTTTCTCGACAGCGCAAAGATAGACGAGATAAAATTTGCATACAACACTTTCGGCATAGACGGCGTGACAACCAATCCGAAGCATATCATGAACAGCGGCAAGCCGTTTTTGACCGTCATAGCCGAGCTCGCGCAGTGGGTCAGGGACGAGGGAATAGAGGGCTATGAAAATTTCCCCGTTTCGGTTGAAATAAATCCCCATCTCGACGACGCCGAGGAAATGATAAAAGAGGCTGAAAAAATAGCCGCAATGTCGCCGAACTTCGTCATAAAGATACCCTGCACCGAGGCGGGCGTGACCGCCGCGCGCAGGCTCGAAAAGAAGGGTATCAGAACTAATCTCACCCTCGTTTTCTCTGCCGCACAGTCCATATGGGCGGCGAAAAACGGCTCTCTGTTCGTCTCGCCGTTCATCGGCTGGAAAGAGGCGAACGGCGAGGATTGCAGGCAGTATATCGCCGACATAGTGAAGATATATAAGAATTACGGCTTCTACGGCAAGACGCAGATAATCTGCGCCGCGATAAGAACGCCCAAGCAGTTTGTCGACTGTGCAACGGCGGGCGCCGATATAGTGACCTGCGGACTCGATGTGTATCTCGAGAGCATAAAGCACGCCTACACCGTACAGGGTCTCGGAATTTTCACAGACGCATGGGACAACACAGTGACTGAGTGAGGTGGCAAAAATGAATATAGGATTCATAGGCCTCGGCATAATGGGCGAGGCCATGTGCGCCAATATAATAAAAAAGCATGACGGCAAGGTTTTTCTGTATGACCTCGACGGCGAAAAGGTCGAAAAGCTCGCCGCCCTCGGAGGCTTCGCCTGCGCCGACAGCGCGGAGCTCGCCGAAAAGAGCGACGTCATAATAACCATGGTCCCGAAATCCGAGCATTCGCGCTCGGTCTATGAGGCTGTTCTGCCCGTCTTGGACTGCACAAAAACCTGCATTGATATGAGCACCATAGACCCCGCCGTGTCCGTTGAAATATCGGAGAAGGTAAAGGCGGCCGGCGCTCGCTTCGCGGATGCACCGGTAGTCAAGTCGAGACCCGCCGCCGAAAGCGGCACGCTCGGAATTTACGTCGGCTCGGATGAGGAGACGTTTGAAAAGATCCGCCCGATTTTAGCCTATATGGGCAGCAATATTATCCGCATGGGCAAAAACGGTATGGGGCTCGTGATGAAAATCTGCCACAATACGCTCGTAGCGCAGATTCAAAACGGAGTCAACGAAACTCTCGCGCTCGCAAGGAGAGAGGGCATATCGGTAGATGATTTCGCCCTTGCGATTTCCTATGGCGGCGGACAGAATTTCTATCTCGACGGTCAGGCGCAGAACATAAAAAACGAGAACTGGACTACCGCATTCTCGCTCGAAAATATGCACAAGGATCTCGGTATCTGCGAGCGGCTGAGCGCCGAGGCGAATTTCCCCATGCCGGGCATGGAGAACGCCAAGGCAGTCTACGACAAAGGCATGGCGGCGGGACTCGGCAAGGAGGATTTCCGCGCTACTTACAAGGTGGTCAGCGGTGAATAATATGCTTGAAATTTTAAACGCCGTCAACGATGTGCCGGTGCTCTCGGTCTTTGACCCCGCGTTTGCGCCCTACGGCAGAGTGCTCGAGGGCTGCGACTTTTCGCGGGCAGACGAATATATGCTCGAAAAAACCGATATCCCCGAGAGCGGGAATATTTATGTCCCGAGCGTGCCGGAGCTTGAGGAATCGGAGCTTAAGTCCGATATCGAAAACACGCTCTACGGCTCGATGCCCGTGCAGATAGGCTTTTGCAACGGCAGGAACACGACCTATAACGGCTTCGAGTATCACAAATGCTCGGAGATAAACTACGCCGTGACGCCGTTTATGCTCGTGCTCGGTCACGTCTGGGATATCAGGGACAACACCTACGATATCCGCAGCGCTCAGGTGTTTTTCGTGCCTGCGGGCACGGCGATAGAGATGTATCAGACTACTCTGCACCTCTCGCCCTGCCGCGTGTGTGACGAGGGCTTTAAGGATATAGTCATCCTCTCCCGAGGCACAAACACGCCGCTCGAATACAAAAAAACGAACGCCGACCCAGAGTCCGTGCTGCTGCTCCAAAGAAACAAGTGGGTCATAGCCCATCCGGAGCGCGAGCCGCTGATAAAGCAGGGGGCGCACCCGGGAGTTATCGGCGAAAACAAAGAACTATTCTATAAATAAAGGAACTGATGAAATGAGCGATTTCAAGCTTGCGTATGTCCCCATAGGCGTGCCGACCTTCGAGCTGGTCAGCGCGGGGGAACAGTTTGAAAAATCTAAAAAGATGCTGCGCTCGCTCTGCGCGGACGCGGTATGCCCCGAGGAGATGCTCTTGTCCGTTGACAAGCTGACGGCGTTTCTCGACGGGCTTTCGCCCGACCTTATTGTGCTCCAAAACATAACCTTTGCAAACTCGGCGTATGCTTGCGAGGTGCTCAAAAGATTTGATTGCCCCATATTGCTCTGGACGCTCAGAGAGCCGGTCATAGACGGCGGACGCTTGAGACTGAATTCCCTGACCGGCGCTTTTTCTGCTGCGAACATGATAAAATATTTCCGCAAAGAGCAGTTCGGCTATGTGTTCGGCTCGCCCGAGGAGGAGAGCGTGATAGCCGAAATCGACGCATATATCCGCGCGGCGCAGGTCTGGAAAGAGCTGAAGAGCCTTAAAATGGCGAGCGTCGGACATACCCCGCAGGGCTTCGGCTTCGGCAGGGCGCTCGATGCTGAAATGTTGAAAAATTTCGGCGTGACGCTCGAATCGATTGAGGCGCGCGAGCTTATAGAAAAGGCACTTGCATATTCGGACGGCGAGGCGCGCGAGTATCTCGACAGAGCCGCAGGGTGCATGAACGGGCTTGAAAACACCCCGGAGAAGAACGCACTCGATTTTGCGCGGCTTTACAGAGCCTATGACGAATATGTAAAGATAAACGGGATAGGCGCTCTCTCCTCGAGATGCTGGCCGGATTTCTTTACTTCGTTCGGCACGCCAGTCTGCGCGGTGCTTGCCATGCTCAACGACATGGGCGTCGCCGCCGCGTGCGAGGCCGACACATACGGCGCGCTGTCAATGTTTATCGGTATGCGCCTTAGCAAAAAGAGCGTGTTCTTCGGCGACCCCGTATCGCTCGACGAAAACGAGAACACGGTCACATTCTGGCACTGCGGAACGGCGGCGTGCTCGCTTGCCCGCAGGGATACGGGCGCTTGCGTCGGAGTCCACTGCAACAGAAAAATAGGCCCTACAATGGAGTTCGGCTGTATGCCCTGCGGCAGAGTCACGGTGTTCAGAGTCGGCAAAAAGCCGGACGGGAGCTTCAGATTTTTTGTCGCCTCGGGCAGCGCACTCGATAAGCCCAAGCAGTTTTACGGCACGAGCGCCGTGGTGAAAACGGATTCGGACGCTCGCGAGCTCATAATGAACAGCGTCAGAGACGGCTGGGAGCCGCATTTCGTTGTTATATACGGCGATGTGAAGCGTGAACTGTGCGCTCTCGCCGAGATGCTCGGCATGGAGATAAACGAATACTGATATGGTAAAGAAGATACTTTTTCTCTTGGTGGTGTTTTTGACTAACATCATCCAGGGGATAACCGGTTTTGCGGGGACCATGCTCGCTATGCCGCCGAGTGTCATGCTCGTCGGGTTCGACACCGCAAAGCCGATACTAAACGCCCTCGGTTTGCTCTCGGGTATATATATAGTCGCCGCGAACAGAAAGAGCGTCAACAAAAAAGAATTTTTAAAAATTGTCGCCGTGATGTCCCTCGGTATGCTCGCGGGCTTTGCCTTGCGCAGTGTCTTGGCGGGCAGAGAGCGGGTGATGTATATCATGCTCGGGGCGGTGGTTATTCTGACCGCCGTATCCGGCATATACAAAACATTCCTGAAAAAAGGCGGCGGGCACAGCCACGGAAAAGCCGTGTCCGCCGTTCTGCTTATTGCGGCAGGAGTGACGCACGGATTGTTCGTCTGCGGCGGTCCGCTTCTCGTTTCGTATATGACGGGCAAGGTCAGTGACAAGCAGGAGTTTCGCGCCACGCTCTCCGCGTGCTGGATAGTCCTCAACGGAATAATTTTAACAGACGACATAAGAACCGGACTGTGGAACAAGAATATGCTTTTACTGTTTTGCATATCCGCCGTCATACTTTTTGCGGCGATGTTCATCGGCAGCCTGCTGTGCAAAAAGATGAGCCGCGGGCTGTTTATGAAGATAACATATATCCTGCTGATAGTATCGGGAGCGCTCTTGTTTATAAAATAATTTGATAGGTGCGCGAAATGTAGTATAATAATACATGGAGGAGGCGGCGCTATGGACTACACGGGATTTAACATGAGCCGTATAAAAAATGCAAACAGAGCGTCTGTGCTCTATCTGCTCAACGGCAGAAAGAGCATGAGCCGCAAGGATATTGCGGATTCGCTCGGGCTTACCCCCGCTGCGGTCAGCAAGATTTGCGCCGAGCTTATAGCGGAGGGCGCGGTCAGCGAATGCGGCTTCTCGGACGGCGCGGGAGCGGGCAGGAGAAAGATAATCCTGTCCCTAAACTCCTCTCGATTTGCCGTCCTCGCCGTGAGCATAGACGCAGGAGGCTATTACTGCGGAATATGCACCCTCGGCGGAGAGGAGACAGTCGGGGAATATACGACGCTTCCGAGAGACACAAAGCCAGAGGAATTTCTGCGCGCAGTCGGAGAGAGCTGCCGCAGGCTTATAAAAAACACCCCGACCGGCGGCGCGGAGCTTATCGGCGCGGGAGTCGGAATAGTCGGCGGCGCGGACAGCTTGAGCGGAAAAACGACCGGCAGCTATGGCGTATGGCGTCCGGGGATAAATATAAAGAAAATATTGGAGGACGAGACGGGGCTTCCCGTCTGCGTCGATAACAACGTCAAGGCGTTTGCGCTCGCCTCGCTGATATTCGACAGGGAGCACAGCGCGGATAACATACTGTTCGTGAAATGGGGGCCGGGCGTCGGCTCGGCGATAGTCATAAACGGCGAGGTCTTAAACGGGACGGACAGCGGCTCGTCCGAGATAGGTCACTACATAGTCGACCCGAACGGCGAAAAATGCCGTTGCGGGCGCAGGGGATGTCTCGAAACGGAGGTCTCGGCGCCTGCGGTTATAAACCGCATAAGGGCGGTGTACTCCGAGAAAGCGGCTCCGGCGCTGTTCAAGATGACCGACGGCGATGCGGACAGGATAGATATAAGGCTGATACTCTCGGCGGCAAAGAGCGACGGCGCCGTAAGGTCGGAGCTTGAGCGGTGCGCGGACAGCCTTGCAAAGGCGGTCACGAATGCGGCGACGGTTATTGCACCGGACAGCGTTGTGGCGTTCGGCTATATGTTCGAAAGCAATATATTCGAGCTCTTCGCTAAGCGGTGCGCAAAGTATTATCCCGGCTTCGGAAAGGGCTATATCAGGCTCTCACCTCTCGACGGCAGGCACAGCTTCATCGGCCCCGCCGCCCTGGCAGCAAAAAAGTTTTTCTTCGAAAAATAAAAGCATAAGCCGATAAAAGTTATTATAAAGCATTAATCCTGCCCATGTTTTTTGTTGGGTGGGATTTTTTGTGCTTTGTTTCAAAATACGGACAGCGATAAATTGGGCTTTACCCCGCGCCCACTACAACAGCTCCGACTGCGGCAGCCCCGACACCGATCGAGCCGGATAACGAGCCGGATGCCGAGCCAGCCGTGGGAGAAGATACGGAAGTAAGCGAATAAAAAGCGAACCGCAGCGAAAACAACCGCTGCGGTTCGTGAGTTTTTATCCCGTTCAGCCGCAAGAAATTACTCCTCTGCGGCGGTCAGGGTTTTTGCGATTTCGACCGTCTCTGCAAAATCGGTATTCAAGTACATCATGTACTGAGTCAGGTTATCCTGATAGGCGATGGAACAAAAATCCCCCTGCTCTATCACAAAGACCGTTAAACCGTTTACAGACAATTCCTCGGCTTGGCTGTAACTTGTAGTGTTTTGGAAATCAACCGAAGGGATAAATTCTTCTGATTTAAATTCTCTTATAGATACTCTGCCGGACAACTTATTTGTACTGTAAGATAAAGATATGATTCTCATATCGTCAGTATTATTTTCTGTTATGTTCTCATAGATACAGTCACTTGATAAAAACATTGCCGGCAGTTTCAAGTCGGAAATATCGTGCTTCCTGAGCTCCGCGGCAATCTCCGTTCCGGGTATTCCGCTTTCATCCTTTTGCTTGTCGAAATGAACCTGTATGTGATTCTCATAGAAAGAGATGGCGCTG
>ERZ506979.1083-NODE-1083-length-13147-cov-4.292698_pt1 | contig 13147 bp, 9 predicted proteins | sample MGYA00512887_ERZ506979 | MGnify/ENA metagenome assembly ERZ506979 | reverse complement strand
GGCCGGAACAAATTTCTCAAGCTGGCCGAGCAGGACGGCATTACCCCGGCCTTGCGCTACGCGCCCGAGGCCCATGGCCTGTTCGCCCTGGTCTCGCCCTTCCGTTCCGGCGTGGAACTGGTCTGGGACAACAGTCTGGTGCTGGGCGAGGACATCATCTATCCCCGCGCGGAAAAGACGCCGCGCGCCGCCTCGCGGGCCTTCAAGGGCCTGGACAATTTTGACGACCTCAAAAACGGCGACCTGCTGGTCCACCGCGATTACGGCATCGGGCGCTTCGCGGGTCTGCACCATCTGGATCTCAACGAGGCGGCCAACGATTTTCTGCTCATTGAATATTCCGGGCGGGACAAGCTCTATGTGCCCGCCGACCGTCTGGGCCTGATCCAGCGTTTCAAGGGAACCGAGGGCGTGGAACCGGCCCTGGACCGCCTGGGCGGGCCGGCCTGGGCCGCGGGCAAGGAAAAAGCCCGCAAGGCCATTGAAAAAATTGCGGCCGACCTGGTGGAAATGTACGCCTACCGCAAGGTGGCCAAGGGCTTCCGCTACGACCCGCCGGGCGAGTTGTACCATGAATTCGAGGCCACCTTCGGCTTTGAGGAAACCCCGGACCAGGCCAAGGCCATTCAGGACGTGCTGGACGACATGGACAGGGGCGAACCCATGGACCGCCTGATCTGCGGCGATGTGGGTTTCGGCAAGACGGAGGTGGCGTTGCGCGCGGCCTTTCGCGCCGCCGCCGAGGGGCGGCAGGTGGCCCTGCTCTGTCCCACCACGGTGCTGGCCGAGCAGCATTACCAGACGTTCCGGGCCCGGCTGGCCGGATTCCCGGTCAACGTGGGCCTGCTGAGCCGTTTTGTGCCCCGGGCCCGGCAAAAGGAAGTGCTCAAGGCGGCGGCCGCCGGACAGATCGACATTCTCATCGGCACCCACCGTATTCTTTCCAGCGACGTGAAGCTGCCCAATCTGGCCCTGCTCGTGCTGGACGAGGAGCAGCGCTTCGGCGTGCGCCACAAGGAAAAGCTCAAGGCCCTGAAGAAGAACGTGGACGTGCTGACCCTGACGGCCACGCCCATTCCGCGCACATTGCAGCTTTCCATGTCCGGCATCCGCGAGCTGTCCATCATCGAAACCGCGCCGCAGGACCGCAAGCCCGTGGCCACGGCGGTGCTGCGCCGCGACGACGATCTGCTGCGCAAGGTCATCGCGCGCGAAATCGAGCGCGAAGGCCAGGTGTTCTGGGTTTACAACCGGGTGCAGGGTCTGGAGCGCGTGGCGGAATATGTGCGCAAGCTCGCGCCCGAGGCCAGGGTGGGCATGGCCCACGGCCAGATGTCCGAAACCGAGCTGGAAACCACCATGCACAAATTCTGGCACGGCGAGCTGGACGTGCTGGTCTGCACCTCCATTGTGGAGTCGGGCCTGGATTTCCCGCGCGCCAACACCCTGGTGGTGGACCAGGCCCAGATGTTCGGCCTGGGCCAGCTCTATCAGTTGCGGGGCCGCGTGGGCCGCAGCGACCGGCAGGCCTATGCTTTCTTCGTGGTGCCCGATGCCGAGCGTCTCACGGCCGTGGCCGAGGAGCGCCTGCGCATCATCATGGATATGGATTACCTGGGCGCGGGCTTCCAGGTGGCCATGGAAGACCTGCGCCTGCGCGGGGCGGGCAACATTCTGGGCGAGGTGCAGTCCGGACACATGGGCCGGGTGGGTCTGGACCTCTATCTGGAAATGCTGGAGGAGGCCGTGGGCCGCCTCAAGGGCACGCCTTCGGCCCTGGCGGTGGAAACGGAGCTGACTCTGGGCTTGCCTGCGCATATCCCCGCGTCGTACATTGACGACGGCCGCGAGCGCCTGCGCTGCTACAAGGCCCTGACCTCCGCCGTGGGCGGCGCGGCCAGGGAAGAGGCGGCGCTCTCCATGCGCGACCGCTTCGGTCCCTTCCCCGAGGAACTGAACAATTTTCTGGCCGTGCTGGACTTCAAGCAGTTCCTCACGGAGTTGCAGGTGCAGCGGGCCGACGTGCACCGGGACCACTTGCGCATGTTCTGGCCCGACGGCCAGACCGCCGTACAGCCGGAGCGCATTGTGGAACTGGCGGCCGGGATGCCGGGCGCGCGCCTGCATCCCCCGGCGGGCCTGACCCTGCCGCTGGCCGGGGAGCTTTCGTTCGGCGAGGGCTTGCAAAAAGTGCGGCTGGCGCTGGACAACATCCGGGCGTCGGCCTCCTGAAAAGACGGCGGACAGCCGGGGGAGCCGTGAGCATGGCGACGCGGGAAGATATCCTCGCTTACGTGAAGAAGACGTTCCAGACCGAGCCGGACTACCCCTGGCGGCGGTTTCCGGAGTATGCCGTGCTGCGGCATGGGGGGAACGGCAAGTGGTACGGTCTGATCCTGAATCTGCCCAAAGCGCGGCTGGGTCTGGAAGGAGAGGGAAACATCGACGTCATCAACCTGAAAAGCGATCATGTGCTGGATATTCTTGTGAACAGCGTGTCAGGCGCATTGCCCGCCTATCATATGAACAAGAAGCACTGGATTACGCTTGTGCTGGACGGCGGTTTTCCCGACGACGAACTGTACGGTCTCATTGACGAAAGCCACGGATTGACGCAGTGAAAGACATGATGCGGCGGATAGTTGGAAATGCGGCAAGATCGCGCGTCGCGAAGATATGCTTTGCGCCCCGTTGCGGACTTGTTCCGCTGCTTTGCTGTTGTCTTCTGCTCGCCGCCTGTCTGGAGAGCCGTCTGCCCGAGGGCGTGGTGGCCACGGTCAACAGCGAACCCATCCACCTGCGTACGGTGCAGGCCCTGCTGGACAGTCGTTCCGCCGCGCTGGGCACCCTGCAGCGGCCTTCGCTGGAGAATATGAAACGCCAGTACGGCGAGGCTCTGGGCACCCTGATCATCCACGCTCTGGTGCGCCAGGAGCTGGAACGCCGTCAGATTCCCGTGGCCGGCGCAACCATGGAGCAGGCCGTGGCCCTGGTGCGCGGCGACTACGGCTCCGGCGGCCTTTCCAAATTCCTGACTGACGAATCCCTGGATGAGGCGGACTGGCAGGCCCTGATGCGCGACCATCTGGCCATGCTGACCTTTGAAAAGCGGGTGCTGCTGCCCGGCATCCAGGTGCGGCTGGACGAAGTGCGCGCCTATTACCAGGAGCATCAGGCGGACTTCCGGCTGCCTGAAACCCTGGATGTCTGCTTTGTCTCCGGCGAGAACCGCGAGGCTCTGGACGCCTTTTGCGCGTCTTTTCCGGCGGGCAGAAAGACGCCGCCCGAAACGCTGCTGGCGCAATGCCTGGAAGTCAGGGCCGACGAGGTGCCGCCGCCGTGGACCAAGGAAGTGTCGGCTCTCAAGCCCGGAACCTGCCTCCCGGCCCGCCGCCGCAACGGCGTCTGGGAGAGCGTGGGGCTGGTGGAGCGCCTGAAGGCCCACAGCCTGGAAATGGCCGACGCCTATCCGCTGATTGAGCATATTCTGCAGGAACAGAAAAAAAGGGCCGCGTTCGAGCAATGGCTGGAAGGCAGCCTGTCCCGCGCCACGGTCAAGGTGTCGCCCCTGCTCAGGGACGAGGTGCTGACGCCGCCTTCAGCCAGGCAGGATCGGCAGGAGGAAGATGAGGACGAGGACGGCCGTTCGGACATGGTTGACGCCTCGGCGGGAGCTGAGGAACGCTTCGATGCCGGGGCGGCGGGAGTTGACGCCGGGTCCGTCAAACCTGCGGGCGATGCGGGCGCGGATCAGCCGCCCCGGCGGAACGGCGCCGGCGGCAGCGGGCGGCGCTGAATTCCGCCTGGTTGCGGTTGGACGCCCTTAAATTTTTTATTTATTGGCCTGATGGCCTGGAGATCGGACAAAAAGGGGCTAAGCTGCCTTTGTTCCGCCGAAGCGAAGCGCAGGCGGATAGCTGGTTTTGGCGGATCATCATGACAAAATAAGTGACCGGCAAAAGCTGAAGCGAGATGCGTCAGCCCTGCTGCCCGGCCCGCCGGACATTGCATCTCAGGCCGTTTTACGGTAGGCAGATGCCCATAACGATTTTCGGTAATTTCCTTGGTGCAAAGGGGAGACTCATAGTGAAGAAAACGCTTGTTCTGCTGCTGGCAATCTGGCTTTGCGGCATTTGCGGCGCACGGGCCGCCCAACTCAATAAAGTGGCGGCGGTGGTCAACGGTCAGGTCATCACTATGTTCGACCTCCAGAAGGCAGCCCTGCCCGAGCTGGCGCGAGCCAGACTCAATCCCAACGATCCGAAGCAGGCCAAGGACGTGGACAAGGTTTTCCGCAAGGTGCTGGACATGATGATCATGGACATCCTGCTCGGGCAGGAGGCCAAACGTCTCAAGATCAGCGTTTCCCCCACCGAAGTGGACAACGAAATCGCCAAGTTGATGAAGTCCCGCAACCTGACAAAGCAGCAGTTCGAAGCCCAGCTCGCCCAGCAGAAAATCTCCATCAACGAGATCCGCGAGAATTTTGAAAAATCTCTGCTGCGCCAGAAGATCATGGGCATGGAAGTGGGCCGCAAGGTAGTGGTGACCCCGGCCGAAATCAAGCAATACTACGAAGCCCACAAAGACAATCTCTATGACCGCAGCGGCCTGCATATGGGCGTGCTGGTCTATGCGCCCAACGTCAACGCCCAGTCCATTGCCGCCCAGATCAAATCCGGCAAGCTGACCTTCGAAGAGGCGGCGGCCAAATATTCCATCGCCCCTAACAAGGACAAGGGCGGCGACATGGGGCCTGTGGAATGGGACCGCCTGAACCCGGAATGGGAAGGGCGGCTTACCAAGATGAAGTCCGGCGACGTGACCGAACTATTCGACCTTCAGGGCCGCAAGGCCCAGGTTCATCTGTTCCGGCCCGGTGGCGGCGCGGACAAGCAGCTCACTCTGGAGCAGGCCACCCCGCAGATCGACGCCATTCTGCGTCAACCCAAGGCCGTTGAGCGCTTTGAGGATTATACCAGCCAACTGCGGAGCAAGGCCGTCATCGATATCCGGCTGTAAGTCGCCGCGCCTCGCGCGGTGGGATATACACAGAGGCTTTACATGACCTTAGAGGAACTGGGCGCGGCGCTGCGCGCCGAACGCGAAAAGCGGGGCCTGAGCATTGAGGATGTGGCCAACCACCTGAAAATCGGAGCCCGTCTGCTGCGCGCCCTGGAAGAGGGCGACGCCTCATCCCTGCCCCATCTGGCGTATGCCAAGGGCTTTATCCGCTCATACGCCTCCTATCTCGGCATGGCCGCCGAAGAAGTGAACGAAGCCGTCAGCGCTCTGGGTGGCGTGAGCCCGGCCATCACACATCAGCCCGTGTATACGCCGGAGGAGTCTCTGGCGCCGCCCCGGAGCCTGAAATGGCTGGGCGTGCTTATTGTTTTGGCGCTGCTGGGCGGCGGCGCGTATGTGGCCTGGCAGCAGGGCGCTCTGGAGTTTCTGAGCCGCCAGACGCGGCGTCTGGCCCAGCCCTCGCCGCCGCTGCAAACGCCGGATTCCGCCGAAATCATGCCGGGCCGGGATACTTCGGCCCCGACGGCTCCGTCTGCCGCCGGTTCGGTCCAGACGCCGTCCCCGTCTCCGGCCGCCACGCCTTCAACTGACGCTCCGGCAACCTCTTCGGCCCCCGCGACGGCACCGCCCGCAACCGCTTCGACTTCCGCCGCGCCCGTCGGCGACGCAATCGCGTCTGCCTCCGCTCCGGTTCCCGCCTTTGGCGGCGCTACGCGGAACGCGACGGCTGCCTGGGGTTTGGGTTCCACGCCGACGCGCAATGCGACGCAGCCCGCTGAATCCGGCCAGCCCGCGGACGGCGCGCTGCCTCCGGGCCAGCACAAGGTCATCATCACCGCCACGGAAGAATGCTGGATTCATTCCAACGCCGACAATACCGATACCCGGCAGTTTTCGTTGCGCAAGGGCGACACCTTTGCCCTGACCTTCACCAAAAGCCTGGAACTGAAGCTGGGCAATGCCGGCGGCGTGCGCATCCGCTATAACGGGCAGGACATGCCCGCGCCCGGCCAGTCCGGCCAGGTGCGGACGCTGACTTTTCCGCCCGCGGCCCGGCAGTGATGGAATGGGCCGATCAGGCCGTGGTTTTGCGCATCGGGCATTTCCGCGAATCTGATCTCTGGTTGAAGCTGCTCTGCCGCAAGCGCGGCCTGCTGACCCTGTTCGCCTTTGGCGGCAGCCGCAGCCGACGGCGTTTCTGCGGCTGTCTGGACGTGCTGAACACCCTGCAATGCCGGGTCAAGGCTTCGGGCAGAGGAAATTTTCTCAATCTGGAAGAGGCCGTGCTGCTGTCCGGCCCGCAGCGGCTGCGCGGCAACTGGCAACGCATGGGACTGGCCGCCAACTGCCTGCGCTTTGTGGAGGCTTTGGGCGTCAACGATGACGGCGCGGAGGAAACCTTCGCCCTGGTGGAAGACCTTCGCCGCGTTCTGGAGGAAGAGGCCCGCCTGCCCGCCTTGCTGCCGCTTTTTTTTCGCCTGCGCCTGGCCGGGGCCTTGGGCTTTGCGCCCAATCTGGGGCACTGCGGCGCGTGCGGCGCACCGCTGACGGAGCGGGCGTTCTTTGTGGTGGACGAAGGCCAGATGCGTTGCGCCGCCTGCCGGGCGGGAGAATCCTTACCGGCCACACGGTATGGAGTGGAGCTTTCCCCGGCCGGGCTTGACCTTTTGCGCCGCGTGCAGCAAGAATTTCCCTCCACCTGGCCGGTGGAGGACGGGCCGCCGACAGACCGCCGGGCCTGCGCGCGGGCCATTGACGGCTTTGTGCAGTATCATTTGGGGCTGGCTTGGGAGGGCGGTTATTTCCGCCGCGTGTGAAAGCCGAGCCTTTTTGCCGCTGGCTGCGTCAAACTACGCTTTTTATTTCGGTCGAGTACCGGAAGAGTACACTCCCTTCATAAAAAGCTTGTTTTCCTTGCCAGCGACAAAAATCTCAGCTTTCAGCGGGATGGAGCCACTGGAGCCACCGTCTGTGCGGTTCTGTGAAAATTGAGCATAACAAAGGACAGCGCATGTACTTTCAGGATGTGATTCTTACCCTGCAAAACTACTGGGCAGGCCGGGGCTGTGTCATCGAACAGCCGTCGGGCGTGGAGTGCGGAGCCGGCACCTTCAATCCGAGCACATTTTTGCGGGTTCTCGGGCCTGAACCCTGGAAGGTCGCCTATGTGGAGCCTTCGCGCCGTCCCACCGACGGCCGCTACGGTGAAAATCCCAACCGCCTGCAACGCTATTTCCAGTTTCAGGTGGTGCTCAAACCTTCGCCGGATAACGTGCAGGATCTCTATCTGCAAAGCCTGGAGGCGCTGGGGCTCAATCCGGCCCGCCACGACATCCGTTTTGTGGAGGACGACTGGGAGTCGCCCACGCTCGGGGCCTGGGGCCTGGGCTGGGAGGTCTGGCTCAATGGCATGGAAGTGAGCCAGTTCACCTATTTCCAGCAGGTGGGCGGCATCGACCTGTCGCCGGTCAGCGTGGAACTGACTTACGGCCTGGAACGCCTGACCATGTATCTTCAGGGCGTGGAGTCGGTCTATGATCTGCGCTGGAACAAGGATGTGACCTACGGCCACATCTACCATCAGAACGAAGTGGAGCAGTCCCGGCACAACTTCGAGGCCAGCAACGCGGAAATGCTGCTGGGCCAGTTCAGCGATTTCGAGAGGGAATGCAAGGCCATGCTGGAGTTGGGCCTGCCCTGGCCCGCTTATGATTACTGCCTGAAGTGCTCCCACACGTTCAACCTTCTGGACGCGCGCGGGGCCATTTCCATTACCGAGCGTACCGGCTATATCGGCCGGGTGCGGGCGCTGGCCGCGGGCGTGGCCCGCCTCTACGCGGCGCAACGCGAGGAACTGGGCTATCCCATGCTCGACAACAAGGATGTGAGGTAAGGCATGGCGACCTTTGTGCTTGAAATCGGCAGCGAGGAACTGCCTTCCCGTTTTTTGGCCCCGGAAGAGACGGAATTGCGAAGCCGCTTTGCGGCCGCTCTGGCCGAAGCGGGCCTGGAGCACGGCGCGGTGCGCGTCATGAGCACGCCGCGTCGGGCCGTGCTGCTGGTGGAAGATCTCAATCCCGTGCAGCAAGAAAAGGAAGAAGTGATTTCCGGTCCTCCGGCGCGCGTGTCCTATGGGGCTGACGGCGCGCCCACCAAGGCTCTGGAGGGCTTTGCCCGCACCCACGGCCTGAGCGTGGCGGACGTTTTTCGCCTGGAGACGGAAAAGGGCGCGTATATGGCCGTGCGCAAGCGCATTGGCGGCGCGGCGGCCAAGGACCTGCTGGCTGAAATCTGCCCGGCGGTGATAACGGCTCTGCCCTTTGCCAAGCGCATGCGCTGGGGCGCGTATTCCTTGGCCTATGCCCGTCCCATCCGCTGGATTCTGGCTTTGCTGGACGAAGAAGTGGTGCCCTTCAGGCTCGGACCGGTGGACTCCGGCCGCGAAACCCACGGTCATCGCGTGCATGGTCCCGGCCCCTTCAGCGTAGCCCATGCCGACGCCTACCTGAAAACCGTGGCTGACCTTTGCGCCGTGACCCTGGACCCGGCCCTGCGCCGCGCCGCCATTGTGGAAGGTGGTGACGCCCAGGCTGCCCGGTCCGGCGGCAAAGTGCTCTGGAAGGACAGTCTGCTGGACGAAGTGCAGGGCCTGGCCGAACATCCCGTGCCCCTGCTGGCGGATTTTGACCCGGCCTATCTGGAAGTGCCGCGCGAAGTGCTGCTGACCAGCATGGAGAGCCATCAGAAGAGCTTCGGCATTGAGGGCGCGGACGGCAAACTCATGCCGCATTTTCTGACCGTGCTCAATCTGACCCCCGAAGATATGGCGGTGGTCAAGCACGGCTGGGAGCGCGTGCTGCGCGCCCGTCTGGACGACGCCCGCTTTTTCTGGCGCGCGGACCTGCGGGAAAGCCTCGACGCCTGGCTGGACAAGCTGGACCATGTCATCTTTATCGGCGCGCTGGGCAGTATGGGCGACAAAACCCGCCGCCTTGAGGCTCTTTGCCGCTGGCTGGCCGAGCGTTGCGCCCCGCAATTGGGCGCTGACCTGACTGCGGAAGCCGCGCGGGCCGGTCGTCTTTCCAAGGCCGATCTTGTGAGCGGCATGGTGGGCGAATTCGATACCCTCCAGGGCGTCATGGGCGGCATTTACGCGGAACGCAAGGGCGAACCGCGGGCCGTGGCCGACGCGCTGAAAGAACAGTATCTGCCTGCCGGACCGGATTCGCCCTTGCCCGCAAGCCCTGTGGGCGCGCTGCTCTCTCTGGCGGACAAGGCCGACACCCTGGCGGGCTGCTTCGGCCTGAACATGATTCCCACCGGCGCGGCGGACCCCAACGGCCTGCGGCGTTGCGCCCTGGGCATCATCCGCATTCTGCTGGACTTCGGCTTTGAGCTGGACGTGCGCGAGCTTTTCGCCAAGGCGCGGGAACTTTACGGCGCGCGGCAATGGAAGTTGCCACCGGACGAAGCTCAGGACAAGCTCATGGAATTTTTCGCTGCCCGGCTGCGCAACTATTTCATGAGCCAGGGCCAGGACACGCTGCTGGTGGACGCGGCCCTGAACGCGGGCGCGGCCCTGGTGCCCGACAGCGGCGCGCGCCTGGCGGCCCTGACGGCCTTCAGCCGCGAAGCGGGTTATGCCGAGGCCGTACAGACCTTCAAGCGGGTGGCCAATATCGTGCGCAAGCAGGCCGCCGCCGAAGCGCTGCCCGAGCGGTGGAACGCGGCGTTGCTGTGCGAAGCGCCGGAAAAGGCTTTGGCCGAGACTCTGGACGCCTTGCTGCCCCGGCTGGACGCCCTGTGGGCCTCGGGTGACCACGGCGCGGCCTTGGCCACGCTCAAGGAAGTGCGCCCGGCGGTGGACGCCTTTTTCGACGGGGTCATGGTCATGTGCGAGGATGCGGCCCTGCGCCGTAACCGTTTGTCCATGCTCCAGGCTCTGGGATCGCGCTTCGCCCGGCTGGCGGATTTTGCGGCCCTGCAACTGTAGAGCGCTCGTCATTTTTAATGCCGGATGCACCGGCGCGGATTTTTTGTAAAACCCGCAGCGTGAACTTGTCGCATGGTAAATTATGTTGCCGTGCGACAAGTTCCCACGCAAAAAGGTTCCACGCTGATCAGTGTGGTAAAATTGCTTGACAGTCCGGGAGGCTTGAGCTAATAACGCTGATTCACAACATCTCTTTGCTGTCAACGGCGGCAGTGCCGCTTTTTCGAGATCATGGCTTGCGCGGGCAAGCCCAACATAGTGGAGGAATACCGTGGCCAACCACAAGTCAGCCATCAAACGTCACAAGCAGAGCCTCAACAGGGCCGCCCGCAACCGTGCCGCCCGCACCCGCGTGAAAAACGCCATCAAGGATGTGCGCGCCGCGATTCAGGGCAAGGACAAGAGCTTGGCCGATACTTCTCTGACCGTCGCCACCTCCGTGCTGGCCAAGGCCGCCGGCAAGGGCGCGCTGCACTGGAAAAAGGCCGCGCGCAAGATTTCGCGTCTGGCCCGCGCCGTCAACGGCATTGAAGCCGAGTAAGGTTGTGTGAAGCGGCGTTGCCGGTGTTCTTCAGAACATCCGGACTGGTGAGATTGAACGCGCGCCGTCCATTGGACGACAAAGAATTTGACAGGTTACCGGCAAGCAAATAAAAAAATATTTACAAGTAATGCTTGACGAGTAACGCCGTTTAGAATAATATTTTTTTGTTACGCGCTCGTAGCTCAGCTGGATAGAGCAACAGGCTACGAACCTGTAGGTCAGGAGTTCGAATCTCTTCGGGCGCACCATTTTTCAAGGGCTTATGAGATATCTCTCATAAGCCCTTTTTGTATGGACGAAAATTCTCCGTTTATCGGGGAGAATTTTCGTCCATACAAAAAGCTACTCACAGCTCACATAAAATGAGCTATGAGTAGCCGAATATCATTTTGAAGATTAATGAGTCTTGAATTTAGAACAGACCTGTGACCTTTCCCGTGTTTACATCCACGTCGATATTGCGGAACGAAGGATGCGAACCTGTGCCGGGCATCAGGCTGATGTCGCCGGAAACCGGGCAGACCAGACCGGCCCCGCCGAACAGCAGCACGTCACGCACATGCAGCCGCCAGGAGGCGGGCACGCCCTTGCGGGTAGGGTCGTCGGAGAGGGAGTACTGGGTCTTGACCATGCACACGCCCAGATCATTGGCGTCGGGGCGCTCCTGCAGGGCTTTCAGGCGTTGTGCCGCCAGGGGTTCAAAATCCACGCCGTCGGCCCCATAGATCTCGCGGGCAATGCAGGTGATCCGCTCGGTCAGCGGCAGGCTCCAGTCATAAAGCGGCTTGAAATTCTGCTTGCCGGAATTGCAGGCGTCCATGACCGCGTCAGCCAGTTCCAGCGCACCCTCGCCGCCCTTTTCCCAGTGTTCCGATACTGCCACCCGGGCTCCGGCCGTTTCGCAAATGCGGCGGATGGCGGCGATTTCCACCGGGCTGTCGGTGTGGAATTTGTTGATGCAGACCACGGACGGCACGCCGGAACGGCGTACAATGCCGATGTGGTGCAGCAGGTTGACGCAGCCAGCTTCCACCAGGCTCACGTCCTCGCGGGTATAGGCTTCGGGCAGGGGGCGGCCGGGCCGGGGCTGAGGCGCGCCGCCGTGGCTCTTGAGCGCCCGCACCGTGGCCACGATGACCGCCGCGTCGGGCGTCAGGCCGCTGTAACGGCATTTCAGGTTCCAGAACTTTTCATAGCCCATTTCAGCGGCAAAGCCGGATTCCGTCACATGCACGTCGCTGAGTTTGAGGCCCACCCGGTCGGCGATGACCGAGCTCTGGCCCAGGGCGATATTGCCGAAAGGTCCTGTATGCACCAGCACCGGCTGGCCCTCGATGGTCTGGATCAGATTGGGTTTGACGGCTTCCACCAGCCAGGCGGTCATGGCCCCGGCAACTTCCAGATCCGCCGTGGTCACGGGTTTGCCGTCGCGGTCCAGAGCCAGGACCATCCGGCCCATGCGTTCGCGCAGGTCGCGCAGGTCGCGGGCCACGGAGAGAATGGACATGACTTCCGAGGCCACGGTGATGTCGAAGTGCGAGCGCATCATAAAGCCGTCGTTGCGGCGGCCGTCGCCCTCAATGCCGATGATCACGTTGCGCAGGGCTTGGGCGCAGAAATCCATGACCCAGCCCGTGCCCACCCGCGTGGGATCCACGTTCAGACGGCGCATACCCGAAAGGCGCGCCAGGGTGGCGTCGTCGTAATTGCGCTCGTGCTGCATGCGAGCGGTGAGAGCGGTCATGGCCAGATTGTGGGCCGCCCCTACGGCATGGATGTCGCCGGTGAAATTGAGCGAATACGGCGTCAGCGGGATGCACTGGGACAGGCCGCCGCCCGCGGCCGAGCCTTTCATGCCCATGGTGGGGCCGCCCGAGGGCTGGCGGATGGCCGCCGAGGAGCGCAAACCCCGCCGGGCCAGGCCCTGGACCAGGCCGATGGTGGTGGTGGATTTGCCTTCGCCCAGCGGCGTGGGGGTGATGGCCGTAACATCCACATATTTGCCGTCCGGCCGTCCGGCCAAGCGCTCCAGCACCGCCTGCTGCTCGATTTTACCCATATAATGCCCGTAGGGCAGCAATTCCCGGGATTCCAGGCCCATTTCGGCGGCCAGGGTTTCCACGGTCTTCATGCGTGATTCGGCATCCTGCGCGATTTTCCAGTCAGGATTTTTGGTGGGATCAAGCGTCATGGCAACTCCTTGAAATATGAACTAGCCGGAATGTACGGTCCGCTCCGGCAGGCGTCAAGGCGGGAAGGCGGATAACACAGGGCAGACGCATCTAAAAAATCTTTATTTATTGACTAGATAGCCGAGTAATAGACAAAAAGGGGCGAAGCCACCTTTGCTCCGCCAGAGCGAAGCGCAGGCGGAGGGCAGGTGTCGGGAGAATCCTAAAAAATGCGCTAGCCGTTGCCACGTCAGCGGCTTGCTTGAGCCGTTCACGGCGAAGCCATATTACGGAACAAGACAGCATCGCTACGGATAGCGACAGTGACTTCCTTGGACACAATTTCGTGTAACTAATTACTGTCTTCAGCCGTAGCTGGCAGTGCTGTCTTTATCCGTACGGCTCACAAGCTCG
>ERZ506979.1078-NODE-1078-length-13191-cov-3.559074_pt1 | contig 13191 bp, 10 predicted proteins | sample MGYA00512887_ERZ506979 | MGnify/ENA metagenome assembly ERZ506979 | reverse complement strand
CTCAACAGCCGCCGCCGCGATTAAGCGTACAGCGCTGCAACATCATTGATAAGCAAAAAATCGGTCAGACCCGCAGGCCTGACCGATTTTTTGCGTAAAAAAGGGATAACGGAACATCCCCGGATGCTCCGTTATCCCTAAAATTTTAGTTCGATGCTCAAAGCATCTTTACAGCCAGTGCCTCGGTGGTGCGCTCCTGCGCTTCGGTGCTGCCGGGCTTATCGTCCAGAATGTACCGCAGCACAAGCACTTCGGCTACATACAGCACCGCCACCTTGATTGGGATGCTGCCGGAATCCAGCGGGCTTTCCTGTGCGCCGCACAGCAGCACGACGTCTGCCAGCTTTGCGCCGGGGGAGTCCTCGTAGTGGGTGATCAGGATGATCTTTGCGCCGTTGGCCTTGGCGGTGCGCAGGGTCTCCATCAAGTCGCGGGTAGCGCCGGAGTAAGAGACGAACAGCACCACGTCCTGCTCGGTCATCAGGCTGGCAGCCATGACCTGCATGTGGCTGTCGGCGGTGGCGTGGAACTTGTTGGTGATGCAGGCGAACCGGGCACAGATCTCGCTGGCGGCGACCATGCTGCCGCCCTGTCCCATGCAGAACACCTGCCGGGCGCTGTGCAGCAGCGCCACAGCCTGCTCCACCGCCTGCGGCGAAAGAGCGTTCTGGGTGCCGTTGATGGCGGTCATGAACAGCGCCGAGGCGTGTTCGCACAAAGTAGCGGTGTCGGCGTCCGGGGCGGGCTCCTGCTGGTTCACCAGCACACCGGTGGCGTTGGCCTGCGCCAGCGCAATACGCATTTCGTGGTAGCCCTCAAAGCCCAGCGCCCGGCAGAACCGGAACACCGTGGCCTCGGCCACCTGACACTCTCTGGCCAGCGATGATATGGACAGATACTGTGCCTCCGCAGCGTGCTGCACCAGATATTCGGCCACCGTGCGGCCGGATTTTGTCAGGTCGCCCTGATGCTGCTGCAGCAGCTCCCAAAAATTTGTAGACATTCTTCCCTCTCCTGACTTAGGCCGCCGGCGGTGCCGGTGCCGTGTTCGTGCTTACCTTCTTATATAAAAGTATAAGAGAAACTGCGCCGCTGTGCAAGAGGCGTAATGAACACATTTTACCCGCCGATTCTGTGCAGAGGGCACAGTTTTGAAGGAAAAAACGCTCCAAATAGTGAAAATGCTTTTCATTTTTACAATTTCAAAGCTGAAAGTGATTTTCAGAACAGCCGGGGAAAGTGTACCATTTTGTAACTATTTTGACAAGTAAAGTGGATGAAAATATTGTGTTTTTTCTGATATCCCACAATTTTGTGCAGACTGCCGGGTTTAAAAATGAAAATTTATGAAAAGAACGAATAGACAAAATGAAAATAATTTTCTATAATTAGGCTACAAACAACGGCTGCGGACACGAGCAGCCGCTACGAGCAAAACGGAGTACGATCCCCCGATGGGTCGAAGAAGATGAACAAGGAGAATCTACCATGAAAAACTGCATTTCCCGCCGTTCCTTCCTGAAGGCTGCCGGTATTCTGGGCGCTGCCGGTGCACTGGCCGCCTGCGGCGGTTCCTCCTCCACCAGCACTGCTGCTTCCTCCACCGCTTCCTCTGCTGCTGCAAGTGCAGCCAGCACCGGCGCAAGCATCAAGCTGTGGACATACCCCATCGGCGGCTGGGGCAATGACGATACCGTCCAGAACCTGATCTCCAGCTTCAACGCAAAGTACCCCGACATCAAGGTGACCGTGGAGTACTTGGACTACACCAACGGCGACGATCAGGTGAACACCGCCATCGAGGGCGGCAGCGCACCCGATCTGGTCATGGAAGGCCCCGAGCGTCTGGTGGCCAACTGGGGTGCCAAGGGCGTTATGGCTCCGCTGAACGATCTGTGGACCGACGACGCCAAGAAAGACATCTACGCTTCTGTGGAGTCTGCCTGCCACAACGAGAAGGGCGACTATTACGAGTACCCCCTGTGCATGACCGCACACTGCATGGCCGTGAACATGACCAAGGTCAAGGAAGTGGGCGCGGACCAGTACATTGATACCGACAAGCACACCTGGAGCACCGAGGGCTTCCTGAACACTGTGGACGCACTGTACAAGGGCGGCTACGAGAACGTAGCAGCCATCTACTGCAGCGGTCAGGGCGGCGACCAGGGCACCCGCGCCATCATCAACAATATGTACGGCGGCACCTTTACCGATGCAGCCCACACCAAGTACACCGCCGACTCTGCCGAGAACATCAAGGCCATTCAGGCTCTGTACGATGCAAAGGGCGTCAACTTCGATCCCTCCATCAACGGCGGCGAGGAGATCACCCTGTTCCGCAACGGCACCCTGCAGATGGCTTTCTGCTGGAACATTGCACAGCAGCTGAACGCTGACACCGCTGCCGCAGGCCAGACCATCAGCGGCGACGAGATCTTCCCCATGGCATTCCCCACCGAAAGCGGCGACCCGAAGCTGTGCGGCGGCATCTGGGGCTTCGGCATCTTTGATAACGGCGACGAGGCCAAGATCAAGGCTGCAAAGACCTTCATCGACTTTATTGCTGCCGACCCCGACCAGGTGAAGGACAGCGTGCTGGCTTCCACCTACTTCCCCGTCCGCACCAGCGTGGGCGACATCTACGCCGGCAACGAGGTCATGAGCGAGTACAGCAAGTTCATGGGCTATCTGGGTGACTACTACCAGATCACCCCGGGCTGGACCACTGCCCGTACCGAGTGGTGGAATATGCTGCAGCGCGTGGGCTCCGGCGAGGCCGTCGAGACTGCCGTCAAGACCTTTGTGGACAACGCAAACGCAGCCGCTGCTGCCGAGGCATAAGCGCTACTTTTTCTGAACTGCATCACAGCTGAACCGCAAGGCCCCTTCCTCCGGGTGAGGGAGGGGCCCTTTTACGGGAAAACACTCTCAAACGAAAGGTCTGGTGATCCTCTTGGCTGCAAAGACGGCAATGAAAGAGCCCAAACGCAGCAGTGCGCTGGTACGGCGCGAAACCTTCGCCTCCTACTGCTTCCTGCTGCCCAGCCTGATCTTCTTTCTGGGCTTCGTCATCTACCCCATGATCCTCTGCGTGGTGACCAGCTTCTTTGACTCCACCATGAACCGCGCGGATATCTTTGTGGGGATGGCAAACTACAAGACCCTGTTTGCCGACCCCATCTTCCTTGGTGCATTAAAGAACACCTTCGTCATCGTTATCGTGTCGGTGCCCATCACCTGCATCTTCTCGCTGTGGGTGTCCTCCGCCATCGTAGACCTGCCGGAGTGGGCGACAAGCCTTTTCCGCTGCGTGTTCTACCTGCCCGTGGTCACCGGCTCTGTCGCCGTTACCGTGGTGTGGAAGTGGATGTACAACAACTACTACGGCATCTTCAACTATCTGGGCAAGAGTCTTGGTATTCTGGACAAAAACATCAACTGGCTGGGTGACGAGCGGTTCGCACTGGGCTGTATCATCCTGATTTTGCTCACTACCTCCGTGGGTCAGCCCATCGTGCTGTACGTTTCGGCACTGGGCAACGTGGATCAGTCTATCGTGGAAGCCGCTGAGGTGGACGGCGCTACCGACTTCCAGTGCTTCTGGAAGATCAAGTGGCCGGCCATCATGCCCACCACCCTGTACATTCTGGTCATCACCACCATCAACTCCTTTCAGTGCTTTGCACTGATCCAGCTGCTGACCTCCGGCGGCCCCAACCACAAGACCGATACCATTATGTACTACATCTACTACACCGCCTTCAAGCAGTACAAGTACGGCTATGGCAACGCCATGGGCGTGGTGCTGGCGGTGATCATCGCCATTCTGTCTGCTGTCCAGTTCAAGCTGGGCAACAAGGATAATTAAGGAGGTGCGGAACAATGCGTGCAACTGCCGCAAAAAAGCAAAAACCGTTGGAGCGCCATCCCAGTAAACTGAAAAAGATGAGCGCCTACGCCATTCTGGCGATTATCCTTATCAGCATTATGGCGGTGCTGTTCGCCTTCCCGCTGTACTGGATCATCACCGGCTCTTTCAAGACCGGTGCCGCCATCAACGCGACCACCCCGGAGTGGTGGCCCAGCCAGTGGGTGCTGACCAACTACCAGAAGCTGTTTGCCGGGAAACGTGCCCCGCTGTGGCAGCTGGCTGTGCCCTTCGGCTCCAAGTTCAGCGCCAACGGCGAGCCCGTCTACTTCTCAGTAGGTCCCATGGCTCCCGCTGCCATCCGCTGGATGATCAACACCGTGTTCATGGCAGTCATGTCCATGATCCTTACCTGCCTGACCGCCGCCATGGCCGGCTATGCGCTGGCCAAAAAGCGCTTTGTGGGCCGCAAGCTGCTGTTTACCCTGATCGTCTGCGCTATGGCACTGCCCAAGCAGGTCATCCTGATCCCCCTGCTGCGGGAGATGAGCGCACTGAACCTGTACAACACCATCTGGGCGGTCATCTTCCCCATCGTGGGCTGGCCGTTCGGCGTGTTCCTGATGAAGCAGTTCAGTGAGGGCATCCCCACCGAAATGCTGGAGGCTGCCCGTATCGACGGTGCCAGCGAGGCGCGCACCTTTGTCAAGATCGTGCTGCCCATGGTCAAGCCCGGTATCGGTGCACTGGCCATCTTTACCTTCATCAACAGCTGGAACGATTACTTCATGCAGTTGATCATGCTGTCCAGCACCAGCAACCTGACCATCTCGCTGGGCATTGCAAAGCTGCAGGCAGAGAACAGCACCGACTTCGGCCTGATCATGGCCGGTGCCGCCCTGGCCGCAGTGCCGATCATTATCATCTTCCTCATCTTCCAGAAGTACTTCACCAAGGGCATCGCAATGGGTGCGGTCAAGGGCTAAAATTTACAGAAAGAAGGGCTTGAAACATGAAAGATATCAAAAAATATCAGGGTGTCATCCCTGCCTTTTACGCCTGCTATGACGCAGAGGGCAACATTTCGGTGGAGGGGGTCAAGGCGCTGACCCGTCACCTGATCGCCAAGGGCGTCAAGGGCGTGTATGTGGGCGGCTCCTCCGGTGAGTGCATCTACCAGCACGTTGACGAGCGCAAGACGGTGCTGGAAGCCGTGATGAGCGAGGCCAAGGGCAAGCTGACCGTGATCGCTCACGTCGGCTGCAACAACACCGCCGACAGCATGGAGCTGGCACGCCACGCCGAGAGCGTGGGCGTGGACGCCATTGCCTCCATCCCGCCCATCTACTTCCACCTGCCGGAGTACGCCATTGCCAAGTACTGGAACGATATGTCCGCAGCAGCACCCAACACCGAGTTCGTCATCTACAACATCCCGCAGCTGGCAGGCACGGCGCTGACCATGAGCCTGCTGAACGAGATGCTGAAGAACCCCAACGTGGTGGCTGTGAAAAACAGCTCCATGCCCACGCAGGACATCCAGATGTTCAAGGATGCCGGTATTGCCGCCCGCGGCGAGGGCAACTTTGTGGTGTTCAATGGCCCGGACGAGCAGTTCGTTTCCGGCCGCGTCATCGGCGCAGACGGCGGCATCGGCGGCACTTATGCCGTAATGCCGGAGCTGTATCTGGCTATGAACGCCCATCTGGAAAAGGGTGAGATCGCAAAGGCACGCGCTATCCAGTATGAGGCAAACCGCATCATCTACAAGATGTGCTCCGCCCACGGCAACCTGTACGCGGTGCAAAAGGAGATTTTGCGCCGGATGTATGGTCTGGAGCTGGGCAGCGTGCGCGCCCCGATGCCCGGCCTGATCCCCGAGGATGAGTCCATCGTGGCCGAGGCACAGGCCATGATCGAAGCTGCCATCGCAAAGCTGTAACAGGATAAAAGCGCCCCTCTCCGTCTCTTTTTCAGAGGGGAGGCGGGCGCTTCTTTTATTGGAGGAAACGCGAATGATCTGCGATACCCTGCAGCATCTGGGCCGGTACAGGGGACTGCACCCCAACTTGGATACCGCCATTGACTATCTGCTGACCCACGACCTTGCCGCCCTGCCGCTGGGACGCACCGAGGTGGACGGCGAAAAGGTGTTCATCAACCTGATGGACGCCACCCTGCACCCGGACGCGGGCTACCACCCGGAGTACCACAAGCTTTATGCTGATTTACAGGTGGACCTTACCGGCAGCGAGGGCTGGGGCTACACCAATCTGCCCGGCGCGGAGATCGGGGAGTTTACCGGGGACTGCGGCTTTCAGTCCAGCGCCAGCGTAGTGACCGGTGCACTGGGCGAAGGACGCTTTGTGCTGTTCTTCCCGGAGGAGCTGCATAAGCCCGGCCTTGTACAGCACGGCTGCGTCAGCGTGCGCAAGGCGGTCGTCAAAATCAGAATGGAGGAGTAAGACCATGGATAAGGAAAAGCTGTTTGCACAGATCAAGGGCGGACTCATCGTGTCCTGTCAGGCACTGGAGCACGAGCCGCTGTACACCAAGGAGGGCGGCGTGATGCCCCTGATGGCGAAAGCTGCCGCCATGAGCGGGGCTGTGGGCATCCGCGCCAACACCGTGCGGGACATTACCCAGATCAAGCAGGTGGTGGACCTGCCGGTCATCGGCATCATCAAAAAGGATTACCCCGGCACACCTATGTACATCACCGTCACCATGAAGGAAGTGGACGAGCTGGTGGCCTGCGGCGTGGATATCCTTGCCGTGCAGGGCACGGGTGCGCTGCGCCCGGACGGCTCTACCTCCGCGCAGTTCATCCGCGCCATCAAGGCAAAGTACCCTGAGCAGCTGGTGATGGCTGATTGCGATAACTTTGAAAACGCCATGCTCTGCGCCGAGGCAGGTGCCGACTTTGTAGGCACCACCATGCGCGGCTACACCCCGGAGACCACCGGCATTGATGATATCGACTTTGACTTCATCCGCAAGCTGTCCGCGGAGTGCCCGGCAAAGATCATTGCCGAAGGTCACATCCACTACCCGGAACAGGCGGTCAAGGCACTGGAAGCCGGTGCGTTTGCACTGGTGGTGGGCGGTGCCATTACCCGCCCGGCAGAGATCACCGCACGCTTTACCGGTGCCATCAACGCCGCTAAAAAATAACACAAGGGAGTGCCTGCTATGAAACACTATCTTGGTATCGACATCGGCGGCACCGCCGTCAAGCTGGGCATCGTGAACGAAGCCGGTGCAGTGCTGGCGAAAGCCGAAGAGAGCGTAAGCTTTGACGGCTACCGCACCCCCATCCTGACCACGGTGCTGAAGGCTGCACAAGCTTTCCTTGCCGCGCAGAGCGTCTCGGCGGAAAGCCTTGCGGGCATCGGCGTTTCTGCCACCGGGCAGATCGACAGCCGCAAGGGCATCGTGGCGGGCACCTGCGGCAACCTGCCCAACTACATCGGCGCACCCATCAAGGCGGAGCTGGAAAAGACCTTTGGTCTGCCGGTCACGGTAGCCAACGACGCCAACTGCATGACGCTGGGCGAGGTGTGGGTCGGCGGTGCAAAGGGCTATACGGACGTCATCGGCGTGACGCTGGGCACCGGCGTGGGCGGCGGCATCCTGACCGGAGGCCGTCTGCTGGAAGGCGCGCGGGGTCTGGGCGGCGAGCTTGGACACTACCGCACCCACGCGCTGGACGGCGTGGACTGCACCTGCGGCGCAAAGGGCTGCTGGGAGCGCTACGCCGCCACCACCGCACTGGTGCGCGCCGCGCAGGAAAAGGACCCGGCATGGAAGGATGGCCGCGCTATCTTTGCCGCCGCTGAGGCGGGCGACAAGACCGTGCTGGCGCTGCTGGACGCATGGACGGACGAGATCGCACAGGGACTGGCGGGCATGGTGCATATCTTCAACCCGCAGCTGATTTTGATCGGCGGCGGCGTGTCTGCCCAGCAGAAGCTGCTCATCGAGCCTATCGCTGAAAAGGTGAAAGCATCCGTCATGCCCGCCTTTGCCGAGGGGCTGGAAATTCGTGCCGCGCAGCTGCACAACGATGCCGGGATGGTAGGCGCTGTGTACTACTTCCGGCAGACGATGGAAAAGGAGTAAATCGATTATGAAAAAGCATATTCTCTGTCTGGGTGATTCCAACACCCACGGCTACTGCGCCGACCCCAACGACTGCGCCGACCACGGCATCCGCTTCAACGAGGACGAGCGCTGGACCTGCCGTCTGCAAAAGGCGCTGGGCGAGGAATATCTGGTCACCGAGGAAGGTCTTTCCGGCCGCACCACCGTGTTCGTGGATCCGCTGCATGAGTCTATGGATGCGCTGAGCGTGGCCTACGCCCTGCTTAAGAGCCACGAGGTCATCGACCTGCTCATCATCATGCTGGGCACGAACGACGTCAAGGAGCGCTTTGGTGCAAACGCTGCCTGCATCGGCGCGGGCATGGAGCGGCTGCTGCTCAAGGTCAAGAGCGTGGACTGCTGGGGTGGCAAAGCGCCTAACATTCTGGTGGTGGCACCGCCCTGCATCAAGGACGGCTTCCACGATGCCGTCATGGGCGCAGGCTGCGTGGAGAAATCCCGCGGGGTCGCCGAACAGCTGCGCATTGTGGCCGAGCGGCAGGGCGTGCACTTTATGGACGCCGCCGAGTGCGAGTTCAACGAGGTGGACTTTATGCACCTGACTTGCAAGGGTCACGCCCGGCTGGCAGAGCTGCTGACCGCAGAGGTGCCAAAGCTGGTCTGAGTGTGTTAAAAGAAAATGGACGGAGGAACGTCAAAGACGCTCCTCCGTCCATTTTTGTGCGGTGATGTGAGATGATATCAGAGGTTATGTGGCGCTTTTAGCCTGCTTGAGGATACGGATTACCTTGTATTTGGGTACATACTTTTCCGGGGCGAAATCCTCTTCCAGATAGCCCTGCTCGACACACCAGCGGGCGGCGGCAGCGGCATCGGTGGCTTGTGCAACGGTGGGCTGGGGGCAGCCTGCGTTCTGCCACAGCAGCTCAGCCAGCTGGCCCTGAGTCTTGGGGATGGCCGCATCTGCGGGCAGCAGGTTCTTCAGGATGGCGCGGGTAGTGATCTCGTAGCCGCCCCAGACTGCTGCGCCGCCAATGGCAACTGCTGCAATAGCACCGGCGGCGGACTCTGCGGGTGCTTCGGGCTCTTCGGGCTCTTCAGGTTCGGGCTTCGGCTGAGGAGTATCAACACCGAAATCCTCGTCCAGCGGCTGATCTGGATCGGGTCGGGTCGCCGGAGTAGCGGACCACTGTGCTGTCAGTCTGACAGCACCCCGGGGCATGATGAATGCGATCTCCTCAGTACCCTGCTCCATATCAGAGCCAAGCGTGCCGACCGTTACGCCAAAGTCCGCGCTGGTGCCTTCTTCCACTTTCCAGTGATGGAATTGCATGTTTTCAGCAGGTGCATCAGCCTTGATCGTGACTTTTTCGCCCGCCTTTACGCGCACAAAGCTGTCCTGCGTGCCATTGATTGTACCGCCTTCCACGATGACCGGCAGACTCATTGCGATGGCGGGAATACTGTAGACAGCACTCAGTTCCACAGGCTTGTCAGACATGGTGAACATAAAAGTTTCGTTTTTGATCTTTGCCCCGCTGGCATCCAGCAGATAATTGTTTTCTGCGTCCACCGTAACATTCAGGCTATTGCCGTCCGCATCGATGATTGCAGTAAGGCTGCCCTTTTTGAGCTTCCAGCCTACGAGCTTGGAAAAGCTTGCGTTGCTGTCGTGACCGGTCACGGTAACGGATGCACCCTCCAGTGCATACACCGTCTCACCGGTGGTATTGTCCGTTTGGGCAGTACCGTTGCTCACCTTGACAGCAGCCTTGTAGACAGCGGTCAGCTTGACGGCTGCATCCGGCATGGTGAAGCTCAGAGGGCTGACCTTCAGCTCCTCTTCGGTCTTGCCGATATTGCCGCCAGATACCTCCCAGTGGTCAAACTGGTAATCCTCGGGGCTGCCTGCGGTCACGGTAACGGCTGCGCCCGGGCGGGCAAAATCTGCATTGCTGTTACCGTTCACTTTGGCAGTACCGCCGGACACCTCAAGCTTGTTGCTGTGGTGTGCGGTCAGTTCTACATTGCCTGTAGGCATGATGAACGAAAATTCCTTCTGCGCCAGTTTTTCGGCAGAGATCGTAAAGCCTGCGGGAGCATTTACTACTTCCCAGCCGTCAAATTTTCGCTCGTCAGTTTCATCGATCTGGGCGGTGACGGTCACTTTTTGACCGTTGAAGGCCATTTGCACTTCGCTTCCGCCCGCTTTTGCGATTCCATTGTTTACGGTAATTGCGGAAAACGTCTTTTCCTCAATATGCAGATAGCTGTAGGGTGCATCGGACGGGATGGGTGTAATGCTTCCGTCGATGGCTTCTGTCTCCGCATCCTCGCTGGTGTAGTAGACGTAGTCTGCACCATCCGTGCGCTGGTAGGTGAAGTTCTTGGCAATTCTATTGCCGCTTTCTGCATTACCGCGGATGGTAACAGGACCGTTGCAGGTAATATCGGCGATGCCCTTCCATCCGCCGATGACCTGATTATACTGGGGCGCATTGATCTCTACTGCACTGGCATTCCGAATGATCAGAGTGCCCTCGTCTGCCTGAGAACGGGCACCTATGGCATAGCTGCCAAAATTACCAGACGCATTGATCGTTACTTTTCCGGTGCAGTCAATCTCTGCCTTATTGCCAATCGCGGAGTAGTTATCGCTGGAGATTGTTACGTTATCTGCATCATTAATATAGATTGTAGCCAGAGGACTGTACGCTCCGCCGTTCAGTTCAATATTCGTGTCCGGCGCAGTTACACGCAGAATACCTGAGAGCTGTACATTATCTGAGCATAATGCACCGTTTTCATATCTGAGCTTACCGGCATTCAAGGTTCCTGCAAGGACATCGTCCTTGTTAGCATCTGTGACCTCTACGCCATTAACTGTGATGCCGTAGCCGTTTTCCGCATCCAGCACACTGACCGCACGGTTGCCGTTGATGTTCAACTGCATCAGTGCATCAGTGCTCTCAGCCAGAGCTGGGGCTGAGAGGGTGAACATCATGCATCCGGTTAGCGCTGCCGATACTGCACGTCGGATAAGTTTGCCTTGTTTCATGGTACAACCTCCTTTTTCCCCTCGTATTATTTACGGGGGGGGGTATGTATTACGGTACTTCCATTATATTACATTTTATCGTATTTTGGAAGGGAAATGGCGCAAAATGCCCAAAAAGAGCACGAATTATCGAAAGTATCACTCTTTGATCGGCTCTGCCCCTGCCGTTCTTCCGTTCTGCGTGCTTTTTTTGCCCCAGCACCGCCTTTTTTGTTGACAAGGCACCGGCTTGCTATTATAATAGTGTAGTCAAAATGGCATTCCTGTGCGGCTTTGTGGCTGCGCGAAAGAAATACAGCTAATAACAAGGAGAGATTCTCAAATGGCACAAGAGATCAAGATGTCCGCTGCCGGTCTGAAGGCAATGCAGGAGGAGCTGGAATACCTCAAAACCGTCCGCCGCAAGGAGCTGGCTGAAGAGATCAAGGAAGCCCGCAGCCACGGCGACCTGTCTGAGAACAGCGAGTACGACGAGGCCAAGAATACGCAGGGTCTGGTGGAGAACCGCATCACCGAGCTGGAGCAGACCATCAAGAACGCAGTTATAATCGACGAGAGCGAGCTGAGCGTGGATAATGTCTCCGTTGGTACCCACGTTACCATCCGCGAGACCGGCGAGGACGAAGCCGAGGAATACGATATCGTGGGTCGCACCGAGGCTGACGCCTTCAACGGCAAGATCAGCGATGAGAGCCCCGTGGGCCACGCCCTGATGGGCAAGGCTGTGGGCGAAAAGGTCGAAGTGCTGCTGCCCACCGGCCAGACCGTGGAGTACACTGTGCTGGCTATCACCCATTCTGCAAACTAAGTAGGAGTAACCATGGAAGAGCAAAAGAGAAACCCCGCTGCGGGTCTGTCCGAGAGCGAGCAGGTACAGGTGCGCCGCCAGAAGCTGGCCGACCTGCAGGCCGCCGGCAACGACCCCTTTACCCTGACCAAGTTCCCGCAGGACGCGTATTCCGCCGACCTGAAGGAAGAATTTAAGGAGCTGCCCAACGAGACCGACAGCGGCAAGCTGGTGGCACTGGCAGGCCGTATGATGTCCAAGCGCGTTATGGGCAAGGCAAGCTTTGCCCACCTGCGCGACGACAAGGGCGATATCCAGCTTTACGTCCGCCGCGACGAGCTGGGCGACGAGGCCTACGCCGCCTTTAAAAAGCTGGACGTGGGCGACATTATCGGCGTGAAGGGCGAGGTGTTCCGCACCAAGACCGGCGAGCTGAGCGTGCGCGCCACTGAGCTGACCCTGCTGGCAAAGAGCCTGCGCCCCCTGCCCGAGAAGTTCCACGGCCTGACCGATACCGAGATGCGTTACCGTCAGCGCTATGTGGATCTGATCGCAAACCCGGAGGTGAAGGACACCTTCATCAAGCGCAGCCGCATCCTGAAGGAGATCCGCGCTTATCTGGACGAGAAGGGCTTTTTGGAGGTGGATACCCCCATCCTGACCCCGTTCGAGATCGGTGCTTCTGCACGCCCCTTCTACACCCATCACAACACCCTGAACATGGACATGGTGCTGCGCATCGAGACCGAGCTGTACCTCAAGCGCCTGATCGTGGGCGGCATGGATCGCGTGTACGAGGTGGGCCGCATCTTCCGCAACGAGGGCATGGACCCCAAGCACAACCCGGAGTTCACCACCATTGAGCTGTATCAGGCCTTTACGGATTTCCATGGCATGATGGATCTGGTGGAGGAGCTGTACAAGCGCCTTGCCCTCAAGATCTGCGGCAGTCTGGTCATCCCGTATCAGGGCAAGCAGATCGACATGAGCCACTGGGAGCGCCTGACCATGGTGGAAGCCGTGAAGAAGTATTCCGGCGTAGACTTCAACGACTGGCAGACCGATGCAGATGCCATCGCCGCCGCCAAGGCACACAACGTGGAGTTGCCCGAGGTGCCCACCAAGGGCGCCATTCTGGCCGAGTTCTTCGACGCCTTTGTGGAGGACAAGCTGATCCAGCCCACCTTCATCTACGATTACCCCGTGGAGATCAGCCCGCTGGCCAAGCGCAAGCCGGATGATCCCGCCTTCACCGAGCGCTTCGAGTATTTCATCGACTGCACCGAGTACGGCAACGCCTTCAGCGAGCTGAACGACCCCATCGACCAGAAGGGGCGCTTCGAGCGTCAGGTGGCCGAGCGCAAGGCGCTG
>ERZ506979.1073-NODE-1073-length-13248-cov-3.525582_pt1 | contig 13248 bp, 7 predicted proteins | sample MGYA00512887_ERZ506979 | MGnify/ENA metagenome assembly ERZ506979 | reverse complement strand
GACTGGAGTTCAGACGTGTGCTCTTCCGATCTTCATTCTTCTCCTGGTGTACGTGGAAAGCGATTCCAGGTAGCGCCGTGAGCCTTCGGCATACAGAACCCCCAGAGCCAACGAGCTCTTCCCCGAACCGGATACGCCCGCAATGCCAACGATGCCGCCCAAAGGAATATCGACATCTACATTTTTCAGGTTATGGACCCGAGCTCCTCTAACTTTTATGCTGGTTGGTCCCTGTTCATCATTCATCCGGACAACCTCCACATGCGATCTTGTTGCTGTTTCAGATACATCGTAGCGAATCAATTGGAAAGATCCCGCTCAAGCGCATCATGCCTCATTGCTTCCCTGCTGGGACGTAAAGGATCATTTTGCCCTACACGCACTTTTTGAGCATAACCTCACCAGCCCGCCATTGAGGAAAGCCGCGGTATTGCATTTGACTCGAGGCAATAAAAAAGGCTGGCGACCCTTCCGTCAACCAGCCCCACGTTCCTTAGAACAAGCGAATCAATGGGCGTGGCCACCATGACAACACGCACCGTGTTCATGGCCATGGCCCCGACATTCGCCATGGGCCTGTTCGTGACCCTGGCATTCCCCATGCGCATGCTCGTTGCCATGACGGCATCCGCCGTGGCTGTGACCATGGTGATGACCGCAAACCGGCATAGTGCTCTTCTCGAGGATGCCAGCCAACAGGCACGATACGGCATCGTCCGCCAATCCGGACAAGCCGCCAAACAGCTCGATCCCCTGAGCCGCAAGTGCGCTCTGGGCGCCGCCGCCGATGCCGCCGCACAGGAGAACATCAACGTCGTTCCCCTTAAGGAAACCCGCCAAGGCACCATGGCCTGAGCCCTGGGTATCAACTACCTGAGTTGATACAACCTGGCCCCCATCAATGTCGTACAGCTTGAATGTTTGAGTTCTTCCAAAATGCTGGAAGATTTCGCCGTCTTCATACGTTACTGCAACCCTCATAAGGGCCTCCTTTTTCTTGGGACTGCCTGCAGATGCAAATCCGGCTTCACCGCACGGAGGAAACACAACGTTGCCGCCCTCAATGCGCAGCCGTTTACCATTCACCAAACTATCTGCCACTTTCGAACGGGCTCGTTCGTATATGCCCGTTACCGTGGTCCGCGAAACGCCCATGCGAACGGCAGCTTCTTCCTGACTCAGTTTCTCTAAATCGAGAAGGCGTATTACCTCAAGCTCGTCATAAGCAAGCTCCACGGTATCCCCCGTGAGAATTCCATCAGGCACGAACCCAACGAATTCAGGCACGATACCCACAAACCGAGTTCTTTCTTTCCGTCCCGCCATAGCATTTCCTTTTCTGACATATGTCACAATTTAGTCTAGAGGCATAATCATGCAATGCAACGTTATTTTTGACATATGTCAACTTTAATCTACGAACGGCGTGGAAAATGCTTTTGCACCGAGCCACAGGAAAACAAAAGTCGCATCTTCGCCAAATCAGCCGCAGGATTACAATGTTCGTCAAACACTATCTGCAGAAAGCAGGACGCAATGAACCAAGCCCGCTATTCAATCCTATTCAGCAGCAGCACCGGAAATACCAAGTTGTTAGCTGAGACTATCCGCGAAGCATTGCCCACGGAATGCTGCGACTATTTCGGTGCTTGCTCTGCAAACGAGCCCGAGTCAAACACAGTCTACGTAGGCTTTTGGACCAACAAGGGCATTGCCGACGACAACGCTCTTCAGCTGCTGAAGGTGCTGCGAAATAAGAAGATTTTCCTGTTCGGAACCGCAGGATTCGGGGGCAGTGAAGCCTATTTCAAAGGCATCCTGGATAAAACCAAGAAAGCCATCGACGCAAGCAATACCGTTGTCGGGGAATACATGTGCCAAGGCAAAATGCCCCAATCCGTGCGGGAACGCTACGTGAAGATGAAAGAACAGCCCAATCACATGCCCAATATCGATGCGATGATCGAAAACTTCGACGAAGCGTTAAGCCATCCTGACGAAAACGACCTGAATGCGCTCAAAGAACTTGTGGCCAATACTGCACAGCGATAAGTGCGAAAATCAAGCAAAAATGACAGCATGCACCAGCGGCGGCTAAGGGGTTTTCCTTAGCCGCCGCTTTGTATTTTCAGAGTTATTCGCGCACAGCCAATTCGAGTCGTCGCAAAAATTCCTCGCAAGCACGAGAACGCAAGCGGTACTTCTTCCAGATGACAAACGACGCAATTTTCAAAGATGGCTCTAGGGGAATAAAGCGCAAATCGGAAGCGTCATCAACTTGAAGCAAATGGTCGATGCCCATTGCACAGGCAACACCCGAACGCACAAGATGCGATGCGTTGCCAATAAGGTCAAAACTTCCAACCACATCAAGATCATGGAAGTTGAACGCTCCGCCTGACCAGGAGACAAGATCAACTGCCTTGTTCGACGTGCGCGAGCTTACCAAGAGCGGCATCTTCGCAACATCAGCGGGAGTTGCCACCTCGAGCGTGCCCCAAGGCCCATCGGCAGAAACCGCCAGCCCTACGCGATTTGCATCGGGCATACGAATCCACTCGTATTTCTCCAGGTTTACAGGCTCGATAACAAGCGCAAAGTCCAATAGACCACGCTCCAGACGCTCTTCCACGGCATCAGCGTTTCCCGTGTAAAGCTCGCAAGTAACACCTGGATAATCGCGTCGAACATCAGCAAAAGCACCTAGCACCACCTGCATGGCGCGCGTTTCACCAGCGCCAATGCGAATGTTCCCAGCAACTCCAAGCTCCCGATCGGCAAGCTCTCCTTCAGTTTGCTCTACAAGCGAAATAATTTCTTCGGCACGCTGACGCAAACGCATGCCATCGCTTGTAAGCACGCATGAACGATTGGTCCGCTCAAACAGCTCAACGCCCAGCTCGCGTTCAAGATCAGCGATTTGTCTTGAGAGCGTAGGCTGCGTTACATGCAGCACATTGGCTGCCTCGGTCATATTTTCTTCGCGCGCTACGGCCAAAAAATAACGAAGGGTTCGAAGCTCCATATCCATCCCCTGCTGGAATTACGATCTCTCAGAATTGGTATACGTAATTTGTATATCTAGGAAGTTGTTATAAGCAATATACATCTTCATCAGAGAAATCTACTTTTGAGAAAAAGCGCTTTAAAGCAAGGAGGCACCATGGAATACACAACCCTCGGCCATTCAGGCATAGAGATTTCAAAGCTCTGCCTTGGCGGCATGAGCTTCGGCGAAACAAGCCCCAACTTCCACCAGTGGACCATCGGTCCCGACAAAACCCAAGCGTCGCCAGTTCAACATGGCAATCACCCCTTAATTACCCCTTACAGCCCCCTTGCCTCCGGCCACCTCTGCCGTCCCACCTGGGAAAAACAAAGCATTCGCAGCACCACAAAGGTTGTGACCACGAGGTAGATCGTGGACGACAGAACTTTGGCAAACCTTCAGGACGCGGGATGCAACGAAGCATTTGTTGCCGAATTCGACAAGGCGACAAGCATATGTGCCCGCATCTGCCTTCTTAAAGGATATCGGCGTGAACTGCTTAACGGTATCCACACAGAGCAGAAGAAGCTCGAAAACCTCGACTTCCTGATGTATCAACTGCGCACAGCCGATACTAGCGGTTGCGCATGCGACCGCAAACGAAAGGAGTAACCCATGACCACAAAACAAACCGCAGGACATGATGCACTGGGGGAATTCGCCCCCGAGTTCGCACATCTTAACGACGACATTCTCTTCGGAGAAGTTTGGAGCCGCGAAGACAAGCTGCCGCTGAAATTGCGCAGCATAGTGACAATAAGTGCTCTTATCGGCAAGGGGATTACCGACAGCTCCCTTGCCTATCACCTAGCAAGCGCTCGAAAAAACGGGGTCACGCGACAAGAAATGGCAGAGATCCTTACGCATATCGCCTTTTATGCTGGATGGCCAAATGCATGGGCGGCATTCAATATGGCGAAGAATGTATACGCGGAAGACGAGGATAACACCGTGGTGAACGGCGCCGAATCTCATGGTGGGTTTTTTGGCCTAGGCAAGCCAAACGATGATTTTGCGCAGTACTTCAGCGGTCGTTCTTGGCTCAATCCCGTAGACGGAGAAGGCAGCTACCTCCCCATCTTCAATGTGACCTTTGAACCGGGATGTCGCAATAACTGGCATGTGCACCATGCAAGCAGCGGCGGTGGACAAGTGCTTATCTGCGTAGACGGCGAGGGTTGGTACCAGGAGGAAGGAAAACCCGCTCGATGTTTACATCCAGGTGATGTGGTTGAAATTCCTGCAAACGTCAAGCATTGGCATGGCGCAACAGCTGATTCCTGGTTCAGCCATCTAGCATTTGAATATCCAGGCGAAGACACAAGCAATGAATGGCTCGAACCCGTAGACGACGAGCAATACAACACGCTAACTGCGTAACTGCTTGGCAATTCTTGAAGCAAGGATGCGCGGTGGCAAAGCCGAAGATGGCATGCCTGTCGAACCCACGAAGAAAGAATGAGGCAATCGCCGAAACCTGCACGCAAGGCATCGGAAACCACCCTTCACAGGGATCCTGCATCGCACCTAGCTAGACACGCAGATTAAACCGATAGCAGCATTTCAACCAAGGACTGGCTTTGGAATTCATCCAGAGCCAGTCCTTTCTTTTTTGCAGACGGGTCGTCACGATTCCCGCGCCTTTCGGGGCTTGCCCTCCGTTTTGAGGCACCTTCCCCCTGTCTGCCAAGGCAAAAGAAAACCTCCCATCCCCCAAGCTGCCTGTCAGCTCAAGAAATGGGAGGCAATCACAGTAGAAAAAACGCCAAACTCACGCTCGGTATGGCATCCCCTATGCGCTACTCACGCTCGGCGCGCCGTGCGCGTGCCCCACGACGGCGGCTGACCGTTGCAGCAAAGCCGGCCCCACTGCAACGATAGCAGCCAGAATCGCTTGCAGGAAAGTCCAGTCGCCCGTCTTGGAGAGGAAGGAATCACTGCCATCCTGGTCGTTGGGGATTGGAGCGGCATCGTCGGTAACGGAAATGTACGCGGTACCGTCTTCGCCGTTTTCGATAGTCACCTTCGAAGAGGCACCCAGAGAATCGCCGTCGAGTTTAACGGTGCCATCGGCATAGACGACAAGCGTTACCGGGTCGATCGCCATATAGCCATCCGGTGCCTGCGTTTCCGTCAAAACATACTTATCGCCCTCTGAAGAGCCAATAAGCTGCACGTCTTTGAACGCCACGCCATCGCCGTTTGAGGTAAACGTCTTGGTGGCAGAGCCATCGGGGAACGCGCCAGAAAGGGTGAACTGGGCGCCTTCCAATGCTGCACCCTGCTTATTCTGCTTGCTCAGACTTACCTTCAGCGGCAGATCGGCGCAGGTAATGCCAATTTCACCTTGATCATTGGAAAGCGTCCATGCCTCAGGAGCGGCAGAGCGCTGAACGAGGCAAATGGTGCCATCATTGTTTACCGCAAAACGAAGCGTATCCTGCACAAGCTCGTAGCCCGCAGGCGCTTTCACCTCGGTAAGAAGGTAACTCTCGCCCGCGACAAGGCCCTCTATCGAAGACACCCGGCTGAACTCGCCCACCGTTTCACCGCCAAGGATCTGCGCCTCGACGTCGGCTATACGCAAGTTGCCCTGGCCGTCCACAACGATGCGCTTCTTCCCTGGCGTCATCTGCCCAAAGCCCTGGGCAAAGCTGCCCTCAAGGTCGAACTCGGCACCAGCAAGTGCCTGGCCGCCCTCGGCGGATACCTTAGAAAGCATCACGCTGGTAGGCTCGTCGACGGCAGTTATCTGCGCAATGCCCTCGGCATCTTCCGACACGCTCCAACCCTGCGCACCGGCATCCGCATCAAGGGCATTGCCCTCAGCATCCACCGCCACAAGCGTGCCGTCCGCCTTCACCATCACGTTCAGCGGTTCGGCGATAAGCTTGTAACCCAGCGGCGCACGCGTCTCGGAAATCGTGTAGATGTTGCCGGCAACCAGCAGAGACGACCAGCCTTCAGTCCATCCGTCGGTGCCCACCGTCATGACATCGGTTGACTCCTCCGTGCTGCCCGCGAAGACGCCCGTCACCGCGAACTCAGCGCCCGCCATGAAGCTAGGATCAGCCGATTCGACCTCTTCGTCGCCGATTGCGCGACCCTGCTTAAGGATACGGAACTCGATTGCCTTGTCAGCAGCAACGATTGATGCAGAGCCACCCTCAACAGACCAGCCCCACGCCTCGCCGGCAGGAACCACAGCACCGTCGTTGCCCATGGTAAACACGAAGGGCTGCGTATTAAGCTCGTATCCTTCGGGGGCGCGAGTCTCGGTAAGGGTATACTTCTCGCCTGCGACAAGGCCTCGGATAGCGTCAAGGCCCTCGCCATCGGCAACGGCAGAACCGCCCGAAACGGCAAGCTTGCCGTCGGCACCTACGATCACCTTGGCAGCGTCGCTGCCCACGCGCTCGACTGAACCACCCTGACCATCGCTGAATGCGCCCTCGAGCGTGAACTCGGCACCGCCAAGCGCCTCGTTCGAGTCGATGTCCACCTTAGACAGGGATACCTCGGTAATGGCGTCGGTGGCGGTAACCACTGCCACACCGCCCGCCGCGGAAACCGCGAAGCCCTCAGGGGCTTGGCCTGCGACGGCAAGGGTGCCGTCGCTGTTCACCGTGAAGGAAAGCATGCCTTCGATGAGCTTGTAACCGGCAGGCGCTTTTTCCTCTTCAAGGGTGTACGTGCCGCCCACAACCAGCTGCGCATCGAGCGAGGTTTTACCGTCCGCTCCTGTGACCAGGGTCTTCGCTCCAGTGGTTCCGCCGGCAAAGATACTGCCCTCTGCCGGCGTCACGCTGAACCCAGCGCCCTGCATGGCGGATGCATCGGCGCCTTCCGCCTGCTTTGCCACCGTCATGGAGACAGGATCATCGGTCGCGACAATGAGCACAGCACCGTTCTCGGAGTCGCTGCGATCGTCGATCTCCCAACCCGCAGGCACTTCGCCTACAACAGTTACGGAACCATCAGTGGAAACCTTAATCTTGAGCACATTCGAAAGAAGTTTGTAGCCAGCAGGCGCCTTGGTCTCGGTGATGGTGTATTCCTGACCCGCCTTGAGCATCGAAGACAGCACCTCGGTAAAACCGTCGCCGTAGGTGGTAAGGGTTTCTACCTTCGATTCCGTCTCATCTGCGAACACGCCCTCGATCCGGAACTCGGCACCGTTCATGGCGCTGTCGCCTGCACCGTCAGAAGCCACCTTCTTGATGGCAATCTCGATAGGATCGTCGGTGGCAGAAACGGTGATGTTGCCTTCGCCTGTCACGGCAAAGCCCGCAACAGCTTCGCCCTTCGCAACGATGGACCCATCGGTTGACACCGTGAACACGAAGCCTGCCGCATTGAGCGCATAGCCCTCAGGAGCAACCGTTTCCTTCAGCGTGTACTCAGTTGCGCCATCGGCAATCAGCAGCGCGCGATCAAGCTCGGCCATGCCGTTTTTGTCAGTGGTAAGTGTGCGCTGGTTGGAACCATCGGCAAAAACACCCGTCAGCTGGTACGTTGCGCCCGGAAGCCTCCAAAGCCCATCGATTGCCGAGCTCTTCTGGATGTACATCTTGGTGGGGCTGTTCCATACATCGCCCGTAAATACGGTGATGGCGGCAGAGCCCAAACCCGTCTTTTCGGACTTGAACGCCGCAGGAACGCTACCCACTGCTTTCAACTGGCCATCGGATGCCACCTGGACCGTGAGCTTCTGCCCAACGCGCTTGTAGCCCGCAGGCGCAAAAAGCTCCGAGATCTCGTACTTGCCGCCCACCACGAGCTGGCCCGAAAGAGACGTCTTGCCATCGCCATCGGTGGCAGTAAGGGTTTTCTCCCCCGTCGTTCCGTCGGCAAATGCAGAGCCGCCAACCGGCGTCACGCCAAATACAGCACCCGAAAGCGCATTCTGGCCAGACTCGTCCTTTTTCACGATGGTGAGCTCAACCGGGTCGTCGACGGCCTTGATGGAAACCTTGCCGTCTTCGATGCCCATCGTGCCGTTTTCAAACGAAGCGCCCTCGGCATTCACCTGATCGATGGTGCCATCGGCATTCACCATGAAAGAAAGCGTACCCTTGATCTGCTTGTAGCCAGCAGGCGAAGATGCCTCCCACAGCTGATAGGCGTTGCCCGCAATCAATCCAGGCAGGGAATACGAGCCAGCGTCCATCGTGAACACGCGCTCGGTTTCGCCTGCTTCCGCGCTGTCGGCAAACACGCCCTTTATGCGGAACGTGGCACCAGAAATTGCGGAATCAGCGCTGTTATCACCCTTGTCGGAGCCGTACTTGGAAAGCGTTACCTCGATGGGATTGTCTACCGCAACGAAGCCCAAATAGTCGCCGTACAGCAGGTACTGACCGTTCGAGATACCCTGATCGTTCGCTCCCCCTTCGTACACTTTGCCGTCTTCTGACACGGTGAACGTGAAGGCTCCCTGGATCAGCTCGTAGCCATCAGGCGCCTTGGTTTCGGTGATGGAATAGGTTTCGCCCGCCACGAAGCGCAGCGAAGAGATGTCGCTCACGCTCATTCGCTGGTAGGTCTTCTGCTCGGCAACGCCGCTTGTGTAGTCCTTGGCAAACTTGCCCTCAATAGTGAATTCAGCACCGGAGAGCTGTTGTTCCCCGGTATTGCTTCCCCGCTTGGCCAAACCCAACCGAACGGGAGCATCGGTCTGGGTAATGGTTACCGTATCGCGATTGACAATGGAATAGCCAGTGTTGCGATAAGAGTCCTGGCTCGTAGTCGCTGCGCCATTGGCTCTGGTTTGATCCGAAGAGCCCGCAACAACCGTGCCGTCGTCCTTGACGGTGAACGTGAACTCGGTGCCGTCCAACACATAGCCGGCAGGAGATGCCGTCTCCTTGATGGTGTAGGTTTCGCCGCCGATAAGGCCTTCCACCTTCACCGCACCCTTCAAAGCCTGAGTGGTTGCCGTGGTGTAGGTCCTGACATCCTGCTGGGGCTGTCCGTCTGCGCCACGGAACTTGCCCGAGATCTGATACGTTGCGTTGGCAACATCTATTCCACTGGTGCTCTTCTTGTTAAGGAAAACCTCGATAGGCGTATCCCTGGCAACAACCACCGCACCGCCATCGGCGATTGTCCAGCCAGCAGGAACCGTTCCCACCGCTTCGACGGTGCCGGCGTCGGTTATCTTAAACTGCACGGCGGGCAGCTTCTCGTATCCCGCAGGCGCTTTCGCCTCTTCAATGCTGTAGGTCTCGCCCACAATGAACAGCCCACTTGCCACAAATTTGGCCATATCCCCATCGGGAGCAACCGTTTTCTCGGCGCTGCCGTCGCTGAACGCGCCCTTCATCTTGAACTCGGAACCTGCAAGCGGCTTGCCATTTTCGTCCTGCTTATAGAAGATGACGCTCGTTGCATCGTCTTTGACCAGAACGTTGCTCACAGAGCCGCTGGTTTGGATTTCCCAGTTCCCCGTTGCCGATTCCGTCACGATACGAGCAGCGCCATCATCGCCGATCGTGATCACGATGGAAGCAGGTGAAGGCAGTGAATAACCGTTCGTGGCCTTGGTTTCCGTGATTGTGTAGCTGTTGCCCACAATAAGCTGACCCGCAAGCGAAGAAGAACCGTCGATCGGCAGCGCCTTGCCTGTGGTGTCCGTGACAAACGCCTTGGAAGCAGATCCGTCCACAAATGAAGAACCTTCATTGGGCACAATGGTGAATTCGGCATCCTTCAAAGGAACCGAACCGTCCTTATCGGTTTTCCAGATAACAAGATCTGTCTGGCTGTTAGCGATTTGGCCGGCATGAAGCGGCACCGTCGATAAAGCCTGAACGTTATCGGCCTTGATCTCCATCTCATTCGAGATGGGCCAGCTGCCATCAACCTTACCCACATAGCCGTCAGCAGCCTTGGATTCCACGAAACGATAGATGCCCCACGGCAGGTTCTCAACACTCAGTTCGCCCGCTTTTGACGCGACGCCGCTTACAGCATCAACCTCCGAAACAGCAGTGATGGCGCCCACGGCATCCACCGCAGCACGGTAGCCCTTACCCGTCAAAAGGCCGTAAGCCACATCAGCCCACTGCCCTTCGGCGCCCTTCTTCTGAAGGGTGAACTGCGCCCCGTCGACACCCTGGCGGTTATCGGAGGCGTCGATCTTCACCAAGTTGATCGACCCATGCAGCGGCGTATTAACAAGCTCGCCACCAGTGCCCAGCGAAAGGGCATTCCCGTTGTCTTCATTTGTTACCGTGAAGCTGATTGGCGCCGTGCCGCTCAGGTCGTAACCGGTGTTCGCGATTTCGGTAAGGGTATAGCTGCCCTTCTTCAAGCCGGTAAGCTTGAGCACACCAGCATCGGTGGCCTTCGAGGCTTCAACCTTGGAGGCGGTGGCATCGAAGGCATACTCCGTGCCGGACCTGAGGTCAGAGGCAATAAGCTCGCCACTAAAGGTGCCGTTATCACGCTTTAGGGCAAACTTTGCTCCCGAAACGGGCTCGCCAGTCTCCGAGTTGGTTTTCTTCAACTGCGCCGATGCATTGAACTCATCGTTTTTCGCTTCGACCTTCACGTTAGGCTGGCTGGTTTTGTTTTCTTCAACCTGGAATGAGAATGCCTTACCAAGCGCATCGACAGTGTTGCTCGATGTGCTCGTTTCCACGAAGTAGTAGTCGCCCAAAGGAAGGCCGTCGCTTGCACGCTTATAATACTTGGCAAACTCGCCGAAAGCTTCGTTGACGTTCTGGTAGGACATCATCTCGTCTTCGCTCGAGCACCAAGTGCCATCATCCCCTGTAGTGATGCCCGTGGCAATAAGGACACCGCCGCCATTGGCAGCATTACCATCGTAGGCTCTCCAAGTCAGATAACCGGCGTAGCGACCGATACCGTTCTGGTTACCGATCACACCGTAGTCGGCACGCAGTTTCAGGTCGGTCAGCCAGGTAGCATCCGCAAGCCAAGGCTCCGAAGAGAGACGCCATGCGCCGCCCACGCTCCAGAACACGCCCCAACGGTCGTCGTTGTAGCGGAATTTCGAAGAACCGTCGGCACGAATGGAAGCCGTTACATAGTACTTGTTATCGAAGTTGTAGTTCGCACGCATGAAGTACCCTTCGAGGGCTTCTTTATCTTCACCGCCGCCAACAGCCGAGAAAGGACTGTCGCCACCATTGATCCACAGGAAGTTGGCAAACGTGTCAAACCCATTGATCAAAGAATAAGCGCTCTTGAAATTCAGCGAAGATGAACGCATCCAGTTGAATTCATGACCGATCAGGGCGTCTACATGATGTTTTCCGTAATCATGGGCCCAAGTCAACAATTGCTGGCTGTTAATATTCATGTAGTCGCTGTAATTACGGCCCATCGTACCGCCGTAAGCCTTAGAAGCTCCGGTTTCCTTATTTGCGTACCGTTCACGCATTGCAAAAGTCTCGTCCACAGCTAAATTGGCACGGAACGTAAAATCTTTCAGGAATTTGGCCTCGACATAACCGGTCATGTTCAAGTCATTGTAAGTCGTTGCGTCCTTGTCATCCTGAAGCTGCTGGATCAGGTTGTAACCGTTGGCCGGATAACGCGCATTGACGTATCCCAGCGGAGAGTACTGTTGCCCGTTGTTTCCGACAAAGATTTTTTCGCCGGTCTTTTCATCGTACATCAACGCACCGTTCTCGTCACGCTGCCACATCTGGGCCAAGGCATTCCGGGCATAGAGCCAATAAAAGACGTTCTGTACGGTCGTACCCGGGTTACGTCCCCAACGGGTAGCCATCGATTGCTGGGCACGACGGCTGTAAGCAATATTTACACCGGCTTTCAACCATTTATTAATCTGCGTATTGACATTGGAACGCAAGTTATAGCGGTCGAATTTAGACGAAACGAAATATGATGGATCCGACAGGTAACCGGCCGAAATGAAGTAGTCGGTCTTGTCGGTCGCACCGCTGACAGAAATGTTATATTCCTGACGGAAAGATTTCTGGAAAACAGCGTCTTCCCAGTCGTCGGTGGACATCAGGGTCGCGTTCGGATTAAGCTTACCATCGGTACCTACCAGGAAAATATTATTCAAAGTAGAGCTGGCATTGGATCCGGAGCCGGTTTTGATCAGGTTCTCTTCTGCGGTCAGGCCCGGAACGTTGTACAGCAACCAGTTGCTCATCGGGTTTTTGCCGTCAAACGTCGTCCTGCTACCGGTGTAGTTGAACAGGTGCTGGCTGGCGAAGAGGGCTGCCTCTTCGTGAGTCATGTTCGGATTCTGCACATTGGTCGTGTAGTTCTGATTGCTGCCATAGCGAGCCGAATTGTAAATCGCCTGCCAGGCATTCTCATAAATATCAGCAGGGCTGTCCATCAGTTCTGCCTGATTGCTGCCGATCATGTTCATACCCCACTTACCTTCGAAAGTAACCCGGGCTTTGCCCTGCTGGCCGCGCTTGGTCGTTACCATCACGACGCCGTTGGCGCCGCGCGAACCCCACAGGGCGGTCGAAGCGGCATCTTTCAATACCGTGATCGATTCGATATCTTTCGGGTTCAACGAGGAAAGCGCGTTCGAGTTCGTGTTAGGCACACCGTCGATCACGATCAGTGCGTCCGAGTTGTTTTGCGTACCGGAACCGATACCGCGGACACGGATACCCATGTCGACACCGGGCTGTCCATCGATCGAAGCCACCTGCAAACCGGGGATTGCGCCCTCGAGTGCACGCGACAGCGTCGAGTTGGATTGTGAGCTGATCAGTTTCGAGTCGATCGAGCTGACGGCACCGGTCAGGTCTTTTTTCTTGGCGGTACCGAAAGCCTGTACAACGACTTCGTCCAATGCCGTGGCATCGTCCTCGAGGGTGACGTTGATGGTGGAGCTGGTACCCTTGGACAGCTTCACGGCGCACATACGCTCGGCGGGGTCCTTTTCCACGTCGACGGTCTTAGCCGTGCCGCTCGGACCCGTCAACTCCATTTGCTTGCCGGGGGCGCTCACATAGAACGGGAAGAAGTTGCCACTCTCGCCCTTGCCGTTGCCGGTAAAGCCGATATAGTCGGTCTTATACTTGATTGTACCGGTTACCGCGCCCTCAGCAGAGACCGCCACGTCGGCGCCGATAAGGTCCTCAACATTTACGCCGTAAATAGTATCGCCGCGGGTCGGCAGAGTCATCTTCTGCGGGTCCATGCCGGCGTCGGCGCCGTCGACGACGATTTTG
>ERZ506979.1067-NODE-1067-length-13318-cov-3.447108_pt1 | contig 13318 bp, 9 predicted proteins | sample MGYA00512887_ERZ506979 | MGnify/ENA metagenome assembly ERZ506979 | reverse complement strand
CGAAGATGTATATTTTTTATGCAGGCAGGCTCCAGGCCAGTATAAAATTTGCACAGATGCTTATATTTCACGCAGGAGCCTTCGACGGGCAAAGTCCCCGCCCGCGTCCCGGAAAGCGGGACGCTGTGGGGGAGCCGGGGGCTGCGTGCGCCGTTAAACAGTGAAATGCGGAAAAGCGGGGCGGCCATAGTCTCGGTATGAAATGCGGAAAAGGCATGCCGACGTGCCGCGGAAAGAGGACCGGGCCCTCATGAGAAAGCCCGGTAGTATGGCGGAACGGCAGAAAGTGGGGTCTGGACAAACCGTCCGGCCTATCCGGCATGCATGAGGCGCTGTTTCCCAATTAGGATTTTTGTTCTCTGCCCGAGAAGACGAATTCCGGGCTGAGGGAGTATATTCAAGCATATTCGACCCTGGCACGGAGCGGGCCTGACGCGGGCAGTGGGGAATAATTTAGAAACCGTTCCTAACTTGTTTAGTCCCTACGAGTAATAGCGTATGCTATAGCCAACTCCGGGTGCGCGCCGCCGTAAAGCGAAAATCTCGGGTGCAGTCTGCTCTGAAAAAGAGGGGCGGCCGCCGGTTGTTTCCGGCGGCCGCAGAGAAGGAGGATGTTCCGATGGTTAGAGGGTTCTATTCAACGGAGGAGGTTTTGGGGTGGGTCCGCGCCGCTCCTGATGGGGGCTGGGGCGGCGCGGAAATTTGTTCTGTTTTTCCCGTATATATTGACCGCCTGTCGGCGGATTTTTTTTATTTGCTGCCCGGTGTTCCGGACGCTGTTGCCTCTAAACATAGCAATGCGCGTGCCAAACTTGAATAATATTGCTAATATACTATAATTAAATAGAATTTTGAATGTAAGCCCGGAACGAAGATGTATATTTTTTATGCAGGCAGGCTCCAGGCCAGTATAAAATTTGCACAACCGGCTATATTTCAGCCAGGGTATGTTCGGCGGGCAAAGCCATCCGGCACGGCGGAAAACGGTCGCTGTGGGGGAGCCGGGGACTGCATGCACCGTTACACAGTGAAATGCGGAAAAAAGGGGCAGACCATGGCCTCCGTCCTGTTGATGGGCTCGGGCTTTCTGACGTCAGGCGAGGCGGTTGCGGGCCATACGCCCATACGCCATGGGGGCCGTCCCCGTCCCGGCGAACCTTCGCGATCCTCCCTTAGGCATGCCCGGATGTAAAGATCGCGGGCATGGGCTTTGCGCATATCCTTCAGAGCGGTTCCAAGCGACCCGACCCGCGCGGAAACCACCCCGGAAAATCGGGCGCGTTCCCGCCGCTAACCACGAGCAGTTTCGGGCAAGCTTCGCGCCCGTCAGCCGCGCATTGACATCAGGCTCGCGCCGTGTTTTGTTTCGCCTTTATGCGGCAGGCTTTCTCCTCCTCCGGCCCGGCGCCGGAGCGGGCAAAGCTGCAACCACAATTCAACAAAAAAGCCCGCCGCGCGGGCGTTAACGGAGTTTTTCATGCCCATCAAAAAAGGCGATACGGTACGCGCGCACTACACTGGAACGCTGGCTGACGGCACGGTTTTCGATTCCTCCAGAGAGCGCGACCCCCTGGAGTTCACCTTGGGCAAGGGCATGCTGATCCCCGGCTTCGAGTCGGCGGTGGAAGGGCATGAAGCCGGTGAAACCGTCACCGTGACCATTCCCCCGGACCAGGCTTACGGCGATGCCGACCCGGAACTGGTCTTCACCGTGGCCCGCGCCCAGGTGCCCTCGCATATTCCCCTGGAAGTGGGCGTGCCCTTGCAACTCTCCAACGAGCAGGGCCAGATGGATGTGACCATCACCGACGTGGGCGCGGATGAAGTCACGCTGGACGCCAACCATCCGCTGGCCGGCAAGGAACTGACCTTTGAAATCGAGATCGTCGAGGTAAAATAGCCTTTTCGCCTTGCCGCGGAGGGGTCCGTGAGAATGCGGACGATCCCGCGCGGATTGAAGGAGCATGCATGAGCAGTAATACCGCCCGTCACAGCGCCATCCAGGCCATCACCACCTACAAGCCGGACGTGGCTCCGCTCAATTTCGCGGACACCAGGCCCACGGACATTTTCGGCTGCAATGTCTTCAATGACCGGGTCATGCGCGAGCGTCTGCCCAAGGATGTCTACAAGTCCCTGCACAAGACCATTGCCTTCGGCGAACGTATGGACCCGTCCATCGCCGATACCGTGGCTGCGGTGATGAAGGACTGGGCCATTGAAAAAGGGGCCACCCATTTCACCCACGTCTTTTACCCGCTCACCGGCCAGACCGCCGAAAAGCACGACAGCTTTCTGATGCCCGACGGCTCGGGCGGGGTCATTGCCGAGTTTTCCGGCTCCATGCTGATCCGGGGCGAGCCCGACGCTTCCTCTTTCCCCTCCGGGGGGCTGCGCTCCACCTTCGAGGCGCGCGGCTACACGGCCTGGGACGTGACCAGCCCGGCCTATATCATGGAAAACCCCAACGGCACCTTTCTGTGCATCCCCACCATGTTCCTGTCCTGGACGGGCGTGGCCCTGGACAAGAAAACGCCGCTGCTGCGCTCCGGCCAGGCCCTGAATCGCGAGGCCCAGCGGGTGCTGGCCCTGTTCAACATCCACACGGATCTGCCGGTGATTTCCTACGCCGGTCTGGAGCAGGAATACTTTCTCATCGACCACAACTTCAATTTCGCCCGGCCCGACCTGCAGATCGCCGGACGTTCGCTGTTCGGCGCGCGCCCGGCCAAGGGCCAGGAATTCAGCGACCAGTATTTCGGGGTCATCCCGCAGCGCGTGCTTTCCTGCATGATGGAAGTGGAACGTGAACTCTACAAACTGGGCGTGCCCGTGCGCACCCGCCACAACGAGGCGGCGCCCAGCCAGTACGAGATCGCGCCGCTCTACGAGCCCAGCAACCTGGCCGTGGACCACAACCACATCATTATGGCCACATTGCGCAATGTGGCCAAACGCTACGGCCTGAAGTGCCTCCTGCACGAAAAGCCCTTCAGCGGCATCAACGGCTCGGGCAAGCACGTCAACTATTCCCTGGGCAACGCGGAACTGGGCACGCTCTTTGACCCCGGCGAGACGCCGCACGCCAATGCCAAGTTTCTGGTTTTCTGCGCGGCCATGATCCGCGCGGTGCACAAGTTCGGCGGCCTGCTGCGGGCCACTGTGGCCAGCGCCAGCAACGATCACCGCCTGGGCGCGCACGAGGCCCCGCCCGCCATCATGTCCATTTTCCTGGGCGACCAGCTCACCGAAGTTTTCGAAGCCTTCCGGGCCGGGCGCGCCGAGGACGCGGCCAGCGGCAAAGGCGGCCGCGCCCTGAACCTGGGGGTGGACACCCTGCCGCCCCTGCCCACGGACCCCGGCGACCGCAACCGCACTAGCCCCGTGGCCTTTACCGGCAACCGTTTTGAATTCCGCGCCGTGGGCTCCAGCCAGTCCGCCGCCGGTTCCATCACCGCGCTCAACGCCATGATGGCCGACTCCCTGGGCTTCGCCGCCGACTGGCTGGAACGGGAAATCAGGGACGGCAAAGCCTTTAACGCCGCCGTGGAGTCCTTCATCAGCCATGTCATTGAGGAACACAGCGCCGTGATCTTCAACGGCGACGGCTACTCGGAGGTCTGGCACAACGAGGCCCGGCGGCGCGGCCTGCCGGATCTGCGCAATACGCCCGAAGCCCTGCCGGAACTCACCCGGCCCGAGGTCATCGCGCTGTACGAAAGCCAGGGCATTCTCAACCGGGCCGAGCTCAAGGCCCGGCAGGACATCTACCTGGAGCAGTACTGCAAGACCGTGCGCACCGAGGCCAACCTGGCCATCCGCATGGCCCGCACCATCATCTTCCCGGCGGGCATGCGCTACCAGGGCGAACTGGCCGGTACCGCCGCCCGGATGCAGTCCATCGGCAAGGATTATAAAACCATGACCTTGGACGAGGTGACGGCGCACCTGCGCGGTTTGCAGACGGCCACGGCCCGGCTGGAGGATGTGCTGGCCGATGTGGGGCAACTGGGCGAAGGCCTGGACGCCGCCCGGCGCTACTGTGAGGAAGTGCTGCCCCTGATGCGGGAGACGCGCCGTTACGCCGACCTGCTGGAAACCCGCGTGGCCGACGATCTGTGGGCTTTGCCCAACTATCAGGAAATTCTGTTCGGAAAATAGCGGACGGAATGCCAGCTGGAATACAACGGCCGCCGATCCTGTTTGGGACCGGCGGCCGTTGTATTTGCACTTCTACTCCGGAAATTTCCCTCGTCTGCTTGAATCTCCATTGATCCAGCCCCTGCATCTGATTTTTAACTGGGGCAGCAGATAGGGGAAGTAACGTCGACGGATAGTAAAATCATAGCGATACTTTTCGTTTATTATGGCATAAAAATGAAAATCGTCCCTCCAGACCAGATTCGAAAGGCAATATGATGGAGGAACCGGCGTAATACCCATACCGCCAAGGCATTTTCTGCAGAGTATTTTTGAACATTCCTTATTAATAGTAATGAAATTCACAGCTTCTTCAAACGGGCAGTCATAGTCTGTTACCAAAAGGTATATATTTCCTGTTGCATATTGGCGCAACAGATCAAGGCCCGGAATACGGAGATTCGTGCACCTGCCTCCGGCCATGAGCAGCGAGGAGCCGGAATCGCACGGTTGCAGGGAAAAAATGTCTGTTTGCTTCACGGCTTCACCGAATGCGCCCGGTGTTGACTTTCGGGCATGCCGCCTGAAACGGGAGCAGAACAACTATGGCCTATTCCATTCCTGGAGGGAATCTTTTATGGGATGGAAAACTGTATAGGCTTGACAAGCTCCGGCTCTTTGTATAAAGGCTGAAAACAGAAATGATTTTGAAAATAGACTAAGGATTTTGCAATGCACGCTTTCCCGACCACCTTCTTTGCTGACAGCTTCCAGGGCTGGTGGTGGCGCATCAACATGCGGGGGGGAGACGTGCGGGCATAGGATTCCGTTCGTTCCGGTCAGCTATTGTAAGCGCCGTCTCCCCGTGAGACGGCGCTTTTTTTGTTTCCACCACACACGAGGACAACGAAGATGAAAAACAAGGGTACTGCGCAAACGCCGCTGACAGTGCGGCAATCCGCCCGCTGGCTCCCGGCGGACATGGACACGCCCATCAGCCTGTTTATGGGCATGGTGGGTGCGGGCAACGGCATTTTGCTCGAAAGCGCCGAGGTGGACGGCCGCTGGGGCCGCTACAGCATTCTGGCCTGCGACATGGCCCTGTTCATCTCCTGCCGTGACGGCAAACTGGCCCTGCGCGTGGAAGATCAGCGTTTCGCGCCGCTGGCCGAGCTGGAAGGCCGTCCCTTTGTGGAAGGGCTGCGCGAACTCATGGCGCGCCTGGAGATCACGCCGCCGGAAAACATCTCCGGCCTGCCGCCCATCACCCGCGCCCTGTACGGTTATCTGGGTTTCGGCATGGCCGGTCTGTTCAACGCCAAACTGGCCGCGATCATGCCGCCCGACGAGGCGGACTGCCTGCTGGCCCTGCCCGGCACGGTGCTGGTTTTCGACCATCTTTACAACCGCCTCTGCCAGATCAGCCTGGGCGAGCACCGCACCTTGCGCAGCGCCCATGAAGCGGTGGACCCCGCCGCCAACGGGGGCAACGCAACCGCAGCCGCGGATCCGGAAAATATCGTCGCCGAACCCGGCGAGGCGGGTTACAAGGCCTACGTGGAGCGGATCAAGGAAATGCTGCGCCGGGGCGAGGCCATCCAGGTGGTGCCGTCGGTGCGTTTCTCCACGCCCTTTGCGGGCAATCCCTTTGAACTTTACCGGCGCATGCGCCGCTTCAACGCCTCGCCCTACATGTTTTACATGCGCTTCCCGGAGCTGACCCTGTTCGGCTCCTCGCCGGAGGTCATGGTCCGTTGCGAGGAAGGGCGTTTGCAGCTTTCGCCCATCGCGGGCACGCGGCGGCGGGGCTGTGACGATCTGGAAGACGCCCGCCTGGCCGCCGAACTGCGCGACGACCCCAAGGAGCGGGCCGAGCACGTCATGCTGGTTGATCTCGGCCGTAACGACCTGGGCCGCGTGGCACGGCCGGGCAGCGTCAATCTGGAGCGCTACATGGAAGTGGAACGCTATTCCCACGTCATGCACCTGACCAGCCGGGTCACGGCGCGCCTGGCCGACGGTCTGGACGCCCTGGACGTGCTGGCCGCCGCCTTCCCGGCGGGCACGGTTTCCGGCGCGCCCAAGGTGCGGGCCATGGAGATCATCCGTGAGCTGGAAGGCCGCGCGCGCGGCCCGTACGCGGGCTGCATCGGCTGGCTGGGGCTGGACCGGGGGAGCGTCAATCTGGACACGGGCATCACCATCCGCAGCATGTGGGTGCGGGACGGCAAACTCTTCCGGCAGGCGGGCGGCGGCATTGTCCATGACTCCGACCCGGAACTGGAATGGAAGGAAGTGTGCAACAAATCAGCCATCATGCGCTTGGTCTTGCGGGCGGAGGACGAAGAATATGTTTCTGCTCATCGATAATTACGATTCCTTCACCTATAATCTGGTGCAGGCTTTTTACGCCCTGGGGCATACGCCGCGCGTCCTGCGCAACGACGATCCCGCCGTGCTGGAGGCGGCGACAGGCCCGGACCTGAGCATGGTCTGCATCTCGCCCGGTCCCGGCCATCCGGCCAATGCCGGGCTCTGTCCGGAATTCCTGAACCGCCTTGACCCGCGCGTCCCCGTGCTGGGCGTCTGCCTGGGGCATCAGCTTCTGGGGCTGCACGCCGGGGCGAGAGTGGAAGTGGGGCCCTGCATCATGCACGGCAAACAGTCGGAAATCGTGCATGACGGCACGGGCCTGTTCAGCGGCCTGCCCAATCCCATGAAGGTGGGGCGCTACCATTCCCTGGTGGTACGCGCCGACGAGGATGCGGCCAATCCCCGCTTTACTGTGACCGCCCGCGCTCCGGAAGGCGAGGTCATGGCCCTGCGCTACAATGACCGGCCCTGGGTGGGCGTGCAGTTTCATCCCGAATCCGTGCTCACGCCCGAGGGGCTGCGCCTGCTGGGCAATTTCCCGCAGGCCGTCATGAGCAAGGATAACGAGGCCGCCAGCCTGACCGCCATTCTGGAGCGTCTGGCCCGCAAGGAAGACCTTACGGCGGAAATGGCCGCCGCCGGTTTCGCCTCGCTCATGGACGGCAAGATGACCCCGGCCCAGGCGGGCAGCTTTCTCATGGGCCTGCGCATGAAGGGCGAAAGCGCCCTGGAACTGGCACACGCCACGCGCGCGGCTCTGGCCCGCGCCGTGCGTGTGGACGGCGTTTCCGGCACCAGCATCGACGTGGTGGGCACGGGCGGCGACGGCCGTAATTCTTTCAACTGCTCAACGGCTACGTCGCTGGTGCTGGCGGGCATGGGCTACAAGGTGGTCAAGCACGGCAACCGGGCCGTGTCCTCCAAGTGCGGCAGCGCCGACGCCCTGGAGGCCTTGGGCATCGCTCTGGACAAGAATCCGGCCTCGGTGGCCGAGATGGTGCGGCGGCGCAACTTCGCCTTTCTTTTCGCGCCGCACTTCCATCCGGCCTTCAAGAACATCGGCCCGCTGCGCAAGGAACTGGGCGTGCGCACGCTCTTCAATATTCTGGGCCCCATGATCAACCCGGCCCGGCCCAGCCATCTGCTCATGGGCGTGGCCCGGCCCGAGCTGGTGCCGCTGGTGGCGGAAACCCTCTTGCAGTCGCCGCTCTACCGGGCCGCCGTGGTCTGCGGCGCGGGCGGCTACGATGAACTGACGCCCATAGGTCCGGCGGAAATCGCCCTGCTGCACAACGGCACGGTCAAACCCCTGCCCCTGAATCCGGCGGATTTCGGCATCCGGCCCTGCACGCCCGAGGATCTGGCCGTGCACAGCAAGGATGAGGCCGTGGACGTGCTCAAGGAACTGCTGGAAGGCAACGGCTCACGCCCCATGCTGGACATGGTGGCGCTCAATGTGGGCCTGTCCGTCTATCTGCTGGAGGAAAACATGAATATGGCCCTGTGTATGGCTCGCGCCCGCGAGGCGGTCAGCGCCGGTCTGGGCAGGAAGGTGCTGCATGCGGCTTGAGCGTTTTCACCAGGCCAAACAGGCCGAAGTGGCGGCCTTGCGGCTGGCGGCGGAGCGGGGGAGCCTTCCTGCGCTCCTGACGGCTCCCCGCCCGGATTTCGCGGCGGCCCTGCGTACACCCGCAAGGCGCGCGCCCCTGGCCGTGGTGGCGGAATACAAGCGGGCCTCGCCCTCACGCGGCGTCATCCGCGAAGATCTGGACGTGGAAGAGGTGGTCCGCCAGTATGCGGCGGCCGGAGCGAGCGCCCTGTCCATCCTCACGGAGGAAACGTATTTCCACGGCAGACCGGATTTTCTGAGCCGCGCCGCCGCCCCCGGCCTCTATCCCGCAACGCCTTTGCCCCTGCTGCGCAAGGATTTCATTTTTGATCCCCTGCAGGTGCGGGCCACGGCGGCCACACCGGCCTCGGCCCTGCTGCTGATCGTGCGGCTCACGCCCGAGGCCACCGTGCTGCGGCGGCTGCGGGAGGAGGCCGAGTCCTTCGGCATGCACGCGGTGGTGGAAGTTTTCGATGCGGCGGATTTGCGTCTGGCCCGGGAGAGCGGGGCGCGCATCATCCAGGTCAACGCCAGGGATTTGCAGACCTTTGCCGTGGACCGCGCGGCCTGTCTGGCTCTGGCCGAGGCCTGCCCGCCGGAAAACCACGAAATCTGGGTGGCGGCCAGCGGCATCAGCGAACCCGAGCATCTGGTCCTGGCCGCGTCGGCGGGCTACAGGGCGGCCCTGGTGGGTACGGCCCTGATGGAGCACGTCCGGCCCGGCGCGGCTCTGGCGGCCCTGTTGGGCAATGACTCGGTTCGCCGTGTATTGGACGGGGTGGACAGCAACGTCCTTAAGGGAGAGAATAATCATGCTGATTAAAATCTGCGGTCTGACCCGTCAGGCGGATGTGGACGAGGCCGCGCGCCTGGGCGCGCGTTTCTGCGGCTTTATTTTTCACCCCAAGAGCCCGCGCTGTCTCGCCCCGGAACAGGCCGCGCGCCTGGAAAGCGGCTCCATGCAGCGGGTGGGCGTTTTTGTGGAGCAGAGCGCCGATGAAATCCTGCGCGTCATGCGCGAGGCACGCCTTGATCTGGCCCAGCTGCACGGCGGACAGAGCGTGGCCTGTGCGCGGGCCGTGGGCGCGGAACGGGTCATCCGGGTCATCTGGCCGGACCGCTACATGCACCGGGCGCAGTTGCACAGCGAACTGCAAAAGCATGCTGAGGCCTGCGCCTGGTATCTGCTGGACGCGGGCTTGGCCGGCGGCGGCAGCGGCAAGCGTCTGGAATGGCAGGATCTGTACGGGCTCAGGGCGCCGCACCCCTGGCTGCTGGCCGGGGGCCTGAATACGGACAATGTGCGGCGGGCGCTGGCCCAGTGCGCGCCTGACGGCGTGGATTTCAACTCCGGCATTGAAGACGCGCCGGGACGGAAAAATTCGCAAAAAATGGCGGCGGCCGTGACAGCCGCGGCACAACCAAAGGCAACGGGGAAGTAAGATGAAAGACAGTTATTTCGGTGAATTCGGGGGCTGCTTCGTGCCCGAGCTGCTCATGCCGCCGCTGCTGGAAGTGGAAGCGGCCATGCGCGAAATCATGCCCACGCCCGGATTTCAGGCGGAACTGGACGATCTGCTGCGCAACTACGCCGGGCGGGCCACGCCGCTGACCCATTGCCCCACGCTTTCGGAAGAGCTGGGCTTCAACCTCTGGCTCAAGCGCGAAGACCTGCTGCACACCGGCGCGCACAAGGTCAACAACACGCTGGGCCAGGCCCTGCTGGCCAAACATATGGGCAAAACGGCCCTGGTGGCGGAAACCGGCGCGGGCCAGCACGGCGTGGCCACAGCGGCGGCCGCCGCGCGTCTGGGCATGGACTGCATCATTTACATGGGCGGCGAGGATGTGGAGCGCCAGTCCGCCAACGTCCGGCGGATGAAGCTGCTGGGCGCCGAGGTGCATGCCGTGCAGAGCGGCACCCGCACCCTCAAGGACGCCATCAACGAGGCGCTGCGGGCCTGGATCGCCAGCCAGCGGACCACCCATTACTGTTTCGGCACCGCCGCCGGGCCGCATCCCTTCCCCACCCTGGTGCGCAAGCTGCAGAGCGTCATCGGCCGGGAAACCCGCGCCCAGATGCTGGAAAAAAACGGCAGGCTGCCGGACGCCGTGGTGGCCTGCGTGGGCGGCGGTTCCAACGCCATCGGCATGTTCCATCCCTTTCTGGAAGACGCGGAGGTGCGGCTTATCGGCGTGGAGGCGGCGGGCACCGGCAAGCCGGGCTGCTTCAATTCCGCGCCCCTGAACCTGGGCACGCCCGGCGTGCTGCACGGCAATTACAGCATGCTTTTGCAGAATAACGACGGCCAGATCGAGCCTTCGCACTCCATTTCCGCCGGTCTGGATTATCCCGGCGTGGGGCCGGAGCACGCCTTTCTGCACAAGACCGGCCGCGTGCAGTACGGCATGGTCAAGGACGCCAACGCCCTGGCCGCGTTTCTGCGGCTCTGCCGGGCAGAGGGCATTCTGCCCGCTCTGGAATCCTCGCACGCGCTGGCCTGGGTGCTGGATCACCCGCAGGAATTCGCGCCCGGCAGCCATGTGGTGGTCAATCTCTCGGGCCGGGGCGACAAGGATATGGACATCATCCGCGCGGCGCTTGCCGAAAAAGAGGTATAATCATGCATCCGCTTGAAGAAAAAATCCGCAAGGCAACGGCCGCCGGGCGTCCGGCGTTGATCCCCTTTCTGACCGCGGGCTTTCCCGACAGCGCGCGCTTCTGGCCCACGCTGATGGAGCTGGACGAGAACGGCGCGGACGTTATCGAAATCGGCGTGCCTTTTTCCGACCCCGTGGCCGACGGCCCGGTGGTGGAAGAGGCCTCGCGCCGCGCCCTGAGCGACGGCGTCAATCTGCGCGATCTGCTGAAGGAGATGATCCCGCGCAAGGGCCTGATCAAGGCGGGCGTGGTGCTGAGGGGGTATTTCAATCCCTTTTTGCAGTACGGCCTGGAAGAACTGGCCCGCGACGCGGAAAAAGCCGGGGTGCACGGCCTGATCGTGCCGGATCTGCCGCACGAGGAGTCCGGACCCATGCGCGCCGCCCTGAACAAGCACGGCATTGCCCTGATCCCCCTGGTGGGCCCCAATACCAGTGAGGAGCGCATGGCGCTCTATGCCGCCGAAGGGCAGGGTTATGTGTATGTGGTGTCGGTCATGGGCATCACGGGCGAACGCTCCGGCCTGGCCCCTCGGGTGGCGGAGACCATGAAGCGGGCGCGCAAGGTCTTTTCCCTGCCGCTGGCTCTGGGCTTCGGACTGCGCGAACCTTCGCAACTGGCGGAATTGCCCGCCGAGGCCAAGCCCGACGGCGTGGTTTTCGGCAGCGCCCTGCTCAAACATCTGGACGCCGGTGAAAGCGCGGCGGACTTTCTGGCCCGCTGGAAGTAAGAACGCGTTGTTGTACTGCGTTTCATGCCCGGCCCGCCATGATGACGGGCCGGGCATGAAAGCAAGAGGGCTGGTGCCGCTGGAAAGCAAAGCCATGGAGTGACGAAGGTCTTGTTCTGTCACGGCATTTCTACAATGCAGTTCAAAAAATATTCAAACTAGAGCAGATTAACTTTGAAATGTTGTACATTTCAAAGTTTAAAGGTACGCTCACTCCGCCGCTTAACGGCGCAAATAAATTGCGTTTACGGCTTTTCGTGGCGCGAGGCTGCTGTGCAGCCTTATTAGAGCGTTTCAAAATTAAAGCGCTCTAATAAGTTGATGTCCCACCTTGTATTTTTTTATACTTGCATTCTGTCACTTTCCCAGCTTTATCAACATACAGATTAAAAACTACATCATAATCAATTTTCATTGTTGTTGGTTCTAAATTGAATGCAGGAGCATCAACTCCGACTTCTACCTCGTCAGTATAATAATAAGCATATATTCTTGTTCCATCAGGCAATTCTTTATATACATCTCCTATAGGTTCATATTTGCCTCATATATAATTACCTTTATTGCAATAATTTATGTATCTCTGGACTACATATGCATACATGCCCTGTCTGACATTCATATTCCTCGGCATCCAGAGAGTAAAACCTGTTTTAGAATTTACATAGTTTTCCGGGAAACGGCCAAAAAGGCCGCTTTCATTTCGCCCTGGTAATGGACCGCAGGCACAGAGCAGCATAAAAACACAGAGTAAGGCAATACTTTTGTACATACTGTCTCCTACCTTCCAGCATCGGATGGCGGCGTTACAGGTGTATCTTTTTTGGTCGGAGGGTTGGCAAACATATTGGCCAAGGCTTCATGAAGAAAAGTCATGGGATCACTGCCAAGTCCCTGTAAGGCTTGTTCAACTGCTGTGGGTTTCTTCTCTCCAGCCGATTGGGAAGCTCCGTCTTCTTTTTTATCTTTGCCTTTGTCCTTATCGCCGCCGAACAGACCCGAAAAGATTTTCTTGAAAAAGCCGCCTGGGTCTGTGGAGAGTTCATTCAACGTATTCAACACATTGGTTGTAGTATTCGGGTTCAGTATGGTGTCCACATAGGTAAAGGCCGGATCCAGGTTAATATTTACATTAGTTGTCTGTTCAGTCTTCATGGCCTGAGAAGGATCGCGGTTTAGACCATCCAGAGACTGTCCGGGATTGTCGCGCACGATGATCTCGCCCTTGCCAATGGTGGCATAGGCGGTCTGAGTCGTTTCCTTGTAACTGTAAGAAAACTTGTCCGGAGAAACATTGTGAAGGTCATCTTTCTTGAATCCATTCCACCAATCCTGCAAATCCTTTTGTGTGTTCACCAAGTTTTTCATCCAAGGTTTCGCATCGGCATATAATTCGGATTTACTCGAATTAACTTGTTCTTGATTATTTTGTGCAGGCTGTTTGGTACCACCTTCACTACCAGACTCTGGCGTATTATTCCCCCCCCGGCTTAAATGTCTGCCCCCACTTGATGCCCGCGCTCATGCCGGTTTCCGTGGTCTTGCCGACCACGTTTTCATAGCTCAGCGTACCGGTGTCCAGCTTGAGATTGTCGTTGAGTGCGGCGATGATGGCCCCGGCCACATGGGTATTGTTCTCCGTGTAGATGTCCACGCTGTCGCTGCCCAGAATGGAGGTTTGTTCGCCCACAGCCTTGCCGTTGCCCTTTTGGTAAGCGAAACCCAGATTGGCGTTCTGGCTTACGCTGACGGCGGCCCCATAGCCCACTGTGGCGCTGGCCCCGGCGTTGTAGCTGTCGCTATG
>ERZ506979.1064-NODE-1064-length-13380-cov-10.926004_pt1 | contig 13380 bp, 11 predicted proteins | sample MGYA00512887_ERZ506979 | MGnify/ENA metagenome assembly ERZ506979 | reverse complement strand
AAAAGGCAAACCGCCTTATCCGGGAAATCCGGGCGCAGATTGGAAAGCTCAAAGAGTGGATTGCCGACCTGTTCAAAGCGCGGGAAACCGCCCCAGAACAGCCGCCGCAATCTCCCAACCTCGCAAATCTGTTGATGAAGTATTTGAGCGTTCAGAGAGAAAAGAGCCGGAAGTATTCGCAGCGTTGGCAACAACAGCACACAGCCGATGAACTGAAAACCATAGCGGCAGCGGTCAACTATCTTTCCGAGCATGGTATCTCTAATCTTGACGAGCTGGACGCTTCTCTTTCCTCTGTCAGTGATAAAGCCTATTCAATCCGGGAGGGAATGAAAACCGCCGAGCAGCGCATGAAAGAACTGCAAAAGCTTATTGAGTACGGCAGAAATTATCAAACCTACAAGCCCATACAGGACGAGTATCGGCAAATCCGCTGGAAAGGGAAACAGGAGAAGTTTGCGGAAGCTCGCCGCGCCGAGCTTACCCTATGGGACGCGGCAAACCGCTATCTGCATGCCCATTTGCCGGAGGGCGTGAAAACCCTGCCGATCTCCGCGTGGGAGAAAGAATATACCGCCCTCAAAGCACAGCGAGAAGCGGAATATGACACGCTGAAAGATACCCGCGCCGAGGTTGCCGAGCTTCAAAAAATCCGCAGGTGCGTGGATATTGCACTCCGCGCCGACCAACCGGAGCAGACCCGCACCAAGCGGCATGATATAGACCGCTGAAAGGAGTTGAACTTTTATGTATTACACCCAAGAACAAATAGACCGCGCCAACCAAGCCGATCTTGTTTCTTTTCTGCAAGGACAGGGCGAGCAGCTTACCCGCGCCGGACAGGAATACCGTTGGAAACGGCATGACAGCTTGACTATCCGGGGAAGCAAATGGTACAGGCACAGCCAAAGCAAAGGCGGCGCACCCATTGATTTTGTCATGGAGTTTTTCGGAAAGAGCTTTACCGAAGCTGTTGAACTTCTCACAGGCGAGAAAGGAGCCGCCCTACCGCCGGACAGATCAAGCCCCGCGCCCCTATCCGACTTCCGACTGCCACCTCACAGCCGCCCGCCGCATTGATGAAGATGTGTCGGGCTTTTTCTTTTCCACCGGGGATATTTACGAGGAAGCCGCCCACCATAACGCCGTATTCGTAGGGCGGGACGAGGACGGAGTACCACGCTACGCCCACCAGCGCGGCACAGCCGGGAACTTCCGGCTTGATGTGAAAGGCAGCGACAAAGGCTTTAACTTCTGCTATCGGGGCGAGGGCGAAAGATTGTTTGTCTTTGAAGCCCCTATTGACCTCTTATCTTTTCTCTGTCTATTCAAAAAAGACTGGCAGAAGCAAAGCTATCTTGCGCTGGGTGGCGTGGGAGATAAAGCCCTGCTGCGTTTCCTCTCTGACCGTCCAGGCGTCAAGACTGTCTACCTATGCCTTGACAGCGACGCAGCCGGAAACGACGCTTGCAGCCGCCTTGTGCCGCTCATGCCGGAGGGCTTGACCGTCCACCGCCTTGTGCCGCTTTACAAGGACTGGAACGAGGTACAGACGCGCCGGGGAGAAATCACAGACGGGAAATATCTCCGCGAAGCGGTCTATGGACTGAAAGAGCCGCCACAGGTGGAAACCGTCGAGATTATCCGCATGAGCGAGGTTGACACGCAAGCCGTTGAATGGCTATGGGAGCCGTATATTCCATTCGGCAAGGTTACAATCGTACAGGGCAACCCCGGCGAGGGCAAGACCACCTTTGCCTTGCGCCTTGCCGCCGCCTGCACCACCGGGAGGACGCTGCCGAACATGAAGCCCCTACCGCCTTTCAATGTGATTTATCAGACAGCGGAGGACGGTTTGGGCGATACGGTCAAGCCCCGGCTAATGGAAGCCGCCGCAGACCTTGACCGGGTACTTGTGATTGACGAAGCGAAGCAGGAACTATCCCTATCCGACGAGCGCATAGAGCGAGCTATCCGGCAGACCGGGGCGCGGCTGATTATCCTTGACCCCATACAGGCGTACATGGGAGAAAAAGCGGATATGAACCGCGCCAATGAAGTGCGCCCTATCTTTCGCCGCCTTGCCGAAGTTGCCGAGCGTACCGGGTGCGCCGTTATCCTTATCGGGCATTTGAACAAAGCGGCGGGCGGTCAATCAGCCTATCGCGGTTTAGGTTCTATCGACTTCCGGGCGGCGGCGCGGAGCGTCTTACTCATTGGGCGCGTGAAGCGCGAGCCGAATGTGCGCGTAGTCATTCACGACAAATCTTCCCTTGCGCCGGAGGGGAAGCCCGTAGCCTTTTGCCTTGACCCGGAAACGGGCTTTGAATGGATAGGCGAATACGACATCACCGCCGACGAGCTGCTGTCCGGCGCGGGCGGCAACAACGCCACCAAAACCGAACAGGCTGAAAGGCTGATACTTGACCTGCTTGCAGACGGGAAAGAGCTTGCCAGCGAGGACATTGTAAAAGCCGCAGCCGAAGCCGGAATATCCGAAAGGACGGTACAGAACGCCAAGCGCAACATGGGCGGCATTTTAGGCGCAAGGCGTGTCGGCGGTCAATGGTACAACTTCATCAAGAAGAAGCAGCCACCCGAACCCGCAAGCTGAAAGTGCAAAACGCAGACCCTTTGCACTTTGCACTTTCGCACTTTCACAAGAATTTGCGTCAATAACTCAAAAAAGCACTTGACAAAACGCTTCATGGGGCACCGAAAAAGACATCAAGCCCTTTGTCGATCCGAAGTTTGAGAACAACGTCATTTTGACAAAGACGGAGTTTCTCACCATGAACACCCGGCCTAAAAATCCGGCCAACGCCCGCAACCTCAACGCCTGCATCATCGGCTCGTCCGGGTCGGGCAAAACCCGCTTCTGGCTCACGCCCCAGCTACTCCAGGCGCACAGCTCCTATGTGTGCGTAGATCCAAAAGGCGGAGTGCTCTCCCAGGTGGGTGCTTTCCTGCAACGCCGGGGATATAAGGTCAAAGTGTTCAACAGCATAGATTTTTCAAAATCTATGCACTACAATCCGCTGTCCTATATCCACAATGAGGCGGACATCCTAAAATTCGTGGATACCCTCATAGCAAACACAAAGGGCGAGGGCAAGGAGGGCGATCCGTTCTGGACGAAGGCGGAAACGCTCCTTTATTGTGCGTTGATTGCCTATATTATCTTTGAAGCTCCTGCCGAGGATCGGAACATCAATACCCTAGTGGACATGATTTCCGGCATGGACGTGAAAGAGGATGACGAGTCCTATATGAACGCGGTGGACTATATGTTCAAGGGCCTGGAAAAGCGCAAGCCGGATTGCTTTGCCGTGAAGCAGTACAAAAAATATAAGCTGGCCAGCGGAGATGTATGCTCTAAGTGACTTCTTAATCATGGTTTTTGTCATGGTTAGTGAAGCAGTCACTTAGAGCATTTTCATTTCAGGAGGTACAGCCATGAGAAACGAGAAAATCACCCCTCTGTATGAGCGTTTGAGCCGCGATGATGAGTTACAGGGCGAGAGCAACTCCATAAGCCATCAAAAGCAGATGTTAGAGGAATTTGCCCGCCGGAATGGGCTTCCAAACCCCACCCACTTCACCGATGACGGCGTATCGGGAACCCGGTTTGACCGTCCCGGCTTTCTGGCGATGATGGAGGAAGTCGAGGCCGGACGGGTGGAGGCCATTGTTATCAAAGACATGAGCCGCCTGGGGCGCGACTATCTGAAAGTCGGCCAGGTCATGGAGATTTTGCGGCAGCGCGGTGTCCGGCTGATCGCCATCAATGACGGTGTGGACAGTCTGAAAGGCGATGATGATTTTACCCCGTTCCGCAACATTATGAACGAGTTTTACGCCCGCGACACCAGCCGGAAAATCCGCTCCGTGTTCAAGTCCAAAGGCATGAGCGGCAAGCACCTGACCGGCACTGTCATTTACGGCTATTTGTGGGACGAAAAGCGGGAACACTGGCTTGTGGACGAAGAAGCCGCCGAGGTGGTACGCCGCATCTTTTCCCTGACGATGGAGGGCTATGGCCCTTATCAGATTTCCAAGCTGCTGTCCGAGGCAAAGGTTGAAATCCCCGCTGTCCATCTGGCACGCTTTGACGAAGGAGTAAACAGGACGAAGCCGGTCAAAGACCCCTACGGCTGGGGATCATCCACCATTGTGAACATTCTGAAAAAGCGGGAATACCTGGGCCACACCATCAATTTCAAGACCCGCAAGCACTTCAAGGACAAGAAAAGCCACTATGTTGACGAAAGCGAGTGGACGATTTTCGAGAATACCCATGAGGCCATCATCGACCAGGAAACCTTTGACAATGTGCAGCGTATCCGGGCGAATGTCCGGCGCTACCCGGACGGCTGGGGCGAGGCCCATCCCCTGACCGGCCTGATGTACTGCGCCGACTGCGGCGGCAAGATGTATGTCCATCGCGTCAATAACGGCAAGCGTGATCCACAGTTTACTTGCAGCCAGTACAGCAAAATCCCATGCGGGACGCTCTGCGGCACACAGCACCGCATCCGGGCCGAGGCTGTCCTGACCTTGATAACCGATATGCTCCGGGCCATCGCGGAGTATTCCAAGAATGACCGGGCCGAGTTTATCCGCACCGTCCAGGAAACGCAGGCCGCCCAGCAGACCGCCGACATATCCAAGAAGCGGAAACGGCTGGCCGCCGCCCAAAAGCGGGCCGGGGAACTGGAAAAGCTGATTTGCAAAATCTATGAGGACAATGCCCTGGGTAAGCTGCCGGACGCCCGGTATGAGGCCCTGGACGCACAGTATGCCAAAGAGCAGGACGCTCTCAATGCGGAAATCACGGAACTGGAAAAGGCCGTTACCGGCTATGAGCAGAGCCGGAAATCTGCGGAGAAGTTTATAGCCCTGATTGACAAGTATGAGAATTTTGACACGCTGACAAATACCATGCTCAACGAGTTTGTAGAGAAAATCCTTGTCCATGAACGCGCCCGCAAAGGCAGCCAGGACACCACGCAGGAGGTTGAAATCTATTTCAATTTTGTGGGCCGGTATATCCCGCCCGCCTTGCAGCCGGTTCCCCTGACCCCGGAGGAACAGGAAGAACTGCGGAAGAAGGAGGAACGCAAGGACAGGCTTCACCAGAACTACTTGCGCCGCAAGGCAAACGGCAAGCAGAAGGAATGGGAAGAACGCTATAACGCCAGGCGCAAGGCAAAAATGGAGGCGGCAAAGGCCGCAATCCGGGCCGAGGACATGGAGAAGGGCATTTTTACCACCGTCAGCCAGTTACCCAGGCAGGAGCCGCGCAAGGCCACCGTATCGGCCAGCGCCGCAGTTTAACCATCACAGTGCAAAGGAGGACGAACATGAACGAATTGACTTACACCCGCTGCGGAGATTACTACATCCCCGACCTGAAACTTTCCGAGCAGCCGGAGGCCCCCATCGGCAAGTATGGCCGTATGCGGCAACGCTACCTGAAGGAACACCGGCCCGGCCTTTACAGCAGCTTGATTTTGAGCGAAAAGCTGTACCCGCACCTGTTGGAGATTGACCGGGCGGCGCGTGAACGGATGGACGCCATGCTGCCCCGCATGATGGAGGCGGCAGGCGTCACCGAGGAACTGAAAGCCCATGACCCTATGCGCTGGGTGGGGCTGATGAACACGCTGAAAGCGCAGGTGGAGGAAATTATTTTTCAAGAACTTATATTTGTTTGATTTAAGAATGAACGTCAGAAAAATCTGGCGTTCATTCTTTGTTTATCAATTTTCTATACTCTCGTGGTAATAATCCAGTAACACGCTGGAATTGTTTTGCAAAACTTTCAGACCTATCATATCCAACCGCTTGTGCGATCTCTGCGATGCTTAATTCTGTTCCCATAAGGAGGTGCTGGGCCTGTCCAATCCTTTTCTGCAAAATATAATCATAGAGCGTACAGCCGAAACATTCCTTAAAGGCAGCTTTTAACTTCGTCTGCCCCATAAAAGAAATGCGACACAACCTCTCAATCGGAACAGAAAAGGCATAATGGTTATCCAGATAAGCCGCAACTGCGGAAAGGTTCTCCTGATCCTGCTCTGTCAGATGCAGCTTCTTTTTCTTCTCCTGGTTGCTTTTAGCCCGCTCCATAATTAAAGAAACCGCTTCTAATATTTTGCCTTCATAAAACATCTTTGCCGTAAGACCTGTTCCCCGGTATCCTTCGATTTGCTTTAGCAGAGCAATCAATTCAGGGAAATCCGTTCCGATCTGCATTTTACGAAATGCTTCGCTGGGATCAATGTATTCTCCTGGAAATTTCTGCTGCAAATACCGTTGATAAAACTCCGGCATGATCGTAAAACTGATACTCTGCAAAGGAATATTCTTATGATAAATCGCCTGATACACCCTGCCTGCCTGCCCGATTTGTGCTTGTAAACTGTTAGGAGAAAGCTGGCGGTAAGGATGAAATTCTTCACCTGACACGGAGGTGTAATAAGTAACAGACAAAAATTCCGGTTCTGGACACTCTAACATAATGTCATCAAGAAAAAGAAAATCTCTGATGGTGATTTCAAACATATTTTCATAAAAATATACCCAAAAATGCCCTTGCCCCTTATCTGCCTGTAAAGTGTAACAGGTAAATTCATTATAAGGCTGCCTGTGTTCGTTATCTAAAAAGAATCCTCCATCAGAAAGCATGGAATGATACATTTCTTTTATATGTTTCATTGTTGTCACCTATAAATACGCCGTTTGGACGAACTTATACGCCGATACGACGCTCCTTTCCAAAATCCATTGTGAAAGCAAAAGTCTCGTACTATACTTAGAAACGGTGATTAGTTAGAGCTAACCACTTGATATTGTAGCACATACCTGTTGTTTTCACAAGGTAAAGGAGGTGAAAATATGCGGATGAGTTTTAAGGCATCAATGCCGGACCCCCGCATTTTAATTATACAGATTGTCGTGGTGGCGGTATTGGCATCGGTATTTCGGAATCTGCTCGCATTATTTCTTTTAGTGCTGATTGTAGATTTCCTGCTGTTACTTCAATGCGGGTGGGCGGTTTTCTGGAAAAACCTTCTGTCCTATGCAGCTATGCTGCTGATACTGTTTGCGCTGCAAGAGATATACATTCCGATTGTTTCGGATTTGTTTCCGCTTTTCCTTTTGTTGATGGCGAGGCTATATCCGGCGTATTTGGCAGTGAGGGTTCTGATTGAAAAAGCGCCAATGGATGAACTGCTTTTTTCATTGGAAATCTGGCGTGTTCCAAAATTAGTGTTGATCCCGTTGGCAGTTATTTATCGTTACATACCAACGATATTGAAAGAGATCGGATACATTCGGGAAAGCCTTAAAATGCGGAATCTCCATTCCTCTATGTGGGATAAGGTATGCCATCCAATGCAAAATGTAGAAAACTTTTTTGTCCCACTTTTATATCGCAGTGAAAAAATTTCGGAAGAATTGTCTGCCGCTTCAATCTGCAAAGGGCTTAGCACAAAAAGAAAACGAACGTGCTGCACGAAAGTGAAACTAGGGGTAACAGATCTTATCTACTTGCTTTGTGTTGCGCTCCTTGCGGCAGGTTTAGCATTTATCAACTATCATGTGATTTTACTTTAGATGGGAAGGAGGCATGAGAATGAACCAGCCTGTCATTGAATTTTCAAACTTTAGTTTTACCTATCATAATGCTGACTCAGAAAGTCTGACAGGGATTGATTTAATCATTCGTAAGGGTGAATTTATCCTTTTGACAGGACATAGCGGCTGTGGCAAGACCACATTGACCCGCTGCATAAATGGGCTTATCCCGGATTTTTTCGAGGGGGACCTTTCAGGGAAATGCCGCGTTTGCGGTATGGATATTGCAGAACATGAAACAGGTGAGTTTTCACCGTTGGTCGGTTCGGTATTTCAAGACCCACGTTCTCAGTTTTTTACACTTCATGTCAAAACGGAAATTCCGTTTCCAAGCGAAAACCTGGGAACACCTATGGATAAAATGCAGGAGCAATATGAAAAAGCGGTGGACGTTTTACAAATTCAGGGCTTACTTGGAAAGAGCATTTTCGACCTTTCCAGCGGCGAAAAGCAGAAGGTAGCCATTGCGTCAATTTATATGGTGGGAGTCGGAATTTATGTCTTGGACGAACCATCGGCCAATCTGGATTCGGAGGGTACAGAGCAGCTTCGTCAAGTATTAAAATCCCTCAAAGAGCAGGGTAACACCATCATCATTTCGGAGCATAAGCTCTACTACCTCAACGGGCTTACGGATCGTGTTCTGATTATGAAGGACGGAAAAATTGATAAAGAGATGGAAGGCAGGGTTTTCGACCGGCAGACAGCAGAATGGTTTACAAGGCATGGCCTGCGAAAATCCGATCTCGCACTTATTACACCAAAATCCTACCATCCTGTTAAGGGAGATGTCTCCATTCAAATAAAGAATTTGTCCTTTGGTTATCCGGGAAAACCGCTGTTATGGCACGATGTTACCTTTTCCGCTCATGGTGGAGAGATCATCGGTATCATTGGAAAGAACGGAGCCGGAAAAAGCACATTGATCCGAACACTTATGGGGCTTGAAAAGCCAAAGACCGGGAAAATTTCTATCAACGGAAGTTACTCCGGCAAGCAGCAGCGGCGAAAAAAATCTTTCTATGTCATGCAGGATGTAGATTATCAGCTATTTGCTCCGAATGTATTGGAGGAAATGCTGATGGGTACGAAAAAGACAGAGATAGAAAAAGAACAGGCCATTTGTAAGCTGGAGAATTTGGGATTGGGAAAATTCCTGAAAAGGCACCCCACAGCTTTATCCGGTGGACAAAAGCAGCGGCTTTCTATTGCATTGGCAGAAATGAACCGTTTACCGCTTCTCTACCTTGATGAACCGACCAGCGGACTGGACGCAGAGAATATGAAGATTGTCCAGACTGAAATAAAAAAGCTGGCTGAAGGTGGCGCGTGTGTGTTTGTCATTACCCACGATTATGAATTTGCCGCAGAGCTTTTTTCTTCCCTTCTTCTTTTACAGGAGGATGGTACGATACAGTATCTTTCCCCTGATAAGTACAAGCCGGAAAACCTGGCTCAATATTTTCAAATTTCATTCTAAAAAAGGAGTGTGTCGCTATGAGAAATCAAACAAAAGAAAGTCGTAGATTGAAGGATTTAATCCGAATTGGCGTTTTCAGTGCGCTGTGGGTTGTGATTGGCTTCCTGGTGGCCTTTACGATTGGATTTTTCCCACCAATTTTATTGGTTCTTCCCTGTGTCCTCGGAATTATCGGTGGGATTGTCTATGTTGTCATGTTATCAAAGCTGACAATCCCAGGTGGTATTTTAATCAGTTCATTTCTGCTGGGTATCTGCCTGTTTACGATGGCTCCTTATGGCATGATGTTCTTCTGCACTGTGGCTGGCGGTGTGATCGGAGAAATCCTTTATAGTGTTTTGGGGAGGCGTACAACCAAAGCAACGATGGTAGGTTCCTCCTTCGCTTTGGTAGGGCTGGCTCTCGGTGAATACATACCGTTCATCTGGATGCAGGACGCCTATCGTTCCATGCTGGTGAATGATGATTCCGGCCTTCTGGAAATTGCTGAATGGTGCATGAATATCGTTTCTGTTCCGGTCATGATTGTGCTGTGCGTGGCAACGGTTACTCTCACCTGTCTGGGTGTGCTTTGGGGAAATAAAATCGTAAAAAAACGCCTTTCCAATGCGGAATAGGCGGTAAAAGGAGTTGAAAATTATGAGCAAAGAAAAAAAGCAAAAGACAGGCATCCCGCGTTTGCTGGAGATGGCCGGACAACGAAAAACTCTGATGATTGTCGGTGCTTCGCTTTCAACGATTGCGGCTTTGTTTCAGTTAGCTCCCTATCTGGCAGTTTATAAGGTTATGACGGAGCTTCTGCGTAATGCCGCAGATATTAGTCAGGTGGACACTTCCTATATGACTTTTTGGGCTTTATTCGGAATTGTCGGGTTGGTGATCTGCTATGTGTTTATGTATGTGGGTGGCATGATCGGTCATATCGCGGCTTATCGTACCCTCTATGGAATCCGTGTAAAGCTGTCCGAACATATCAGCGGATTGCCTTTGGGGTGGTTCAGCCGCAACTCTATCGGTAAGGTAAAGCAGATTGCGGAGCAGGATGTGGAACAGATTGAACTTTTCATTGCCCATCAGTTCCCGGATATGATTAGTACCATTGCTGTGATAGTATTTATGGTCATTGTGATGTTCAGCCTGAATATCTGGCTGGCCCTTGCCTGCATCCTACCGATTATTGTCGGGTTTGTTGTGCAGTTCTCCTTTATGTTCGGCTCTAAGGCCAAAGAAGGACTCAAGGAATACTACGATGCAATGGAAAATATCAACACATCATCGGTTCAATATGTGCGGGGTATGCCCTCAATCAAAATTTTTGGTCAGACTGTGCGCTCTTTCCGAAAATTCTATGATGATATTATTGCCTACCGTGATATGACAACGAAATATGCGGATAACTATGAACCTTGTTATGTCCTGTTCCGTGTATTTGTACTTTCACTTTCCGCATTTATCATCCCTGTGGGTATGCTGTTTCTTACCGGCAATCCGCAGAATATGGCATTTGCTATGACGCTGCTGTTCGTGTTAATCTTCGCGCCGGGAATTGCTACACCTGTGTTTAAGTTTAATAATTTTGGTTCCAGCTTCAACAATATCAATGAAGGGGTACGGCGCATTGACGAAGTGTTAAGCACAAGTGAGGTAACAGAGCCGCAGAACAGCAAAAAGCCCGCCGGATATACCATTGAATTTCACGATGTATCCTTTTCTTATGAGGATGGTCCAAAGGTGTTGGATCATGTGAGTTTTACCGCTGAGCAGGGAAAGATAACAGCGCTTGTAGGACCTTCCGGATCTGGTAAATCAACGATTGCACAGCTTATTCCACGGTTTTGGGATGTACAGGAAGGCAGCATAACGATTGGCGGCATAGACATCCGGGATATGAGAACGGAAGATTTAATGAATACCATGTCTTTCGTATTTCAGGACTGTTTCCTGTTCTCTGATACGCTCTATAACAACATTGCTGTGGGAAAACCCGGTGCTACAAGAGAAGAAGTTTATGCAGCGGCAAGGGCAGCGCAATGCCATGAGTTCATTGAGAAGCTGCCCCAGGGTTACGATACCTTAATCGGGGAAGGCGGTGTTTATCTATCAGGAGGCGAGGAACAACGTGTTTCTGTGGCAAGAGCGATCTTGAAAAATGCTCCGATCCTGATTCTTGATGAAGCAACCGCCTATGCTGATCCAGAGAATGAATTTCAAATGCAGTTGGCATTACAAGAACTGATTAAAAACAAGACAGTATTGATTATTGCTCACCGGCTGATGACCATTCGGAACGCCAATAAGATTATGGTCATCAAACATGGAAAAATCGAAGAAACAGGAACCCATGACCAACTTCTGGCAAATGAAAGAACCTATCATAAGATGTGGGCGGCCTACACAGCTTCGTCCGATTGGGAACTGAAAAAAGGAACAGATAAGGAGGTGGCAAAGGCATGAAAAAGACAAATCCTATTTATCAGGTGACGGCGGGAAATCCAAAGAAACTGAAAAAGCCGGTGATCTGGACGGTTGTTACCAATATAAATCTGTTTTCTTTTATGTTCCTGGCACTGTTTGTTATCACGATATATTCCTTCTTTGCCGGGGATGCCGGTTCGCTGGATATTAAGACCTTATGGCTTTCATGGGGAGGCATTTTAGCGACTTCCGTTGTGGTATATATTTTGGAGCGCAAGGCTACTCATGCTACCTTCCATGACGGTTACGCAACGAGTGCGGACGGTCGTATCCGCCTCGCAGAGCATATCCGCAAATTGCCTTTAGGTTTTCTGATGAGCAAGGACTCCGGCGAATTGGGAAATACCATGATGAATGATTTTAGCCAGATTGAGGAAGGCGTTACCCATATTTTGCCGCAGCTTATCAGTGGTATTATCGTCGCATTTCTGGCTTTGTTCGGAATGGCTTTTGCTGATTGGCGTATGGCACTGGCTATGTTTGCCGGACTTCCTGTGACCTTCTTAATCCTTTGGGGTGTCCGTGTGATTGACCGCAAGCGCGGTGCTGCACACACAAAAGCAAGAATTGAGCAGACGAACCGCTTGCAGGAATATCTGACCGGAATGAAGGTAATAAAAGCATATAACCTGCGGGGGGCGAATTTCAAAAAGCTGGAGCGGGCGTTCTACAATTTTATGAAAGAAAGCATTAAGCTGGAAGGTGTGTCTGGCCCGTTTTATCTGATAGCAGTTGCGTTCTTACAGATTGGACTTTCAATGATTACGATGGTCGGCACTTATCTGCTTCTTGGAGGAACACTGGAGCTGCCAATGTTTATTATCTTTCTTTTAGTCGGTTCCCGTGTATTTGATCCGTTGGTAAGTGCGATTACTCAACTCCCTGTGTTTACTTATCAGGCTGCTGCGGGAAAGCGCATTGTAGATTTACTGGAAGAACCAACAATGCAGGGTGACGGAGAAGCCCCGAAGGATCACGATGTTATCTTTGAAAATGTCACCTTCGGTTATGGGGAGGATGTTGTCCTTCACAATGTCAATGCGAGTTTCCCGAAAGGAACTATGACAGCGATTGTCGGACCTTCTGGCAGCGGAAAAAGTACAATGCTACGGCTGATTGCCCGGTTCTATGATCCACAGAATGGTATTGTTCGTTTTGGAGGTGTTGACGAAAAGACGGTTGACCCGGAAAAACTGATGTCTAAAATATCTGTGGTCTTTCAGGATGTATATTTGTTCCAGGATACCATCGGCAATAACATCCGCTATGGCCGGGAAAATGCCACGCAGGAAGAAATTGAAGCAGCCGCAAAACTGGCTCATTGTCACGACTTCATCATGGCTCTGCCGGATGGCTATGACACAATGGTTGGAGAAGGCGGCTCCACGTTGTCAGGTGGTGAGAAACAGCGAATTTCTATCGCCCGCGCAATTTTGAAAGACGCCCCTGTACTGCTGTTAGATGAAGCAACTTCCTCCCTTGATCCGGAAAATGAAGTGGAGGTTCAGCAAGCCATCGAAGAACTCGTGAAAGACCGTACTGTGGTAATGATCGCCCATAAATTGAAAACGATTGCCGGGGCCGATCAAATCATTGTATTGGATCAGGGCGAGGTAAAAGAAGTGGGTACACATAAGGAACTGATGGATAATCATGGTCTATACCGGCATTTGTGGGATATTCAGCAGACTACAGCCGGTTGGCAAATCAATTAGGAGAAATATTTATGAAACTTCATGCGTCCGGGGAGGACTACCTGGAAACCATCCTTGTTCTCCAAA
>ERZ506979.1060-NODE-1060-length-13402-cov-4.362553_pt1 | contig 13402 bp, 9 predicted proteins | sample MGYA00512887_ERZ506979 | MGnify/ENA metagenome assembly ERZ506979 | reverse complement strand
CCTACACGACGCTCTTCCGATCTAGGACACTTTTGTCCTGGCCATCGCAGGTGTTGCTGTCGGCGTCCTTGTCGGACTCGTTGATGCAGCATTCGGGCTGGGACTTAATGCCTGTACCGCTATCCGGACGAAATACTTCTGGTATCTGATCTGGTTCCTGCCTCTTGGCGGCGTCTTCATCTGGTTCATCTACCACCAGTTTGGCAAATCTGTCGCCAATGGTATGAAGATGGTCTTTCACGTCGGCCTTGGTAAAAACACCAAACTTCCAATCCGTATGGTGCCACTATCCGTCATCGGAACCTGGACAACACACCTGTTTGGAGGAAGTGCCGGACGAGAAGGTGTTGCTGTTCAGATTGGTGCGGCTGTTTCCAACAACGTTGGGCGTTTGGTCGATAAGACTATTGATATCGAAAACAGCCGGAAGATGTTCCTGATCACTGGTATGGCTGCCGGATTTTCCGGACTTTTCTGTACTCCGCTTGCTGCAATCTTTTTTGCATTGGAAGTACTGGTTGCCGGAAAACTTGAATATCATGCTTTAATTCCAGCAACGGTAGCCTCCATCAGCGCTGCATTTACATCCAGAGCACTCGGGCTTCGGAAATTCCATATTAATATACTGGAAACCTTGAATTACCACCCTTCTACCTACAATGCCGTTTTACTCTTAAAACTGGCTGCGATGGGACTGGTCTTTGGTATCGTTGGTTCTTTATTTGCTCTGATTCTTCGGTATCTGCGTTTAAAATTCGCTTTCCGTTTTTCTTCGCCTGTAAAAAAGGTTCTGATTATGGGATCTGTTGTCGCAATTCTTATGATGATCTTTCATCAGGGAAGATACTCCGGAACAGGCTCTAACCTGGTTGCTCTGTGCTTTGACGGTATTACAGACGATATATATGCTTATGACTGGATTCTTAAGATGGCTCTTACGATTCTGACACTTTCCTCCGGATTCATCGGCGGCGAAGTTGCACCACTGTTTTCCATCGGTTCCTGCTTAGGATACGTACTTGGACCGGTATTCGGATTTGATCCGATGTTCGGTGCAGCTCTTGGATTCGCTTCCGTGTTCTGCAGTGGATCAAATACTTTGCTTGCAGCTATCCTGGTCGGCGTGGAAAGTTTCGGATATAATATGCTCCCATTCTTTTCGGTTGTATGTTTTGTATCGTTTATCTTTAACTTTAATAATTCGATCTTTACAGCACAGAGAGTTGCATTTACACATCCTGTACGGCATCAGCGGTTGAAACAGCGGATTGCACCAAAGGGAAATTAACGTATTAGCATATACATAGTAGTTCCTGCAAGTAGCAATGTATCTTACATACTTTGTATCTACAGGACTTACCACTGGCAGCTCTTTACGAATGCATGGCAATAAAAAATAAGTGTACATCCTTCCACCGAAGAATTGTACACTTATTTTTATTCTCTTATTTCAATCTTAAATTCCTATAACACAATTTCCGAGTCTTCCAGAACCTGCCTCAGACTCCTATGCCATGATTGGCTTCAGTGCCTCAGCAAGCTTGTCCTTCTCAGCCTGTGCCTCAGCAAGATCTTTACCAAGTGTTGTGTAGTAAATCTTAATCTTAGGCTCTGTTCCTGAAGGACGTACGATAACTGTCTCATTGTTCTCAAGCTTGTAAACTAATACATTTGCTGCAGGAAGTCCTGTTTCTTCTGTCTTCTCGTAATCGATCACGCTGGCTACTTTGTATCCTGCAATCTCTTCCAGAGGATTCTTACGAAGATCTTCCATAATTCCTGACATCTTATCCATTCCGCTCAGTCCCGGGAATTCAAAGCTATCGATCTTGTTGAGATAACGTCCGTACTGTGCGTAGATCTCTTCCAGTCTCTGTTTCAGTGAGCTTCCGATGCTTCTGTAGTAAGCGGCCATCTCACAGATCAGCATAGATCCGATGATTGCATCTTTATCACGTACATAAGGTCCTGCAAGGTATCCGTAGCTCTCTTCAAATCCGAAGATAAAACGGTCAACTTCTCCTGCTGCCTCAAGGTTCGCAATCTGATCTCCAATCCATTTGAATCCTGTCAGTACGTTGCGAAGCTCTACTCCGTAATGCTCTGCAACTGCATCTGCAAGTGGTGTAGATACGAGAGATTTCACTGCTACCGGTTTCTCAGGCATTGTGCCTTTCTCGATACGTCCTGCTGCGATGTAGTCAAGAAGAAGAACTCCGACTTCATTTCCTGAAACAAGCTCATAGGATCCGTCCGGGCACTTCATAGCGATTCCTACACGGTCTGCATCTGGGTCTGTTGCAAGCATGAGGTCTGCGCCTGTCTCTTTCGCAAGATTCAGTCCCAGCTCAAGTGCTGCAAAGATCTCTGGGTTCGGGTAGCTGCATGTTGTGAAATATCCATTCGGGTACTCCTGCTCCGGTACGATTGTTACATCTGTGATTCCGATGTCTTTAAGTACACGTGTTACCGGTACTAATCCAGATCCATTCAGTGGGCTGTATACAAGCTTAAGTCCTGCGCTCTTACACAGACCCGGACGAACCTGACGGGACTCGATTGCCTCATACAGTGCATCCTTACAGTCATCTCCTACGAAACGGATCAGACCTTCTTCAACTCCCTGAGCAAAAGACATATACTTCGCACCTGTAAGTACATCTGTCTTCTGGATCTCTTCGTATACGATTGCTGCTGCATCATCTGTCATCTGACATCCATCCGGTCCGTATGCCTTATATCCGTTATACTTCGCCGGGTTGTGGGATGCTGTTACCATAACACCTGCGGTACAGTTATAATAGCGTGTTGCAAAGGAAAGTGCCGGTACTGGCATCAGAGCATCGTAGATTCTTACTTTAATTCCATTCGCTGCAAGAACTCCTGCTGCTGTCTTCGCAAACACATCACTCTTGAGTCGGCTGTCGTAGCTGATCGCTACTGTCTGTGTACCGCCCTGTGTCTTTACCCAGTTAGCGAGTCCCTGTGTAGCCTGACGAACAACATAGATATTCATTCTGTTTGTTCCTGCTCCAAGTACACCACGAAGTCCGGCTGTTCCAAACTTCAGCGCAACTGCGAAACGCTCCTTGATCTCGTCATCATTTCCCTCGATTTTAGTTAACTCCGGCATCAGATCTGCGTCTTCCAGGTCTGCTGCCATCCAGCGCTTATACTCTTCCTGATACATCTTAATCACTCCTATTATTTTCTTAAAATGTAAAATTATTGCAATTCAGCCATACAACGTAAGACCGTCAGTTTATGACCACTTCGTTGTATGGCTGAACTGTTTCTAAACTTTACAAGTCTAGTCATATTATACCATGCAGGTAGATTTACAGCAAGATTACTTGTCTATTTTAACAAGCATTTTCCATTACATAGAAATAATTCCCAATACATTTGCAATAGAACTTAATAATATGATAATCAGACAGATCGGTGCCAGATATTTCATAAAGAACATGTATAATTTCTTTCTCTTAAATGCAGATGACTGCTCAATCTCCCTTGCAATCTTGTCAAATCCAACGGTACGAACGATCAAGAAGCATGTTGCAAGTGCTGCAAGTGGCATCATCACTGAATTTGTCAGGAAGTCAAAGAAGTCCAGACATGCCATTCCGAAAATCTGAATAAAGCTCAGTACTCCATATCCCATAGAAGATAAGGTTCCGATTATAAGCATAACAGCAACCATAAGGATACAGCATTTCGGTCTGCTCCAGTGAAGTTCATCCTGGAATGTAGATACGCTTGTCTCCAGAAGTGAGATTGCACTTGTCACTGCTGCAAGAAGTACCAATATGAAGAACAGGATACCAGCCAGCCTTCCAACGCCCATACTTGCGAATACCTTCGGAAGTGTGATGAACATCAGAGATGGTCCTGCCTGCAGATTGTCCGGGTTTCCACCAGAGAATGCAAATACAGCCGGAATGATCATAAGTCCTGCGAGCATTGCGATTGCTGTATCGAAAATCTCAACCTGTGTTGTACTCTTCTCAAGATCAACGTCTTTACCAATATAAGAACCATATGTATACAAAATTCCCATCGCGATTGACAGGGAGTAAAACATCTGTCCCATTGCCGCAACAACCGTCATTGCTGAGAAGTGCTTTGGATTCGGAATCAGGAAATACTTCACACCTTCAATTGCTCCCGGTCTTGTTACAGAATAAATTGCTACAATAACCGCAAGAATAACAAGGATTGGCATCATAATCTTAGATACTCGCTCTATACCATTCTCAACTCCTGCCAGGATAACGCAGAATACAAGAATAGAAAACACGATGAACCATGCTTCTACCTGAAAAGAATCTGAAATAAATTCTGTAAAATATCCGTCCTGTGCAACAGTCTGCACATTTCCTTTCAAATACTCTGCAAGGTACTTGATAACCCAACCACCGATCGAACTATAATACGGCACGATCAGCATAGGAATTATTGCATTGAGCCATCCGCCGATCTTAAATGATTTTGTCTTACCAAATGTCTGAAAAGCTCCAACCGGACTTTTTCTTGTCATTCTTCCAAGTGCTGTCTCTGACATGATCAGAACATATCCAAAAGATACGGTCAGAACCAGATAAACGAGAAGGAAGATTCCCCCTCCATATTTCGCAGCCAGATACGGGAATCTCCAGATATTTCCCAGGCCGACTGCTGAGCCTGCAACAGCAAGCACATATCCGATTTTACCCGAGAAGCTTGCTCTCTTTGCTGATTGTCCATTGTTACTCATAAATTGCCTCCCATCACATAACAGTCTGTACTGCTATTTTCCCATCTTTTTTATAGCCTATACTGTTCTATTCTACCATTCACAATCATGAATAGCAACAAAAAAGAGCGTTGACAGCGCTTTTTAAAACACATTTAAAATGCTATCTCGGCTCATTTTTATACGTTTTTATAATTTTCCTTCTATTTCTGCTCTTTCAAGCAATCTCTCAATCCCTATATTCCATGTTCCGATCTTCACTCCGGCATTGATCACACGCTTACATTTCCCTATTGTCTCAAATGCTTTCTGAAGCGTTTCTTCCCGAATCTCCTCAAACGGTTCTTCCGTGATCACTTCTGCCGCAAGTAATCTTGCCAGCCGGTAATCCATATCATTTTCATATAAAATACCTGCCGCAAACGGGATGTGCTCCTTCTGAAGTCTTCGATAAACCGGGATTCCAGTTCCGCCGGAAGAGATCACGAACACTTCCGGCTCACCCTCCGGCGCAGGAAGTTCAATACTTCCAAAAAGCGGGTCAAAATATCCATTATTGATTCCATACAATTCGCGAATGATTTCTTCTGTAAATACTTCTTCCGGGCTTCCGTAATGTGAAATCGTCTCGCCTTTGACACAGATGATCTTATCTGAAATCTTCTGTGCCAGATCGATTTCATGAAGAGACATAATCACCGTAATCTTCTTCTGCCTTGCCATCCGCTCAAGGATAGACAACAGCTCCAACTTATATTTTACATCCAGGAACGAAGTCGGCTCATCTAAAACGATCACATCCGGGTCCTGACAGATTGCTCTCGCCAGCAGAACGCGCTGCTTCTGTCCGTCACTAATCGCATTAAAATCACGGTTGCCGAGCTCCTGCGCATGCACCGCCTGCATCGCCTCTTCCACCAGACATTCATCTTCCTGCGTCAGAATCCCAAGTCTTCCTGTGTAAGGATAGCGTCCGGTCGCCACAATATCATGACAAGTCATCAACTCTGTCTTGATCCGATCCGTCAACACGACCGCCATCTTAGACGCAAGCTCTTTGTACGGCAGTTTCAAAAGAGAAGTATCGTCAAAAAATACATTCCCTCCAACGACTTTCAACTGTCTTGTAATACTTTTCAAAATCGTTGACTTTCCTGAACCATTCGGCCCGATTAAAGTCACGATCTCCCCCTTGTTGATCCCGATATTAATATCACGGATCAGGAAGTTTCCATTATAACCTACCGACAGGTCTTTCATTTGAAAATAATAATCTGCCATCTTATTTTCTTCCTCCCTTCGGTATCATCATATAGATAACGATCGGTGCACCCAGAATAGAAGTCACCGTACTGATATTCAATTCCACCGGTGCCAGTGCCATTCGTGCGATCAAATCACAGATCATACAGAACACAGCTCCCATAAAGAACGTTCCCGGTATGACCACGATCGGTTTTGACGTTCCAAATGCTTTCCTTGCAAGAAACGGAACTGCGATTCCCACGAAAGAAATCGGTCCCGCAAATGCTGTCACACACGCTGACAGAATACTGGAAAGCAAAATCAAAATCACGCGAAATGTCTTGATGTTGACTCCCATACTCTGCGCATATGCTTCTCCCAATTGATATGCACTGATTGGTTTGGACAGGAAAAATGTAAACAGCACCGCAAGTCCGACAACCACTGCTGCCACACGAATATTGCTCCAGCTCATTCCGGAAAAACTTCCCTGTGACCATCCGTGCAGATTCACAATATCAGAATCATCCGCAAATGTCACAACAAAATCCGTGATAGCCGAACAGATATATCCGATCATGATCCCCCCGACAAGAAGAGACGCCATATGCTGCACTTTTTTCGACATCAGAAGGATAAATCCCGTCGAGATCAGCGACCCGATAAATGCTGCAAGAATCAGTGTATACGAAGAAAATCTTCCGATATATTTCAAATACACGATCATTGTAAGTGCCACGACCATTTTCGCTCCGGAAGAAATTCCGAGAACGAAAGGTCCGGCAATAGGATTAGAAAAAAATGTCTGCAGCAAAAAGCCTGAAAGAGACAATGCACCACCAAGCAATGCTGCCATCAGAATTCTCGGAAGACGGATCTTCCATATAATATTGTACTCTGTCGCCGCTCCTTCTTTCAGAAAGAGAATGCGCAGAATCTTAGGCACCGGAATATGAATATTTCCGGTATTGATATTTAGCACTGTCACAACACAAAATACTGCTGCAAGAATCAGAAATACCGCTGTGTATCTTGTACGCCGTCTGAAATTTTCCTGATGAAAACTTGTCTGCTCCATTCTTCTACTCCATCTTTTCAAGAAATGTCATCTGAGATGCATCACCGTCTGTCAGCATCAGATGCATATCTTTGATCAGCTCTCCGACTGTATCTGTTGCCTGATATAAGTTCTTTCCGGTATACCAGACATTTCCGTCTTTCACCGCCTTGAATTCGGAGAACAATTCATTCTTTGCTTCCAGTTCACTGATACTATTTACCTGTCCGTCGATCGTCCCGTTGTAGATCAGATAATCTGCATCTACAGCAGTCGCATAGAATTCCTCCATCGTCAGTTTAACAGATGGTGCGTTACTGTCCGGATTCTTCAGATCTTTGAACGCATATCTTCCACCTGCGATTTCAATCATTGACGGAATATAATCGTCAGATTTTCTCACAACGATTGAACCATCCGTACTCACATAGAAATAAGCAACCGTCTTTTCCGTGTTCTCGAAGCCTTTCAGTTCCTCGATTACATGAGCCTGCTGGTCAAAAAATGTATCCGCTTCTTCCTCTTTATTCAGAAGCGCCCCATAAAGCTTGATCCACTCGGTTCTTCCAAGCGGATGTGACTCATAACTGGAGTAATCTACAAATACCGGAATCCCAAGATCTTCGATCATTTCCTGTACTTTCGGTGTATGAAGGATCATCGTTGATTCGATTGCCAGATCACAGTCTCCGTCAACGAGAGTCTCATAATCCGGTTCGCTGTATTTTCCCGCAAATGTCATCGCTCCGGATTCCATTGCTTCCTTTGCACTCTCTACATACCAGCCGGAAGCCTCAAGCCCGGAGAATTTCACCTTGTCAATTCCGCCGATTGCATCAAACAGAGACATGGATGCTGTCGCCGCCATATAAATATTCTCTGTCGGCTGCTGGATCACAACAATATCATCCGCCAGATTTTCCGGTTCTTCTTCACCTTCCGGAACGATCAGATATTGCTTATCTTCATGGACATCGATCAACTTATATCCATCCTTATAATAGTATACATCGAATTCTGTCGCGTAAGTCAGATCCATTGTAGATTCATAGGTAAGCCCTTCGATTTCCGGTGCTTTTTTTGTCTTGTCGGCTGCATCTTTGGTCTTATCCTTTGTTACATCTGTACCTGCTGAATTATTACCGCTGTTTCCACCGGAGGCTGCGGTAGAACCGCAGCCTCCGAGCAGAAGTGCAGCTGAAAGCATTAACGCTGTGATTCTGCATCTTCTTATCTTCATTCTATTTTTCTCTCCTATTTCTCTGCCGCTGCTACTGCCGCATCAAACTTCTCGTTCGTCAGCTCTTCACATCCGTAGAGAACACCGTAAACCTTGATCCACTCCTGCTTTCCAAGTTCTGTCTTTTCCTCGGAAGAACGATCAACAAAAACCGGAATACCAAGCATTGCAAGCTTTTCTGTCAGCTCTTCGAACTGTTCCGTCTTCTCTTCTACTGTCAGAGTCTCTTTTGTATCTTTACTGTCTTTATCTGCTATTTTGTCAGTATCTTTCGCTGCATTTTCCTCAGAATCTTCTCTTGGAAGAATATCTCCTGTAAACAATGCAAGATTCACTTCACTCTTCACAAAATTCTTCAGTTTCAACTTGTCCGCTGTTCCTGCATATGCAACTTCAGCATTCTTCTCTCCGTCTTTTGCTTTCATCTTATCAGCAATCTCGGATACTGTACAGTCTTTGCTCTTCATTCCAACTGCCGCAACATTGTCAAGAAGATCGAGATCTTTCATCGTATTCAGAATCTCATCAGACTCTGCATAGGTATGATCCACAGGTTTCTTCACAATGATCATATCCTGCTCAAGACCAACCGGAACTTCCACATCCTCCGGAACAATCAGATATTTCACAACATTTCCTTTATAAAGCTCTGCTGCCAGTTCCTGTTCGCTTGTGCCATTGTTATCCGAAGCTGCGGATTCCTCGACAGAAGCATCTACTTTGCTTTCTGCATCTGAGTTCTTAGAATCTTCTGATCTATTGATCGTAACAGAAGCTACTTTCTTCTTGGAAGACTTCTCTTTATCTTCTGCAGACTTCTCATTTTCAGACTTTGTTTTCTCTGCTTTTTCAGGGTCTCTTGCTGTGTCCTTCGTCATATCGATTTCAAGAAGTACAATCCCCTGATCATAATGATAAATCTTGAAATATTCTGCATAGTCAAGCTTTGTCTCTGACTGATATTCCAAACCTATGATTTCAGGTGCTTTTTCATCCAGCTTCTGGTTACTGCTTGTTGAAACATCTGTTCCGTTTGCAGATGTTCCTCCATTCGCCGCTGCAAGATAAATGAAAATCGTATATTCTATCTCATGTGCGACAGACATTTTATCTGTCATTCCAATAATCTTATTGTTCTGATTCAATGCAACCGGGATAACAGCTGTCGCTGATCCGCCGCCCTTTGTTGTGTAATACTTATTTCCGTTCGCTTTCACATACTGATAATGATCACTGCTGAACACGAGTGTTGCATAAGCCTGTCCATTCTGGATCGTCACTTTATTACAAGTAATCTGAACCTTACCGGTTCCACCGGACCAGGTAAAACGATCCGGAGTGTATACACCGTCTTTCAGTGTTGTTCCACTGTCTACATGAGAAGTAGAACCACTTGTATCGGATTCGTATTTTGATACATTATCTGCTTTTCCGTCATTTCCATCTGTTTTTCCTGAATTAGTTCCAGATACAGAACCGCCTGGAAAAGCAGAATTGTTTGTTCCTGTATTACCTGTATTGCTGGAACCACCAGTAGTTCCGGAATTTCCTGTGTTTCCGTTGTTTCCGGAATCACCTTTATTCTCAGAATCTGTAGAATTAAGATCGGCAATCTTCTTCATTGTCTCTGACTGGAAAGTCAGCGTTCTGTCATACCAGATTCCTTTTTTAATGGAATATGCTGCTACTGCGATTTCCTTATCCAACGCTTCTACCGGAACAGTATAAGTATATTTTCCTTCTTCATTCACCTGATATGGAATCCAGGATGACTGATCTGCGCTTGCAGCTTCTTCCTTTGTTCCCATATACAGATAGCCGTAACCGGTTCCGCTTAATGTAAGCACGGCACTCATTTTTCCGTCTTTTGCTGTCAGGATACAATCCACTACTTTAAACATGGAAGAACTGGAAGTTACGTCCATACTGTAGATTCCGTTTGCTACTGTTGCTTCCGGTGCTGGATTCGGATTTGGAACCGGATCCGGTGTTGAAGTTTCTCCCGGATTCGGAATGTACATCCATAAGTACTGTTTGTCATACCAGGTCTGATCTTTTGACTTTCTCAAAGATACCGGAATTGTCTGACCTGCTTTTTCTTTCGGCACATTAAAATGAAATGCCCATGCACCTTCTTCATCCTTTGTTCCTTCTATAACAGATGCCTTCAACAAATCATCTTTTGAACCAAGATATAGCGCATCAAATCCTGTGTTGTTTGTCTTGATCGTAATATCAAGTTCGCCATCCTTTTCAACAACTGTTGATTCACTGACCTTGAACATCTTGAACTCTTCAGCGTCTTCTTTTACTACTTTCACAGATTCTCCAGTTACAGAAGGTGCCTCCTGCAGTGGCGGAAGTTCCGGTTCCGGAGTATTCGTAGAATCGTTAGAATCCGTAGAAGGTTCTGACTTGCCTGTCTCATCTTTTATCTGTGTATCCTTGTTATCAGTTTTTTCGTCCGCAACCTGATCTGAGACAGTTGTGCCTGGATTTTTCCCGGTGGTTTCTGTATCTTTCTCTTCTGAGTTATTTTCTGAGTTATTCTCTAAATTTGGTTTTGTTTCTGCTTCGATTGAATTCTGATTATCTGATTTATCCGAAGAATTATCAACTTTATCAGATTCCTCTGTCTGATCTTCTTTTGTTAAATCGTCATTTCCTTTATCTTCTTTAACATTTCCTGCGTCTTCTGTCTGACTCTCATCTTGTTTCTTATCTAGATCAGCATCTTCCACCTTAACAGTTTCCTGTAAATTTGTCTCATACTGCTGCTCATTTTCTGCCGCATATGTTCTTGTATAAGACAATGGTGAAATCACCATAGAACCTGTCAGCATAAGCGCAAGCCATCTGCTCTTATTTTTCATTTCTTTTTTGTCTCCTCTTAAGTTGTGAATTATAAAATACGGAAAATGGATAGAATTATCTTGAATCAAATGAATGATTGCTGGTCACACGTAATGCGAACAGTAAGAATGGTTCTTTCGGTACAATCAATTACTCGTGATCTGGAATTCGTATATTCCCCGCACCAACGGCCGGCAGGTTTCCTGACTTACAGATCTTCTATACAGAACACCTTCCCGGTCTCCCAGTGGATGTGCGGACTCTCCACACTTGTCTGTATAGGAGCGGTCTTCTGAAATCTAATTTCTAAGAAAACCGCATCTCTGCTCACAGTGACGAGTTCGTACAGGTCTTGCACCTGTTTCCCTTTTACCTGTCTTCTAAAAACAGCACCGAACGTTCTTCATAATTTTCCATAACAAATATAACATTTAGACTTGAGAAAGTCAATGAAACCGGGGTTTTATTACAATTCATTATACTTCAGTGACATGCTTAAAAAGCTTCCACAGGATTTCTCCCATAGAAGCTTCTTTTTTCAATTTATACGCCAAATTCCTCATACAATTTCTTACGATATTCCAAATCCTCCAACGCCTTAATACTATCTTCCTGACGATTCTGCTTTGAAAGCTTCATTAATAAATTGGCAAGCCGTTCTTCCCCTATACGTTCTCCTTCCTCTCTTCCTTCCTTTCTTCCTTCCTTTCTTCCTTCCTCTCTTCCTTCTATTCTTCCTTCCTCTCTTCCTCGTATTCTCCCTTCTCTTAAACCTCGCTCTGTTGCCTCTTCTTTTACCAGTCTTTCTCTTTCTTCCATCTTCATATACTCGACCTCCACACTTGTACTTGTTTTTATCTCCTGTATACTCTCATGCAGACGGCGAAGTCTTTCATCACATTCCTCTGGAAGTCCATGTTCATTACTCTCAGTAATATAATGAAGAAAATCCACTAATTCTTTCGATACTTCATCTTCATTTTCCCCTTTTGTACTGAGAAATAATTTTGTAACCTCATCTCCAAGTAATAAATCTGGCTGTTCCTTGCAGCGACTTTCAAACGTATAGCAATACTATTTCCTTCCTTCCGATTCTGCATCTCTACATCAAAAACGCGACCATCTTCAGATTCTGCGACAAAATCCATTCGGATTCCACGTTTTCCCGGAATATTGTGAATAACCTTCTGACCTTCTTTCCACTTGAGGCTTTTTAATCGCAAACCAGTAGATAATTCGATAATTGTCTTGCAATTTTCCAGTTCCGCGGTTGCCACATCAAATAGAAAATCGTCCGTGAGATTCATCTCCTTTAATGGCTTCCATCTGTCTTCCTGCATGATTAAGTTTTCGGTTCTCTCCATACACTTTTCTCCTTGTATTATACCATTTATAGTTATTTTTTCAAACATGGAATATCGGACGAATCTGTCCGTATGATCAGAGCAGAACTGCTCTTAAATTAACTTGATCTTTTTCGAATGTTTGAAGTGGATATACAGACGTAAGTAGCTTTATAAATTCGTCTGCTTTACCAAGAAAGGACAGCCATGTGTTTTTTCACATCGGCTGTCCTTTTGACATTTCACAAATATGCTGTTAAACAAAAGCCAGTGACTACAATAGCTTTACTTCTTTAAAAATCCCATGATTCAGCTGATAGCCAACATTCTTAATACACATCTGTCCGGCAAAATGTGCTTTTCCGATCATATGAATGCAGGCCTGTGCATATCCGATTGGCTCTTCTAACTGATGGTCCACAAACTTCGCTTTTTCTGTTCCAATAAGAGCAAGCGTCGTTTTCGGGCAGAGCAGAATCATAGTCTTATCATCGGCAAGCTGCTCTACTTTCTTCAAGAATGGGTACGTAAAATTCACCGTAACAGCTTCCATCATCTTCGGTCCCAGAATATTCACTCCGCCAGAAGAATCTGCATAGCTGATCAAATCTCCCCCGTACTCTTTCACCAGTTCCATATATTTCAAAATCTGATCTCCCAGTTTCCAGAAGACCTTTTCCATCACTTCCGGTTTTTTTCGCATTCCCTTGAACACATATCTTGCATCGATCAGCACATTGAGAATTGTAAATGGTCCTGCCACTTCGAATACAACATGTTCTCCTTCTTCACGAAGTTTTTTACATGCAAGAAGAGTCTCTTGAATTCGTCCTTTCGTGAAATCCATGTCCGGCAGATTTAATATTTCTTCTACATCTGTACAGACATATCCTCCAGCTCTCGGACCTGCAAAGATCGGAAGAGCGTCG
>ERZ506979.1057-NODE-1057-length-13412-cov-6.506775_pt1 | contig 13412 bp, 12 predicted proteins | sample MGYA00512887_ERZ506979 | MGnify/ENA metagenome assembly ERZ506979 | reverse complement strand
CCGGCCGGCCGCGCTGCGGCCGGCCGGTTTTTTATTTTAATACATTCTTCTTTTGGATTTTATGTCTATTATTTATCTTATTCGATTAAAATGATATATATATATATATATATGCTGGAAATTATGTATTGAAATTTCGTGTTGGAAAATGTATAATAATAGGCGAAATAATTTTTCCGCCATTGGGATAGGAGGAATCATAAAAATGAAACTAAAATGGCTATCGATGCTGCTGGCCCTTGCGCTGGTATTTTCCCTGGCGCCCGCAATGGCGCTGGCGGAGGAGGTAAGCACTGCGGATGCGCTTCAGGCCGCTATAGCGAGTGCAAAATCTGGGGATATGATTAAGCTTACAGCAGGTATAGAATACAACCTGGCTTCTCTCGGTAATGCTCTCACCATCAATAAATCCCTCACGATCATCTGCGAGGGTGGCACTGCCACTTTCAAAGGGGATCCTGAAAGCACAAATGGCGCGATTGTTATTCCGGGCGGGAGCAAGGCAAACGTAACCCTGCAAAATATCAACTTTGTTGATTTTGGCGGGCAAACCCAAAATGGCAGCGTCATTACGGCCGGAGAAACTAACAATGCCTTTGCTGGTAAGCTTACCATCTCAAACTGCGAGATTTCCAACTTCGGCAAGAACGGTATCACGGTGAAGGGTGGTACGGCTACTATTTCCAAAGTAACCGTTGATGTAAGTAGCGAAGGGGTGTCCAACAGAGCTCCAAACGGCATTCAGATCGACATTAATGCAGCGGCAACCATTACCGACTGCATGATAAAAAATTCAAAGTCTACAGCTGAGAAGTGGGATGCCACCGGTATATTGACCCTGCGTGGCGGCACAACCAAGGCGAGCAATATTACGTTTGAGAACTGTGAATCCGCCTTTTCTGTGGAAAAGTATTATGATAATCCCAATAATGGCGGTGGAAATACTGCAACGTATACTACATCTGGCGCGGCAAGTTCCATTTCCGGCAGCACTTTTACGAATTGTGAAAGAGCCGTAAGAACCGACACCGGCGAAACAATCGGCGGTAATGGCGGCACATGGACACCTTCTAGCAGTGCGGCACTCAGCACGGAGGTCATCAACCAGCTCCCCGAAGGCACCACCATCAAGCTAAAGGACAACATTGAACTTAACGCGATGCTGGATATTCAGCAGGATGGCATCACGCTGGATTTGGGTGAACATACCATCACGGCGTCGGATTCGTTTACTGGCGGGCAAAATTACGAAAAGCACCTGGTAAATGTGCAGGGCGAAAACGTCACCATCAAAAACGGCACCTTAAAAACAACTAATGATAATAGACACGCATTGAATTTATATAATGCGAAAAATGTTAACTTAAGCGGATTAACGCTGGATCATACCTCTGCTTCTGAAGGCGCGCCCATTGTTGTTGGTGCTTCTACAGTTACTGTCTCCGATAAGCTGGAACTTATAACCGGAACTACCTCCTGGTATGGGATGAATATAGACAGCAATATCGCGAACACTGAAAGTAGCGTAACCTTTAATAAAGGAAGTAATCTGGTGTTTGGTGGTTCAAGCAATATTGGAATTCGCATAGACGATGAAGGCACTCTAGGCGGAGCTCTTTCACTTACATTTAGCGAAAATATGGATATATCTGTACCAAATATAGATAATTTTATCGTTGTGCGGCATCTATTTCCTGAAGATGGCAAGGTCATGATTGCGCCTAATAGTAGTCTCAAGAAAGATGAAGATGGAAATTATATCCTAGCTCAAAATCCCGAGGTAACCCCTCCCACCCCGCCCACTTCCGGGGGTGGTTGGGACGACACCCTGTGGCCCAACATTTTGCAGCATCCCCAGAGCGTGAGCGCGCCTGCGGGGAGCCTGGCCACCTTCAGCGTGGTAGCCAACGGCGGGCCGCTAAGCTATCAGTGGCAGGTGGATCGCCGGGATGGCAAGGGGTTTGTGTCCATTCCCGGGGCAACGGGGGCGACCCTCACCGTGGGCCCGGTGACCGGGACGGAAAACGGCTATCAATACCGCTGCGCCGTCACCCTGTATGGGGCCACCATGTATAGCGGCGCGGGCCAGCTGTTCGTCACCGCGGGCATGATCCCCAAGACCGGCGATATGCCCGGCAGCCCCGCCCTGTTGTTGGCCCTGGCCAGCCTGGGCCTGGCGGCCTGGGTCGTCGCCCGCCGGCGGGCCGGATAAGGCCGCCGGTTTCCCGATCTCCCATACGGCAGAGGGTTCCTCTGCCGTATTTTTATTGGGGCCAAGGCGGGCCGGGCTGCGTTTTTTTCCTAAATATGCTATACTACAAGCACAACGCCACAATTCAGGAGACGGTATGGAGTTTTTGATTCGCCCTGCGGCCGAGGCCGACCTGCCCGTCCTCTTCTCCATCATGGAGCAAGGGCTTGCCAGCGTGCCCAAAGGATGGTTTGCCGGGGAGACGATGGAGTTTCTCCAAACCCACCTATCCGGCCAGGGGTTCATCCTGCTGGCCCAGACGCCCGACGGGACGGTAGCCGGGTATTTTGCCGCCCGCTTCCCAAAGGACGCCCCGGACAACCTGGGCCTGGACGTGGGGCTGCCGGAAGAGGAGCTGCCCTTTGTGGCCCATGGGGAGCTGGCGGTGGTGGCTCCCGCTTTTCGGGGCCAGGGGTTGCAGCTTCGGCTGCTGGAAGCCCTGGAGGGCCGGCTTTGCCGGCTGGGGTACCGGCATCTACTGTGCACCATCCATCCGGAGAACCGCTTCAGCCGCCGCAATATGGAAGCGGCGGGTTACCGCCCCATTTTACAAAAGGAAAAATACGGCGGCCTCCCCCGGCTGATCCTGTATAAATCCAACGGCCCGGCTCTGGCCGCCCGGCAGTATCCCGGGCTGATGGAGGCGCTATTGGCCTTCCCCGGGGCCCGGACGGATTATAAGCCGGAATGGCAATGGCAGCGGTTTCTGCTCCAGGACAAGCTGTTTGCCGCCCTGTGTACCCCCGGCCTACAGTATAAGCCCCACGGGGGCCGCACCATGCTGCTGCTCAAATGCGACCCGGAGCTGGCCGCCCTATACCGGCTGCAATATCCCCAAATCGTGCCGGGGTTTTACTGCGATAAGCGCCACTGGAACAGCGTATACCTGGACGCTGGGCTGGACCGGGCGGTGCTGGATACCCTGATACGCCATTCCTACCAGCTGGTTTTTGAAAAGCTGCCAAAATACGTTCAAAAGGCCATCCAAGGCCCCGCCCAGCAAGAATAAGGAGGTACTTTATATGAATATCTGGCACGAATGCCCTGCCCAGCATATCACCCCCCAGCGGTTCCTGGCGGTGGTGGAGATCCCAAAGGGCAGCAAGGTGAAATACGAAATGGATAAGGAAACCGGCCTGTTGCGCATGGACCGGATCCTTTACACCTCCACCCAGTATCCGGCCAATTACGGGTTCCTGCCCCGCACCTACGCCAAGGACAAGGACCCCCTGGACGTGCTGGTGCTCTGCTCGGAGGGCCTGGCGCCCCTGTGCCTGGTGGAATGCTATCCCATCGGCGTATTGTTCATGGAGGACAACGGCAAGCGGGATGAGAAGATCATCGCCATCCCCTTCAACGATCCCACCTATAACCAATACCAGGATATCAAGGAGCTACCCAAGCACATTTTCTCGGAAATGAAGCATTTCTTCACGGTCTATAAGGCCCTGGAGGCCGGGGAGATCCAGATCCACGACATCCAAGGCCCGGAACAGGCCCGGGCCGTGATCCAGGATTGTATCCAGCGTTACCAGCGGTACTTCTCCGCCTGACCATCTACCTTGAAAGGAGCGTCCCTATGCAGCGTTACGTCCTGGCCCTGGATCAGGGCACTACCTCCAGCCGGGCCATTCTCTTCGATCAGGCCCAAAACATCGTCCAGGTGGCCCAAAAGGAATTTACCCAGTTCTATCCTCAAGCGGGCTGGGTGGAACAGGACCCCATGGAGATCTATGCCAGCCAATATGCCGTCATGATGGAAGCCATTACCCAAAGCGGCATCGAACCCAAGGAAATTGCCGCCATCGGCATCACCAACCAGCGGGAAACCACCATCGTATGGGACAAGCATACCGGTAAGCCCATCCATCCGGCCATCGTTTGGCAATGCCGCCGCACGGCTTCCATCTGCGAGGAGCTGGAGGCCAGCGGCTTGGGCCCCCATGTGGAGCAGACCTGCGGGCTTCGGATCGACGCCTATTTTTCCGCCACCAAGATCAAGTGGCTGCTGGACCATGTGCCGGGCGCCCGGGCCAGGGCGGAGGCCGGGGACCTGCTCTTTGGCACGGTGGACACCTGGCTGGTATGGAAGCTCACCAACGGCAAAGCCCATGTGACCGACTATACCAACGCCTCCCGCACCATGCTCTTTGACATCCACAAGCTATGCTGGGACCCGGCGCTGCTCAAGGCCCTGGACATCCCCGCCTGTATGCTGCCCCAGGTGGTGGAAAGCAGCCGGGTATACGGCTATTGCAACATCCAGGGCCACGATATTCCCATCGCCGGCATCGCGGGGGATCAGCAGGCCGCCCTGTTCGGCCAATGCTGCTTTGACCCTGGCGAGGCGAAAAACACCTACGGCACCGGTTGCTTCCTGCTGATGAATACCGGGGAACAGCCCGTCCTGAGCAAAAACGGCCTGATCACCACCATTGCCGCCGGCCTGAACGGCCGCATCACCTATGCCCTGGAAGGAAGCGTGTTCGTGGGCGGCGCGGTGATCCAATGGCTCCGGGACCAGATGCGGTTCTTCCAGGAATCCCAGGATGCGGAATACTTCGCCGGCAAGGTGGCGGATACCGGCGGGGTCTATCTGGTGCCCGCCTTCACCGGCCTGGGGGCGCCCTGGTGGGATATGTATGCCCGGGGCATCATCGTGGGCATCACCCGGGGCACCCAGCCCGCCCATATCATCCGGGCGGCGGAGGAGTCCATCGCCTTTCAAACCGCGGATCTGGTCTGCGCCATGGAAAAGGACTTGGCCCAGCCCCTCTCCTGCCTGCGGGCGGACGGCGGCGCCAGCCGGGACGGGCTCCTGATGCAGTTCCAAGCGGATATCCTGGGCAAGCCGGTGCTCCGGCCGGTGATCCGGGAGACCACCGCCCTGGGCGCCGCATATCTTGCGGGCCTGGCGGTGGGGCTTTGGAAGGATCTGGACACCCTCCGGGCCCTATGGCAGTGCGACGTACGCTTCAACCCCGCCATGCCCGCCCAGGAGGCCGCCCAGCGGCGCCAGGATTGGCAGCGGGCCGTGGCCCGGTCCATGGGCTGGGCTGCCGGAAAGTAGCAGATGTTCCCAACGTCCCTACGGGGGGGCGGCGATTCGCCACCGGGGGCCGGGGCCTTTGGCCCTGGCCCCTGAACAGGCCCGCTGCCGGGCGCAGCCCGGCAGCGGGCCCGTTTTGCGGCCGGAGGCCGCAAAACGCCGCCGCCCCCGCCCGGCCAACGAAATTCTAACCGACCCAGCAAAGGAGGAACCATATGCAGCATAAACTCGGCGCCATCCCCACGCCCCCGGACGTGCGGGATTATACCATCCAGACCCCCCGGGCCGCCTACCCGGACGCCTGGGAGATCCCCATTCCCAAGCACTACGACCAACAGGCCAGCACATGCGTCCCACAAACCATGCGCTGGCTTTATTATTTGGCCTACGGCAGGGAATATGGGGTGAACTACCTGTATGCCGGCGGTAGAAGCCACCAGGGGGAGGGCATGGTGGTGGGCCAGGCCCTGGGGTTCCTGGTGAAATCCGGCAACGCCAGCCTGAAAGCCGACCCCAAGGAATACGAGGTGCCGGAGGCTATCGTCCAGTATAACCAGAATAAAGCCGCCCTCCAGGCGGACGCCCTGCCCGTGGCCGGTTGCGTGTGGGCCCGGGCTGCCACCGTAAGCCAGGTCAAGGCCGCCCTCACCGCCAAGCGGAAGCTGGCCAAGGGGGAATACCTGCCTGTGTCCGCCACCCTGGCGGTGGAGCAATGGGACCCGGACAGCCGGGGGGTATGGCCCTGTAGCCGCCCGGGATTGGGGTATCACCAGGTGCTCATCAAGGGCTGGAAGAAGCTGGGTAGCAAGGAATACGCCCTGATTCACAATTCCTGGGGCCAGAATTGGGGCATGAGCGGGGACGCCCTGGTGGAATGGGACGAAGCCCTGGCCCTGGGGGCCTATGTGCTGGTGCCCCCGGAGGTGGAGACCCAGGAGCCGGAACAGAGCGAACCGGAGCAGCCCAAGGCCCGCCGCACCCTGCGTCGGACAAGCCCTTACATGCGGGACGAGGACGGCTACACGGACGTAAGCCTCTGCCAGACCCGGCTGGACGTTCACGGGTTTTCCTGCGGGGCGATGGACGGCATCTATGGCCCCAATACGGAAGCGGCGGTGCGCAGCTTCCAGGGGGCCATGGGATTGGATACGGACGGCATCTGCGGCTCCAAAACCTGGGCGGCGTTGGACGAAGAGCCCGGGGAAGAGGCCGCCGACCCGGAGACCCCCGCCGACGTGGAGGAGCCGGTGATCCGCCGCACCCTGCGGCTAAAAACCCCCTATATGCGGGATGAGGGGAGCTATCAGGACGTATCCCTCTGCCAGACCCGGCTTGCCGCCCACGGCTTCCCCTGCGGGGCGGTAGACGGTATCTTTGGCAGGAATACGGAATGGGCGGTGCGCAGCTTCCAGGCGTATTCGGGGCTGGATGCGGACGGCATCTGCGGCTCGAAAACCTGGGCGGCCCTGGACGGGGAACCCACGGCGCGGCCCGCAGCCACGGCGGCGGGGCTGGTGGACTTTGTAAAGGGCCAGGTAGGCCAAGTGTACGTCTGGGGGGGCCACGGCCAGTACAACCTGACCGACGCCCAGATCCGCAGCATGGACACCAGCCATGCCAACGCCCAGCGCAGCATAGACTTTATCAAAAAGCTGAAAGCCAAGGGCGTCGCCAGCTACCGCTGCTTCGATTGCTCGGGGCTGATCTCCCGCTACTTCTACGACCTGGGCCTGGTTCCCTCCAAGCGAAACTGCAACCACTTGGCTTCCATGTGCGAGGCCATCCATACCCCTGATGGCGTATCGGCCTTGGAGGCGTCCCTGCGGCCAGGAGATCTGGTGTTCCGCAAGAACAGCCAGAAGTACTACCACGTGGGGGTGTACATCGGCAACGGCCAGGTGGTGGAGGCCAAGGGCCGGGACGACGGGGTGGTGCAGCGCAGGCTGGACGCCAGCGGCGGGAGCTATTGGAACCGGTGGGGCAGGCTGCGCCTGCTGGAGGAGGGAAAGGATGGGCTGGAAAACCAATAGAAAAAGAAAACGGGCTACAGGAAATCCCCAACGGGTATTCCATAGGCGATTAGGCGGCGCAAGCCGCCTTTTTTTTGTTGCGGCGGCAGGCAAATCCGTGCCACGACCCGGCGAAGACGCCGGAAAAGAAACCCGCCTCCTAAAACCTTACCCTTTTCGCGGAATTGCCACGGCCGGTTTCGGCAATGCTAAAGGCGTAACGAATGTTTGTTGAGGGGGGATGCGGTTATGGCGCTGAACAAGGTGGAGATCTGCGGACTGGATACCGCCAAGCTGCCCATGATGACCCAAAAGCGTAGCCGGGAATTGCTTTTGAAGATCCAAGCGGGCGACCAGGAGGCCAGGGAAACCTTTATTCGGGAAAATTTGCGTTTGGTGCTTAGCGTGATCCAGCGGTTTTCCGGACGGGGGGAGCAGATGGACGATCTCTTTCAGGTGGGGTGTATTGGCCTGATCAAGGCCATCGATAACTTTGACCTGAAGCATGAGGTGCGTTTTTCCACCTATGCGGTTCCCATGATCATCGGGGAGGTGCGGCGGCATTTAAGGGACAACAATGCTCTGCGGGTCTCCCGCTCCATACGGGACACCGCATACCGCGCCCTGCAAACCAGGACCAAACTCCTGGAAGAGATGGGGCAAGAACCCCATATCAGCGACATTGCCAAGGCGATGGGGGTCAAGGAGGAGGAAATCGCCTTTGCCCTGGACGCCATCCAGGACCCGGTCTCCCTATTCGAACCCATCTATCACGACGACGGGGACGCCATTTACGTAATGGATCAGGTAAAGGACGAAGGTACCTGCGATGACGATTGGCTGACCCACGTGGCTTTGGAACGGGGGATGGAAAAGCTCACTGACCGGGAGCGGCGGATTTTGCATCTTCGGTTTTTCAAAGGCCGCACCCAGATGGAGGTGGCGGAGGAGATCGGCATCAGCCAGGCCCAGGTGTCCCGCCTGGAAAAAAGCGCACTCAAGCACATGCGAAAATATGTATAGCGGTATTTCGCCCCTGGGCAATCAAAAAGGCGGCCGGCCGGCCGCCTTTTTGATTGCCCTTGCAGCCGGCGCCCCCCGGGGGCTTTACCCTGGGGGCCTGGATGGTGTATCATGGGGCCATGGAACAAAAACGAGGATCTTTTCAGGCGCCTGCCTTTCCAGGCTTGGCGCAGCTGCCAGGGGCGTTGCTACCCTGGTATCAACAAAACGCCAGGGTGTTGCCCTGGCGGGCGGATCGGGCGCCATATCATGTATGGCTTAGCGAGATCATGCTCCAACAGACCCGGGTAGAGGCTGTGCGAGGCTATTATACCCGCTTTTTAGAGGCGCTGCCCACCATTGCCGCCCTGGCGGCGGCAGAGGAAGGACTGCTGTTCAAACTGTGGGAAGGGCTGGGCTATTATAGCCGGGTACGGAACCTACAACGGGCCGCGCAGCAGATCCAGAGGGAATACAACGGGGTATTTCCCAGGGAATACAAAGCCATCCGTAGCCTTCCGGGCATCGGGGATTATACGGCGGGGGCCGTCTGCTCCATTTGTTTTGGTATGCCTGTAGCGGCGGTGGACGGCAATGTGTTGCGGGTGATCGCCCGGCTTTGCAATATCCGGCAGCCTATGGACCCGCCTCCCATGAAGCGGGCGGTGGCGGCGGCCCTGGAAGCCGTATATCCGCCGGGGCAATGCGGGGACTTCACCCAGGCCCTTATGGAGCTGGGCGCTACCCTTTGCCCGCCGGGAGGGAGGCCCCGGTGCGACGCATGCCCTTGCCGGGAATTTTGCCTGGGACGGATGGCCGGCGCGCCGGAGACCCTGCCCCTGCGCACCCCCAAACGCCCCAGAAAACAGGAAGCCCATACCCTGTTCCTGCTTTGGTGGGAGGGCCGCATTGCCCTAAGGCGGCGGCCTGGGCGGGGATTGCTGGCAGGGCTGTGGGAATTTCCCAACCTGCCCGGCCGCCTTTCCACCCAGGAGGCCCTGGCCCAGGCGGAAGCCTGGAACCTGTCCCCTGTCGCTCCCCGGCAGGTCTTGCACCGCACCCATATTTTCACCCACTTGGAATGGGAAATGACCGGCTATGTGATCGATTGCGCAGAGGGAGACCCTGCTTTTTGCTGGGCCCTGCCCCAGGAGCTGACCGGGGTCTATGCCCTGCCCACGGCTTTCCGGCAGTTTTTGCCCCCATTGGGGCAATAAAAAAATGGGCGGCATATAGCCGCCCGGTGTCTTTTGTGAGAAGTGAGAAAGGGTATCCAGCCCTTGGGGCTGGCAGGCTGCCGATTAGGCGCCCTCCAGCATGTACTTGAACATGCGGGATGCGTCGCCGGCATCTGTGCAATCCAGGTCGATCTTGGCAATGCTGCCGTCACCGCTGCTGGTCAAGAGATCCCGGAGCAGGGTGTTGTGCCGCAGGTCTTCTTTGCGGCCGTCCGAGGACTGCACCGTGACAGGGCCGGCACATCCGTCCACGATAGAAAAGAACCGATCAGTATTGTTGATGTTGAGAAGCGTCATCATGGCGTTATCCTCCTTTTCTTGTTTTCATTTCTTGGTTCTGGTAAAATTATACTGTGCAAAGAGATGGCCTGCCATAAGTATGTTGCCTATTACTATAACAATTTGGACAAAATTTTCCCATGGAGGTGCGATATGCCGGCGAAAATGCATCCAAAATATAAATTTCGTGTCCGCACCGCGGCAGACCTGAAAGAGCTAGACGCCCACGGCACGCCGCTTTTCCCCTGCGCCTGTTACGATGGGGCTGTAAAAGATTATTTTACAGGCCAGATCCCTTGGCACTGGCACGAGGAGCTGGAGCTCTTTTTGGTCACGGAGGGGAAGGCCCGGGTACAGCTGGATACGGGGTCCGTCATACTCAATAGCGGCGAATGCATCCTGCTCAATACCAACGCCATGCACAGCATCCGCCAAGCCCCCCGCACCCTTTGCCGCTTTCGCTCCATGGTGTTCCATCCCGCCTTGATCGGCGGCCGGCCCGAGGGGGTCATCCACCAGCGGTATGTGCTGCCGGTGCTCAATTGCGCGTCCCTGCGCTTTATCGTGTTTTCCCCCATGGTACCTTGGCAGGCGGTGTGCTTGGAGCATTTTCAGGAGGCCTTCCATGCCTGCGAGGCAGGGGGATTCGGGTTTGAATTTCGGGTCCGGGACGCGCTATCCCGGCTTTGGAGAAGGCTGGTGGAAAATTTGCAGGACGACCTCATCTTCTATCGGGGGGGCGATTCCGGCCAGGCCGCCCGCCTGAAGGCCATGCTGGATTATATCCACGCCCACTATTCCGAGCATATCACCCTGCCGGATATCGCCGCCGCCGCCAACATCAGCGAGCGGGAGTGCTGCCGCTGCTTTGAAAAGACCATTGGTATGGCGCCGGTGGCTTATGTGGTAAACTACCGGATCTGCGCCGCGGCGGTGATGCTGGAAGAAACAGATCTACCCATCACCACTGTGGCCGAGCGGGCGGGATTCAACAGCCCCAGCTATTTTAGCAAGGTGTTCCGCCGGCAGCTCAATTGCTCCCCAAAGGAATATCGAGATAGAAGTCAAACTATTTGTTAACATTCCCGCCGCCGCTTTGCCCGGAGAGGGAAAAGGAGTATAATGTGGGTAAATTAAATTAATGCGAGGTTTTTGTCACCATGGAGCATGAAACCAAGGCCTCCTCTTCCGGCGGCCGCCACGGTTCCCATAAGCATAATAAAAAGAAGCGGATGCCCCTTGCCCTTAAGATCATTTTGTTGGTCGTGTTGGCGCTTTTGCTGGCAGGAGCAGTTTGGGGCTTGCATTTTTATCAGGAGATCACCTCTCCCGAATCCTTGTTTGAACCCCAAACGACCCCCAGCCCCGCCCCGGTGGAAACCCCGGCTGCGCCTGCCCCTACGGCTACGGCGGAGCCCACGCCCAGCCCTACCCCCGACCCAGACGCGGTCTTGCGCAGCGAAGCGGATCTGGACTTTATGAAAAACCGGGTGAACATCCTGTTGCTGGGCATCGATGAGAGCACCGAACGGGAAGAATGGGGCTCCTTCCGCACGGATACCATTATGCTGGTCACCATCGATTTTTCCACCAACGATGTGGATATTATCTCCATCCCCCGGGATAGCTACGTGAAGATCTATACCGCCAAGGGAAACCTGGCAGATGAGGCTTCCCCCTATGCTAAGATCAATTCCGCTTTTTCCGCTGGCGGCGGCGCCCAGAAAAACGGCTTCGCCTACACCACCAATACGGTCTCCAAGCTATTGGGCATCCCAGTGGAATATTATGTTGGGTTCAATATGAACGTGGTGAAGGAAGTGGTGGACGCCATGGGCGGGGTGGACTATAACGTGGACATCGAAGTCACCATGAATGGACGGGAGCTTCATCCAGGCATGCAGCACCTGGACGGCCAGGCGGTGCTGGACTATTGCCGGCAGCGCAAGGGCTCCAGTGATATCGCCCGGGTGGGCCGGCAGCAGATGATGATCGCGGCCATCCTCCAGCAGCTTAAGAACACCAACCAGATCGCCAATATCCCCACCATCTATAAGGCGGTGGAGAACAATATCATGACCAACCTGAGCTTTAAGCAGATCTGCTCCCTGTCCCTGGTGGCCCTGCACATGGATATGAGCCAGCTGGGCACCCATACCGTGGAAGGAAAAGCGTTCTCTTATGCCGCCCGGGACTATTGGGGCATCTATGTAAGCCGCCTGGAAAAACTGCTGAAAGACATTTATGGCTCTACCCCCTCGGTAGATCAGGACGTGGATGTGGATCTGATCCTGGCCCAGATCGAGATGAACCGGCAACTGATCGCCACGGAGTTGGCGGCTGCCAACAATGCCTATGCCCAGGGCGTGGGAATCCTGCAGGGATATGGTTCCTATCTTGACCAAACCACCCGGGATACCTTACAATACTACTTGGATCAATTGGAGGATGCCATCGAGGCAGAGGATAAGTCTTTGCTGGATGCGTGTACCCCGCCGGTGCAACAGCTGAATAGCCAGATCATCAACGCGCTGAACAGCGGCGCTTATGGCATTGTCCAGTAGTCTATCCCAGGAGGCTGGTTATGAGCATAGAGGTCGTACGTAAATATCTGTCTGACTTTGGAAAAGGGGAACAGGTTATGGAATTCCCCGTATCCAGCGCCACGGTGGAGCTGGCTGCCCAGGCTTTGGGTACGGCTCCCGCCCGCATCGCCAAGACCTTGTCCTTTCAAGGCCCAGGAGGCCAGGGCTGTATGCTGGTGGTCATGGCTGGGGATGCTAAGGTAGATAATCAGAAGTTTAAAGCCCGCTTCGGGATGAAGGCCCGGATGCTCTCCCATGAGGAAGCCTTGGCTCATACGGGCCACGCAGTGGGCGGTGTTTGCCCCTTTGCTTTGCCGGAGGGCGTGCCGGTTTATTTGGATGTTTCCATGCAGCGCTTTGATGTGGTCTATCCGGCGGCTGGCAGCGGCAATAGCGCCGTGCCTATGACCTGCCAGGAATTGGAGCAGTGCGCAAAGGCTGCCGCATGGGTGGATGTTTGTAAGGGCTGGGATGGATGCCCGGAAAGTTGACGGACCGTTTTGGCACGGCGAAAGCTTCGCTAACGCCTGCATGATGGGAGGATAATGCATGATTTTAAACCTGAGCGACCCTGTGAAGCTCACCATTGCCGTTTGCGCGGCGGCGCTGCTCGTGGCTTTTGCCTTGTATAAGCGCCACAAGATCTAAAGGGCGCCCTTCCCCCGATCATCTCATTTGCAAAAGGAAAAAAGGCAGCGGTTAAGCTGCCTTTTCCTTTTTACATAGTGGGGGAGCCGGCTTGCGGAGAGCCGGTATCCTCCTCATGGGTACCAGAGAGGAGGATAAGCCTGAGCGACCGTGGGACCCGGTAGGCTGCCTGGGGGGGCGGCGGCGTTTGGCGGCCGGGGGGCCTTCGGCCCCCCGGCCTGCCAAACAAAAAGCTGAGGCCGGTGGCAAAGCCTCCGGCCTCAGCTTTTCAGGGCGCTTCGCGCCCCGCCGCCGCCCCCCCTAGGAAACCGCGACGCGATTCCCTTAGCGCCGGAAACGTGGCGGATGCGA
>ERZ506979.1056-NODE-1056-length-13421-cov-4.310190_pt1 | contig 13421 bp, 10 predicted proteins | sample MGYA00512887_ERZ506979 | MGnify/ENA metagenome assembly ERZ506979 | reverse complement strand
GGGGTTGACGCTTTTATCCCCAAACCGTTTTTCGCCTCCACGCTGTATGACACCCTGCTTTCAGTCACCCGGCGCATTTCGCCCAAGGCCGGGTCCGGGGTCTCCGGCGAGCAGTATGATTTCTCCGGGAAATGCGTTTTGTTGGTTGAAGATAACGCGTTCAACCGGGAGGTGGCCCAGGAATTTCTTGAAATGACGGGCGCGGCCGTCGAGTGCGCCGAAAACGGCCAGGAAGCCCTGGAAAAATTCACGAGTTCGGAGCCGGGGCGCTATGCGCTGATCCTCATGGACGTGCAGATGCCGGTCATGGACGGCTACGAGGCGACCAGGGCAATCCGCGCTTCGGCGCATGCAAGCGCGAAAAACGTCCCCATTCTTGCCATGACGGCCAACGCCTTCAATGAAGACATCGCGGCCGCCACAGAGGCGGGCATGAACGGTCATCTGGCCAAACCCATTGACGTGCCCGCGCTGTACCGGCTCATTGCCTCGCATCTCGCCTCAGACCTCACGTAGTGCGCCCGCCGCCGGGGAGTCCCCCGGCGGCCCCTCTCCCGGCCAGGGCCGGGCCATCCATGCGCCTGTCCTGTTGCTCCAGCCGCTCGGCTGGACCACCAGGGCAAGGCCGTGTAAACTGGCCTCGCGTGGCGGGCGCGAAGGCCGCGCCGCGCGCCGGAGGGAGCATGTCGTTTCTGGTGTATGTCACCGTGCCTGATGAGCCCGAGGCTCTGGCGCTGGCCCGGATGCTGGTGGAAACCCGCCTGGCCGCGGGCGTCAATGTGCTGCCCGGCGCGTGCTCGGTCTACCGCTGGCAAGGCGAGGTGCGCGAGGCCGGGGAATGCCTGCTGCTGGCCCAGGTCAGCCGGGCGGCTTTCGAGGATTTTTGCGCGGCCGTGCGTGACGCGCACAGCTATGAAGTGCCCTGTATCGTGGCCCTGCCCCTGGAGGCCGGGCACCAGCCTTTTTTGCGCTGGATTGAGGAAAACAGCCTGCCGTCCGCGCCGTAGAGCGTATCCGCAACAGTGAGGTGAACATGTCCATCTACGTTTCCGGTTCTCTGGCCTTTGACCGCATTATGACCTTTCCCGGCAATTTTCAGGATCATATCCTGATGGACAAGCTGCATATGATCAATGTCAGCTTCATGGTGGACGGCATGGACGAGCGGCGCGGCGGCTGCGCGGGCAATATCGCCTATTCCCTGGCGTTGCTCGGCGAAAAGCCGGTTATAGTGGCTGCCGCCGGGCGCGACTTCGTGCCCTATGCCGAAGCCCTGGACAAACTGGGCCTGCCGCTTGACGGCATCCGGCGCGACGCGGACATCTTCACCGCGCTCTGCTACATCACCACGGACATGAACAGCAACCAGATCACCGGCTTTTACCCCGGCGCCATGACCCTGCCCGCCGACTACGCGTTCCCCGGACTTGATCCGGAGCATGACATGGCCATCGTCTCGCCCGGCAATGTGGAGGACATGCGCCGTCTGCCCTCGTTCTACAAGGAGAAGGGCATACCCTACATCTATGATCCCGGCCAGCAGCTGCCCGTGCTTTCCGGTCCGGATCTGCTGGCGGCTATTGAGGGTTCGCTGGCCTGCATCACCAACGACTATGAACTGAACATGATCTGCAAGGCCACGGGCAAGAGCGAGGACGAGCTTCTGGGCCGCACGCTCTGGCTGGTGACCACTCTGGGCGCGGAAGGCGCGCTGGTGCGCGGGGCCGACGGCACGGAAGTGCGCATTCCGCCGGCGCCGCCTGCGAACGTGACGGACCCCACCGGCGCGGGCGACGCCCACCGCGCCGGTCTGCTCAAAGGCCTCACGCACGGCTTGCCCATGCCCGAGGCCGCCAAGCTGGGTTCGGTGAGCGCCAGCTTCGCCCTGGAAAAAATGGGTACGCAGGAACATGCCTATACCCCGGCCCGCTTCCGGGAACGCTATGAGGCCGTGTTCGGACCGCTGCCCGAGGGCCTGCTTCCGTAGAAGCCGTCTTAAAAAAATTTTTCCACCGAGCGCTGTCCGGGAGGACAGCGCTCCCCCTGGTCCGGAATGACCCGCTTGTGTGGCAGGAAACGAAGCCGTTTTTTTTCGAGACAGCCCTGGACCAGACTCGTCCTCGGTCCTGCTGACACTATGCCTTTTTGCCCGCCTGCTGCGTCAGATTTCACCTCCTTTTTCAGTCGAGTACCAGAAGAGTATACTCCCGCGAAGCAGGTGTATCTTCCTTGCAGGCAAACAAAAATTCTATCGTGTTAACAGGCCCGAGAGCAGATTGACGTTAAGAATGTATATTTTTAACGTGTAAAGACGCCCACTTCGGCGCTTACCTGCGCAAATACATTGCGCGCACGCCTTTGTGGCGGGCGGTTGCTCTCGCAGCCGCCGGAGCAATTTCAACGTGAAATTGCGTTAAAGGACGGAGCCTCTATGTTGTATATTCTGCTGATGCTGGTGGCCGGTTGCATGATCGCCATGCAGTCGCCGATCAACGCGGCCTTGAGCCGCACTGTGGGCGTGCTGGAAAGCAGCCTGATTTCGTTTACGGTCGGCGCGTGCTTTCTGGCCCTGGCCGTATTCTTTTTCGGACGGGGCCAGTTGTCGCGCGTGGCGGAAACGCCGCCCTGGCAGTGGATCGGCGGCATTCTGGGCGCGGTCATGGTGCTGAACACCGTTATTGCCGTGCCGCGCATCGGCGCGCTGACCACCGTGCTGGCCATGATTTTCGGCAACCTGGTCATGGCGGCTGTTATCGACAATTTCGGCTGGTTCGGCCTGCCGGTGACGCCTTTCGGCTGGCGGCGACTGGCGGGTTTTGCCCTGGTGCTGGCCGGCTTGCTGCTGATATTCCGCCGCTGAGCATGCCGCCACGAGTGTCTTTTCGGTTATCTCTGCGTCAAACTTCCCCCGCTTTCTCAGTCGAGTACCGGAAGAGTACACTCCTTCAAAGCGGATTCGTTTTCCTTGATATACCTCGAAAAACCATCTCGTGGCGGTATGCTCAACGGTCTTGCGATGTTGAAAATATTGAAATGTTGTGGCGGAAGTGTCAGCTTCTTTCAGCCTTCATCGTGTAGACTCGTGGATGAGGGCGTATTGCTTGGGGCGGTGGATGCGTTTTTAACGTGAGCATGCCGCCAGACACTTCGGAGGAGGAAGCCATGCGGGTGGATGCGGTACGGGAATTTCTGGAGCGGCACGGCCTGGGCGCGGCCTACCGCCAGTTCGAGGTCTCCAGCGCCACGGTGGATCTGGCGGCGCGTGCTGTCGGCTGCGAGCCGGGGCGCATCGCCAAGACCCTTTCCCTGCTGGGCAAGGACGGGCCGCTGGTGCTGGTGGTCATGGGCACGGCCCGGCTGGACAACCGCAAGTTCAAGGACGTTTTTCACGAGAAAGCCCATTTCATCAAGGCCGAGGACGTGGAAAGTCTGGTGGGCCACCCCATGGGCGGCGTCTGCCCTTTTGCCCTGCCGGACGGCGTGCCCGTCTATCTGGACGCGAGCCTGAAGCGTTTCGACCCGGTCTATCCGGCCGCGGGCGCGCCCAACAACGCCGTGGAAATTTCCCTGGCGGACCTGGAGCGGGTGACGCGCGGCGTCTGGGTGGACGTCTGCAAGGCGGAATAATACGGCGCTTCCCCGGACGCTGCGCGCTACGCGCCGGGCAGCAGCCTGATTTCCAGGTCGTGGTCCACGGGGACCTCGCGCGAGGCGAAAACCTTGTCCACCCGCACGGTGCCCGCCGGAGCGTTGCGCAGGGCTTTCACGTGGCGCACCTCGGCATAGAGGATGCGCGCTTTGGCCGCGTCGCGCTGCCAGCTTTTGCAGGCGGCCAGGCCGCCCGCCTGGTCCAGGGTACGCTACGGCACGGGCTGGCCGCCGTGGGCTCGGCGGATGATCACATGCGAGCCCGGCCCGTTGTCGGCGTGCAGCCAGATATCATGGGGCGCGGCCAGCTTGCGCGCCGCCAGATTGCCTTTGGCGTCGCGTCCGCGCAGCAGGGCGAAGCCGTCCTCGCTGATGAAAAGCTGCACGTTTTTGGGCAGGCCGCCGGGCAGGGCGACACCAGTTGTTCCGGCCATCCCTTGCGGGCCGGGAGCCGCAGCGTTTTTCGCATTTCCGGCCGCGGCTCCCGCCATGCTCTCCCGGCGCGCGCGTTCCAGGGCTGCGGCCTCGGCTTCCAGAGCCGCGCGACGCAGGGCCAGATGTTCCAGACCGCGCCGCCCGCGCCGGACCGTGTGAAAAAGGCGTTCCATGGCTTCGCGCACGGTGTAGCGCGGATCCAGCCTGATTTCCCGCGCCGGGCCGTGCTCCCCTTCCGGTACGCTGACGCCGGGCGCGCGCAGTTCCGGCGGCCAGCGCCAGAGATTTTCCCGCAGGGTCAGGGCGTCGGCCTGGGCGGCGCACATGCCCTTCAGCCGGGCTTCCTCCTCCCGTAATTTGTCCAGCAGGCGTTCCAGCTTGCGCCCGCGCCGGGTCAGGGGCTGGGCCGCCGCCGTGGCCTGGTCCCTGGCCAGCCGTTCCAGCACCAGACTCTGCCCGGCCTGTTCCAGCAGGGGAAGAACGTCCGGGCCGCTTTCCTCCCGCAGCTCGCCGCGCAGGGCCGGGGGCAGGGGCCAGGCCGAGATGGCGCGTATGCCGGACGCGCCCCGGTATAGAAAAACATCTCCCCCGCCCGCGCGCAGATCTTCCAGCAAGGCCCATTGTTCGGGCTCCTCCAAATGCTCCAGACTGCGGCGCAGGGCGGGCGTGAGCACGGGCCACTGCCGCCAGTCGCGGCGGGCTTGCGCCAGTTCGGCGGGAGCGGGCCAGCGCGCGTCTTCCGCTTCCGGTTCGGCCTGGGCGTCCAGAAAATGCAGGGACGGCCCCTCGCGCAGGTCCAGCAAGAGCCAGGTCAGCATGGTTCCGGCTTCGGCGGGGGCCGGGTTGCCCAGCAGCAGCCAGAGCCGCCGCTGCCAGTATTGCGCCACGCAGGCGGCCGTCCGGCGGTCCGCCGCGTATTTGCGCAGGCGCATGAGCTGGGCTGTGGGCGCGTGACCCGCGCTGATCCGGTTTCCGGTCAGAAAGCAGAACGGCTCTTTGCGGCCGAAACGCAGACAGAGCTGGTGCTTACGGCCCGCGCCGTAGAAGGTCAGAGTCAGCATGCCCGGCGCGGGTTCCTGGAGTTTTTCCAGGCGCGCGCCGGTGAGCAGCGGGAGCAGCGTGTCACAGAAGCGGCGGAAAAGATGGGCGTCCATGTGGATGAGATTAGCGGGGAACAGACCCGGCGGCAACAGCGGCCGACCCGTTCGCGCCATTGACCATGAAAAATCCCGCCTGTGGGGGCGGGAAAAGTGGAAAAAATGTATGGTTTCAGAGAAATGCGAAAATTTTTTGTCGTCGCCGGGGCTAAAGACTGTTGGGACAAGGCCGCTTACAGCCTTTGATACCCATGCCGAGGATAAACGGCGCGGGAGCATGGATCAGCAAGCAACCAAGCCGGACCGCGCTGTTTAATGCCGTCGGCGGCAAAAAAGGCCGCATGCCTAGTCGCCGCGCAAATGTTCATCCTCTTCCTGCTTGGCCTTGCAGTTGATGCACAGGCGCGTCACCGGACGGGCTTTGAGGCGGGGAATGCTGATCTCGTCGCCGCATTCTTCGCAGATGCCGTAGGTGCCGTCATCAATGCGTTGCAGGGCGGCCTGGATTTTGCGGATCAGGCGGCGTTCGCGGTCGCGGATGCGCAGGGTGAAGGCGCGGTCGGATTCCGCCGTGGCCCGGTCGGCCGGGTCGGCGAAGACTTCATTGCTGTCGGTCAACTCCTCGATGGTGCTGTCGCCCTTCTGCTGGGCTTCCTCCAGCATGTCGGACAGGAGCTTGCGAAAAAATTCAAGATCTTTGTGGTCCATATATCCTCCGGTCGGACCGGGCGTCGCGCATGCGGCGTCGGTTCAACGTGTAGACTTCTCTCAGGTTGCAATAGGAATGTATAGCTGTAAAAACCGTATTTGTAAAGAGACTTCGCCTCTGAGGAGGAAGAGTCGCGCGGATTGCGCCCTGTTCCGGCGGCTCAGGCGTCGGACCGGGATTGCGCTTCCCGCCGGAGGCGGGCCTCTTCCCGGATTTCGGCCCGCACCTCTTCCCAGGAAGGCTCAGACCAGAGCGTGCCCGCGCGTTGCGGCGGCACGGCCAGGTCCTGGCCGCCGTCCCGCCAGTCCGCGCGCAGGGCGGTAAGGCCTTGGGCGGCCACGGCCTTGGGCGCGTAGGAGGCGGTCAGGGCGGCGGCTTCCTCCAGCAGGGGACGCGGCCAGGCCGCGCCCTCGCGGGCCAGGCCCAGAGGGCCGGGCAGGCCGGTCAGGCTGAGCAGGGCGTCCTCCGGTCCGGCTGCGGCGGCCAGCCGTTTGTTGTCCGCATTGTTGCGGCCCACGCCGAGCCAGTAATCGCGTCCGTCCAGACGCCGCCAGAACTGCCGTCCCAGATTGGCCAGGGCGAAATCCCGCGCGAGCGCGTCTCCGTCCCCGGCGCGGCGGGTCAGCACGGGCCAGTAGCGCCGGGCGTTTTCCCGCTCGGTCAGGCGGCAGCCGCCGCCGGGTGTGGGAATTTCCTTCAGGCCGAAATGCGCGGCCAGGGCCAGTTGCTCGCCGCGCCCGCGCCCGGAAATGGCCAGCAGGCGCGAGCGGTCCACCAGGCCGTTTTCCTCGGCCGGAACGGGGGGGAGCAGGCGCGCGCAGAGCGGGCGCAACAGCAGGCCGGTCACGTCCGCGTCGCGGGGGATCAGGTGCAGGGTGTCGCGCCGCTGGGACATGGGGCGCTGGCCCAGCACCTCGCCCGTGGCCAGCAGGCGCGCGCCCACGGTTTCCATGTACAGGCGGGCGTGCCGCAGCAGCAGTATCTTGCAGTCCACGCAGGGATTCATGACCTTGCCGAAGCCGTGCGCGGGCCGACGGCGCAGCAGGGCCGCGAAATCCGTGCTGACGTCCAGGCTGACGATGTCCAGGCCGTGCAGCCGCCGCCAGCGCGGCAGGGCCTCCGCATCGCCGAAAAAGGGCGAGACGCAGTGCAGGCAACGCACCTGCAGGCCTTGATCTTCCAGCACCTTGGCGGCCAGAATGCTGTCCAGGCCGCCGGAAAAAAGGACAATTATGTCGGGAGAAGCAGTCATGTCCGGCCTTGTACGCGAAGGACGCGCCCGAGCGCAAGACTTTTGCCGGATCCGGCCGGTTTTTAGCTATTGATAATTATCTCTGTTAAGGTAGGATGCCATATCACGGGCGGCCGGGGCATTTGCCTTGCGTTGCGCCCTTTGCTAAGATAATGCGCTTGAATATCTCTTACCCGGAGCAATAACAGTTATGGCCAAAAAACCGGCCCTGAGCCCTGAAAATGCCCGTCTCGAAGCCCTGAACACCGCGCTGGGCACCATTGAGCGCAAATACGGCAAGGGCGCGGTGATGAAATTGTCCGACGAGGCCCATGTCAATATCCCCGTGATCCCCACCGGGTCCATCGGCCTGGATCTGGCCTTGGGCGTGGGCGGCATCCCGCGCGGTCGGATTACCGAAATTTTCGGCCCCGAATCCTCGGGCAAGACCACGCTTACCCTGCACATCATCGCCGAGTGCCAGAAGCAGGGCGGCACCTGCGCCTTTGTGGACGCCGAGCACGCTCTGGACGTGGCCTATGCCAAGCGCCTGGGCGTGAATACCGACGACCTGCTTATCTCCCAGCCGGACTATGGCGAGCAGGCTCTGGACATCGCGGACATGCTGGTGCGTTCCGGCGCGGTGGATCTGGTGGTCATCGACTCGGTGGCGGCCCTGATTCCCCAGGCCGAACTGGAGGGCGACATGGGCGAAACCCAGGTGGGCGGCCACGCCCGCCTCATGTCCCACGCCATGCGCCGCCTCACCGGCACCATCCACAAGTCGCGCACCTCGGTGATCTTCATCAACCAGATCCGCATGAAGATCGGCGTACAGGGCTACGGCAGCCCGGAGACCACCACCGGCGGCAACGCGCTCAAGTTCTATTCCTCGGTGCGCATGGACATCCGCCGCATCCAGACCCTCAAGGACAAGGAAGAGTCTTTCGGCTCGCGCACCAAGGTCAAGGTGGTCAAAAACAAGGTGGCTCCGCCGTTCCGCAGCGCCATTTTCGACATCCTCTACGGTCAGGGCATTTCCCGTTCCGGCGAATTGCTGGATCTGGGCATTGAGGCCAAGATCGTCGAGCAGAGCGGCTCCTGGTTCGCCTTCGGCTCCGAAAAGCTGGGCCAGGGCCGGGAAAAGGTGCGCGCCCTTCTGGATGAAAACCTGGACCTGCGCAATCAGATCGAGGCCAAGGTCATTGATTTTCTGGGCATGCATCCCAAGGAATTCACGCCCGGCCCCGAAGATCTGGACGCGGGCGCTTCCCCGCTGGACGCCGAAATCCCGGCCGCGCCGGAATACGAGTAGCCGTCCGGGCCGGGGACTTCTCTCCCCCGGCCGTAATTCTTTCCCCGGCCGCCGCAGCTTTGGCCGGGCAGCCCCGCCACGGAGCCCGTATGCTGACTGCCCAAGAAATCCGCCGTCGTTATCTGGACTTTTTTCTGAGCCACCGGCACGAAGTCGTGCCGTCCGGACCGCTGATCCCGCCCAATGATCCCAGCCTGCTGTTCACCAACGCGGGCATGGTCCAGTTCAAAAAGCTCTTTCTGGGCGAGGAGACGCGCGCCTACACCCGCGCGGCCTCCTGCCAGAAATGCCTGCGCGTGTCCGGCAAGCACAACGACCTGGAAAACGTGGGCCGCACCGCGCGTCACCACACCTTTTTCGAAATGCTGGGCAATTTCTCCTTCGGCGACTACTTCAAGCGCGAGGCCATCACCTGGGCCTGGCAGTTCGTCACCGAGGAACTGCAACTGCCCAAGGAAAAGCTCTGGGTCACGGTTTTCCGCGAAGACGACGAGGCCGCCGAAATCTGGAAAGAAGTGGCCGGACTCACCGACGCGCGCATCATCCGCATGGGCGAGAAGGACAATTTCTGGACCATGGGCGATACCGGCCCCTGCGGCCCCTGTTCCGAAATCTACATCGACCAGGGCGAGGACATGTCCTGCGGGCCGGACTGCGGCATCGGCAAATGTGACTGCGACCGCTTTCTGGAAATCTGGAACCTGGTCTTCACCCAGTTCGACCAAGCCGCCGACGGCAGCCGCGCCCTGCTGGCCGCGCCCAACATCGACACCGGCATGGGCCTGGAGCGTATTGCCGCGGTCTGCCAGGGCAAGCGATCCAACTTCGACTGCGATCTTTTTCAGGAAATCATCCAGTACGCGGCCGGGCTGGCGGGCGTGACCTACAGTTTCAGCGCGCCGGACACCAACGACGTGGACACGGCCCTGCGCGTCATCGCCGACCACAGCCGCTCCGCCGCCTTTCTCATTGCCGAGGGCGTGCTGCCTTCCAACGAGAACCGGGGTTACGTGCTGCGCCGTCTGATCCGCCGGGCCCTACGCTTCGCCACGCTCATGGGCGTGCACGAGCCATTCATGCACAAGGTGGCCCGCAAGGTGACGGAGGTCATGGGCGAAGCCTACCCCGACCTGCCGGAAAACGCGGATTTCATCGACCGCGCGGTGTTCGAGGAGGAGCAGCGCTTCTCCCTGACCCTGGAAAAGGGCCTGCATCTGCTGGACGAGGAACTGCAACGCCTGGGCGCCGCCGGGCAGACGGTCATCCCCGGCGCGTTCTGCTTCAAGCTCTACGATACCTACGGCTTCCCCCTGGATATCGTCACGGACGTGGCGGGCAAGCGCGGCTTCACGGCGGACGGGCCGGGTTTTGAAGCCCACATGCGCGAACAGCGCGAGCGCGCCCGCGAGCATCAGAAAAAGGGCGGCCTGCTGGGCCAGGGCGCGGGGCAGGGCGACGCGACCTTCAAAAAGCTGGCCGCCGACGGCCTGCGCAGCGTCTTTGTGGGTTATGAAAGCCTCACGGCCGCAAGCCCGATCACGGCTCTGCTGAACGCCGGAGGCGCGCCCGTGGACCATCTGGGCGAAGGCGAAACCGGCTTCGCCGTGGCGGAAAAAACGCCGTTTTACGGCGAATCCGGCGGTCAGGCGGGCGATGCCGGGCTGCTCTCCGCCGCGTCGGGCCAGGCCAGGGTGCTGACCGCCCGCAAGCCCGCGCCGGACCTCATTGTGCATGAAATTGAAGTCTTGCGCGGCGAGTTGCACGCGGGACAGGAGGCGGCCCTCAGCGTGGACGCGGACAGCCGCCAGGCCACGGCCCGCAACCATACCTGCACGCATTTGCTGCACGCGGCCCTGCGCCGGACGCTGGGCGGCCACGTCAAGCAGGCCGGTTCCCTGGTGGACGGGCAGCGCCTGCGTTTTGACTTTTCGCACATCGCGGCCCTGACGCCCGAGGAACTGGCCGCCGTGGAGCGCGACGTGAACCGCGCCATCCTGGCCGACCTGCCGGTGACCGCGCGCGAAATGCCGCGCGAACAGGCGCTGGCCGACGGAGCCATGGCCCTGTTCGGCGAGAAATACGGCGAGACCGTGCGCGTGCTGAGCGTAGGCCGCGAGGGCGAAAGCCCCGAGTCAGTGGAACTCTGCGGCGGCACGCATCTCTGCCGCACCGGCCAGGCCGGATCGTTCCTGATCGTGGCCGAAACCGGCGTGGCCGCGGGCGTTCGCCGCATCGAGGCGGTCACCGGCTGGAACGCCTACAGCCTGGCCGCGGAGCAGCGCGCCGAGGTCGCGGCTCTGGCCGGAATGCTCAAGTCCAAACCCGGCCAGCTGGCCGAGCGCGTCCAGGCCTTGCAGACGGAAGTCAAGAAAATGCGCAAGGCCTCGGAAAAGGCCTCGGCCGCGCCCGCCACGGGCGCGGACCTGCTGCGCCGGGCCGAGGATGTCAACGGCGTGCGCCTGCTGGCCGCGCGCCTGGACAATGTGCCGGTCAAGGCGTTGCGCGAGGTCATGGACGACGTGCGCTCGCGTCTTTCCAGCGCGGGCGTGGCCTGTCTGGCCACGGTGGAAGAGGGCAAGGTGGGCCTGCTGCTCTATGTTTCCAAAGATTTGCACGGCCGATTCACGGCTCCGGCCCTGATCAAACAGGTGGCCGCGCCCTGCGGCGGCGCGGGCGGCGGCCGTCCGGATCTGGCCCAGGCCGGAGGCGCCAGGCCCGAAGGTCTGGACGAAGCCTTTGCCGTGCTGAAAACCCTGATCGAAAAATAAGGACTATCCTGATGATAGGCATTTCGAAATTGTACTGCGGGCAGGTGGAACCTTCGGACGCGCTGCGCTACGGCCGGGAATCCGGCAAACTGCCCTCGCATCTGCTGCAATTCTCCAAGGACAAGAAGCCGGTCATTGTCTGGAACATGACCCAGCGCTGCAACCTGAAGTGCGTGCATTGCTACGCCCATGCCGTGGAAGTGGACGGCACGGACGACATCAATACCGAACAGGCCAAGGCCATGATCGACGATCTGGCGGCTTTCGGCGCGCCGGTGATGCTTTTCTCCGGCGGCGAGCCCCTGGTGCGCAAGGATCTGGTGGAACTGGCCAGCCACGCCACCGGCAAGGGCATGCGCGCGGTGATCTCCACCAACGGCACTCTGATCACGCCGCAGAAAGCGCGCGAACTCAAGGAAGTGGGCCTGTCCTACGTGGGCATTTCCCTGGACGGCATGGAAGACGTGCACGACCATTTCCGTTGCGTGCCCGGCGCGTTCAAAAAAGCCCTGCAAGGCATCGCCAACTGCCAGGCCGAGGGCCTCAAGGTGGGCCTGCGCTTCACCATCAACAAGCGCAATGTGGCGGAAATCCCCGGCATCTTCCGTCTGCTCAAAGAGCTGGAAGTGCCGCGCGCCTGTTTTTACCACCTGGTCTATTCGGGACGCGGTTCGGAACTGATCAAGGAAGATCTGGATCACGCCGAAACCCGCGCCGTGCTGGACCTGATCATGGATGAAACCCGCGCCCTGTTCGACGCGGGCCATCCCAAGGAAATCCTCACCGTGGACAACCACGCCGACGGCCCCTATGTCTGGATGCGCCTGCAGCGCGAGGACCCCAAACGGGCCGAGGAAGTCTTTGAACTCTTGCAGTACAACGAAGGCAACAATTCGGGCCGGGGCATCGGCTGTATTTCCTGGGACGGCAAGGTGCACGCCGACCAGTTCTGGCGTGAACACGTCTTCGGCAATGTGCTGGAGCGGCCCTTCTCGCAGATCTGGGACGACCCGTCCATCGAACTGCTGCACAAGCTCAAGAACAAAAAGGCCCATGTGGGCGGCCGTTGCGCCAAATGCCGGTATCTGAACATCTGCGGCGGCAACTTCCGGGCCAGGGCCGAGGCTTTTTACGGCGACGAGTGGGCGCAGGACCCGGCTTGTTATCTGACTGACGAGGAAATCGGAATATAGCGACGCGCCGGACTCCGGTTCTTTTGCCCGCCCTCGGCGTCAAGCTCGTCTTGTCGCTTGGTCGAGTGCCATTGGAGTACACTCCCGCGCGCAAGGCTCACTTTCCTTGAGGGCGGGGCAAAACTCCTTGGCGTCCGGTGCGCCGCAAAAAATGGCGGCCTGTGAGAAAAAATACTTTGGTCTAGCCCTCAGTATTGAGCGAAGCCCCCTTCGGAAAAGAGCTGGTTTAGCGTAAAGGCGGTCAACAACAAGAAAGGCTGCCTACATATAAAGGAAAAAGCCATGACTACGCCATTTCATCGCGGCCGTCGGCTGCGCTGGACCCCGGAACTCCGCGCCCTGGTGCGCGAAACTCCGCCTCTACTGGTGGAAGACCTGATTATGCCCTACTTTGTGGTGGAAACCGAAGACCGGTCTTTCCGCAAAGAAGTGGCCTCCATGCCCGGCCAGTACCAGTTTTCGCCGGGCGAGCTGGAAAAGCAGGTGGAAAAAGCCGTGGATACGGGCCTGACGGCTGTACTGCTCTTCGGCATTCCGGCCAAGAAAGACGAAAAGGCCAGCGGCGCGTATGCCGAGGACGGCATCGTGCAGCAGGCCGTGCGCCGTCTCAAGGAGCGCTGGCCCAGGCTCATCGTGATTACCGACGTCTGTCTCTGCGAATACATGAGCCACGGCCATTGCGGCGTGCTGATGCCCGACGGCGCTGTGCTCAACGACCCCACACTGCCCCTGCTGGCCAAGACGGCGGTGAGCCACGCGGCGGCCGGCGCGGACATGGTGGCCCCCTCGGACATGATGGACGGGCGGGTAGCGGCCATCCGCGCGGCCCTGGACGAAGGCGGCCTGAAAGAGCTGCCCATCATGTCCTATGCCGTGAAGTATGCCGGAGCCTATTACGGACCGTTCCGCGACGCGGCGGAATCCGCCCCGGCCAGCGGTGACCGCAAATCCTATCAGATGGATCCCGGCAACGCCCGCGAAGCCCTGATCGAAGCCCGCGCAGACCTGGACGAGGGCGCGGACGC
>ERZ506979.1055-NODE-1055-length-13424-cov-6.301593_pt1 | contig 13424 bp, 10 predicted proteins | sample MGYA00512887_ERZ506979 | MGnify/ENA metagenome assembly ERZ506979 | reverse complement strand
AAAGCCTAAAAGGGCTGCGATCTTCTATTCGTCAGAGGTTTCTCGACAAGCTGAGGCCGGCGGTGAAACCGCCGGCCTTCTGTCCCGTTAGCCTTCCGGCCAACGGGCAGCTTGCTTTGGGATATGCGGGGCTTATTGCATGAAGGTGCCCTGGGTCATCTGGTCGATGTAGGCCAGATACTGCTCCTGGATCTCCGCAGGTACCAGGTCGCTCAGGGCGCCGGCGGACAGAACCCCGTTCTGCAGAGTGCCGTAAATGACTTCGCCGCCAAAGGTGCCGTTCTCCACAGCCTCCATGCACAGGCCCACCAAAGAGGCGTTATCCGTGACCTGGCTGCAGATGATGCACTCGTTCTGGCCCAACAGGTCGGAGGGCTGGGCGATGTCATAGATCTTCACGGAGCCGCTGGCCGCATTGGCCTCGTCAATGGCCTGGCGGGCGCCGGAGTCCACAGCGGAAGCATCGCCGAAGAATACGTCCGCACCCTGGTCGATCATGGCCTTGGCAAATTCGATGCCCTTATCGGAGGCGGAGAAGTCGCCGGAGTATACGATATCCAGGGTGGAAACCGTCTTGCCGGCCTGCTCGCCCACATAGGCGGCGGCTTCAGAATAGCCGTTGTACTTGCCCACGGTGGTGTCCAGCTCCATGCCGCCGATGAAGGCGATGGTGCCGCTCTCGGTCATCAGGCCCGCCAGGGCGCCGGCGATCCAGCCTACCTGCTGGGCGTCGGGCAGCAAGGAAGTCACGTTGCCGTTGACGGCCTGCTCCGGAGTGCCGGTGCCGCCGTTAAGCAGGGCGAAGGCTACTTCCGGATACTCCTCGGCAGCCTGGAGCACCGCGTCGGTGTACTGGTTGCCCGGGGCGTAGATCAGATCGTAGCCCAGGTCGCAATAGGTGACGATGGTCTCATAGTAGGCAGATTGGGCGATCATGTCGGAGACCTCGGTGGTCCAGCCATATTGCGCAGCCGCATCCACCATGGCGTTGTAGCAGGACATGCCCCATCCGCCGTCGGAAATGCTGGAGTCGCAGATCATGGCTACCTTATACTCTTTTCCTTCTTCCGCGGGTTCGGCAGCGGATTCTTCGGCGGGTTCGGCAGCCTCTTCACCAGATGCTTCCGTTTGTGCGGCGGGTTCTTCGGCAACCGTTTCTTCGGCGCCGCTGCTGCATGCAGCCAGGGACAGGATCATGACCAGGGATAGGAGTAGTGCCAACAGTTTTTTCATCGTTTTTTCCTCCATTTCTTGTTATCCGTATTGGATGGTCCGTGGGTCACTTGTATCTCTAACAGCCGTTTGTACGGCGGTTATTCTTAGCGTTCCTCTCGGAGATAGGGTTTCCCCGCGCCCTTGGGCCCGGCCTTCTTCATGCCGATCAGGGCCAGCACCACCACCGTGGCAATATAGGGGATCATCTGGAAAAACTGGTAGGGGACGCCGAAGCTCCCCACCTGGAGCCGGATCTGCAATGCATCGCAGAAGCCGAAGAACAGGCATGCTAGCAACACCCCGCCGCCGGTCCACCGGCCAAAGATCACCGCCGCCAAGGCGATAAAGCCGCGGCCCGCCACGTTGCCGTCCACATAGGTATTGGAATAGCAGGTGGTCAGGAATGCCCCGCCCATGCCGGCCAACGCCCCGCAGATGATGCAAGCCAAATATTTCACCCCGATCACGTTGATGCCCAGGGTAGCCGCCGCCTTAGGATATTCCCCCACGGCCTTGTAGTTCAGGCCGGACTTGGTCTTATTGAAGTAGATGGCGGTAAAAATGACCAGGGCATAGGCAAGGTATACCATAGGCGTCTGATCCAGCAGGAGTTTCACCAGGAAATTATCGGAGGTGATGCCCAGGGTCGTGGACAGGTTATTCATCAGGGTCACCTGGACCAAGGTACTGCCTGCGCCAAAGTAGACCCGGTAGATGAAGGCTGCCAGTGCGGGGGCGAAGATGTTGATGGCCATGCCGTAAACGATCTGCTCCGCGCAAAGGGAAACGGTGGCGTAGGCAAACACCATGTTCACCAAGATGCCCACTAACGCGCCTGCCAACACCCCCAGCATGGGGCTGCCGGTGATCAGGCTCACCATAAAGCCCACCAGGGAGCCAATGGCCGCCAGGCCTTCCAGGCCGATGTGTACCAAGCCCGCCCGCTGGGAATACAGCTCCGCCAGGGACAGGAAGATCAGGGGCGTGGCCATTCGGATGCTGGCCAGCAGCAGGTTCGAAATGAATTCCCAACTCATGACGCAATGGCCTCCTTTCCGCCGAAGAGGCGGTTGATCGCCGCCTTGAACTGAGGCAGCTTCACCATGGCCAGGCCTGCTACGGTAAACACGATGACCAGGGCCTGGATGATATCGGATACGCTGGTAGGCACCCCGGTGGCTGCCTGCATGGTGGTGGAGCCCACCCGCAAGGCCGCGAAGAAGATGGCCACCAGAATGGTTGCCAGGGGATGCAGCTGGGCGATCAAGGCCATAGCCACCCCGTCGAAGCCATAGCCGGAAGCAAAGCCGTTGATCAGCCGGTACTGGGTGCCCAGCAGCTCTGCGCTGCCTCCCAGGCCTGCGATGACCCCCGACACCACGAAGCTAAAGAGGATATACTTTTTCACCGCAAAGCCGTTGAATTCCGCCGCAGTCATATTCAAGCCCACCGCCCGGAGCTGGAAGCCCTTGGAGGTGTAGAACAGGAAGTAGTACACCAGTAGGCCCACCACAATGGCGATCACAAAGGCGGTGGTGGCCCTTAGGCCGAATAGGCGGCTCAGCTTGGTGGCGTCGGGTACGGACATGGTCTGGGGTACGCTGCCCTCCCGGAGCCAGTTGGTGTACACCACCCCCATAAACAGGGTAGCCACATAGTTGAGCATGATGGAGATGATCATCTCGTTTTGGCCCCTGTAAACCTTCAAGACCCCGGGGATCAGCGCCCAAAGGCCGCCGGCCACTATGCCCGCCAGCAAGCACAGCACGATGGCAGGAAAGCCCTCGATGCCGCTTTGGGTGGCCACATAGCAGCAGGCCACGGACCCGACGATGAACTGTCCCTCGCCTCCCAGGTTGAATACCCCGCACCGGTAGGCGAAGCAGGCGCAAAGCCCGGTGAAGATCAAGGGCGTGGCCCGGGCCAAGGTGGTGCCCAGGTTACGCAGGTTACCAAAGGCGCCGGTCCATAGGGATTGGAGCGCCACCAAGGGGTTGGCCCCCAGGGCCGCCATCACCACGCAGCCGATGGCGAATGCCAGCAGCACGGAGACCACCGGCACCAGCACGCTGATGAGCTTATTGCTGTCTTTCATATCTGTGTCTCCCTCCTTACTTGCCGGCCATGGCCAGGCTGATCTCTTGAATGGGCGGCTCCTTGCCGGAGAACACCCCCATCACCTGTCCTTCAAACATCACCACGATCCGGTCGGAAACCTCCAGGATCTCGTCAAAGTCTGCGGAGATCAGCAACACCCCGCAGCCTTTTTCCCGGGCTTGGATCATGGTATCGTGGACAAACCGGGCCGCACCGATATCCAGGCCCCGGGTAGGATGCACCGCCACCAACAGATCCGGCTGGCCCTCCAACTCCCGGGCTAAAATCACCTTTTGCTGGTTGCCGCCGGAAAGGTTCCTAGCCTCCTGCTCCACGGAGGTGCACCGGATGTCGTATTTCTTTCGCATTTGCTCTGCGTAATCCCGAATGGCCCGTTTTTTCAGCCGGAAGCCCCGGGCGGAAGAGAATTGTGGGGTATCGGTCGACTTGAGGACGATGTTCTCCTGCACGGACATGTCGCCGATCAGGCCCATTTTATTTCGATCTTCTGGAATATGGGAGACGCTCTCCAAAATAAAGCCATTGGGGGTAAACTGGGCCACCCGGGACCCTTTTAGATCCACCCGCCCTGCATCCGGGGTCAATACCCCGGTCACCACCTGGGCCAACTGGCTCTGTCCATTGCCATCCACCCCGGCGATGCCTACGATCTCCCCCCGGCCTACGCTCAGGGATACCCCTGAAAGGCCGTTGTGTTTGGATTCCTTATGGTAATCCACCTTTTCCAGGGATACCACCGGCTCCCCGGGGGCGGTGATCTTTTCATAATGGGAGGGGGTCAACTCCCGGCCGATCATCAGGTTGGCCAGTTCCTCGCCGGTGGTCTCCTCCCGGTTTACCGTTCGGACCGTTTGCCCTGCCCGCAGGATGGTGATCCGGTCGGAGATCCGCAGCACTTCCCGCATCTTATGGCTGATGAAGATGATGCTCTTCCCCTCGCTGGTGAGCTTGCGCATGATGGCAAACAAGCCTTCCACCTCTATGTCTGTCAAGGCGGCGGAGGGTTCGTCCAGGATCAACAGCTCCGCCCCATGATATAAGGCCTTGAGAATTTCTACGCGCTGCTGGGCGCCCACGGAAATTTCCGTAATGGGCTTATCCAGTTCCACATCCAACCCATACCGGGCGGATAGATCTTGGATCTCCTTTTTACGGGCTTCCCGGTCGATAAAGACCCCCTTGGTATTCCGATCCCCCAGGATGATGTTTTCAAATACCGTCATGGCCTCCACCAGCATGAAGTGCTGGTGCACCATGCCGATGCCCAGCTTCACGGCCTGGGCCGGGGAATCGATGCGCACCTTTTTCCCATCCAGGTAAATGGTGCCCTCCGTAGGCTGGTACAGCCCGATCAGGACGTTCATCAGGGTGGATTTGCCAGCGCCGTTTTCCCCCAGCAGGGTGTGGACCTCTCCCCGCCGCACGGAAAAATCGATGTCCTTGTTGGCATAGAAGTCGCCAAACCGTTTGCTGACATGCTCCATTCTCAGAAATTCATCCAACTTCCAACCCTCCTTTATTGGCTTTCGCCCCGCCGGGATAGGCGGGCGAGCATCAGCTGCTTTTTCTCCAACAGGGTATAGACCATGGGCTCCGCCCAGGAATACTGGCGCAGGAAGCTACCCTGAAACTGGCAAATGGCGTCTGGATCTCCGTCTAAAAACCGCTGATAATCCGAATCCACCAGCTCCAGCCGCAGCTGCAAGCTGCCCCGGGCCCGCAGGAGCAGCTCCTCGGCGGCGTAATCCCGCAGGGTATCCGTCAGCTCCTTGATGGTACGCCGGTAGCCGGTGCTATCTGCGCCGGCGGTCTCTTCCCCCCACATGCATTCCACGATCTCATGGATGGAAGCCGGGCAACCCTGCCGGTATAGGCACAGGGCCATCAGCTCCTTGGCCTTGGCGGAACGGAACCGGACGGGTTCCCCGTCCACCAGCATATCAAAGGCCCCAAAGGTACGGAAGAAAAACCGTTTGTTCTGCCGCCGGCGCAGGAGCTTAGCGCGCTCCATCACATCGGCGATGTCTTCCCGGTCAAAGGGCTTGAAGATCATATAATCCGCCTTCATGCGCAAGGCGTCTACAGCAAATTTGGGATGGGCTGTGGCGAATACGATGATGATATCCCGCCGGATCTGTCTAAGGCGCTGGGCCAGCTCCATGCCGTTCATGCCTGGCATATCAATATCCAACAGGGCGAAGTCAACCACATGGCCTGCCGCATAGGCGATGGCCTGGTCTGGATTTGTGAATTTTCCTACGATCTCGAAATCTGGCATATCCGCGCATTTGAGCTCAAACAGCTGTAGGTCCAACAGCATGTCGTCCACCAAAATGGTCTTCAAGGCGCGTTACCTCTCTTTCATATATATAGTATAGCAACAGAAGCGTACGGAAACCGTACGCTTCGCCCTGCTTTTTTGCAATTCCCCTGCTTTAGCCGGAATATCCATGGCGCCCCCGGTTCTCTTAGGCAAGCCGGCCGCGCTGGGTTCCCGGGATGGGATAAGGCTATATAGGCGTCCCGCCCTTTGGCGGCTCTTTCCGGTAGGTAAGCACCACCCTTGTCCCCTGGCCGGGGGCGCTTTGGATATGGATGCCGCAGCCGGGAAAGCGGCTTAACCGCCGGCGTACGTTGCCCAGGCCAATGGCGCCGGCCGCAGCAGCGGCCGCGGGATCGAACCCCGCCCCATCGTCTTGCACCGTGACCTGCCAGTGGGTGTCCGTCTCCTCCAGGGATAGGGTCACCGTGCCGCCTCCCACCTTGGGCTTGATGCCGTGGAGGATGGCGTTTTCCACCACCGGCTGGATGGTCAATACCGGCAGGGGGAAATCCACATCCGGCACATGATACACCATGTTGAGCCGCTCCCCCAGCTGGGCCTGGTTGATGTCCGCATAGGCCCGCACCGCCCGGAGTTCCTCCTTAAAGGAGCCCATGCCCCCAGCCGCCGTGGAGGCGTCCAGGGTAAAGCGCAGGTAGCGGGAAAAATCCCCGGCCATTTTATAGGCTTCCTCCGGCCGCAGGACGATAAGGGCCTGAAGGGAATTGAGGGTATGGTAAAAGAAATGGGAGCGGATCTGGCTTAGGAGCATATCGGTCTGCTCATGCTCCAACTGGGTTTGCAGCTGAAGAATGGCGCGTTGCGCAGCCTCCGCCCGCATGAGCCGCACCCGTTCCAGGTTGTAGGTGCCTGCCGCTGCCAGTCCGCTCAGCAGCAACCCAATGGCCAAATAGATCCACAGACTGGGCCGGGCATACCAGGCCACAAGGGGCGATAGGGTAATGGTCCAATCGGCGTTGAACATCTCCTGTTCAAAGGAAACCGTTCCCCAACTGGAACGGGGCGGGGTCTCCGACATGAGGATGGTCTGGCGCTGGCCGGTATCCGGGTTGATCCGCCACACCTCGCAGGCAAACCCTTGGCTGGCCACCCGCTCCACCGGGCTGCCGGATAGCACCGCCGGAAAATCCAGCGTTACGGAGACGATGCCCCAGAAGCTGCGTTGGCCCGACGCATCCGTCAAGTATACCGGCAGCCGCCCGGCAATGCCCATGCCCCCCTGGATGAGCGGGAAAGGACCGGCCATATACAATTCGCCTTTTTCCATGGCGGCCTGGGCTTCCAGGTTCCCCGCCCCTTCCTCGTTCATGTTGAGGCCCACGGCGTTTTCATTCCCCGCCAGAGGATATACCGCCTCCACCACGCCGCCGGGAGCAAACAGCACGTTCCGCACGAAAGCCTCCTCCAACAGGATGGGCGCCACCTTTTCAAAGCCTTCGTAGGAGCCGCCGGTCTGGATCAAATAGGCTTCCAGCACCCGGGTCTTGCCCATTTCGGACAGGAGGGTCTCATAGGTCTCCGATCCCACGGACTGGGCGATATGGTTCATCCGGTCCCGCTCCTGCTCCAAAGCGGTCCGCTCCATATACCAGGTCAACAACAGGACTGCCGCCAGCACCAGCAAAAACACGCCGCCAGCGTGGACCCGCAGGCGTTTTTTGGTTTTTCGGTCCTCCATGGCGCACCCCCTTTTTCCCAGCATACGGCATTTTCTTCCATTTGTAAAGCCGCGCCCACGCAGCCCCATGAACCCTCGCCGGGCGTTCCCCAACGTATGGCCCCGCTATACTAATTTCCTGAACTTTTCCAGTTCCGTTTGATGAATATCCATCCATCGCCCTGGCAATTCTCCGTCCATTCCCCGCTCGCCCCAGCTCTCCCCTGCCGGGCTCGCACGGGGCCTGCCCTATATGCGGTTGAAAGAGGCGTGGGCCCCTTTGCGGGAAAATAGCAGCAGGCGGCAGGGCCGCCTTTCAAGGGTCCTTCCGGCCTTTTCCATCCATTTAAAAAGGCGGCACAAGCCGCCCTTTTAAACGATGTTGCCCTTTTTGATTCCGGCCCTTATAGCATTGCCGCCGCAAAATACACCGCGCCCACCGCTTGGCCAAACTGGGCCACGCTGTAGTTTGGATGGGCCCGCAGCTGCTGCATCAGGGGGGTAAAGGCCAGCTCGTCATCCGCAGCGATCAGCTGTAGCTGGGGGCAGACCCGCTTTGCGCCCTCCCGCATCAGCTGAAAGCAGCGGTTCCTTTTTACAAACCGGCCAAACAGCACCCGGGATTTGGCGGCGGGGGCCAAAACCGTTTCCGTCTCCAGCCAGGTCGCCGCCAGATATTCCCCAATGGTCCGGAAGATCTCCTCCGCCTGGGGCATACCGGCTTCCGCTTGACCCATCAGGTGCTCCAAGAAGGCCTTCCGCATATCCTTGGGTTCCACCGCCACCGTCAAGCGTTCCGGGGTTTCCCACCGCAGCAGCCCCAGTTCCAATAGCCGCTGATATGCTTGGGGCGCGTGGGCGCGGTAGTAGGCTTCCGCCAGGCGAAACGCGCCGCTTTGACCTGCATAGCGCTGCAAGGTGCCGGAAAGCCCGGTGTTAAAATTGTTGATGCTGCGCACATCCTGGGCGGGCAAGGCCTTAGCCGGGAAATTCCCCAGGTCTATGATACAATTGTACACTTCCAGAGGAAATTCCGGGACCTTGCCGGATGCATCGATCCACCCGGTTCCCAGCTCCGTCCCCAGGGAGTGGGCAAATATCCCATCCCGCACCATTTCCCATTGGGGGGAATGGGCCAGCTCCACCGCAGCGGTGTAAGCGGAAATATGGCCGTCGTTGGTGATGTGCACCTTGCCGTTTGGGGCGCATAGCTTCCCCAGCTCCAGATCCAATCGGGTAAGCCGGGCAAATTCCCGTTCATAGTCCGCCGCGTGTTCCCGGACGCCCTTGGTTTTGTGGGTCTCGCCCCCTACGATCCGATCCCGCACCACAACGTCTGGAAAGCTGACCCCTATGCCTTGCAATGGCGCTATCTTCCCAAGGCTAGCTTCAAACGCCGCCAGGGCCGTCCCCAGCTCTTGGATAGGCGTCCCCTTGTCCAAGATCCGCCCTGCAAGCAAACGCTGCGCCTCGCTGGGATGCTCCGGCATGGACAGCAGCGTCCGGGAAGCGCCAACGAGCAGGCATACGGTCTGCAGGATCGGGTCGATCGTGGGGAACCCTGCAGGGTTCCAATCGTATTCTTTGATGTGGTGAATCCTTCCATTGCGCACCCCCACCAGCTTAATATCCGTACCCCCGATGTCAATGCCGCAAAATAGGCCGTCCATGGCTTTGCTGGCGGCTGTACGCAGATCTTGTACGATATCCCCTGGAGGGCAATCCCCTACCGGGCCCAGGTCCGGCGCTTCCCCCTCTGAAATCTGAAAGGAGAAGGCCGGCGCTCCCAAAGCCCGGTTCATCCGGTCGGCCACATTGACGCACTTGGCATAACCCTGGCGGGCTTCCTTCGCCAACCCAATGCCGAAAACCCGGGGCAAGCTCTCGGCCAATTCCCGGGCAAACGCCCTTTCCCCGGGATAGACCCGCATCCCCACGCCCCCCAGGATGGAAAGGATATTATATATCCGGGCATAGAAGTAATCCCGGATGAATTGGGCCTCTTCCTGGGAGCTTGGCTGGGGCAAGCACACCCGAAACGTCCGGGTATGGCCATTGGCCAAATCCAGCGACAGGTAGCAGGGAACGCCTATGTTATCATAGGCCGCCCGCACCGTATGCATATAGACGCTGCCGCCATGGGTCGCGGTATTCAAAAACGCGTTGGTATCGTACATAGGTTCCTCCCCTCAATATTGTACTTGTAACCCCTGGGCTTTCACGATTGCAGCGAACCGGGCCATCTCCGCCGGCGGCAAGGGCTTGCCGTCCGTGGGGATATAGTCCTGGCGCAGGGTCTCATATTTGCTGATACACAAGGGATTGAAGTTGATCAGCTCCAGGGGGACCGCCCGGTTTACCTTGGCCACATACGCGGCAATGGCCGTCACATTTTCCGTGTCCGCCGTATACCCCGGGATCAAAGGGATTCGGATCAGCAGCGATGAAGCCCGGCGGGCCAGCCGTTCAAAATTATGCAGGATCAGGCTGTTGTCCACCCCCGTCGCCCCTTTATGCCGGCGGGGGTCCAGAATCTTGATGTCGCCGATAATGGCGTCGGCTGCCTGGGAAAAGGCGTCCATAATGGAGGGCGGCGCATGCATACAGGTTTCGATGGCGGTATGGAGCCCCGCTTGCCGGCACGCTTCCAGCAGCGCCAGGGAAAATTCCGGCGACGCGGTGCATTCCCCGCCGGAAAGGGTGACCCCGCCTTCCGTACCATAGAACATACGGTCATCCAAAATCCGTGCCATGGTCTCTGCCACATCCATGGGACGCCCGTCCCGCTGGAGGGTCATGGTGGGGCATACTGCTTCGCACTTGCCGCACAGATCGCATTGGGCCGGGTTTATGACCAAGCCTTTAGGATCCCTGTGAATGGCCTGGTTTGGGCAGCTTTGTATACAGCTGTCGCACCCGATGCATCGATTGCCCCGGGCCCAGATCCGTATCTCTTTGGAAAACCCCTCCGGATTTTGGCACCACTTGCAGCGCAGGGGGCATCCTTTTAGAAAGACCACCGTCCGAATCCCCGCTCCATCCTGGATGCCGAAGCGCTTGATATCAAAAATATTCGCCTTTATCATACATCCCCGTAACTAGTTCTTGCAATGATCTCATTTTGTAGATCCCTGGCCAGCTCCGTAAAATAGGCGGTATAGCCCGCCACCCGTACGGTCAAGCTCCGAAAGGCTTCTGGGTCAGCCTGGGCGCAGAGCAGGTCCTCCCGGTTGACCACGTTGAACTGTACATGGGAGATACGCAGGCGTATAAACGCCTGGATGAAGGAAACGAATTTGCAAATGCCTTCGTCCCGCTGGAAAAGTTGAGGCAAGAACTTCATATTTAGAAGGGTGCCGTTACTACCCAGCTTGGAATCCACTCGGGAAACGGATTTGAGCAAGGCGGTGGGGGGAGGCGTCCTGCCCATCTGAATTTTGGCCCCCTATGGCCACATTGAAGCCGATGGGAAAGCCGGCGAAATACTTGGCGCTTCCGGAGCTGCGCAGGTAGACGATATGGTTAAACTTGATGAATAGCCCTTCAATCAATTCCAACGCCTTGGCGTCGTCCAAGCGTCCCGCCCCTTTGTCCCGCTGGTAATAGGGATACAGATACTGGTCCATCCTGCCGGGGGAGAAGGAGGAGGCGTTGGATTCCATCTGCAACAGCACCAAGAGCATCCAGGCGCTTTGCAGCGCCTCATGGAAGGTATCCGGGGGTGCGATCGCAAGTTTTTTGCAAATGCGCCCAATCTCCAGCAGCTCTGCCGCGTCATAGTCCGGGCTTTGGGCCAGGGTTTCTGCCAACGCCCCATAGCGGGCAAAATACCTGCAAGCCGCCTCCATCGCCATCTGCACGCCTTCATAAAACCGCTGGGGGTCCCCTGTTTCCTCCCGTTTTTTCCGGGCTTGCTCAGCCAGCCCGCGGGGGCCAAGCAAAAGCCATGTGGGGGTATCCGGACAAATATGCCCCTGGGCATGGTCCGTTTGGTTGATTTTTGCCACTTTCCCAATGGCCCGCATTTCATCGCCGATCTTGGCTTCTAGTACATCTTCCAGGGTGCGTCCCCGCCAAAATGGCAGGATCTCATTCCGAAACGCCGCTATGTCCTCCTGGGTGACCTCAAATCGATCTTGGGGCCGGGTAGGCAGGGTCTCGATTTCCTGCTCCACCCACTTTAAACCGGATTCTGGAAATATGACCCCTGCCCGGATCCCGGCCGTGCGGTTCCCCACGATCAGCTCCCCCGGGTCGATCCGCAGCGTGATCTCCTCCAATGCGGTGGCGAATGCTTTGGCCCGCAATATATTTACCGGCAGATCCGGATGCTCCCGATATACCCGAGTCACGATCCGCGCCTGCTCTATGGATACGCAACGTGGTTCAGAAAAAAGGCGTTCTTTTAGTTGTTGTATCCGTTTAGAAGGGGCCTGCCCAGCTCCTTGTTCTCTCATCGACCTTCACCCACCCTTATGTTTATAGAAATGGAACGCATTCTTATTGCTTTCTGCTCTTGATTATAATTGTTTCTACTTGAAAGTAAACGCAAATCAATCTACAAAAGGTATAAAATTCTGAATAATTCCGTTGGCCAAATTTAGCTACCTCAGACCGGCATTTTGCCTTCCGCGCCACCGGTTGACAGGGGTGCGTTGCCGTGAGCTTTCCTGCCCCGACCCTTTGGTTGCCAGCCATTTCCCCAGCATACGTTGCCCCAGCCTCTTTCCCAGCCCAGCTATGGGCATGCGAAAAAAGAGGCGGTGGAGTTTGCCACCGCCCAAGTGGCAGCAGCCACTTTTGATACCATGTAAGTCCATTGCCTTTATTCTGTTATCCCTGGGGTATGCTCCTGGGGCGGATGCAATTGGGAAAGCCACGGGGCCCTACTTAAGGGCATAGGGCGGGTTCCGCCGGCCTATGCGATTATCCGGCAGGGGTGGACCCGCCCAGGGATATTAGTCCAGCGCCGCTTCTAGGGCTTTGTACATCACTTGCTTATTGGGCTTTTTCCCCGTCCACATTTCAATGTTGATGGCAGCCTGGTTCACCAGCATGCCCATACCTGTGCTCCATTTTGCCCCCCGGGCCTCCGCCGCCCGCAGGAAGGGGGTAAAAACCGGCTTCGATTCCCCCAAGTACTTCTGCAAGGTATTCAAGGAAGCCACCGGTTTATCGCCCCGGGAGTTTCGCACCTCCTTTTTAAATAACGATTTAAAATAGGGCAGGGCGTGGAAGCCGGGCTATATGCCCCTTGCCGCGGGACGAGGGGCAAAGCCCAGTCGTCGGTATGTAAGGGGACGGAAAGCCAGACATAAAATTAGGCCAGCCGGAGATGGATTCCGACTGGCCCCTTCTATTTTAGGGGTTCTTCTCTTTAGCCCACATGTTGGTGGTATAGGCAGGCAGCTACCTGCTGGCCTTCCGCCAGGATCTGTCCTTCGTCCATACGGGTCAGGGCGCCATCCTCCACCAGGATCTCCCCCTGTACCATCACCAACTTCACATCGTGGCGGTTTGCGTTGTACACAATGGTGGCCACCGGGTCTTCATACATGGGCACCAGGTTGGCGGCTTGCAGGGACAGCATGACCAGATCCGCCTCCTTCCCCACCTCCAGGGAGCCGATCTTATCCCCCAGGCCCAGGGCGCAGGCCGCCTCGATGGTGGACTTGCGCAATGCCTTGGCCGCGTTCATATCCTGGGTGGTGCAGCCCAGCAGCCGGTCGGCGATGACGGTGATCCGCATATTGGTCCAGGGATCGGTGGTAAGCCAATCTGTACCCAAGCAGAACCCTACGCCCGCGTCCATGACCGCCTTCATGGGTGGCAGCGCCCCCCGCTTCCCCGAGGTCTCGCAGCAGTGGGCAAATACCAGGCCGCTTTCCCGGAGCAACTGCATATCATGGGGGGTGAGAAATTTGCAATGGGCCGCCACCGTATCCGGGCCTAAAAGGCCGGTTTCCTCTAAATATTCCACAGGGGTCAAGCCATAGGTCTCCCGAAGGAAATTTACCTCCTGCTGCTTTTGGGATACATGGATATGGAACCCGACTCCCAGCCTATGGCCTTCGTCTACGATCTGCTTTG
>ERZ506979.1050-NODE-1050-length-13490-cov-3.485895_pt1 | contig 13490 bp, 10 predicted proteins | sample MGYA00512887_ERZ506979 | MGnify/ENA metagenome assembly ERZ506979 | reverse complement strand
CGCTGTACGGTCCCGGCGTGCTCCACGATACCATGCGCGGCGTACCCGTCGCGCTCGGTCCGCTTTCTTTCTATCAGGTGAATACCGAAGGCGCAAACCGCCTATACAGTGTTGCTGCTGATTTTGCCGCGCCCGGCCCCGAGGATACGCTGCTGGACCTTTATTGCGGCGCGGGTACCATCGGCCTTTCCATGGCGGAGCACTGCGGCAGGCTTATCGGTGTAGAGATCGTACCCGAAGCGGTGGAGAGCGCCCGGCGCAATGCCGCCGCAATGGGGGTAGAGCACGCGGAGTTTTTCTGTGCCGACGCCGGAACCGCCGCACAAAAACTGGCCGCCGACGGCCTGCTGCCCAATATCGTCGTTCTGGACCCTCCCCGCAAGGGCTGCGACGAGCCGACGCTGAAGGCCGTATTGGCCATGGCCCCCCAGCGCATCGTGATGGTGAGCTGCAATCCTGCCACCGCCGCGCGGGATCTTAAATATCTTTCTCAACACGGATATGCTGTACAGGCCGTACAGCCAGTGGATATGTTCCCGCGCACAAAGCATGTGGAATGCGCGGCGCTTCTCTGCCGTGAAAAATTCTGAAAGTCAACAGAACGGAGGCTCTGCATCCGCACCGCCATGTCAAATGAAACGATATCAAACAAGCCTGCCGGACGTGTTCTGGATTTGACTTCCGGCAGCATCACCGGCACAATGCTCCGGTTTGCTCTGCCCATGATCGCCGGCAATCTGCTGCAGCAGCTTTACAATGTAGCCGACACGCTCATTGTCGGTCGTTTTCTCGGTTCCGTCGCGTTGGCAGCCGTTGGCTCGTCTTATACGCTGATGACCTTTCTCACCTCTATCCTTCTGGGGCTCTGCATGGGCAGCGGAGCGTTTTTCTCCATCCGTTACGGAGAAAAGGATTTCTCCCGCCTGCGCGCCGGCATTTTCGCTTCTTTCACGCTTATCGCCGCGCTGACATTCGTCATCAATGCCGCTGTCTTTTTGTGGATCGACCCTATCATGCGCCTGCTCTCTGTTCCCGTCTCTGTGTATGGGCTGATGCGGGAGTACCTTTGGGTCATTTTTTTCGGCATCGCCGCCACGTTCCTTTACAATTTCTTCGCCTGTCTGCTGCGTGCGGTGGGCAATTCTGCGGCACCTTTGATTTTTCTGGGGATCTCGGCGGTATTGAACATCGTGCTGGACCTTGTGTGTGTGCTGGTGCTTCATTGGGGCGTGGCAGGAGCTGCAGCGGCGACTGTGTTTGCACAATGGATATCCGGTATCGGGTTGGGGCTGTACACACTGGCGCGTATGCCGGGCCTGCGTGTTTCCCGCAGCGACATGCGTTTTGATCGGGCTCTCATGACGGAGATCTCTCATTTTTCTCTGCTGACCTGCATGCAGCAATCTGTCATGAATTTCGGTATTTTGATGGTACAGGGCCTGGTGAACAGCTTCGGGCCTTCCGTCATGGCCGCATTTGCCGCCGCGGTAAAAATCGACTCCTTCGCCTATATGCCCGTGCAGGATTTCGGCAACGCATTCTCCACCTTCATCGCTCAAAATTACGGCGCCAAAAAAGAAGATCGCATTCGCGCGGGGATTAAAAGCGCGGTCGGAGCCGCAGCTGTTTTCTGCCTTCTCATCTCCACATTGGTGTTCCTTTTTGCAAGGCCGCTTCTCTTGATTTTCATACGTCCCGAGGAATCTGAGATCCTTTCTATCGGCGTGGAGTATCTGCGCATCGAGGGCGCTTTTTACTGCGGCATCGGCGCATTGTTCCTGTTATACGGACTGTACCGTGCCATCCAGAAGCCCGGAATGTCTCTTGTGCTCACGGTCATTTCCCTCGGCACACGCGTAGTGCTGGCTTATACGCTTTCCGCTGTACCCGCCATCGGTGTTGCCGGTATCTGGTGGTCCGTCCCCATAGGCTGGTTCCTTGCCGACCTTGCAGGCCTGCTTTATTACAGATATTACATCCGAAAAAATCACGGATTGTTCTGAACGGAGGCTTTCCCATGGAGATTCGAAATGTCACAAGTATTTTCTTCAGTCCAACAGGCTCCACCCGGCGCCTTGTGTCCATGCTCTCGAAAACGTTTCCCTCAAAACCACGCGAGGTCGATATCACGCCGTATACACAGCGCGGACTAAGCATGGACTTTGGCCCGGATGACCTTGTGCTATTTGGCGTCCCCGTATATGGAGGACGCATTCCCTCTCCGGCGGTGCAAACGCTGCGCCGCATGCAGGGCAGCCGGACGCCTGCCGTCCTGGTTGCGGCCTACGGCAACCGCGAATATGACGACGCGCTGCTGGAGCTTGCGGATATTGCCGCTGCAAACGGGTTTATCCCATTCGCAGCGGCCGCGCTGATCGCGGAGCATTCCATCATGCATTCCGTCGCCGCCGGACGGCCCGACGCACAGGATGCGAAAAAAATCGAAGCGTTCGGCACACAGCTATGGAAAAAGCTGTCCACATCCGAGGCGCTCTCTCCAGTTTCCGTAAAAGGGACTCGCCCTTACAAAGAGTTTGGCGGTGTTCCCATGAAGCCAAAGGCCGGGCGAAGCTGTACCGGCTGCGGAATCTGCGCCGCGCTTTGCCCTGCACATGCCATCCCCGCTAACGTTCCCAGTTGTACGGATAAGGACGCGTGCATCTCCTGTATGCGCTGCATCAAGGTGTGTCCCGTCCACGCCCGCAGGTTGAATCCCGTGATGCTGCGCACTGCAGAAAGCGCTTTTTACCAAAAACACAACGCACGGCGGGAGCCGGAATTCATTTTATAAAAACAAATATGGGCAGGCACGCTGCTTTACCCGCCGTCAAAGAAATTCCTGCTTTCCGCGGATACCCGGCTTTTTTCTTTCTTTGTCATCCCACTCAAATCGAGGCGTAAAATCAATGCAGTCATTTTTCAAAAAGCTTCCGCGCTATTCCCTGCGCTTGCTGCTTGCCTATCTGGTTTATATCTTTACCGGAGGTGTGTTGGCCTATCTGCTTCCCCGCCAGGCGCGAAACCTTCCCCAAACCGACAGCTTTTACGGCATCGGCCGCGGGCCGGACCGGGCCGTACTGGTGGAGGAGCCACAAGATGCGTTTGCACGCCGCGTGGAAGTGATCCGTACCGCGCAGAGCACACTGGACGTCTGCTATCATTGTGTCAAAAGCGGCGAGACTACGGAGTGCTTTTTCGCAGAACTGTTGAGGGCGGCCGACCGAGGCGTGCGCGTACGCGTTCTGCTGGACGGCACTGTGGGCGGCCTTTCCGGCGCGCGGAGTAATATCGCCCTTGCGTTGCGTGCGCATCCCAATATCGAATACCGTATTTATAACCCCGTAGATCTGCTCAGGCCATGGGAATGGAATGCACTGCTGCATGACAAATTTATCCTGGCAGATGATCGGATGCTTCTGTTGGGCGGCCGCAATATCGGCGACGAATATTTCGCCCCGCCCGGCTATGAGGGGGCTGTCACATATGACCGGGATGTTCTTGTTTTGAACGATCTTGCTGGGACGCCGGATTCCTCCGAAAGCGTGACCGCACAAGCCAAAATCTATATGGATACGCTTTGGGATGCGCCGGAGACCGACAAATTCGGCACACTTTCACCAAGCCGCCGTGCAGACGGCCTTGCGGCGCAGGAATACTTGAAGGAAACTGCCGCAAGATGGGAGGCCGCCGCCCCCTCGTTTTATCTGCCCTCGGAGCCTGCCTCCCAATGTGCCGTTCCTACACAGCGCGTCACCCTGCTGCACAATCCTGTCTCCCCGTTCAAAAAAGAACCCACACTGGGCGCGACGCTGGCGCAGCTTCTCTCCGGCTGCCAAAAAATCCGGCTCCAGACGCCCTACGCGACAGCCAATCCGTCAACGCTGGCCGCGCTCACCCGCCTTGCAAAGCAGGGGCATGTGGAATATCTGACAAACTCCATGGCATCTTCGCCCAATTATCCGGCGTTTTCTGCGTATAGCTCCCAGCGCGCCAAGTTTTTGGCAACCGGCGTGGAAATCTACGAATATCAAAGCACAGATTCTATTCACGGAAAATCCTGTGTCGCAGATGGGCGGATTTCCGTGGTAGGTTCCTTTAATCTGGATGACCGAAGCCTGTATATCGACACGGAATCTGTTCTTATCATCGACAGCCCGGAGTTTTTCGCACAGCTGAATGCGGAGCTGGATACTTTGTTCGCGCAATCGGCCGCAGTCGGTCCGGACAACGCTTATCTTCCGGGGAGCGGAGCAACGGCGCTGAATGTCTCTCTCGGCAAGCGCCTTTTGATGGGCTTTGTTTCCATTTTCTCCCGGTTGTTCCGGTTTCTGATATGACGTAAAACTAAGTGAGGGATCGTTTATGCAATATGGATTTGTAAAGACAGCAGCGCTTACCCCCAGCATCCGCGTGGCGGACTGCGCCTACAATGCCCGGCAGATCATCGAGGTGCTGCGCGGCGCAGCCGCCGCCGGTGCGGAAATCGCATGCTTGCCGGAGCTTTGCATCACAGGCTATACCTGCGGGGACCTGTTTTTTCAACCGGTGCTGCAGCAGGGCGCGCGGGACGCACTGGCTGACGTCCTGCGGGATACCGCCGGGCTGCCGCTTCTTTTTGTTCTGGGGCTGCCGCTTACGCACGGCGGTAAGCTGTATAACTGCGCGGCTGTGTGCCAAAACGGACGTGTGCTGGGCGTTGTGCCGAAAACACACCTGCCCAATTACAATGAATTTTACGAAAAGCGGCAGTTTACACCTGCCCCGGCAGAAAACGGCGTCATTGACCTGTCGGGCGCACAGGTCCCTTTCGGCACGAACCTGTTGTTCCAATGCGGAACGCAGCCCGCGCTGACGCTGGCCGTCGAGATCTGCGAGGATCTTTGGGCGCCTTTGCCTCCCAGTACGCGGCACGCCATGGCAGGCGCCACACTTATCTGCAATCTTTCCGCCAGTGACGAGACCATCGGCAAGGCTGAATACCGCCGTGCGCTTGTGACCGGCCAGTCTGCCCGCCTGCTGTGCGGTTACGTTTACGCGGATGCGGGTGAAGGCGAATCGACCACTGATATGGTTTTCGCCGGACATAATATGGTCGCTGAAAACGGCGCGCTTCTGGCCGAAACTGCGCCTTTCTGCGGCGGTATGGCGTTAACCGACATCGACGTGGAACGCCTTGCGGGGGAACGGCTGAAAAACACCAGCTTCCCCGCTGAAGACAGCGCAAACTATGAAGTCATCCCATTCGCACTGCCGCAAAATGTCTCTCCGCTTACCCGCATCGTCTCATCCGCTCCTTTTGTGCCGGCGGACGCCGAACAGCGCGCCCGGCGCTGTGACGCCATCCTGGCTATGCAGGCGTCAGGCCTGAAAAAGCGTCTGGAACATACGCATGCTAAAACCGCTGTTGTCGGCATCTCCGGCGGACTGGACAGCTGCCTTGCACTGCTCGTCACCGTTCGGGCCTTTTCCCTGCTGGAGCGCCCGCTTTCCGACATCGTCGCCGTAACGATGCCTTGCTTCGGCACTACGGAGCGCACGCGCACCAATGCCCAACGCCTTTGCGAGGCGCTGGGCGTGACGCTGCAGCATGTAGACATCACTCAAACCGTGCGCAGCAACTTTGCCGACATCGGCCAGGACGAAGCCCGACACGACGTCACGTATGAGAATACGCAGGCTCGTGTGCGCACGTTGGTGCTCATGAACCTTGCCAACCGGCTGGGCGGGCTTGTCATCGGCACAGGCGATCTTTCAGAGCTGGCGCTGGGCTGGGCCACCTATAACGGCGACCATATGAGTATGTACGGCGTAAACGCCTCGGTCCCCAAGACGCTCATTCGGCATATCGTCGCCTCCGTGGCGGACGAAACTGAAAGCAGCGCGCTTCGGCAGGTGCTTCGCGATATTCTGGACACACCCGTCAGTCCGGAGCTGCTGCCCGCTGAAAACGGAAAAATCAGCCAACAAACAGAAGAGATCGTCGGGCCTTACACACTGCACGACTTTTTCCTCTATTATGCCGTGCGCTGGGGGTTCTCTCCGGCAAAGGTCTATTATCTTGCCCGACAGGCTTTTGCCGGAGAATACACAAATGCCGTGCTGCTGAAATGGCTGCGGAATTTTTACAGGCGTTTTTTCTCCCAGCAGTTCAAACGCAGCTGCCTGCCGGACGGTCCCAAGGTGGGTTCCGTAACATTGTCGCCGCGCGGAGACTGGCGCATGCCCAGCGACGCCAGCGCCGCGCTGTGGGTGGCGCTGGCAGATGCGCTGGAGGAATAATGCTTCACAGCAAACAGCTTTTGCTGTTTGCCAGACCGCGGCACTTTCCGTATTTTACGCTCTTTGCCACGGCAATAAAAAATGAAAAGAAGGTATGAAAAAAATGGCTGACCTTGAATTATGCGCTGCGATATCCGATGCATTCGGCCCCTCGGGATATGAAACAGAGGCGGTCGATGTGATTGAAAGCAGCCTGGGCGGACTGGCCGCACACCGCGACAGCATGCAGAACCTGTATGTCTCTTTGCCGCAGAATGTGGGCGGACGTCCGTTGGTAATGCTGGACGCCCATACGGATGAAGTGGGCTTTATGGTACAGAGCATCACGGCCACAGGCCTGCTGCGCATCGTGCCGCTGGGCGGCTGGGTGGAGCACAACATCCCCGCCCACACCTTTCTGCTGCACAACAGGCGCGGTGAGACCGTGCGCGCCGTGTCCACCTCCAAGCCGCCGCATTTTATGACGGCGGCTGAGCGCAGCGCGCCGCTTTCGATGGAGAGCATCCTGCTGGATGCCGGAGTGTGCAGCCGCAAAGACGCCACAGAGCTGCTTGGATTGGAACCCGGCCTTGTTGCGGTACCCGACGTGCAGTTCAGCTACAACGACGCCACCGGTTTGATGCTCGGCAAAGCTTTTGACTGTCGCTTGGGCTGTGCCGGTGTTGTGGAAGTTCTGCGTGCATTGAAGGACGAAACGCTTTGTGCCGACGTTACAGCGGCGTTTTCCACGCAGGAGGAAGTCGGCCTGCGCGGTGCAAAAATCACGGCGGAGCGCCTGCGTCCCGCACTGGCCATCTGCCTGGAGGGCACGCCCGCGGACGATAACTTCACCGCCCCGGACGAGGCCCAAGGCGCCTTGAAAAAAGGTGTGCAGATACGCTTCCGCGATGGCAGCATGGTGGCGCATCCCGGCCTTGTGGCATTTGCACGCAGGGTTGCGGAAGAGAACAACATTCCCCACCAGTGCGCGGTCCGCACAGGCGGCGGCACCAACGGCGGCAGCATCCACCTTGCGCCGGGCGGGGTGCCGACGCTGGTGTTGGGCATTCCCGTGCGCTATGCGCACACGCATTACGGCTATTCTGCCGCCGCAGATGTCGACGCCGCCATTGCGCTCACCTGCGCCATCCTGCGCGCGCTTACGCCCGACGTGCTCCGTCTGCTCAACCCCATGGCCTGATGCTTATATCAAACAAAGCGCAGTGCAATGAGTAGAGAGCCTCGTCGCAGAATAGCGAAGAATTCTGCGGCCCTGCTCCTGATTGGGTTGGGCGTGAGGCCGTTTCCAATTCAATGCGTTTAAAATTGTAGAATTGGGTGTACTCAGGGTTCGGTAAATACGTTTCGCAAATTGAAAATGTATAAAAAGAGACAATGGTTTGCAGCCCATAGCTTTCTGCTTTTTCCCGATTTGTTTCTCCTGCCGCTTTCTTTCGAAATACTTCCCCGTTCAACTCTTCTGCTTTTGCATATTGTCTCGACACAACAACACCTCCTGTTGTAGTTTTTATTCTACAACAGGAGGTGTCTTTTCTCTGTCCATTTTTCGGGTATAATCTGCTATTCGTGCCGGATGGCTTCCAACGCAGAGATTTTGACGGCCCGATTGGCCGGAGCAATGCCGGAAAGCAGTCCCACCACCGTCGCAAAAATCAGCGCCATCAACAGCAGCCAAGCGGGAATATCGGAAATGTTTCCGATACCGCCCATGCCGCCCATACCGAACAACGCGCCGACGTCAAAGCTGGAAGCATCGAAATTCACCTGCACGCCGATGCTCATCAGCCACCCGGTGATGGCCTGCATCCAAACCGTAAAATTATTCAGAACAAAGCTGATCAAAACACTAAACAGACATCCTATAACACCGCCGATAAAACCGATGGTGCCGGATTCAATGAGGAACATCTGGCGTATCTTCGAAAGCTTGCAACCGAGCACCTTCATCACGCCGATCTCTTTTGTTCGTTCGTAAATCGCCATCGTCATGGTATTGGCAATGTTGAGCGCCGCCACCAGAAGTGAAACCGCCGCAAGGCCACCCAGCATCATCTGGCCGGAAGCTACCTGCTTTTGCATATCCTCCCTGTACTGCGTCATGGAGGAAGTTTGGTAGCCGATATCCTTGATCATCTGCTCCACCGCGCCCACATGGTTCACATCGTCCACCTTAACGTATACCTGGTCGTATCCTTTCACCTTGGTACCGCTGGAGCCACCGTACATCACGACGCTGCCGCCGCCCATACCGGAATTTTTGCTCAGTTTTTTATACTCTTCCTCCAGGCGCTTCATATCGGCAATATTCATGATGATGCCCTCGGTGCCGCGTTTGGAGTAGTCAGTCTTCATCACGCCCACAACAACCAGTTCGTATTCCCGCATTTTGGGGTTGCCCTGGTCATCGTACTCGTAAATCATCTGCATGGTGAGCGTCTCTTTCGTGATATCAAAAAACGGCTGCTTGATGACGTTTCCGTTTTCATCTGTTTCCTTCCAGCGGTAACGGTCCGGATTGCGGTAACTTTTTTTCGTATCCTCGAACTGATAGGCTGTGTCCTCGCCCACCAGCACGGGAATCTTGTTGCGTCCCAGCGACTGGCCTGTCAGATAACTGCCGCTGACAAGCTCGATCCCCATCGGCTCGATCGCATCTACATCCATGCCCACAGCGTTGTACATATACATGGAATAGCGGTCTTTTTTGCCCGCCACCACGTTCGCGTTCATGCTTTGAAAATTGTACAACGGCGTGGCCGCCACAACATTTTCCATTTCCTTGAACTGTGCGACCATTTTATCATCCAGCGCAGGCGTATCCGGATTTTCCGAATAGCTGAACACCTGAATCTGCGTCAGATCGCTCCAAGTAGACAGCATCTCGTCCGTGCGCCGGTTGGTGGCGATGCCGAGGGAGATCATTACGACAATGGCGCAGGTTCCCACGACAACACCGATCACGGTGAGTGCTGTACGGCCTTTGCGGCGGCGAAGGTTATCCGTGCTGAGCTTCAGCAAATCAGATATCTTCATCGTCATCCTCCATGAGCTGTGCCGCGCGGCGTTTCGCCTTTTTCTTCTTCAAAACAACGAGAACCACGACCACAGCCGCCACAACGCCCACGCCCACAACGATCCACACCCATACGGGCACGCCTGTGGGCTCCGGCTCCATCGGGACCATAGTGTCCATACCGCCGCCCATCGTATCGTCGCCGCCCATCTGCATCTCCTCTACGGTCATGGAGAACTCTTTTGTGAGCGTTTTTGCGTTGCCTTTCTCGTCCTCATAAGTGACGGTCAAAAGGCCGTTCAGCGTGCCTGCATTGGCAGTTTGAATGGTAAAGTCTGCAGAGCTTTCAGTTCCTGCAGCAATATTGCCGATGAATTGGTTGCCCTCGGTGGTTGTGATTCCATCGCCCGTGATCTCGGCCGAAACATTATAAATGATGCCTTTGCCCTTATTCACAAAAGAAACAGAGGCATAGCCTTCCTCACCCATGGAAAGATACTCCGGGAAATCCGTGCGGGATATCTCGAAGCGTTCGGGCTGTACAATGGGTACCGTAACAGGCATCTGTGCTGTGAGCGCAGCGCTGTCAGACGCGGAATTTCCCGAAACGTTTACTGTAATATTATAGCTGCCGCCATTTGCCACAGCGCTGGCATTCAGTTGAAACGTCACCTGTGTGGAAGCGCCCGGTTTCATGTTGCCCACAAAAATATTGGTGCTGCCGCTGGCAACGGTGATCTGCTCGGGCAGCGCAAGGTTGACAGCCACATTTTCGGCCCCCACGGTACCGCCGGAAGCCAGCACATCGACGGTCAGCGCGAAATCGCTGCCCGCGTTGATGCTGCCGCCGCCATAGCTGGCGGAGGTGACGACCAGCGCCGAGGCCTTGGCGCCCTCGGTGGAAGAACCCACGCACTGGCTGATGGGCTGCGACATGGATTTGAGTTGGCGTGTATTGTCATTGTACGCCAAATCGAAAGAAAGCTTATTATCCCCGCCCAAGTAAGTAATGTCGTTCAGGATAATCGAATATTGAAGACCTGCTGCACCGACTTTATCGGCAGCGAATGTCGTCGTCGTGATATCTCCCAGCGAAGGGGATGCGAACGATGCTGTCGATGTAATTTTAATATTCGCAGCCAGTGCGCGTCCGTCTGCCAGTGTCAACTGATCAGCGGAGGTAATACGCGGGTCAACAACCGCAATGATAATACGGCATTTCTGCCCTTCTTCAATGCGCTGGAGCTCTGCTCCTGCAGCATCCGTGACTGTATAAGCCGCAATGTACGGGTCGCCTGCAACAGGAGCAGGCGTTGTGTCACTGCTGCTGGTACTCGCGCTGGAACTTGTGCCTGAGCCTGTCTCATCCGCCCAAGCCGGAACGGCCAGCATGGTGAAGAGCATCACCATCGCCAAAATCACGCCTGTCTTTTGCAGGACCTTCTTCGTTTGGTTCTTCATATGTTTGTACTCCTTCTCACATGGATTCCTGGTTTACTTTTTCAGCCACGGCAGCAGCCACGGCCTTTGCCTGCCTGGCTGCCGGTTTTTTTTCCTCTGGAACGGTCGTTTCCGGCTCTGCGATATCCCCGCTCGTTACATCGCCAAACAGGCGACGGCGGTTTTTTGCTTTTTCGTCTTCGCCCAGCAGCACATTGTCCAGCACACGCCCGTCCTTGATGGTAACAATGCGGTCTCCGCAATAGGCCAGCTCTTTTTCATGCGTCACCATCACGAAAGTGATGCCGTAGGACTTGGCCATCTCCAGCATGGAATAAAGCACCTGGCGCGAGGTCGTGGAGTCCAGATTGCCCGTCGGCTCGTCTGCAAAGATAACCTTTGGCTTTGCAACAAAAGCGCGCGCAATGCCCACACGCTGCTGCTGTCCGCCGGACATCTCCGTCGGCTTGTGGTTCGCGCGGGAGAGCAAACCCATTTTTTTCAATTCTTTACGCGCCAACTTTTCCCGCTGCTTTTTCCCCATGCCTTTGAACATCAGCGGCAAGGCCACGTTTTCCGCAGCCGTCATGGAAGGCAGAAGATTGTAGCTCTGGAAAATGAACCCCAAGTGCTGCTGGCGGAAATCCGCCAATTCGTCCTCTGTCATTGCGGAAATATCATGCTTGCCAATCAGCACCCTGCCTTTGGTGGGCTTTTCCAGCCCTGCAAGCTGGTTGAGCAGTGTGGATTTGCCGCTGCCGGAAGCGCCGACGATACAGCACATCTCCCCTTCGCCGATTTCCAGGCAGATGTCGTCCAGCGCGACCACCTTTTCCTTGCCTACGCGGTATACCTTGCGCAGGTTTTGTACTTTTATAATGGATGCCACGAAGCGCATCACCTCTTTCTAAAACAGTCTATCACAGTCTGGCTCTGTATTTCAAGTTGCTTTCGACAGCTTTCGCTGTTACAATAAGCCTATCGAAGAAACGGAGGTCCTCATGAAGATCATTTTCGTCTGGCTCCTTGCCATTGTTTTCCTCATCGACAGCGTCCTGCGCGCCATCCGCTCCAGCTTCAACCTTGGGGTGCTGATGATGTATCTCATCACTGCCGCACTGTGGATATACGCTCTTTTCCATACCAAAATCGACGCTTTTTGCGCTGCCGGTGCAGGCCGCGTTCTAAAAATCATCTTTTTCTGCTGCTGCGCCGTTTTTGCGCTGCTGCTTATATTCGTCGCGGTGAGCGGCTACTCCGACACCGCGACCAAACAGGAAAAAGCGGTGATCGTACTGGGCGCCGGCCTGCGAGGCGAACGCGTGACCGACCTTTTGGCACGCCGTCTGGATGCCGCATATGATTATCATCTGGAAAACCCGAATGCCGTTATTGTTGTGACTGGCGGACAGGGTCCCGGCGAGGACATTCCCGAAGCCCGGGCCATGAAAGCCTATCTTGTGGAGAAAGGCGTGCCGGAGAAGCAAATTCTGGAAGAAGCGTCCAGTACCTCCACCGAGGAAAATTTTTGCTTTGCGCGCGAAATTTTGGAACAGCACGGTCTTTCGCAGGACGAACCCGTCGCGTATGTCACCAATGCGTTCCATTGTTACCGCGCAGCAAAATACGCTGCCGCCGCAGGCTTCACAAATGTGAACGCCATCCCCGCCTCTATCGGCTTTTCTTCCGTACTCCCCTGTTATATGCGTGAGGTAATGGCGGTGCTGTACTACTGGGTGTTTCGCACCTGACAAGACGGGAATACCGCAAAATCTCACAACCGCTGTATAATGAACGTTTTATCCTCCGCAATTATTTCATAATTATTGCAAAAAGTATGCGTGCTATGCCATTTTTCGCAAAAAACGGCCAGGCGTTTTGCCGTAAAATTTCGCGCGATGGAATCTTCGTCATCTGTTTTCTTCGTCCACCATGCCTCTTCTTCCGAATTTCTCATGTTGTCTGGGTTGCAAATCACAATAGAAAGGCTTGTGAATGTATGATAAAAAAATTTTTTCTCAGCGCACTGCTGTGGATGACAGCGCTTTCTTTTGCAGGATGTCAGGCTGTATCCGCATCGGCTGTTCTTTCAAATCCTGCTTCATCCTCCGCTTTTTCAGGCAGCAGTGCCGTTCGTTCCCCTGCTGTTTCCTCCAGCGCAGCTTCTCTTTCAGAAACGCCCGGCAGCACCCCCTTCGGCGAGATGATGTCAGCCCTGTCCGGCTATCAGCAAGGAACCGCCGGGAGCCATCTGAAGCAGTATACCGCAGCGTGCGGTGTTCTCAACTTTGCACAGCAGTACGACAGCAATCAGGAGGAACAGCTGCGCAGCGATCTGGACGAATATCTCATTGAGAGCCTGAAGGCTCAGGATGCCAAGATTAATTCCTGGGGTGTCGGAACACGACTGATCACTGCCAACGATAATCCTGCATTCGGCGGTGTATACAAACTTGCTGCTGTCAAAGATGCAGACAGTACCGAATTTACACCTAAGATCAAGCTTTCCGAAAACACAGAAAAGGTTACCAACCCGGGCAACAAGACTGTATACCGTATCTACAGCAAAAAGACCGGCAAGATCAAGGCCGATCTGATCTGCCTTGCAGATGAGAAATTCGACCCGGAAGAAACTATGGTGATCTTCGACCCGGTTGACACCTGGAAAAAGACCAAGGTTCTTGGCGGAACCTACGAACTCCGTGAGCTCCTTGTTCCGGTAATTAAAGATGGTAAGAGCGTTTACAAGTCTCCATCT
>ERZ506979.1043-NODE-1043-length-13554-cov-4.265872_pt1 | contig 13554 bp, 12 predicted proteins | sample MGYA00512887_ERZ506979 | MGnify/ENA metagenome assembly ERZ506979 | reverse complement strand
GGCAGCCATGAGGTCAGGGGTTCGATCCCCCTATGCTCCACCATTTATTCGAAAGGGTCCGCTTAAGGTGGGCCTTTTTTGCGTTGTACCGCAGTCTTTTGAGGGCTATTCTTGCAATGCCCAGACGGGAGATAATCATGAAAGTTGCAGTTAGCGCATGTTTATTAGGAGTCCGATGCCGTTTCGATGGTCGCTCAAAGCCTTCCATGGAAGTACAGCGTTTTCTGGAAGACCGCGGATGTCAGGTGGTGAAAATCTGTCCGGAGGTTATGGGCGGACTTTCCATTCCCCATCCTCCCCATGAGCAATGTGCTGTTGACGGACAAATCCGTGTGGTTGATGGCGAGGGGAACGATCATACGGAAGCATTCGAGGCGGGTGCTCGTGCTGCTTGCTCATTAGTTTGTGATTCGGGCTGCACCCATGCCATCTTGAAGGCGAAAAGCCCTTCATGCGGCGTTGGGGAAGTGTATGACGGTACTTTTTCGGGCGTGCTGGTGCCAGGCGATGGCGTTGCGACAAAAATGCTTAAAGAAGCTGGTGTTGTTGTGGCAACTGAAAATAATTTCCGTCAGCACTTCGGCTGCGAGTAGCATCTGATGGCGTTGCGCCGCTAGAGTGGGACTAACGGGGAAGGCGTACGTATTCCCCGGCTATCTAGCAAGGCCGATTCCCTTGCCGAGCACGTCAGCTTGGCGGGTACGCTGCTGGGAGGGGGTTATCCCAGTGCTGCCAATTCTTCAGGGTTTGCTTGTTTCAGGTAGTTATCGGCGGCGGTAATTGCCCGACCTTGTGCGCCCTTCACCACGGTAATGCCAGCGGCCTTCATGCTTTCTGCATCTTTTTCCGAGATGGCGCCGCATAAAAGAACCTTTACCTCTATCTGACGTAAGAAATTTGCCTGCGATCCGCAAAGGTGCCCTTGGCTAGGGAGGTTCCGAGAGTCTACGAGCTTGCCGTTTTGAACCTGGTAGAAGTTAAAGTTGGTACAACAGCCGAAATGGCTGCTGACATCCAAACCCTCACTTGCAACGGCAATTCTCATGACTTCCTAACATCATTTCTGGTATCTGAGTCAACGATAGTCTTTTCTACGGTTTTGAAATACACCTTTCGTCCAAGGGTGCTATCTGGGGTGCGATAGGGATCTGAAAAAAATTTTCGAAAAAGTACTTGCCATATTTTCTGAGCTTTGCAATAATAACCGAGCTGTTGCTTCGCAGTAAGCAATAAGTCCCCATCGTCTAGCGGTTAGGACGCGGCCCTTTCAAGGCTGAAACACGGGTTCGAGTCCCGTTGGGGGCACCATGAATGAACAGGCTCTGCTTTGCAGGGCCTTTTTTCTTATGCAGGCAGACTAAAGGAGTTGGCTTGAAGAAGCTCATCGCCCAGTTCATGAAATTCGGTATCGTTGGCGTCATCGCGTTTGTTATCGATTATGGCGTGATGATCTTCCTCACCGAGGTATTTGGCGTTCCCTACCTCATCAGTACCACGGTTTCTTTTGTCGTTTCGGTGATCTTCAACTACTTCGCTTCTATGCGCTTTGTGTTCAAGCGCAAAGACGATATGAGTCGCAGGCGCGAATTCATCATCTTCATTGTGCTTTCTGTTTGCGGCTTGGGCATCAACGATCTTCTTATGTGGCTTATGGTTGACAGCCTCTACATCGACTATCGTCTGTCAAAGATCGTTGTTACGGTTGTTGTGGCGGTATGGAACTTCGTAACTAGGAAGATTTTCCTCGAAGCTCACGATTAATTCGGGCGATAATATTCTTTGCTGAAATGGTGCAAGGCAAACATTTCAGGAAGGGAGAGGCTCATGAATGTATCGTTCAAAACCATCCGCCGTTCGGGCGATAAGGTTTACATCTTGTCTGAGATTTCCGGTTACGACGAGCGTCTTCCCGTAGTGCTTGCCGCTTCGACGGAATCGGGTGCTCGTATTCCGTCCGACACTTTTCCCTATTGCGACGTTGCCGACCCGCTGGCTTTGCGTCAAGTTCTTTCCGACGGCGCGTTGGCAAACAGGGAAATGCCTTTCCCTCCTCTTCACACCAAGAATTCTGCCGGTGTGCGTTTTTTCGTTATCGTGCTTCCTTGGTTGAGCTGTCGTAAGTGGGAACTTGAGTTCAATGCCATAGACTCATCGGGCAACGTTATTACCTCTTGCCGCAAGGCGCTCGATGTTCGGGCAACCAGCCTGAAGGTGATGGCGCCTCAGCGCGGCACAGCGGTGCCTTCCCTTATCGAAGATCTCGATGGCCGCTTTATCCACGATCGTATCCACGTGAGCTTCTTGCGTGCGTTTGAGACCGAAGGCAAAATCCGTGTTTCGGCATTGCTGGAAATGCCGTATCACGAAGCAAGCGTGGTCGAATGCGACTTCCTTGATAAGACGGGGCGCCGGCTTGATCTCCGGCCGATCATCGTAGAGGATTCCGTCTCGCAAAGCCCTGGGTATGGCGCTTTGCGACGTCGTTATATCGAACTTTCGTTCTTGGTCGATGCCGATAACCCCCAGGTATGCCTCTGCGCAACCGACACCGCATCTACCGTGGCACCCGGGTTTGCCATGTTGGGCAATCGCACTCTTGAATCCCTTGTTGCCGAATTCGACGAGCAGACTACGAGTGCGGCGCTTGACTCCGAATACCATGAGTGGTTCGTGGAACAGCATCGTGCCGATGTCCCAGATTTGCTCGAGCAGGTGGCAACCCGTTTCGATTACGAGCCTCTTTTCAGCATCGTTTGCGTGCTTGACGACACCCCATCGCACCATGTTCACGATCTTATGAACTCCATTGCGCTTCAGAGCTATGGCCGCTGGGAGCTTATTTTGGTCGATGCTGGGTCGTCGGGCAGCGAAGCCGCCGATTTGAAGGATTCGCTTGATAGCGATCGCGTGTACGTGGTGGAAACCGACCAATCGCTTGGTATCAATGAGCGCTTTGCGGCTGGCATGGCAACCGTGGAAGGCGATTTCGTCGTGTTCATGAAGCCGTGCGACGTTATGGCTCCCGATGCGCTGTTCGAATGCGCCCGCGCTATCAATGAATATTCTGATTGCGATGTGCTCTATACCGATGTGGATGCCTTCGATGCCGACGGCATGCACTTTCAGCCTGTGTTCCGCCCAGACTTTTCGCCCGAGCTGTTGCGTTCGTACAACTACTTGCGCGATCTGGTGGTGGTGCGCTCTTCTTTGCTTTCCGGCTTGCCTAACCTCCCGTATGCCATCATGGGCGCAGCAGGCTACGATTTGGCGCTTCGCGTTACGGAGAAGGCCCGCCGTGTATGTCATGTCCCGCGTGTTCTGTGTCATCGCCGTTTTGCCACGATCGATACCTCTGAAGGCTTCAAAGCCACTCAAATCGAACAAGAAGCTGGTCGCAAGGCGCTGGTTGCCCACTGTCAGCGCGTAGGCATCAACGCCGAGGTGCTGAACGACCGCGAACCGGGCCATTATCGTGTACGCCATGTGCTTGCCGAATCGCCGCACGTTTCGGTGGTGCTTATCTTTGAGGGCAATGCGCCGCTGCTTCGTACGTGTGTGCGTGACCTGTACGAGAAAATCGACTATGCCAATTTTGAGATCGTGGTGGTAAGCACTGCTGCGTTTGCCCAGGAAACGAAAGCCTGTCTGGCCGAATTGACCGAAGATCACGATAACCTTTCGGTTCTTGAATGGGACGGCCCATTCAATAAGGCCCAGATTGCCAACTTTGCGGTGAAGAACACGCAAGGCGAATTCTTGCTGTTCCTCAACGACGACGCTCGCATCCTTACCGATTGTGCCCTCGAGCAGCTCCTGGGTTACTTCCAGCGCCCCGATGTGGGCGTGGTGGGCCCCAAGCAACTGTTCATCGACGGCACGGTTGAGCATGCTGGCATCGTGGTGGGGGGTTCGCGCGTGGTAACGCCCCTCTTCCGCCACATGGATGCGGAAAGCCAAGGGTATTTGGATCGCGCCGTTGTTGCCCAGAACGTTTCGGCAGTTACCGGCGATTGCATGATGCTTCGCCGCAGCGCTTACGAAGAGGTGGGAGGCTTCAGCGAGGAATTTACCTTGTTCTACGCCGATGTCGACTTCTGCCTTAAGGTGCGCAATGCCGGCTACTACACGGTATTTACCCCCCATGTGCTCCTGAGCCATCTTCATAGCGTTTCGCGTATGCGTATCCGCTCCAAGGAGATCAGCATCCGACGCCGCAGGGAAGCCGCCTTGCTGCAGTCGGCGTGGCCGAGCATCTTCGTTGAAGGCGATGCCTTCTACAACCCCAATCTGAACCCCGACAGCTCTTATTTCGCCATGAAGCGCGGAAAACCCCGAGGATAACTGCATGAACGCACGAATCGAAAGCATGAGTCACGGCGATGGCAAGGTCTACCTGCAAATGGTGCTTGACCGTATGCACCCTGATGCCGAGGTGCTTCTTGATGCTCGTTTGAAGGATGGCGCCAAGATCCCCGCTCACTTGTTCCCTTTTAATCCGCTGGAAGAAACATCTCAGGCCAATTATGTGGTGGTACTTCCTCATTTCGATGTGCGCGAAGTCGACTTGACGTTCCTGGAGTACGTAGGGGAGGGCTCGCCCCTTACCCAGAGTCGCCTTACCGTGGAACTGAACATGATGCGCTGGCGTACGCGCTTCAATGCCTTTGTCCATAATGAGCTCCTGGAGCAGATGTTTGACATCGAGCGTGAGTATTGCTCGGGTCGTATGAACGTTTATTTCACCGACGCCATCGAGGACGGCGATGAAATCGTGGTTAAGATGCTCGCAGATATGCCTCATGCCGAAGGCTCCGATGTGATGGTCGATTTCACCGACGGCTATGGCACGGAGGTCGACCTGCCCGTGTATCCGTTGGTAGATGAGGTGATTCCCCCTGCGGGTTACGGTGAAGGTGAACGTCTGCGCATCGGCTTTTCTGTGCGCGTTGCCGCCGCTGCTAAGGATTTCTGCGTAACGGTCTACGATGCCAATGAACAGATTCCTGGAGGATTTGCTTATTTTTGCGACGAAACGTTTGGTCCGCTGCACGAGTCGTTCTCCTATTGCGCCATAGATGCTTCCATTGATTCGCGCTACGGTCGCTGGTTCGTGCGTCATTGCGAAACGCTTGCTGGCCTTGAGGGGCAGCGATCTCGTTCGTTTGCCGTTCAGCCCCAGATCAGCTTGGTAATGCCCCTGTATCCGGGCGACGAATGCTATTTGTCTGCCGCCTTGGCTTCTTTGAGCCTTCAAACCTACACCCGTTTCGAGCTTATTCTGGTCGACATGGGCGCCAACGAATTGAGCCTCACCTCAGCTCTCCGCGAATGGGAGGGCGATGAGCGCGTTGTCCATCTGGTGCCTGAGGCCGAGCTCGATGAGGGTGCGGCGCGTCTGACTGGCCTGCTTCAGTCCAAGGGTGAAGTTTGCGCAGTATTGGAGCCGAGTGTTGTCTTGGCCCCCGAGGCTCTCTACGAATACGTTCGCCACATCAACGAAGTCATGGAGGAAGAAAGAATCAAAAACGATAGCGGCGTGGGTCCGTGTGATGTCGTGTATGCGAACCATGACAGCTTCGATCGCGACGGCGGCTTGCACAGCCCCCAATTCAAGCCGGTTTTTTCGCCTGATTTGCTGTATTCCTACAACTATCTCGGTCCTCTGGTCTTCCTTTCTCGTCGTATTTTGGAGGCAATACAGTCGTCGGTGGGCTTTTCCTCCGAATCATTCGACTACGATTTGGTGCTGAAGGCAACCGCTCAGGCAGAGCGCGTAGAACGAATCGACAAGGTTTTGTACCACGTTCAGAATGCCGCCTCTATTTCCCCTGATGCCGATAGGATCAGCTCCCGTCGCGAAGAGGAAGCCTTCCGCACGGGAAGGAAGGTGCTTGCCAACCACTTGCGTCGCAATGGTATCGATGCGCTGGTTCTTGCCGATGTCTCCGATCGACTCTATACCGTCCGCTATCGAATGCCCGATGAGACGCCGACTCTTTCGGTGGTTGTGCTTGCCGGTGACGATGCGTCGTTGCTCGACGCCTGCCTTTCCTCAATCGAGCAGAGTGTGATGCCGCGCGACACGCCTATATATGTGGTGGTGAATCAGGAAACCTCCCGTGATGTTGCGGTGTACGGAGAGCATCTGGTGCGGAAGAACCGCGCTAGGGTTATTGCCTACCAAGGCCCCAGCAACCGTGCCGCTATGGCAAATTTGGGTTTTTCGCAAAGCACTTCCGAGTATGTGCTGGTAGTCGATGGAGACGTTGAGTTTGCAGATCCCGAAGCGTTGAACTGCATGCTGACCCATTGCATTCGTGAGGGCGTGGGCGTTGTGGGGGCGAAAACCCTGTTTGCCGACGACACTATACGCCATGCAGGCATGATGGTTGGTCCGTACGGATCGGCTTCGGAGATTGGCGTGAATATGCCTCGCAGCGCTCGTGGTTATTTGGGGCGTTTGCAGTGCGCTAGCAATGTTTCGGCGGTTTCCCTCTCTGCCATGATGGTGAAGCGCGCTGCCTACGATAAAGCTAAGGGCTTTGACGAGCGCTTTCGGCTTTGCAATTGCGATGTCGACTTCTGTTTGAAGGTGGCAAAAGAGGGCTACTTGATTGCCTATAACGGTGGCGTGGAAGCCTATCGCAAGGGGAGTGGCTCCGATGGTCGTTCGGCGCTTACCAAGAAGCAGCAGCTGCGCGCAGAGCGGGAAAAGGCCTTCTTGCATTATCGTTGGCCACATCTGTTCGTAGACGGCGACCCGTATATGAGCTCGTGCCTTGACCCGCATGCGCCATACTTCCTGCTTGGCCCTGTTCAATAGCTATTCTTCAAGCTTATTGCCAGTTATTAGTTTTATGTATAAGCCGCATGCAGTTTGAGCTGTGGCATTTTCCTGCCTATGCGTTGGGCTGCGGTATGGTAGGTAGGCTGTTTTATGCGCGCCAATTGTGCTGCGCGGTATAAGAGGAACAACGAATGATTCAAATAGAACATCTCAATAAGACGTATGTGTCGCGTCAGGGGGAAACGCATACTGCCCTGACCGATATCAATTTGACCATCGAAGACGGGTCTGTGTTTGGCATTATCGGCCAATCGGGCGCCGGCAAGTCAACCCTTGTGCGTTGCCTTAACCTGCTTGAGCGTCCTACCTCTGGCTCGATCATCATCAATGGGCGTGACATCACAAGCCTTTCCGAAAAGGAATTGCGCTAGTTCCGCAGCTCGGTAAGCATGATCTTCCAGAACTTCAGCCTGCTTCAGCAGCGCACCGTTCTTCGCAACGTCATGTTTCCTCTCGAGCTTCGCCATGCCGACAAGAAAGAGGCAGAAAAACGCGCACGCGAACTGCTGGAGCTGGTGGGCTTGGCCGACAAGTGCAACAAGTATCCTAGTCAGCTTTCCGGCGGCCAGCAGCAGCGTGTTGCCATTGCGCGTGCATTGGTGAACAATCCGTCCATCATGTTGTGCGATGAGGCAACCAGCGCGCTCGACTCTATGACCACGCACTCCATCCTGAAGTTGCTGAAAGACATCAACGAAGAGATGGGCGTAACCATCGTGCTTATCACCCATTCGCTGGCCGTTGCAGAGCTTATTTGCGACAACGTGGTGGTAATTGATGAGGGCAAGATCGTGGAAGAGGGCAAAACGGAAGATATCTTTGCGAATCCGCAAAGTGACGTTGCTCGCAAGTTGCTGGAGAAGAGGTTGTAATCGTGGAATACTTGCAGACGTTCTTCGCCCAGTATGGGGCGCTTCTGGCGCAGGGAACTTGGGACACCATCGTTATGAGCTTGGTTTCCACGGCGCTTGCCTACGTAATCGGTATTCCCCTCGGCGTATTCTTGGTACTAACCGATCCAAAGAAAGGCTTGCTGCCTCACAAAGCAGTGAATGCCGTTCTTGGTTGGATTGTGAATATCGGCCGCTCGATCCCGTTCATTATCTTGCTCGTGGCCATCATTCCGTTTACCCGTCTGGTTGTGGGCACTTCGCTGGGCGTTCCCGGAGCGGTAGTGCCGCTGGTTGTGGCGGCTGCGCCTTTTGTGGGTCGCATGGTTGAGCAAAGCCTTGCCGAAGTCGATGCTGGTCTGGTTGAAGCCGCTCAGTCTTTCGGCGCTTCCACTTGGCAGATTGTTGTGAAGGTGTTCTTGTGGGAGAGTTTGCCCTCTCTGATTAGGGGCTTTTCCATCGTTCTTATCACGTTGCTTGGCTATTCCGCAATGGCAGGCACCGTTGGTGCAGGTGGCCTGGGCGACATCGCTATCCGCTACGGTTATCAGCGCTACATGGTTGACGTGATGATTGCCACCATCGTCATTCTTATCGTTCTGGTCCAAATCGTTCAAAGCGGCTGCGACCTTGCTGCTCGGAAGATCGATCGCAAAAAGTAATTTGAAATGGCTCGCTCAGGCGGGCCATTTTTTATGTCTGCCGACACTGGGGATATAGGGACAGGTCCCATTTTTCCACCTAAAAGAGAAAATGAGACCCGTCCCTATACCCCCGAGGCGTTGCCTTTTGGTGGGTGAGGCAAGATTTCTGCCTGAAAATATGTGCAACAACTATCGGTTCAACGGCAAAGAATTCGGCGAAACGCGCTTGTAACACCTTGCTTGTTACAATGAAACAAATATGAGCAAGCCACGGAAGGACAAGCTATGAGCACCAGCCCAGACCAGGATTTCGTCCTTAAAACCATAAAAAGCCGCGACGTGCACTTCGTGCGTTTTTGGTTCTGCGATGTGCTGGGCCACATGAAGTCGTTTGCGGTTATTCCTAGCGAATTGGAAAATGCCTTCGAAGAAGGAATGGGCTTTGACGGTAGCTGCATTCGCGGTTTTGCCTCTACAAGCGAATCGGACATGCTCGCATATCCCGAAGCTTCCACGTTTCAGATTTTGCCCTGGCGTCCGGAGCGCAATGCTGTTGGACGTATGTTCTGCTCCATTAAAACGCCCGAAGGCGATTATTTCGACGGTGATTCTCGAAACGTGCTGAAGCGTCAGGCTGCAAAGGCAGAGCGCTTGGGCTATGTGATGAATGTTGGCCCTGAGCTCGAGTATTACTACTTCAAGGATCCCAACGGGACAGAGGTTCTTGACCACGGTGGCTACTTCGACCTAACCTCCCTCGACATGGCAAGCGACCTTCGACGTGACACCATTCTTACCTTGGAAAAGATGGGCATACCCGTCGAGTACTCCCATCACGAAAACGGTCCATCTCAGCAGGAAATCGACTTGCGTTTCGCGGATGCGCTGAGCATGGCCGACAACGTAATGACCTACAAGATGGTTGTCAAGGAAATCGCCATGAAACACGGGGTATATGCCTCTTTCATGCCCAAGCCTATTTCTGGCGCTCCCGGCTCAGGTATGCATATTCACCAGAGCCTGTTCGACGAAGAAGGCAACAATGCATTCTTCGACGCCAACGACCCCGATGGATACAACCTTTCCAAAGTGGCAAAGCACTATATTGCCGGTTTGCTTAAGTACGTTCCCGAATTCAGCCTTCTTACCAATCCGAGCGTTAATTCTTATAAGCGCCTGGTTCCTGGTGGCGAAGCGCCGGTTCATATCTCGTGGGCGCGCAATAACCGTTCTGCGTTGGTGCGCATTCCTGGCTACAAGCCCGACAAGGAAGAGGCATGCCGTGTAGAGTTGCGAAGCCCCGATTCCGCTGCCAATCCGTACCTGGTATTTTCGGCAGTGCTCGCTGCTGGTTTGAAGGGCATAGAGGAAGAACTCGAGTTGTGCCCGCCCATGGAGGAAGATTCCGCTCGCGGGCTTTCTCGCCAGGAGCTGCGTGCGAGAGGGTTCGCGTCTTTGCCCGACACGCTTGGCGAAGCGGTTGAGCTGTTTGCCGAATCTGAGCTCATGAAAGAAGTGCTTGGCGAGCACATCCATTCGTTCCTTGTGAAGGTAAAGCGCGAAGAGTGGAACGAGTACCAGCGCCAGGTTTCCAGCTGGGAGCTTGACCGTTATCTGGGCGTACTGTAGCGGAGGCGTATTATGCAACAAAGAAAGAACGTCATATTCATTGCAGACAGTCTCGACAACGCCCATAAGTTCCAGGCGGTTCTTTCCAGCCTCGATGTCGATGTGGCGGCAGGTTCGTCTATGCAGTTCAAGAAGCTCTTGGCTGACAATCCCTCGTATGATTTGGTTATCTACGAGGCAACCGCAGAATCGGCGCAAACACTGATTGCTGTTGAGCAGGCGCTTATCGATGATGGCGGCGTGCCGATGCTCATCATCGTGAAGGAGGACATGCTTTCGGGTTTCCGTTTGCCTGTCCAGATCAATTGCGATTTTGTTGTGCATGGGGCAAGTTCAGAGGAATGCTCCCTTCGCATTCGACAGCTATTATGGCCAGGGAACGAAAGCTCTACGAACGATTTCATTTCGGTTGATGGCATGACCATCAATTTGGCCACGTATCAAGTTGCCGTAAACGGTGAACCGATCGACTTCACCTATCTGGAGTACGCATTGCTGGCATTCCTGGTAACACATCCTGGACGTACGTATTCGCGCGATGCTTTGCTTCGTCGCGTTTGGGGATTCGACTATTTTGGCGGCTCTCGTACGGTCGACGTTCATGTTCGACGCGTACGTGCCAAGCTCGGCCCCGAGCTTTCTCAGCACCTTGAAACCGTTCGCGGTGTTGGGTACCTGTGGGATTAATCGATTGCGCCGTTATGTAGACGGCATGATGTTTATGCAAAAGCGGCAGCGTTGCAATTGGCGCCTGCCATCGTGGGGCAAGCTTCCTTGGGGGCTTGCCCTTTTTGGCTCTTGGGGCGGCTTTGGGGCGGGGTTCTTTCGAATCGCCTCCGTTGCTTCTGCTTTGCGAGGTATCCGAGGCTCTGCCTACGCGCGCTATAATTGTTGCGTTCAAACATGAAAGGAATTCCTATGCCTAAAACCGTTGCCGTGATTGACGGAAACTCGTTGATGCATCGCGCATATCATGCCGTTCCGCCAACCATGACGGCGCCCGATGGAACTCCAACCAATGCGGCGTTCGGGTTTCTTTCCATGCTCTTGAAATTTATCGAGATGGAGCAGCCCGATGCCCTGGTATGCGCGTTTGATAAGGGCCGTCCCAAGTTCCGTATGGAGGCACTCGAGCAGTACAAGGCGCAACGCCCTCCTATGGATGAAGAGTTGAAGGCACAGTTTCCCGTTATCGAGAGCCTGTTAGCTGCCATGAATGTACCGGTTGTGGCGCTTCCTGGTTGGGAAGGCGACGACATCCTAGGCACCGTCGCTGCGCGCGATGAGGAATTGGGATACAGGACGCTTCTGGTTACGGGAGATAAAGACGCCTATCAGCTTGCCAGCGACCTAACGAAAATCGTAACCACCAAGCGCGGAATTACCGATGTAGTTATTTACGGCCCCGAAGAGGTGGAAGAGCGCTATGGTGTAACACCTGATCAGTTCACGGATTTTCTGGGACTCAAAGGCGACAAGGCCGATAACATCCCTGGTGTTCCTGGCATCGGCGACAAAAAGGCCGCATCGATGCTTCAGGCGTACGGCAATCTGGAGGGCATCTATGCCAACCTTGACAAGTTCAAGGGAAAGCAGCTGGAGAACCTAACCAACTACAAAGACGATGCGTTCCTTTCCCGCCAGGTGGCCACCATTGTGCGCGATGCCGATTTTGAGCTCGATCTCGAATCGATCAGCTTCCCGAACTTCGATCCTGAGCAGGTTACCAAGGCATTCACCGATGTGCGCATGATGGCTCATTTGGCAAAGATCCTGAAGCTCCAGGGAAGCGAAGCAGCTTCCATCGATTTGGGGTCTTGGGACAATTTCGTTGAGGGCGATGTGGCCAGGGCAGCCATCGAGCTGCCTACAGAGGGCTATGTGCCGGTTGCGTGGGCACTTGACCCGCAGGCATCGCTTTTTGGTGACGGGCTGACCGTGGCAGTGAATCTGGGGGATTCGACTGCGCTTTTCCGCGACGAGGAGGCCAAAGAAGCTCTTGCTTTCCTTGTTCGCGAACGAGCTATCGCCGCAGCCGATGCCAAGTCACTGCTTCAGGTGGTGTTTCCCGCCGATACCGCACAGGACCCTCTTGTTTCTCGTGGGGAAATCCTCGATGCGCATATCTTCGATGTGACCCTTGCTGCCTACGTTGCCGACTCTAACAACGGTGCTGCCGCTTTGGGCTCCCTGATGGAGCGCTACGCGGGAGCTGTGCTTCCCGACGAAAAGGACCCGCAGAAACAGGTGGCGCTGCAAGCTGCTGCAATTGGAGCCTTGGTGGATCCTTTGGCCAAAGAGCTCGAAAAGGAGGGCGCACGCAAAGTCTACGATGCTATCGATCTGCCGTTGGTGGGTGTGTTGGCTTGCATGGAACGTACCGGGGCGGCTTTGGATGTTGCCCATCTGAAGGCTTTGAATGAAAGCACCGGTGCTGAAGTTGATCGTCTGCGCGCGGCGATTTATGCTTCGGCGGGGCATGAGTTCAATGTTGATTCCCCAAAGCAGCTTTCAGAGGTGCTGTTTGACGAACTGGGCCTCACTCCGAAGAAAAAGACGCGTAGCGGCTACTCCACCAATGCTTCTGTTCTCAAGGAGCTAACCGACGAGCATGAGCTGCCCGGTCTCATGTTGGAATATCGCGAATATGCCAAGATCAAATCGACCTACATCGATGCCCTACCGCGCATGCGAGCCGAAGATGGGCGCGTTCACACGTCGTTCAACGAAATGGTTACCACCACCGGTCGCCTCTCCTCTTCCGATCCGAATTTGCAGAATATTCCGGTTCGCACCGACTTTGGACGCCAGATAAGAACCTGCTTTGTGCCGCTTAATGCGGGAGAAGTGTTTGTGTCTGCCGATTATTCCCAGATCGAATTGCGCCTTTTGGCTCACCTTTCAGGGGATGAACATCTTATTGCCTCATTCAATTCTGGTGAGGATTTCCATGCAAGCACGGCTTCTCGTGTGTTCGGTGTTCCGATGGATGATGTTACGCCGCAGATGCGCAGTCGCGCCAAAGCAGTGAACTTCGGCATCGTGTACGGTCAGCAGGCATATGGTCTTTCGCAGTCGCTCCGTATCCCGTTCTATGAAGCGAAAGAAATGATCGATCGTTATTTTGAGGTTCATCCAGGTGTGCGTGCCTATCTCGATGACGTGGTAGCCCAGGCCCATAAAGATGGTTATGCCACTACCTTGTTCGGTCGTCGTCGCTATATTCCCGAGCTGAAAGCCAAGAATGCCGCTCAGCGTGGCTTTGGCGAGCGTACGGCAATGAACCATCCTATGCAGGGTACCGCTGCCGACATCATCAAGCTCGCCATGCGTCAAGTGCAAGATGAGCTTGTTGCGCGAGATCTTGGTGCAAGACTCATGCTTCAGGTGCATGACGAACTTGATCTCTCAGTGCCCGAATCGGAAGTGGAAGAGGTATCAGACCTCCTGACAAGCGTGATGGAATCGGTTGTTGAGTTGTCGGTTCCGTTGTTGGTCGATGTGTCTGCCGGCGCCAACTGGGCTGAGGCCCATTAGGGGTATT
>ERZ506979.1037-NODE-1037-length-13599-cov-3.704223_pt1 | contig 13599 bp, 10 predicted proteins | sample MGYA00512887_ERZ506979 | MGnify/ENA metagenome assembly ERZ506979 | reverse complement strand
CTCTTCCGATCTGGCGGCAGGGCCGGGCAGCAGAGAGCCTGCGGGCGCGCCGCATTCCAGCAGTTCGGGCAGCAGTTCCGCAGACGCGCCGGCGGCGGCAAGGCCGCTGTGCCACAACCCGTCGCTGTGCAGGTCGAACCAGCCGGTGGAGGTCTGCAGGGATTTTTCACTTACGAACCGGCCGGTCAGCCAATGGAGCAGATAGTCCTCCAGCAGCAGAAGCTTATGCGCGCGGACAAAGGTATCCGGTTCGTGTTTGCGCAGCCAAAGCAGCTTTGCCAGCGGAAGCGCGCCGGTGACCTCCGGCAGGCCGGTGGTTTTGTAAAATGTCTCGTTGTCCAGCACACTGCGCAGAGCCTGGGCCTCATTTTCCGCGCGGCTGTCCAGCCACACCAGAAAGGGGCGAAGCGGCTCGCCCGAACGGTCCGCGAGCGTGAGCGTTTCGCCTTGTGTGGTGATGCTTACGGCTGCGGGAATACAGCCGGGCGCCTGGGACAGCGCGTCGGCAAGCCCGGCCCGCGCGGCGGCTTTGTACTGCGCCGCGTCGGCCTCCACGCGTTCGCCCTGTGTGCGCAGGGCATATTCCTGCACGCTGCACGCCAGAAGTTCCAGCGAGGGGGAGAAAAGGCAAGCTTTCACGGCGGTGGTGCCCACGTCCAGCACCGCGATACAGCGGCTGACGGCTTCGTGTGCCTGTATCTGTGTGCCGCCCATCTCTTACGCCTTTCCGTCGCTGCCGAATACGCGCATATGATGCATCGTTTCGTGCTTGACGGCCTCGGTGATGAACGGCATCAGTTCAAATGCACCAACAGATTCCGTGAAATGGGTGTGAGCGGCACGGGCGGCTGTCAGGTTATTGTGAGTGAAAATGTTGATTTTGGAGATGCCTCCCGCAACACAGGCGCGGAAATCGTCGTCCGAAAGCCCGCTGCCCCCATGCAGCACCAGCGGCGTTGAGCATGCTCCCGCAATACTGGCGAGGCAGTCCAGATTAAGCACGGGCTTTTCCGCGTATACGCCGTGGGCCGTACCAATGGCAACAGCCAGCGCGTCGCAGCCGCTTTCGGCAGCAAAGCGCAGCGCGTCCTGCGGCTGGGTATAAATGGTTTTGGCGACGGCTTCTTCGGCGGAGCCGTTGGAACCGACATGACCGATCTCTGCTTCCAGTGAGCAGCCCGCGGCGTGCGCCTTGGCGGTCATTTCACGGGTGCGGCGCACATTTTCTTCAAAGGGCAGCATGCTGCAGTCGTACATAACGGAGGAAAAGCCCAGGCGGATGGCTTCTTCCACCAGCTCCGGCGTGAAGCCGTGGTCAAAGTGCAGCGCAACGGGCACACCGGCGCGGCGGGCCATGCCCAGCATCATGTCGGCATATTCCGCAAGCGAAGCGCCGGGCAAAAGGCTTTCGGCGGGCCCGATGATGACGGGGGAGTGCAATTCCTCCGCTGCCGCAAGGATGCCTTTCGTCATTTCCAGTGTGACGCAGTTGAACAGCCCAACGGCATAGTGCTTTTCACGGGTGTCCGCGAGAATGGTTTTCAAATCGACTAACATAGCAGTCGTCCTCCTTTTTTAACAATGGGAAACTTGGCCGGATGCCGGCCGCCTCGAATCTCCCTGCGCGGCCGGTATAACAAAGAGCTTTTGACAATGAAGAATCCGGCCCGATGCCGTCCGTGGCTCTCCCTGCGCGGCAGGCGTGCCGGCCCGGGCGGGATGCCGGTGAAAAAGCTTTCCTGTGCGGAGCTTTTGCAGGTGAAAGGGGATGGATATTTGCGCGGTCCGCGTCAATACTCGATGGAAAGGAAGCGCCCCTCTGCGTCCGCCTGCCGGGCGGCGAGGCAGCTTGCGGCGCTCACAAGCCCGGCTGAAAGGTCGGAGCGTGCTTCTCCGCCGTCCAGCACGCGCAGAAAATCCAGTGCCAGCATCTCATCTCCGCCGAAATGCATGCCTGCGGGAAAGTTGAATTTGTGGGTGACTGTCTGGGGGGATAAGTAACGGTCCACACGGATCTCGGCGGTGTAAAAATCAAATTCCGCGCTGCCCTCGGTACCGATAAGCCGTGCGCCGCGCCGTCCGGCGCTCTTTTTTACAACAAAATTCTGGTTGTAGCTGATCAGCATGCCGCTTTCCGTTGTGAAAATGACGCTGGCGCCGTCCTCGTTGCCGGTGTCTGAGGCAAAGCAGCAGGCGTCGCCCTGGACATCTTCCTTCAAAATGTTTTTTACCACGTAGCTGCTTTCGGGGCAGGTGCGGTAATCCGGGCAATCCGGACAGTGCAGGCCCGCCGGACGGTCCCCTTTGAAATGCAGCTTGGCGGTCTTAGCGCACACGGAAACGGGGCGCTCGCCTGTGAGGAAGTGGATGTAGTCGATATCATGGGTGGCCTTTTGCAGGAACAGGCCGCCGGTCTCGGCCGGGTCGCGGTACCAGCTGTGATAATAAACGCTGCCGTAGGGGACATTGTTGACGGCCTGCACCATCGTAAGCCTGCCCAGCACGCCGCTGTCCACAATGCGCTTCATCTCCAATGTGATGGAGGAAAGGCGCAGCGGGAATGAAACGACCACTTGCTTCTCCTTGCCTGCGGCCGCGCGGCGCAGCTGCTCATACTGGGGGCGTGTGATGCACACGGGCTTTTCCAAAAACAGGGGCAATCCCATATCCAGCACCCGGCAGGCGTAGGGGGTGTGCAGCGAGCAGCGTGTGCCGATGAACACCCCGTCCAGCGCTTCCCCGGCAAGCAGCTCGTCCGCGTCTGCATACCAGCGGGTATGGGCGAAATAAGGGTCGCCTGCCAGACCGGGGGCGATCTCGGCATGGCGCGGGTCTGCTACGGCGGCTACGGTGATGTCTGCCTCCAGCGAACGGAAGGATTTCATCATTGTTTCTGAGCGCAGACCATATCCGATGAACCCGATGCGTTTCATAATTCCATTCCTCCATTTTTTGTGCGGGGCCGCTTTTCTTTATATTACATATAAAAGGCGGGCAAATGGCTTTGCAGTGCGCCTGCGCCGCTTTTTATACGCTTGCTGCGCTAATAATTATTTTGTTATTAGCAAATTTTAAGAGAAAATATTGTAGATTTTTACTAAAGAAAGGCCCTACTTTTTGAAAGGTGATTTGCTTGACAACCCCGATAAATGCTGATATAGTTTAATTGAAATCAAGGATTGCAAGGTTATTGTGCCACAGGTGACATCTAAAAGTCAAGTAGGTGAAAGCAAATAACTTTGCACAGAAAAGACAAAATTATTAAAAATTTATTACTAATAATTTTGAATCATCCGGGAGGTTTTCAAATGTCCGAGGAATCAAGGGCCATGCGGGCCCCCAATGCGCTGCGGCGGCCAAACAAATTTATTGCGTATATGCGCAAATACTGGTTTGTTTACATGCTGGTGCTTCCGGGGCTTGTCTTCATGCTTGTGTTCGATTACGGTCCCATGTACGGTATTCTGCTTGCATTCAAGGATTATTCCCCCCGCTTGGGCGTGTGGGGCAGCCCGTGGGCGGGCCTGTCTCATTTCCGGGAAATGCTGGTAGACCCAAACTTCATCCGCGCATTTAAAAACACGGTGCTCATCAACCTGTATAATCTGGCGTTCGGCTTTACATTCAACGTGTTTCTGGCGCTGATGATCAACGAGCTGAAGATCAAGAAGGTTAAACCCGTGGTGCAGACCTGTGTGTATCTGCCGTACTTCCTCTCATGGGTCATCTTTGCCGGCCTGGTGCAGGTGTTTCTGGAGTATCCGTCCTCGGCCGATATCGGCGGAGTGGTGAACCAGGTCATCTCTGCATTGGGAGGCCAGCCGGTGGACTTTTTGAAAAACCCGGCCATGTTCCGCACCATCCTTGTCATCACGAACATCATCAAAACGGCGGGCTATTCCACCATCGTGTATCTGGCGGCGATCTCGGGCATTGACCCTGCTTTGTACGAAAGCGCCGCCATCGACGGCGCCAACCGTAAGGATATGCTGCTGCACATCACCATTCCGCGCATCCTTCCCAGCGTGATGATCATGCTGATCCTGCAATTGGCGAGCCTGTTCATCTCCAACTTTGACCAGGTATACAACCTGTACAACAACTATGTGCTCAGCACCGGCGACGTGCTTTCCACATATATCTACCGCATCAGCCTGGGCGGCTCCGGCACGAATTTCGAGCTTTCCACAGCCATGAACCTTGTGCTCAATACCATGGGCCTTATCGTGGTGCTGGGTGCGAACAAATTTGTGGAAAAGCTGGATGTCCAGGGCATATTCTAAGCCGGAAGGAGGGCCTTATCGATGCGTTCAAACAACAGCTTGCGCAGAAACGGCAAATATCGCCGCAGCATGCGCCAGATACTGGGATTTAACTTCTACGATGTATTCGTATTTCTTTTCTGCATCGTCTTTGCGCTGGTATGCGTGTATCCGATGTGGTATGTTCTGGTGGCGTCCGTCACGCCGTATGAGGAGTATATCAAGGGCGGGCTGATGCTGTGGCCCACCGGCGGTGTGGACCTGCAGTATTACAAAGCGATCTTCAGTACCAAAAGCTTTACCAACAGCATGTGGATCTCAGTGAGCAAGACGGTCATCGCCACTGTGCTCAGCGTGCTCGTCACGGCCAGCATGGCTTACGGCGTCAGCAAGGTGCACGTAAAGGGCATGAAGGTCATCAACGCGCTGGTTGTGTTCAATCTGTTCTTTACGGGCGGCCTGATCCCTCAGTATATCCTCTATCAGAACCTGGGGCTTCTGCGCAATTACTGGGTCATGGTCATTCCCGGTGCGCTGAATATCACTTATTTCATCATCATGCGCAACTATTATTCTTATTCTGTGCCAAAGTCTTTGGAGGAAGCGGCACTGCTGGACGGCTGTACGGATATCGGCGTGTTCTTCCGCATCGTCATCCCTGTGAGCCGCAGCATGCTGGCGGCCATTGCGCTGTTCATCGCAGTCATCAACTGGAACGATTATTACAACTACATGATGTTTATTTCCAATAAGACGAATCTGCAGCCTTTCGCCTGGATTCTGCGCCGCATGCTGGTGGACCAGACCATGATGAACCAGGTGCGCAACGGGGCCGTGGGCATGGGCCTGCAGCTTCCGCCGCCCATGGCGCTGCGCATGGCGACCATTATCTGCGCCATGGTGCCCATCATGTGCGTGTATCCGTTCCTGCAGAAATATTTTACCAGCGGCATCACGCTGGGAGCCGTTAAGGAATGATGTTATTGCCCCACGCTGCGGGGTAGAACATATAGAACCATAATCAACAAGGAGGATTAACCATGAAAAAGCATTTACACGTTTTGGCACTGCTTCTGGTGGCCGTGATGCTTGTGTCCGCGCTGGCGGGCTGCGGCGGCTCAGGCAGTTCCACCCCCGCGAGCGGGTCTGGCTCTACCTCGGCGGGCGAGCCTGCCGACGCTAACCCCAACGCCGGCCGCGAGACGGTCAACATCCGTTTCGCTCAGTTCGGCAACAGCGTCGACGACGTGGACGGCATGGAGAACGACCCTATTAAAAAAGCGATTGAAGAAGCCGTGAACGTCACGCTGGAGTACGATACCGGCACAGATGGGTTTGACGAGCGCATGCAGACCGAGCTGTTCACGGGCGGCGCCGCCGACCTGTTCCCCACCTGGGGCGAGAGCGAGAAGATCAGCAAATGGGCTGAAGAGGACCTCGTTGTCAATATCGCCGAGATCGTCAATGCTGAGCCTGACCGCTACCCCACGCTGTACAAAATCATCAACAGCGACGAGTACAAGGCTTACAACAAGCTGTACACAGGCGATGAAAACGCCGCCTATGCCATTTATTCCGTGGCCGCGTTTGCGGATCCCAGCTTTGCCGGTGTGCCCGTGTACAATACTGCGATTCTGAACGAAGTGAACGAGGGAAAAACGCCCGCTACCGTGGAGGAATTCATTGATTTCACCAAGGCGTGCGGCGCGGCCGGTTATGTTGGCTGGTGGCCCCGCAACGACAAACTGACCAACTGGCAGCAGATTGACAAGACTCTGGCTGCCCCGCAGGGTACGAGCATTCTGCCTCCGACGGGCGACGTCTGGAGCGGGTTTGTGCCCAGCGGCGAAATCGGTACCGATAGCGAGCACTGGACGCTGGCCACTGTCAGCGATGAAGCAAAGGAAGTTGTGAAACAGCTTGCCGAAATGTATGCGGCGGGCGGCCTGGATTCCGGTATCGGCGTCAAGGGCGATTTCGATGACGCATACTCTGATTTCGGCGCAGGCAAGATCGCTTCTGCGGACTTCGGCTTTGGTTATCCGGGCCAGTTCCGCGACTTTTATAAAACAGCCTGGGCCGCTGCCAATGACGGCGCGCAGATGAGCGACCTGACGCTGGGCACGTCTCTCACGTCCGACGGAAATTATGGTAAAACATATACCACAGGCACGTGGATCGGTGCGCATTACTTTATTCCCACTACCTGCGAAAACCCTGACCGCGTGCTCGACCTGGTGGAGTATCTGGCAAGCACAGAGGGACAGGACCTGCTGCACAACACCACAAATTACGAGTTCCGCAACGATCAGGGCTCTGATTTCTGGCAGCCCATCAACAAAGCTTACGGTTATGACGACAACCGCTGCAAATATGTCTGGTTCAGCTACCTGCTCAGCGGCACGGAATATGAAGTGAACTTTGCAGACAACGATTGGTGGACGGCCGTGTCCCACCCCATCGACAACAGCAACGAGTGGGCCACTGAAGAGGACGCCGCGCTTGTGGATTATGCCAAGGGGATCGTCTCCGGCTTCGTGGATGAAGCCGTGGAGTATCTGCCGGCGTACTACAATCTGATCAGCCTGCCCTCTGAGGCCGCAGATATCCGCACGAAGCTGCAGGATATCTCCAACCAGTATCTGACGCAGATGATCGGCGGCCAGATGGACGTCGAGACGGCATGGCCGAATTATGTGGCCGAGTATGAGGCTGCCGGTGCAGCCGAACTGGAAACGATGGTCAACGAGGCCATTGCCACAGCCCGCGCCGCCGCGTAAACTTTATTCGGCACTGCCCGCAGCAGCCGCGCCCCTTTGGGGCGCGGCACCGTGTCCGGAGCCCCGGCATGACGGGATTCCGGTCCAAACAGAAAAATATGCGCCGCGCGCCGCGCGGCGCAGAACAAAACGATTCAGGAGGGTATGAATATGCCACAGGCAAAGCTGTCCGATCCTTCCGGCCGCGGCAAGGCCGAGGGATTTAAGGTGATTTTTCCCATGATGCAGCACCCGTACACAGAGGCCGAGATCCAGGCCGTTGTAGATGTGATGCGCAATGCGGAGGGCCAGACGCAGGGCAAATATCTTGAAAAGTTCGAGAAGGACTTCGCCGCATTCGTGGGTGCGAAGTATGCCTTCGGCGTAAACAACTGCACCAACGCGCTGAAGCTGGCGGCTATCTTCTGCCACATCCAGCCCGGCGACGAGGTCATCGTGCCCGCGTATACTTACTGTGCGTCGGCCATTCCCTTCGGCGACCTTGGCGCACATATCGTCTGGGCAGACATCAATAAGGATACCTGGACCATCGACCCCGATGATTTCGAGCGTAAGATCACGCCCAAGACCAAGGCTGTGGTGGCCGTTCACTTGCTGGGCATCCCCTGCGACATGAAGCGCATCGTGGCCATCGCCCGGCGTCACGGGATCAAGGTGGTGGAGGACTGCGCACAGGCGTTGGACTGCCGCATCGACGGCCAGCATGTGGGGACCTTCGGAGATTTTGGCTGCTTCAGCTTCCATGCGGCCAAGACGATGACGACTTTGGGCGAGGGCGGCATGTTTGTGTGCAGCGACGACCAGGTGGCTCACAACGTGCCGGGCATCCGTCACAACGGCCTGTGCGCGTTCCGGGGGGAACGTGAGCGCTACTGGGTTCCCGCCATGAGCAACGTGGACGAATTCCTGGAGGACCGCTGGCCGCAGAACTTCTGCCTGGGCGAAGCGCAATGTGCGCTTGGCTCCGAGCAGCTCAAGAGCGTGATCGCCAATAACGAGATCCTCATCGAACAGGACCGCAAGATCCGCGAATGGCTCAAGGATGTGCCGGAGATCACTTTCCCGGGCATCGTTGAGGGAGGGCGCTATGTCGTTCACCAGTACATCATGCACTACGACGGAAGCAAATACGGAAAAAACCGCAACGACCTGCTGGACCTGCTGACACAGAAATACGGCGTACGCGCCATCGTGCAGTATTATCCGCTGTACCGCTACCCGCTGTTCCAGAAAAAGGGCTGCGGCGCGTACGACTGCCCGGTGCTGGACGCCTGGTGGGACAACAGTTTCTCGTTCCCGTGGTGGTGCGGTATCGACGACGAGAGCATGCGCATCATGTGCGAAGGCCTCATCCATGCGGTGAAGGACCTGCGCGGTTGAGCGCGGGCAAAAACGGAACGGTACCCTGACAAGCGAAAATGAACAGGGAAACGGCCGAAAAGGCAGCGGGCCCGATGGCGTCCTCGGCGGAGCATCGGACGCCGGCCTTTTCGGTTTCGTTTTGCCATTACGGCGGAGAGGATAAAGAATATGGCATTCGACAAGACACGTTTCGGGGGCGTGGTGGCTCCCATCGTGAACCCCTGCGGTGAGGACGACAGCCTGGACCGCGGCGCACTGGAGGCAAACCTCACCCGGCTGCTGGCAACGGATGTTGCAGGGCTGTACATCAACGGCGGCACGGGCGACGCGGCCAATCTGACGCAGGACGAGCGGCTGGAAACGGCGGCGCTTCTGGTGCCGCGCCTGCTTGCCGCGGGCAAGCTGGCCATTGTGCATGTAGGCCAGACAAACCAGCGCCAGGCCGTGGAGCTGGCGCGGCAGGCCGCTGTGCTGGGTGCGCATGCGGTGGCGAGCATCCCCCCGAAAAAACCGTGGCCGCAGATCGTAGAATATTACAAGGCGCTGGCCGCCGCTGGTGCGCCGGTGATCGTGTATTATATTCCCGGCGTCACAGGCATGACGGCAGGCATGCCGGAGCTGCGCATGCTGCTGGACATCCCGGGCGTGGCGGGCATCAAAATGAGCGACTGGAATATTTTCCTTCTGCGCAGTGTGGTGCTGGAATATCCGGAAAAAGTGGTGTATTCTGGATTTGACGAGATGCTGGTGCCAGGCCTTTTGTACGGCGCGGACGGATGCATCGGCACCTGGGCGAATCTGCTGCCCGATTTATATGCAAAGGTATACGCGCGCGTGCGCGCGGGCGGGACGGACGCCGTGAAGCCGGTGATGGATGAGTTCACCGCATTTCTGGCCGTGGGCTGGAACTACGGCATTATCGATACATTTGAAGAGCTGATGCGGGCCAGGGGCTATGCCGGGCGGTGCTTCCGCAGGCCCAGCGCATGGGAGCCGGGCAAGGTGGAGCCGGCCGTATTGGCCGACCTGCTGGCGCGGCTGCAAAGGCTGGAGGATATGGCGGCGGCGTTATGAGCCGCGGAAAGGAGCGACCCTATGCAGTATACGAAGATTCCCGGCACAGACATGCAGGCAAGCAGGATATGCCTGGGCACCATGACTTTCGGCAGCCCGGTGGCCGGACCTGACGCGGTGCGGCTGGTGCGGTACGCGCTGGAGGAGTATGGCGTCAATTTCATCGATACGGCCAATATGTACGAGGGCTACAACCGTTATGCGGGCAGCGCAGGCGGCGTGGCGGAGGAGATCGTGGGCGAGGCCGTGGCACACCGCCGCGGGGATTATATCCTGGCCACAAAGGTGGGCATGAAGGTGGGGGAGGCCCCGGAGGACGAAAATACCAGCCCCGAGGCCATCCGCATTCAGCTGCGCCGAAGCCTGGTGCGTATGCGCACAGACTATGTGGATGTTTATTACCTGCACCGGTACGACCCCGATACGGAGCCGCATGCCGTCGCCCGCGCAATGGGGGAAGAGCTGCGCGCGGGCACCATACGCGCCTGGGGCGTCAGCAATTACACAGCGGCTCAGCTGGCCGCGCTGCTGGCGGCGGCGGCGGACGAGGGCGTTCCGGCTCCGGCTTTGTGCCAGCCTGCCCTGAGTATGCTGAATACCAGCGCGCTGGAGGAGCTGCTGCCGCTGTGTGAAAAAGAAGGCGGCCAGACACAGCATGACGGCTTCCGACAAGATCGACCGTATCGTAACAAACCGCGTTCTGGCGCTGCCGATTTTTGCCGTAGTCATGTATCTGGTCTATTGGATCGCCATGGGGCCGTTCGGCAGCTTTTTGACGGACTGGACAAACGATGTATTTGCCGCTGAATGGCTGCAGGGCGGAGCGGCCGCGCTGTTGGAGGGCTGGGGCGTGGCCGGCTGGCTCACGGGCCTTATCGTCGACGGCATCATCGGCGGTGTGGGCGCGGTGCTGGGCTTTGTGCCTCAGATGCTTGTACTGTTCCTGATGCTCTCCGTTCTGGAGGACATCGGTTACATGGCCCGCATTGCATTTATTCTGGACCGTGTTTTCCGCAAATTCGGCCTCTCGGGAAAGAGCTTCATCCCAATGCTCATCGGCTCCGGCTGCGGCGTGCCGGGTGTTATGGCGTCCCGCACCATTGAAAATGACCGCGACCGCAAGATGACCATTATGACCACCTGCTTTATCCCGTGCGGTGCGAAAATGCCCATCATCGGCCTGTTTGCGGGAGCGTTGTTCGGCGGCAGCGGCCTTGTGGCTGTAAGTGCATACTTCATTGGTGTGGCAGCTATTGTTATCAGCGGCATTATGCTGAAGAAAACAAAGCCTTTCGCGGGCGAACCGGCGCCCTTTGTCATGGAACTGCCCGCTTATCATGTGCCAAGTGCGAAAAACGTGCTGCATGCCACATGGGAGCGTGGCTGGAGCTTCATTAAACGCGCAGGCACCATCATTCTTGCTTCCTCCGTTGTATTGTGGTTTCTGCAGGGCTTTGGTTTTACGGACGGCTCCTTTGGCATGGTGGAGGACAACAACAGCAGCCTGCTTGCTGTTGTCGGCAGCGCTGTGTCCTTCATCTTTGCGCCGCTTGGCTTTGGTGATTGGCAGTCCACCGTGGCTACCGTCACAGGCCTGATTGCCAAGGAAAACGTGGTGTCGACTTTCGGCGTGCTGTTTCATGTGGGCGAAGAAGTTGCGGAAGATGACGCGAATCTCTGGTCTGCCGTCGCGCTGCATTATACGCAGCTGTCCGCATACAGCTTTATGCTGTTCAATTTGCTGTGTGCGCCGTGCTTCGCCGCTATGGGCGCCATCAAGCGCGAAATGAACAACGGGAAATGGACGCTCGCGGCCATCGGATACATGTGTGTGTTTGCCTATGCTGTTTCGCTCATCACCTATCAGTTGGGAGGTCTTATCACAGGCGAGACTGCGTTCGGGGCCGGCACTGTTGCCGCTCTGTTGGTTCTTGCATTCCTGATCTACATGCTGGTACGCCCCAATCAATACAACGCGGATTATAAGCGCGGTGGGGCAGTCTCCGGCAAGCTGAACGGCAAGATCAATGTTTGATGATGCCGTGTTTTGATTCCGGTTCTTCCGGGGTGCCCGTAAAGGCCGCTGCACGTGCGCTGCGGCGGCCTTTGCTTTGGAAAAGGAGGTTCGTTATGATGACTGCGGTCGTTTTGGTTCTGCTGACATTGTGCGTGTGCTTCGGCATCCGCTCCTATGCAAAGAAACTGCGGCAGGGCGGCGGCTGCTGCGGCGAACGGGAGCCGGCAGAAAAAAAGGTGCGCGTGGCGGACCGGAACAGGAGCCATTATCCCTATCATGCTGTTCTGAAAATAGACGGCATGGTGTGCGCAAATTGCGCACGCCGTGTGGAAAATGCCATCAACCGCATGGACGGATACTGGACTGAGGCGGACGTGGCCGGCGCGCGGGCAAACGTGTACTGCAAGGAAAAGCCGGATCTGGGACAGCTGAAAGAAGCTGTCCGGGCGGGCGGCTATACGGTGCTGTCTGCGGAATGCGCCGAAGACGCGCGTCACGCCGGCTAGCATGTGCTGCACGCAAAAGATTTTCGGTGTGTTTTGTTTGACTTTTTCGCGGGCTTGTGCTATATATAAAAGGTACAAGGAAAAAGGCGCTGATGGAGACAGTAAGCACCGTGCAAAAGCCAAAGCGAACCGGGGAGAGTGTAAGCCCGGTGCAAGTAGTACTCTGCCGAATATCCCTCCGGAGCTGCAGGCTGAACCGCTAGTAAGCCATGCCGGTTTTTCACCGTTATCGAAAGCGCGTATGCTGGTACGCTGCAATAGGTGGTTCGCGAAGCAATGTCTTCGTCCTGTTCGCAGGACGGAGGCATTTTTTTGTATTTGACAGTGAAAGACGTTTCAAAAGCAGGAACGCATGCGGTAAGCGCCGTCGTGTGTGGTTTCATAAAAAAGCAAACTTGCTGCAGGAGGATTTTGACGTGTTGTATGACAAGGTATCCGCAAATCTGAATTTTATCGAGCGGGAAAAGGCTGTGGAGAAGTTCTGGGAGGACAACCAGATCTTCGAAAAGAGCATCGACTCGCGCAAAAACGGCCGGACATATACATTTTATGACGGCCCGCCGACAGCCAACGGAAAACCCCATATCGGCCATGTGGAAACACGCGCCTTTAAGGATATGATCCCGCGTTATCACGCGATGAAAGGCTGCATGGTGCCCCGTAAGGCAGGATGGGACACGCACGGCCTGCCTGTGGAGCTGGAGGTGGAAAAGCTCCTGGGGCTGGACGGCAAGGAACAAATCGAGGAATACGGCCTGGAGCCGTTCATCCAGAGGTGTAAGGAGAGCGTTTGGAAATACAAGGGCATGTGGGAGGATTTTTCTCACACAGTTGGTTTTTGGGCGGATATGGAGCACCCTTATGTCACTTATGATAACGCCTACATTGAATCCGAGTGGTGGGCGCTGAAAAACATTTGGGAAAAGGGCCTGCTTTACAAGGGATTTAAAATCGTGCCCTATTGCCCGCGATGCGGGACGCCGCTGTCCAGCCATGAAGTGGCACAAGGGTACAAGGACGTGAAGGAGCGCTCCGCCATCGCCAAATTCAAGGTGAAGGATGAAGACGCTTACATCCTTGCGTGGACGACCACGCCCTGGACGCTGCCTTCCAATGTTGCACTGTGCGTACACCCGGATGAGCGTTATGTCAAGGTGCGCATGAACGGGGACGGCACCGTCTATTATCTGGCGGAGGCTCTGGCGGATACCGTACTGGGCGAGGGCGCTTATACGGTGCTGGAGGCCTATACAGGACGCGATCTGGAATATAAAGAATACGAGCCGCTGTTCGCATTCGTACAGCCGAAGGAAAAGTGCTGGTATGTGGTATGTGACGGTTACGTCACGCTGACGGACGGCACGGGCATCGTGCATATCGCGCCGGCTTTCGGTGAGGACGATGCGAATGTGGGACGTAAATACGGCCTGCCGCTGGTGCAGCTTGTGGACGCAAAGGGCGAGATGACCAAAGAAACCCCTTGGGCGGGTATGTTCTGCAAAAAAGCGGACAAGGAAGTGCTCAGGGATCTGGAAACGCGCGGCCTGCTGTTCAGCGCGCCGGTATTTGAGCATAGCTATCCGCACTGCTGGCGCTGC
>ERZ506979.1021-NODE-1021-length-13777-cov-4.057426_pt1 | contig 13777 bp, 11 predicted proteins | sample MGYA00512887_ERZ506979 | MGnify/ENA metagenome assembly ERZ506979 | reverse complement strand
CCGCGCTGGAACAGGTGGTGAAGCCGATCATGAAGGGCTCAAGCATGCCCTTGACGAAGCGCAGCACCGGAATCCTGACCACAAACTTGACCAGCGGCAGGAACATGAAGCAGTACAGGATGGCGCAACCGGCGTACATCAGCAGGATGACCTTGCCCAGCGGCAGCAGCACGGCCAGACCGTGCTTGGTCACGGTAAAGGCCATGAGGCCGAAGACGCCGATGGGCGCGTAGTACATCACAAAGCCCGTCACCTTGATCATGACCTCGCCGCAGGAGTCGAAGAAACGGTGCAGATGCCGTCCGCTTTCGCCCAAGGAGCTGATGCCGAAACCGAAAATAATGGCGAAGATGATGATCTGGAGCATATTGCCCCGGGACATGGCTTCGACCGGATTGATGGGGATCAGGTTCATCAGCGTGTCATTGAGGGACGGCGGCGTCACCGGCTTGACGTGCAGATTCTCGGTGGACAGGTTCACGCCCGCGCCCGGCTGCACGATGTTGGCCAGCAGCAGACCGACGGCCACGGACATCGCCGTGGTGATGAGATAGTAGAGCAGGGTTTTGGTGGCCACGCGTCCCAGCTTGGTGGTGTCGCTGATGCCCGCCGCGCCCGCCACCAGGGTGGCGAAGACCAGCGGCACGACCACCATGCGGATCAGGCGGATGAAAATGTCGCCGAGAAATTTGAATACCTGGCTGCCCAGCGCCCAGTCCTGCGCGATGACGCCCACAAGCACGCCCGCAACCATGCCGATGCCCATCTGCATGGGCAATCCCATTTTGATCTTTGCCATACGGTACCCCCCATCGGTAAATGACGTCCGCGCGTCCGGCGCGGTGCGGCCGCGTCAGGGCCGGTTCAGGGGAATAATGGTATTTTGCGGCCGGGTCAATCAGGGGTGGCAACCTGGCTTGCGAAGGCGGGACAGCCTTAATCCCTGATTGCCTCTCGCCGGGATTTCGTTTCAGTTTCGCGAATCGGGCTTTCCCGTATCCGTGCGACGACGAAGACGCCGCAGACAACGGGACTTGCGGGCACGTCGATGCCGTCGGTCTGTTTGCGTCGTGCCGCGCATTATGCGGGCGGAAGGATCGAAGCGGGCTGTGCGTGATGGAACCCTGTGGCGGAATTATGGCCGCCTGTTCAGGCGGAGCAGCCAGGTCTGGATTTCCATGTTTTTTTCCGTCCAGTGCTGTTTGTATGACATGCGCGGCCCCACTATCGGCCCCATGTCATAGCGCTCGGCGGCCTCCTCGCAGAGCCAGGTCACTTTTTCCAGTTGCAGAAGATTGCCGATGGACCGGTCTTTCCACGCCGCGTCATAGCTGAACTGTTGGCCGCGATAGATGGTTCCGGCCATACCTCCGAAGATGAAGCCGATATCCCTGTCTTCATGCCGGGCAAAAATGACCCGCGCCTCCCTGGTCGCCGTGAGATGGCCGATCAGGGCCTCATAAAATTCTTTTGCCGGAGATTCGGCCATGCCGCACTGCCCGATGCCTTTCCAGCTCGTTTTTTCAACCAGCAGCATACGCCGGTAAATTTGTGCGGCCTCCTCGGCCGATGCGGGGGAGCGCCGTTCAAAACTGATATCCCGTTCTCTCGCCTGCCGGGCGGCTTTTCTGAGCTTTGCGCGGTGATTCGCTGAGCGGCGTGAAAGAAAACCGTCCAAGCCTCCCCGGAGAGAGGCCGCGCACTGGACCGAGTATGAATGACGGTAAAATGTAAAGTCACGGCCGAAACGACGCAGCAGCTCAGGCGCAAGGCCGCCTTCCGGGCGGATGCCGCTGAGGACAATGCCCGGAAAGGCCGGGGCGTATTCTCGGGCAATGCAGGCCAGCGCTTCAGCGAGCAGATCAGGGGCGTCTTCCCCCAACAGGGGACAGCCGAAAAACCAGCTCGCCTCCATGGGCGTCAGGAAAATTTTTTCAGGAGAAAAAAGCTCTTCCGCAAAAATGAGACATGCGCCGGGCGATGTCTTGAAAAAAATGCGGCGCGCGGGGTTGAAAGCCTGATGATAGGCCAGATGCCAAGAGGGCGAACAGCAGAAAGGATCAGCTTGTTCCGAGCTGACGGCAAGCCGCTTCCAGAAAGCGCAAAGCCCGTTGAACTCCGGGGATGGGGCGGAATTTGCTTTCGGGAAGGTCAGAAAGGGCATGTATCAGCCTGTCCGTCAGGAGTATGCCGGGCAAGCCCGGGGAGTAAGATTCAGCAACAAGCCGGAATGCCAGATTGCCTGAAAAAACGGCTGTAGTCACTATGGCAAGTCTTCAATTCTCATTTTGCGTGACGGCTCACACGGGTGTTGCGAATGTGGTTTTGCCCCCTGTCTACTTGACAGTGGGGCTCATACAAGAAGCCCTCGCGATACAGTATCACGAGGGCAACGGGATGAATACAATCTATATAACATAATAATATAATTATATTTTAATTAAAAAATAAATCAAAATACCCCCTTGGATACCCCTTGCGCAATTGGATGTGGTAGAACTTCCCCGGTTGGAAATGGAAAAGCTACAGAGTTTCCCCGTTCTGAGTTGGTAAATAGCACAGCATTGGGACAATCACGTCATTTATAAGCCATCTACCAGATCCATTGGAAACATACTGTTTTTTTCCATCAATATAATAATCAGTTATCAGGCAAATATCTTTCTTGTACTCAACCAATCTCTCAGCAATAGTAAGCACAGTACCAAAAACGATACCGCCGCGCTCCTCTTGAATAAATTCAATTCGATAATCTTGAAGGCTTTTCAGATTTAATGCCTGCCTAAATTGACCGGCGAGCTTGCCTTTTGTTATGTTGTCCTTCTTAAACACTAATTCAGCCATTAATCCATAGTTCGATGATTTCCACGCGTAGAGAAAAGACATTATGCTATGCTCTGGGGAGTCATTAGGGAAGTCTTCTGGCGCACCAGTTTTTTTGACCATATCCCATTGAGATTGATTTCTGCTTGGTTTCCAATTGTAAAAAGAATCCGCATAATCAAAAATTTCGCCAATATGTTTAATAGGATTTTGCACAAAGGATAAAAATTCTTCCTGTTTTTTTTCTTGTTGCTCGTTATATTTCGATTTTTTCGATTCTTCGTTCCTCTTATCTACTAATATATCCCTTATAGTGAATAAAAGAGCCCATGCTTTGATTGCCACCAATTTGTTGTCGTATCCAACGTCAATTCCATGTAAGATACCATTTCTATAAGGAATAGTCAGTTTGTCAGTATTAAAAATTCTTCTCACTCTGGTTATTTCTTTTATCAAATTATCAATATCTCCATTTATAGCGGATATACTGTCCCATGTATTGAAATCAACACCAATTTTAAATGTGACACTATTGAATGTATCGTATCCTATGCCGTCTATCATCATAAGTATTAATGGAACACAAGATATATAGTCTTCTTGAAAAAATCTTTCTTTTGCCTTCTCAAAGATGTGTTCTCTCTCGAAATATCTGGGTAATCCTCTCAGTAAAATGAAATGATAGTCAAATTTATCCGTGTAGTGATTTACAAGCAATTCTTCAGCTTCTTCAAATAGATTGCTTTTCGCCAACTGGTTAGCCTGTTCAAGCAAGGGGATTGGTAAAGAGCCATGTCCATGCCAACCTAATTTATTGAAATATTTATTAAAATCTAAAAATAGATCTGGAGTTGCAAATACTGCCCTTGCTTGGTTTTCAATTCGTTTCTTCATGTCGTCTGTGTCTTTTTTGCTGCCAGAAATAGACAGGAGTTGCTTCATAGCATGCAACTGAGACAGTGATTCCTCTGCCTGAATACTTGATGGTAATTTTTTAGTCATGCTGACTCCGACAATACAGAAATGACAATGAGTATCCCGGTAGCGTCTCTTGAATCTTCTTTTTTTGTATGATTTTGTCAATTCAGGTGCTTCGTAAACACCTTTCCGCGAGCGGTTACCATCCCGACAGTATGGCTTTTTTGCGCCCCTTATTCGGCGCAACTGGCTCTCTATTGTCGGGTGTTGTGGTTATGTCCAAGCCGAAAGGCCAAAAGCCACAAGCCGCTCTCGCGGGCGGTTATGAACACCCGGCGTTTGCTATTTCGTAAGGCAGCGCCAACTATAACCCCGCGAGGTGCCTTATGTCCCACCGTTCCCCGAGCGCTGCTTCGCAGCCCCAATCTTCACCGTTTCATTCTTCTAAAAATCCAGAATTGGCACAGCGAATCGAAAGGTTCCATGAAGCCGCTCAAGACTTGCTCGCAATGTATGAGCCGCCAGAGCAAGGCCGGGAGAATATTCCACATCCCACTCAAAACGGCGAAACTCGTTGCTACTATCTCTCTCCGGGAACAGTGCAGCATGAGCGCGAACTATTGAGGCGATACCGTGCAGAAGATTTTCGCGGACTTCTGAGGGAAACGCACATGCTTCTGGTCGGCTTGGTCAAGGTGATGAAAAACACGCACCATGACGTGAGAGTGAAAGGCTATGTCATTGCCAACCTCGGATGCTTGCTTGAACAAGTGTCCGCCCTGGTGCTTCGGATGAAGAATGTTTACAACAAGGTTGAGTCTGTTAATTAGCGTTGAGCCGAAAGGCGAATAAGCAGCCCCGCAGGGTAGGACGGGAGGTAGCGGGTACCTCACCTGTCCTGCCCTCTCTCTTCATTGCAAACTATTAACCGAATAACGCTGACCACCCATTGGCGTTGCTATTTTGAAAGGCGCGTCAGGATTGGGCGGTATTGGCATAAACGTGCAACAGATACGTCACCAGTGGGTGGGGATGGGTATATCGCGTACCCAATTGCACCGCTGGTAGCCCGCTCTGGAATCTTTACGGAAAAGAAACGTATAGCGCACTTACCAGTTTCCTATGGAAACTGGGTGCGCCCTGCGAGACTTGGAGTGTGGCGCATGGGTCTGCCTCTGGTCTTTGCGGAAAGCAGAAGCATAGCTCACTATGCTTTACTTGGTAAAACGTGGGCAAGCTTCCAGCTTGACCGGGAAAGAGTATAAGACCAAGACCAGACAGATTTATGATTACTCCAAAGACTACCGTCTACCTATGCGCGTGTTCTTCGGCGGACACATTCGTAACCTGTATCGGCACAACATCCGTCCATCCTGTATCCTCATGTTCCGCCGTCCAAAGGTCGTAACTCTTTTGCATGTTCAGCCAAAGCTCAGGGCTGGTGCTGAAAGCGCGAGACAGGCGTAAAGCCATATCGGGCGTGACGGCAGCGCGTTCGTTGACGATAGTGGAGAGCGTCTTACGCGACACGCCCAGACGGTCAGCTAAAGATGTCACGGTAAGACGTAACGTCTTCATGTATTCTTCTTTTATAATTTCGCCGGGGTGGGTCGGCTTGCGGGTCATCTTGCGGCTCATAACGGCCTCCTAGTGGTAATCCTGATAGTTTACAACACACGCGTTGCCGTTCTCAAAACGGAAAGTCAAACGCCAGTTGCCGGAAACTTTGACCGCCCAATGCCCTTTTAAGTCACCCTTGAGCGGGTGTAGATCGTAGCCGGGAGCGTCCATGTCCTGCACCGTGACGGCGTTTTCCAGGCGATCCAATCGTAAGCGTAGCTTGGTCGCGTGCTTAGGCTGTATGCCTTTTGTCGTGCCGTCATAAAAGAAGTCTTCCAGACCCTTATGGTCAAAGCTCTTTATCATGGCTATCCTTAGTGTAACCAGATGCGTTACAATGTCAAGATTTATTAGCTCGCAGAGCGCTCAAAAAGTCGGCCCAATCCTGCATCATCTTCCGGCGTTCCGGCAGATACTCGGCACGATTGTATATACCCCGTATCTTGTTACGGGGATTGTGGGCAAGCTGCTTTTCAATGGCATCGGCGGGATACCCCTGCTCATTGAGGACGGTGCTTGCCATAGAGCGGAAGCCGTGGGCGCACATTTCATCTTTTTCAAAGCCCATGCGCCGCAGGGCGGCGATAAAGGTCGCGTCACTGATGGGCTATTCCTTGGTTCGGAAACCCGAAAACATCAAGCGTCCGCATCCGGTGAGTTCGCGTAGCTCTTCCAGAATGGCGCAAGCCTGGGCGCTCAACGGCACAAGATGGTCAAGGCGCATCTTCATACGCTTTGCCGGGATGCGCCAGAGCCTTTCATCAAAGTCGATTTCCGACCATTCACCCAAGCGAACTTCGCTGGGGCGCAGAAAGGTCAGCGCCAAAAGCTGCAAGCCGCACTTGGTGACGAAGTGACCTGTGTAGCCGTCTATGGCCCGCAACAGGCCTCCTACTTCCTCCGGTTCGGTAATAGCGGCCCGTGAGGTTGTGACATGGCTTTTCAGCGCTCCGCGCAGATCGGCGGCTGTGTCGCGCTCGGCTCTGCCTGTGGCTATGGCGTAGCGAAAGACCAGAGAGCAGGATTCACGCAAGCGGTTGGCTTGGTAAAAGGCTCCGCGCGCCTCAATTTTCCGCAACACGCTCAAAAGTTCCGGCGGGGTGATTTCATTGATGGGGCGGTTGCCGAGATAGGGAAAGATGTTGCTGGCGATACGCTCAAGCACGTCCTCCGCGTAGCGTTCCGTCCAGGAAGATTTTTTGTTCTCGTGCCATTCTCGCGCTATGGCCTCAAACGTGTTTTCCCAAGCGCGGGCAATGACCTTTTTCTGCACGGACGGGTCGATACCCCTGCCAAGCTGTTTCTTGGCGGCAGCACAGGCTTCTCGCGCTTCTTTCAGGGAGAGTTGGGGGTATGTGCCGAAGGTAAGAAGTTTTTCGCGGCCTTGAAATCGGTATTTCAAGCGCCAGCTTTTGGTGCCGCTTGGCGCGACATACAAAAAGAGGCCGTTGCCGTCAAAGGCTTTTGCGGCTTACTTGTGGGCTTTGCGCCACGTACTGCGGTATCTGTGAGGGGCATGGGGGTATAGACTCCTGGCAAGGGGTTACATACCCCCCAGAAGTACCCCCAAAGAAGTGGGCTGTCTATGGATTTTTTGAGCCGAGCCCGGACAATCTGTTTCCGTTTTTCCCTTGCCAGAGAAGGATTATCAGACCGTACCGGACTCGGCTAAATTGAAATCTGGAGCGGGAAACGGGATTTGAACCCGCAACCTTCAGCTTGGGAAGCTGACACTCTACCGTTGAGTTATTCCCGCAGAAAGGGCGGTGGAGCGGGAGACGGGATTTGAACCCGCGACTTCAACCTTGGCAAGGTTGCACTCTACCACTGAGTTACTCCCGCTCAGCGAAAAAATCTTTTACGCGCTCCTTTCCGGACTGTCAAGCGCCGGATTGAATTTTTTCGCGCATCATCCCCTGTCGTCCGGGCGCGGTCGGCATGTCGACTTTCCGCAAGAACGCCCGGCTGCCCGCATGTCGCAATCCGTCAATCCTTGAGGCGGTTGTCCACGATGCGCTGGGCCTTGCCTTCGGAACGCTGGATGGAGTGCGGCTCCATCAGGCGCACTCTGGCCGTGACGCCGAGGAATTCCTTGATATTTTTCTGCAGACGGCCTTCCAGCATCTGAAGTTTGCGGATTTCATCGGCAAAAAGCGAGTCGCTCACTTCCACGCGCACTTCCAGGGTATCCAGATTGTTGGCGCGGTCCACGATGATTTGATAGTTGGGCGTGAGGCCCTCGCTCTCCATGAGGATGCCTTCGATCTGCTGCGGGAAGACGTTGACCCCGCGAATGATCAGCATGTCGTCGCTACGGCCGCGCAGGCGCGAAATGCGCACGTGCGTGCGCCCGCAACGGCAGGGCGTGTAGTCCAGGCTGGTGAGATCGCGGGTGCGGTAGCGCAGCAGGGGGATGCCTTCCTTGGTCAGGGTGGTCAGCACCAGTTCGCCCACCTCGCCGGGCGGCAGCTGTTCGCCGCTGACCGGGTCGATGATCTCCGGCAGGATGTGGTCCTCCCAGAGGTGCATGCCGCACTTGGACTCCACGCATTCCATGGCCACGCCCGGTCCCATGATTTCGGAAAGGCCGTAGATGTTCAGGGCGTCGATGCCCATTTTCTGCTCCATGTCCCGGCGCATGGCCTCGGTCCAGGGTTCGGCCCCGAACACGCCGATGCGCAGCGGCAGATCGCGGAAGTCGATGCCCGCCTCCTGCCCGGCTTCCCAGAGGTGCAGGGCGTAGGAGGGCGTGCAGCAGAGCACCGTGGCCGCGAAGTCGCGCAGCAGATACGCCTGCCGCCGCGTGGCGCCGCCCGAGGCGGGCACCACCGTGGCCCCTAGATATTCCGCGCCGCCGTGCGCGCCCAGGCCGCCGGTGAACAGGCCGTAGCCGTAGGCCACATGCACAATGTCCGTGCGGTTCACCCCGGCTGCCGAGAGGCTGCGCGCGGTCAGTTCGGCCCAGTTTTCCAGATCGCGGGCCGTGTAGCCCACCACCACGGCCTTGCCCGTGGTGCCGCTGGAGGCGTGCAGGCGCACGATGTTCTCCCTGGGCACGGCAAAGAGGCCGTAGGGGTAATGGTTGCGCAGGTCCTGTTTTTCGGTGAAGGGCAGAAGCCGCAGGTCCGCCGGCGTTTTGATATCCGCGGGGGTGATCCCGATCTCGTCGAAGCGTTTGCGGTAAAAGGGCACATTGGCGTACACGCGGTTGCAGAGATCGCGCAGGCGGCGCAATTGCAGCGCTTCCAGTTCCTCGCGGGGCAGGGTTTCCTGTTTGATATTGAAGAGCACGGGCCACTCCTTACTTTATGGCGGAACAGAAAAAGGGTGGAAACGCGCGCGGCGCGCGACGTTCCTCCGGTATGCCGCAATGTGGGGGCCGGGTCAATACGGCCCGCCTCGCCATTGCCCTCGGCCCGGCTTTGGGATATGTGCTCGGTATGGAACACATTCCTTCTACCGAAACTACCGAGGCCCAGGCCGCGCGTCCGGGCCGCAAGCGTTATGCGGACGTCCCCCTGGCTGAAAAGCTGGCGGTCATCACCGCCTGGCTTGAGGAACACAAGGCGGAGCGCATTGTCAGCCTCAATCTTACGGAGCAGGGCGGCTTTACCGACGTTCTGCTGGTGCTCACCGCCGGCTCCATGCGTCACGCCCAGAGTCTGGCCGACGGCGTGGCCGCCCTCTGCCACGAGCGCAACTATGAATACCTGCGTGTTGAAGGCTATGAGGCCGGGCAGTGGATTCTTGTGGACCTGAACGACATTGTCATCAATATTTTTCTGGAGCCGGTGCGGGAACTGTTTCGGCTGGAGGCCCTCTGGGGCCAGCCTCCGGCCCGCGCCGCCGGGGAAGCGGTTCCGGCGGCTCCCGCCACGGGCTCCGGCGGGGAGAGCCCGGTATGACCCCCACCTTGTTGCTGATTCTCGACGGCTGGGGCCTGGCGGCTCCCGGTCCGGGTAACGCGCCTTCTCTCGCGCCCACGCCCAATCTGGACGGCCTCAACGCCCGCTGCCCGCATGCCCGGTTGACGGCCTCGGGCCGGGCCGTGGGCCTGCCCGAGGGCTATATGGGCAATTCCGAGGTGGGCCATCTGAACATCGGGGCCGGGCGCGTGGTCTATCAGGACATGACCCGCATCGACGTGGCCCTGGAGGACGGCACCTTTGCCGCCAATCCGGTGCTGGGCGACCTGCTGGCGGCGGTCAAAAAGAGCGGCGGCAGGCTGCATCTGGCGGGTCTGCTCTCGGACGGCGGCGTGCACAGCCATATCCGCCATCTGGAAGCTATCTGCGACATGGCCGCGCGCGCGGACGTGCCCGTGCGCATCCACTGCATCATGGACGGCCGCGACACGGACCCCAAAAGCGGCGTGGGCTTTGTGCGCGCGCTGGAAGAGCACATCAAGGATCAGCCCCGGACGCGCATCGCCGGTCTGGTGGGTCGTTTTTACGCCATGGACCGCGACAAACGCTGGGACAGGGTCAAAGCCGCCTGGGATCTGCTGGCGCACGGGCAGAGCGACGAGGGCCGCGTGGCCCCGGACGCTGTGACGGCCCTGGAAGTTTCCTACGCCGAGGGCATCACCGACGAATTCGTCAAACCCGTGCTCTGCGAAAAGGGACGGGGCCCGGCCGAAGAGGACGAACCCGCAGGCATGGCCGACGGCGATGCGCTCTTTCTTTTCAACTTCCGGGCCGACCGCATGCGCGAGTTGACCCAGGCCTTTATCGAGCCGGACTTCAAGGCTTTTGACCGGGGCGCATTGCCCGAACTGGCAGGCGTCGCCTCCATGACCTCCTATGAGGCGAGCTTCGGCATTCCTGTGGCCTTTCCCAAGGAAGCCGTGAGCATGGGCCTGGGCGAAGTGGTTTCGCGGGCCGGTCTGCGCCAGCTCCGCCTGGCGGAAACGGAAAAATACGCCCATGTGACCTACTTTTTCAACGGCGGGGTGGAAGAGCCCTTCCCCGGCGAAGATCGTATTCTGGTTCCCTCGCCGCGCGACGTGCCCACCTATGACCTCAAACCGGCCATGAGCGCCCGCCAGGTCACGGACAAGTTTGTGGAAGCCTGGAACAAGGGCATCTACGATCTGGTGGTTTGCAATCTGGCCAACGGCGACATGGTGGGCCACACCGGCGTGCTTGAGGCGGCGGTGGAGGCCTGCGCGGTGGTGGACGAGTGCGTGGGCCGCATGGCCCGGGCCGTGGAAGAACGCGACGGCCGCATGCTGATCATCGCGGACCACGGCAACTGCGAGGTCATGCTGACCCCTGAAGGGAGGCCGCATACGGCTCACACCACCAATCCCGTGCCCTGCATTCTGCTGGAGCCCGGCGGAGCGGTCCCGGCCCTGTCCGACGGACGGCTGGCCGACGTGGCCCCGACCCTGCTCGGGCTCTGGGGGCTGGAGCCCTCCGCGCCCATGACCGGCCGGAATCTGGCCGCCGGGGAGGCGCGGCATGGCTGAGAAGAAAAAGCGGCCGTTGACGCCCGTGCCGCCGGACGGCATGGAAATCCTTTTTTTCTATCAATGCCCGCAGTGCGGCAGGCATGTGCCATTGGTCAGCCCCACGGAGCCCAGGATGGTTTCCTGCGACAGTTGCGGTTTCTCCTTTCCCATTATTCCGGTGGATGAGCACGGCCTGCACTATGTGCGGATCATGCTGGCCGGGGGCAAGGCGGCGGCTGATCCGGATTTTCTATAGCCGCCGCGTTTTGTCCCGCGTCAGATTCCTGCTGACCGTAAAGCAGGCTTGTCTCCCTTGGGGGCGGCCAAAAATCCTATAGTGCCGACCGCCCGTGGAGCAGAGTATCTTTGAACAACCTGCGTTTTAAAGATTCATGCGGCGGAAATGCTGTTGCCATGCGCACGGCGGCGCATTCAAAGGGGGGAGCTTCGGCTTCCCCTTTGCGGTTTTTGCCGGGCGGTGCTGAAAATCGTTTGCCGTTAAAATACTACACCGATCTGTCAGGATGTTTCGAAAAATCCACGCCTTGTGGTAAATTCGGATTCATTTCACATTGCGGCGGTAAAAATTTTTTGACAAAAATCTTGCTTTCGGCATCGAAAGCCGATAAACACGTTAAAACCTGTGTGGGACAGGACAACTTTTTTAACCTTTTGCAGGGTTCAAACGAGAGGAAGGAAAAAACATGAAACGTATTTGTACGCTTCTGTTGGCGGCGGGCATGCTGCTGGGCGCGGCCACGGGCGCCAGCGCCATTGATTTCAAGGCCAAAGGCCAGTGGCTGGTGGGTTTTGGCGTGGCGGAAACCAACCCGATTTACAAGCATCGTGAAGGTAACGTCAAAACCAAGAACACTTCTGATCAGTTCGGCGCGCAGCAGCGCGTGCGTCTGCAGTTGGACGCCGTGGCTTCCGAAGCCCTGTCCGGCACGGTTTTCTTTGAAATCGGCAATCAGACCTGGGGCAAAGCCGATCAGGGCGGCGCTCTGGGCGCCGACGGTACCAACGTCATCAAGGTCAAGCGTGCCTATATTGACTGGGCTGTGCCGGATACCGACCTGAAGTTCCGCATGGGCATTCAGGGCGTGGCCCTGCCCAACAAGGCCGGCGGTTCCGCCATTATGGATACCGACGCCGCGGCTGTCACCGCTTCCTATCAGTTCAACGAAAACGTGGGCCTGACCGCTCTGTGGGCGCGTCCGGCCAACGACAACTTCGATGGCGTTGATCCTCGCTATACGAACAACCATGCGAACTATCTGGACAACATGGATCTGTTCGCCCTGATGGTGCCCGTGAAGCTGGATGGCTTTGAGATCACCCCTTGGGCCATGTACGGCATGCAGGGTAAAAACACCCTTGCCACGCCGTTTACTACCAAGGACGGCGATCTGAACTACAGCCTGTATCCCTATCCCGGCATTGCCGGCAGGGACAATATCGGCGGCACCAGCAAAGCCTATGGCTCCATGTTCTGGGCCGGTCTGCCCTTCGCCATCACCGCCTGGGATCCGCTGAACATCGAAGTGGACATCAACTACGGTTATGTGGAATCCATGGGCCGTTTTGACGCCTATAAGGGTCCCATGGACCCGGCGAACTTCAAGCGCGGCAGCACCGAGCGTCAGGGCTGGCTGGCCAAGGCCCTGGTGGAATACAAGATGGATTGGGGCGTTCCCGGCATCTTCGGCTGGTACGGCTCCGGCGACGACGGCAACGTCAAGAACGGTTCCGAGCGCATGCCTTCCATCGTGCCCATGGGCAACTTCACCTCCTTCCTGGGCGACGGCAACTACGGCTGGATGTACACCGACTTTGCTGTGGATTATTCCGGCACTTGGGGCTTGGGCCTGCAGATCCGCGACATGAGCTTTGTGGAAGATCTCAAGCACACCTTCCGTGTGGCTTACTGGGGCGGCACCAACTCCACCGCCATGGTCAAGTACATGAACAACGCCTCTTCGTGGGCGGACGGCTATAACACTGATGTTAATGGCCCTTACCTGACCACCAACGACGGTCTGCTGGAGTTCAACCTGGTCAACTCCTACCAGATGTATGAAAACTTCGACGTGAACCTGGAACTGGGCTACATCGTCAACTTCATGGACAACGACACCTGGAAGAAAGCCGGTGAGCGCAATTCTTCCTTCCAGAAGCAGGACATGTGGAAGGCTCAGTTGATCTTCGCGTACAGCTTCTAAGCGCACGTACGGGACGTGTCCCGTTGTGATGATCTCAGAGGGGGAGGCTTCGGCCTCCCCTTTCCATTGCGTTGCCGGATAGCTTTTGTTATAATTTCTTATATTGTAACAGGTTAAATGTCCTGGTGGCCGCGAAAGCGGACATTCGCTTGTGGGACCGTCCGGGATCGCGCTTCCGGACGGTCCCACAGACCGTTTGGCTTCTGATCCGTTTCGAGCCGGACTTCACCGGCCCGTATGTAAAACGCCCGCCGTTCAACGGCGCGGCGGCCATGCCGGCACAAAAGTGCCGCGCAGGAGGTGACGTATGGAAGAGCTGACAAAACTGGTCCAGGAGATCAACAGCGTGCTGTGGGGCGTGTACTGCCTGATCCCCCTGTTGGTGGGCACGGGCATTTATTTCACCTTCCGGCTCAAGTTTGTGCAGGTGCGCAAGTTCGGCAAAGTGCTTCGCTATACCTTCGGCGATCTGACCATCTTCGGCAAAAAGGCGGGCAAGGACGGCATGAGTTCCTTCCAGTCCCTGGCCACGGCCATTGCCGCCCAGGTGGGCACGGGCAATCTGGCGGGCGCGGCCACGGCCATCGCCATGGGCGGGCCCGGCGCCATTTTCTGGATGTGGATAGCCGCCTTTTTCGGCATGGCCACCATTTTTGCCGAGGCCGTGCTGGCCCAGCTCTACAAGAGCCGCGATTCCGAAGGCCATGTCACCGGCGGTCCGACCTACTATATTTCCAAAGGC
>ERZ506979.1016-NODE-1016-length-13801-cov-5.700495_pt1 | contig 13801 bp, 14 predicted proteins | sample MGYA00512887_ERZ506979 | MGnify/ENA metagenome assembly ERZ506979 | reverse complement strand
TCATGTTATAAATCTTAGTGCACAACAATTGTGCACTTCTTTTTTTAAAATACAAGAATTTAAATTATGAAAAAGTTAATCAAAAAATATTAACTTTTTTTTAATTATATGATATACTTAAGTACGTGGAGATATTTTAATGCCAGCCTGGCGGAATGGTAGACGCGATAGACTCAAAATCTATTATCAGTGATGGTGTGAGGGTTCAAGTCCCTTGGCTGGTACCAAAAGGAAATCTGCTCGAACTTTTCGAGTTTAGATAAATAACTAATTCAGAAATGGATTAGTTTTTTTGTGTATACAAAAAAATCATCCAAAGATAAGGATGGTTAATATGGTTAATATTATTAAACAAGAATTAGAAATTGAAGAAACATTAAAAAAGAAAATAGAATTCATATGTGAGTTCACTAATATCAAACCTACATTTAAAAATGGTTGTATTAGAAAAATTGATAAAACAAATTTAATATATATAGAACCTCATAGTATAACAATTAAAAATATTAATTTTCTATTCTTTAATTATTCAAATGATATTTTTGTAAATAATTTATCTAACAAGATAAAAATATCAGAACTACAAAATTACATTAAATCAATCTAATGCTATTGACTTCTATTTTAAAATCTATATAATAAGTAACCAATAAATTGCAAGCAGTATCAATCGTTTTGGAAAGTGAGGTACATCTATGGTCAAGAACATATTTATTATAAAAAATTTATTTATAAATGAAATAGGAGTTAAAGGTATTTGAATTATCTAGTGCTTTTGACTCCCTTTTTTGATAGAAAGGGATGATAATTTATGAATGATAATACAAAAGTAAATGCTGGATTATATATGAGAGTGTCTACTGAAGATCAAGCACGTGAAGGATTTAGTTTACCAGAACAAAAAGAAAGTTTAGAAGCATATTGTAAGTTCAATGGTTATAATATTGTTGAATACTATAAAGACGCTGGTATAAGTGCTAAAACAGGTAATCATAGACCTGAATATGAAAGAATGTTAGAAGATGGGAAAAATGGAAAAATAAATATGTTTATTGCTCTTAAATTAGATAGAGTTACTCGTAGCGTTAAAGACTGGGAATCATTAATTGTATTTACTGAAAAATATAATATTGACCTAGCACTTGTAAATGATAAAATTGATACTACTAGTGCTAATGGGAAAATGGTTTCTAGAATAATGATGAGTGTATCTCAAAATGAAATCGAAAGAACAAGTGAAAGAACAAAAGTCGGAATGGTAGGAGCGATTAAAAAAGGACATATTCCAGCACCAGCACCTTTAGGTTATAAAAGAGATAATAAAAAATTAGTTCCAGATATGTTAACTAAAGATATTGTTATTAGAATATTTAATTTATACTATGAAGGTAATTCATATTCTACTATCGCAAATATTTATAATAATGAAAAAGTATTAGGAAAAACAAATTGGAGAGATACAAGAATACTTAAAATATTATCTAATGAAATCTATAAAGGAGATTATGTATCAGGTAAAACTATTGGTAATCCAGTTTATTATGAAGATGTAGTTGAACCCATTGTATCAAAAGAATTATGGGATAATTGTCAAGTGCAAAAGAAAAAGAATCAAAAAAATTATATGAGAACACAAATATATATCTTTTTACAAAAATTAAGATGCCCTAAATGTAATAGAATACTTGCTGGTGGAGCTACTCATAAAATAAAAGCAGATAAATGGTATTTCTACTATCGTTGTGAAAATTGTAAAAATAATATAAAAGAAGAAGTTATTGAAGAATCTATAAAAAATACTTTAAGTGATATTTTAGAATATGACAATGTTGTAAATGAATTCTTTTTACCAATGTTAAAAAATAAAATTGAAAATAATAAAGATGATTATGAAAAAGAAATTAAAAATTTAGAAAAGAAGAAAGATAAAATAAAAGAAGCTTTTGTTAATGAATTATTTACTTTAGAAGAAGTTAAAACTAAAACTGAAATAATAGATAAACAAATAAATGATTTAAATATGAAAATAATGGAAGATAAAACTTGTGATCAATTAAATTTTACAGTTGATGATATATTACTTAAAAGAGATATAGATTTTATTAATAAAGTTAAATTACCAATTTCATATTATGCTTTTAATGATTGTTGGGATTTATTAGATAGAGATACTAAAGCAGATATAGTTATGAGATTTATAGATAATATAAAATTAGAAGTTAAAGGTAAAAATTATCAAGTTAAGTTAATTAATTTTAGAAGTACAATGTATGAAGATTTTAAAAAATTATATGAATTAGGATATATGGATATAAAAAGAAAACTAACTTATAGTGTTAATGGTGTAAGTATTGATACTAAAGTTAGATATAGTGAATATTTACCTATTAAACAAGTATTACAAAATTTATATAGATTAAATACATTATATGAAGTTGATTTATATAAAGGAACATTTTATAAAGAAACTAATAAGTTAGATTTTTCACCTTTCTTTAAAAAAGGTGATGTTCCAATAAGAGTATTTCCATTACAAAAGGATAATGATAATGAATCATTAAGTATGGGAATGCTTGTTACTAAAGATTCACCTAATGATATAAAAGTAAATATAAGAGATTTATTTGAATGCATTCCAGAAGAAGTAACAGAGGATGATTTTTAAAATGCGTGGTACGTTTTGTTGAACTTGTTCAATGAAAGTAGCGATAACATTTTAAGTGTAATTAACGTGGCACGTTATGAAAATACAAAAGTATTTTTGTAAGTGGCGATAGTTAATTAAAATGGATTCTAAGGTGTTAAACCTTAGCCCACTGGATATTTTGTATGCTATGCGTACGAAATTCCTAGGGGGTTAGAAATTTTGGATGACAAAATATTCTTCCAAATAAGGATGGTGATCAAATGACTGAACTTGCTTATTCTCTACATTTAAGTAGTGATAAGAATAGAAAAAATATATCAAAACAAAATAGTAAAAATAATATAAGTGGAACAACTTCTTTACCAAATAATGCTATACAAAATGTAAGACAATTATCTAAAGTTGATAAACATAATTATAGAAAATATGATAATGATCAAAACTTAATTGAAATAGTTAGAGGTACATCTTCTCTTTTTGAAGATGTAAGAAATTTATATTTAAAAGAATTTGAAGAAGCAAGACTTGAATATAATAAATTACAATCTAGACCTAGTAGAATGATAAATGATTATTTTGAAAATGTTTCTAATAATGAGAAAAAAGATTTAGCGTGTGAAATTATTATTGAACTTGGAGATAAGGAATATTGGGATACTAAAGATGAAATATTTAAAAAGAAAATGTCAGAAGTTTATAAAAAACAAGTTAATGATTTAGAATTAGAAAAAAATGAAGAAGATTTAGAAATATAATTAATTTTATTTATAATTCTTGTTTTGTTAGTGGTATAATAGAAAATTAAAAGGAGATGATATTAATGCTTGATGAAGTTGATTTAAAAAAATATATTAATGCACTATTATCAAAATCAGAAGAAGCATATTTAATGTCTATAGAAATAATAAATAAACCTACAATAAATTATAGAACTGAAGGTTTTTGTTTCTTTATTTGCAACGCATGGGAATTATTACTTAAAGCATTTATTATAAATAAAGCAAAGGATATTAATGCCATTAATTATAAAGATGATTCGAATAGGACTATTGGATTAGATGAATGCGTAGAAAAGATTTTTACTAGTACTACTGATAAAGTAAAAAATAATATTTCTTTTATAAGAAATATAAGAAACAAATCTACTCATTTAATACTTCCGGAATTTGATTTTATGCTGGCTCCTGCATTTCAAAGATGTTTAACTAATTATAATAAATTTTTTAAAAAGCATTTTCCAGATTATTCATTAAATGAAAAAATTACACCTTTTATTGCTTTAGTAAATCCAGGAAATAATCAAGACTCATCATCTTTAGTTTTAAATCCTGCTAATTTACTTTTATTAGATAAATTACAAGAAGAACTTGATAGTGATGAAAATCTAACACAAACAATAAAATTAGTATCAACTAAAAAAGAATCTGAGGCTGATATTAAATATACTATTGTAAAAGATGGTGGAGAAAAAGCTAAAATTATAAATGTTCCAAAAGATGTTAATATTACACATCCTTATAAGACAAGAGAAATAATTAATAGAATTAGTGAAACTGTTGAATTAACATTAGGCCCTAATCATGGATTTACTTCAAATAAATTTTATGATATTTGTAAAAGAAAAAATATAAAGGAAAATCAAGAATATTGCTATCAAGTTAAGTATTATAATACAAATATTAATATGTATAGTGATATAGCAATTGAGTATATCAGTGAAGTTTACATTAGTGAATATAAAAATAAATAAAAATGTATGAATATTTATTAAAATATGCTATACTATATATGTAGATGGGAACTTGTGAAGGATTAACGATGTGTTGGCAAAGCCAGTAAGCATATTTATATGTGAGCATTCATCTCGCCTGGGGTTCCCATCAATGAGTAATTTAAGCAATTTCTATAATGAAATTGCTTTTATTTTGCATATATTGACAAAATAATAAAAAAAGTTTATAATCTATTCATATTTTAAATGACTGCGAAAAAGGAGTAGTAATATAATCCCTTATCTTAGTGATGTTCTCGGTTGGTGAAAGAGAATGATAATATTATATGAATGAACCTTTGAGTTATATCGCATATCTGCGTTAAAGATTTGAGTGCATAGAGATTCTATGAAGTAAGGTGGTACCGCGAGAAATCGTCCTTATTTTATAGAATCTTTTTTATTTTATTAAAGGAGGAAAAATATGAAAAATTACATAAAAAATAATTTACTATCTATTTTAGAAGTAAATGAAGAACAAATTAAAATTGAAATACCACCTAAAGATAATATGGGTGATTACAGTATTCAGTGCGCTAATTTAAGAAATGATAAAATGAATAATCCAATTGATATTGCTAATTTTATAAAAGATAATTTTAATGATAACGAGAATAAGTTTAGTAATATTAAAGTAATGGGTCCATATGTTAATTTTTACATTGATTATGATAAATTTAATAGCCAAATTATTAAAGAAATAGAAACTAATGATAAGTTTGGATCATTGAATCAAGGTAAAGGAGAAAAATTATTAATAGAGCATACTTCAATTAATCCTAATGCAGAACCACATATAGGAAGATGTCGTAATAGTTTAATTGGGGATTTTATGAGTAATTTATATGATTTTACTGGATATAAAACTGAACGTCATTATTTTATAAATGATATTGGTAAAAAAATTGCTTTACTTGTAATTGGTATAGAAACTTATGGCTTAAAAGATGATTCATTTTCATCAATATTAGATACTTATGTTAAAATAAGTGCATTAGCAAAAGAAGATGAAAAAGTTGAACAAAAATCTTTCGACTACTTAAAAGAAGTTGAAACAGGAAATCATGATATGATTCAAAAATTCAAAGAAATAACTGATAAATGTGTAAATGGACAATTAAAAATATTTAGTAATTTAAATATAAACTTTGATGTTTTTACTCATGAATCCGATTATGTATATAATAAATACTTAACTGATATTTTAGATAAATTAGATAAAACTGGTAAATTACATGAAGATGAATTTGGACGTAAATATGTAGATTTAACTGGATATAATATTCCAACACGTGAACCAGTTTTAGTATTAACTCGTTCTAATGGAACATCTTTATATCCAATAAGAGATATAGCATATACAATACATAAAATAGAGTTAAATGATAAAAATAATTTTATTGTATTAGGAGAAGATCAAGAAGTTTATATGCAACAAATTAGTGCTGTATTAGATATTTTAGGATATAAGGCACCAAAACTTATTTGTTATTCATATGTATTGCTTGATGGTGATAAGATGTCTACTTCAGATGGAACTGTTGTATTAGTAACTGATTTTATGAAGGCAGTAAAAGAAACTTTATTAAATGAATTTAAAGAAAGAAATGCAGATATTTCAGAAGAAAAATTAAATATTTTAATAAATGCATGCATTAAATTTACAATGCTTAATGTTTCTAAAAATAAAATTGTAAACTTTAATTTAAAAAATGCAACAAGTTTTACAGGCGAATCTGGAATGTATATTTTATATAGTATTGCTCGTATGAAATCAATTTTGAGAAATAATCAAATAACTAATTATAATGAATTAAAATATACTAATGAAATTGAAAATAAGATTATAAAAGAGTTATCATTATATCCTGAACTAATTGATAGTTTATTAATTACAAATGAACCAACTCATTTAACTAAATATTTATTTGGATTAACACAATTATTTTCAAAATTTTATGAATCAGTTAATATTTCAAATGAAGAAGACGAAATAATTAAATCATCTAATTTAAGAATGTTACAGTGTTTAATAAGTGTTTTAGAATCAGGACTAAATATTCTTGGAATTTCATCTATTGATTCATTATAAGATTAAGGTGATATTTATATGGATAAAATAATTGAATTAGAAATTAATAATTTTGAAAAATGTAATAACATTTGGAATATGGATAAAAATATCGACCATAAGAATAAAATTTATAATGATTTAGTTAGTGGAAATAGAAAGACATTTGTTTATGTTAAAGATAATGAATATATTGCAGAAGCTTCATTAGTTTTTAATAAAGCTGATGAAGATTATACTATTCCTAATGTTCGAATATATCTTTCTAGAGTTATTGTAAAAAAGATTTTAGAGGTAAAGGATATGGTAAAAAACTTATGAATTATATTATAGATTATGCTAAAAATAATAACTATAAAGAAATGTCATTAGGAGTTGATTTAGATAACTATATAGCATTCAAGTTATATGTTGATTTAGGATTTACTAAAATACAATATATTGGTGAAGATGAAAATGGAAAATATGTAAAATTAATAAAAAATCTCTAAAGGTTATATATTCAATTGAAATGGTATTCCCATTTCTTTTTCTTTAGTGTATAATTTATTTAGAGTTAAGTTATTTATCTAACTTAGCCTTTAGGTTTCGAACTACCTATATGTTCGTACCAATAGTAATAAATAACACTTAACTAAAATGGTTAGGTGTTTTATATTGAAATAATTTATTTGTCATGATATACTAGTATTGAATAGAAGGGATTTAATTATGGAGAGTAAAATATTAGAGATATTAAGTGGAAAGAACAAGTCACTTACTATTATGGAAATAAATGATTTATTGGGGTTACATACTATTGAAGAATATCAAGAATTGGAGAAAACGTTAAATATATTGTGTATGGAAGCACAGATATATTATAGTGAGAAGAAAAAAAGATATACTTTGTTTTCTAATACTAATTATATGAAGGGAAAGTTGATTGTTAATCCTAAGGGGTATGGTTTTGTTATATTAGATGATAATGATAGGGAAGATATATTTATTAATAGTAGGAATATGTTAGATGCTAAGAGTAATGATATAGTACTTGTTGAATATATAAATAAGCATAATAAAGAGGGAAAGGTTACTAAAGTAATTAAGAGGGATGAATCTAATTTAGTTGGTCTTTTTGATAGTGAAAATGGTATTGATTATGTTATATTAGATAAGAAGGAATATGGTAAATATATTATTCCTAAGGGCTTTAGTAAGGGGGCTGTTCCTGGTCATAAGGTTCTTGTTAGGAGGCTTTTTAATGGGGCTTTTAATGAAGCAGAGGTTATTAAGATAATAGGTCATAAAAATGATGTGGGAATAGATATTTTGTCTTATGTATATGAATATGGTTTTGATCCTACGTATTCAGATGATGTTATGGCTGAAGTGGAGAAGATACCTAGTGAGGTTAGTGAAGAGGAAATGTTATCTCGTACTGATTTAAGGGATAAGATGATATTTACGATAGATGGTAAGGATACTAAGGATATAGATGATGCTATTTCTATTGAAAAGATAGATAATGATAAATATATATTAGGAGTTCATATAGCAGATGTTAGTCATTATGTAAAGAAAGGTTCATACTTAGATGATGATGCTTATGAGAGGGGTACTAGTGTGTATTTGGTAGATAGAGTGGTTCCTATGTTACCTCATAAGTTATCTAATGGAATATGTTCATTAAATCCTAATGTTGATAGGTTAGCAATGTCATGTGTTATGGAAATAAATGGTAAGGGGTATGTTAGTAATTATCAAATATTTAAAAGTGTTATAAGAAGTAAGAAACAAATGAATTATGATGATGTTAATTCTATTTTGGAAGATAATGTTATTCCTTCTGGTTATGAGGAATATGTTGATACTTTAAGAATTATGAATGAATTATCAAATATATTAAGAAAAAAGATGGTAAGACATGGATATATTGAATTTAATATTAAGGAACCTAAGATAATTGTAGATGATAGTGGTCATCCTGTAGATATAAAGGTATGTGAACAGAGAACGGGTGAGAAATTGATAGAAAACTTTATGATCGTAGCTAATGAGACGGTAGCTGGTTTTATAGAGGATAAGAATTTACCTGGTATATATAGAGTTCATGATAAGCCTAATAAAGAAAAGTTAATTGAATACTTGAAATTTTTGAGTATAAAGGGTTATAATATAAAGGCTGATGTTAATAGGTTTAGTCCTAAGGATTATCAAAATATAATAAATAAGTTTAAGAATGATCCGGCAAGAGATATTTTGGGTACTTTGGCTATTCAAACTATGTCTAAAGCTAAATATTCTGATATTAATATTGGACATTATGGTATTGCTTCAAAGAGATATTCTCATTTTACTAGTCCAATAAGAAGATATCCAGATTTAACGTTACATCGTTTATTAAAGGATTATTTAGGTACTCCTAATTCAAAAGTGATAGATTCTTGGCGTAAGAGTTTACCTGGTATATCTATTCAAACATCTAAGAAAGAATTAGATTCAGTTGATTGTGAAAGAGATGTTGAAAAGATGAAAAAAGCTGAATATATGATGGATCATATTGGAGAAGTTTATACTGGTGTAATAAGTGGTATAATGGATTTTGGATTCTTTGTTATGTTAGATAATACTGTAGAGGGGTTAGTAAGATTAGATAGCCTGAAGGGTGATTATTATTCATATAATAAGAATAGATATATGATAATAGGAAAAAATAAAGGAAAAATGTATACTTATGGTGATACTGTTAAGGTAGAAGTAATTGCTGCTTCTAAGGACACATCTCAAGTAGATTTTGTGTTAAGTGAGGAATAATGAGAAGTAATAACAGAAAACGAAAAAAGCGTAAGCTTAAAAAACAAGTTAAGAAGGGTTTGATAATAACTGGTATTATATTGGCTATATTATTAATAATAGCTAGTGTATTATTATTTGTTTTTAAGAATAAGAATAATAGGGATAATGAAGTTAATGCTCCTGTTCAAGAAGAGGAAAAGGAAAAAATAAGTAAGGCTAGTCTTATTATGGTAGGTGATGCTTTAATACATAATGCTGTTTATAGTGATGCACGTAGGTTAGCTAATTATAATGGATATGATTTTAAACCACAAGTTGAACTAGTTAAGGAAATATCAAGTAAGTATGATTTAGCTTATTATAATCAAGAAACTATTCTAGGTGGTTCTGAATTGGGATTGTCTAATTATCCATGTTTTAATTCTCCATATGAAGTAGGAAATGCTATGATTGATGCTGGATTTAACTTGGTTAGTTTAGCTACTAATCACACTATTGATAGAGGAATAAAAGCTACGACTAATTCTAGAAATTATTGGAATAGTAAGGATGTTGTAGCAATGGGAAGTTATAATTCTTTTGAAGAAAAGGAAGAATTAGAAACACAAGTACATGAAATTAATGGGATAACATATGCTATGTTAAATTATACTTATGGTACTAATGGTATACCTGTTCCTTATGGAAAAGAATATGTTGTAAATGTTTGGCCTTATAGTTCTGATAGTGAATATGAAGCATATAAAGAAGTTGTAAAGAAAGATGTTATGGCTATAAGAGATAAAGTTGATATATTAATGGTGGCTATGCATTGGGGGGTAGAATATACGCATACTCCTACACAATATGAAAGAGATCAGGCTAATTATTTAGCTAGTCTTGGGGTAGATATTGTAATAGGGACACATCCACATGTTATTCAACCAGTTGAATGGATAGATGATACTATTGTTTTCTATTCTCTTGGAAACTTTATATCAGCACAATATCAGAATCAAGATAGTTGTTATAATTATAAATGTGTTATAGGTCTTATGAGTAGTTTGGATATTACTAAGAGGGAATATAAGGGAGAAACTTCTATAACGATAGATAATGTTAAGAATGAATTAATATATACATATTATAGTAATTGGGCAAATTTTAGGGTAATACCTTTTTCTAATAAGGAGATAGTATCTAAGTTTCCGAATTATAAGAATGTATATGAAACATATAAGAATGTTATTACTAATTTAGATAGTACTATGTATGTAGAATCTTATTATCAATAGGAGGGTTATGGAAATATTAAATAGAAAAGCTAGGTATGATTATTTTATCGAAGATACAATTGAAGCTGGTATTGTTCTTACGGGAACTGAGATTAAATCATTGAAAGAGGGAAAGGCTAATATAAAAGATAGTTATGCTATAATAAGAAATGGAGAAATATATTTACTTAATACACATATTTCTTCTTATGAAAAAGGTAATAGGTTTAATCATGAGGAAGATAGAACAAGAAAGTTATTGATGCATAAGAAAGAAATTTTAAAGTTGAATAATAAAGTAAATTTATCTGGATATACACTTATTCCTTTAAGAATATATTTATCTCATGGACTTGCTAAGGTTGAAATTGGATTATGTAAGGGTAAACATAATTATGATAAGAAAGAAACAATTAAAGAGAGAGATATTGAGAGATATAATCAAAAACATGAAAAGTATTAATTTTTTAGTACTTTTTAAATTTATATAATAAAAATGGGCAAAATTTGTCTAAAAATAGTAAAATATGTATTGAATAATAAAAAAAATAATGTTATAATCAATACTGACTGAAGGGAGGGATAATATGTCTGTTAGTGTTAAGAATAATAATGTAGAGTTTGCTATCAAAAGATTCAGAACACAAGTTGCTAGAGATGGCATCCTTTCTAAGGCAAGAGAAAGAGCTGACGGTTATAAAAAACCAGGCGTTAGATTAAGAGAAGAAAAGAAAAAGAATACTATTAACTCTAGAAAAAATAGTAAGAAGAATAATAGAGAAAACTATTAGGTGATAATATGACATTGTTAGATACAATAAATAATGATATGAAGAATTATATGAAAGAAAAAGATAGTTTTTCTTTAGGTGTAGTAAGAATGGTAAAGGGTGCTATTCAGTTAGAAAGTATTAGCAAGAAGAAAGAATTGACTGATGAAGAAATAATTTCTGTCATATCAAAGCAAATAAAAATGAGAAAAGATTCCATTGTAGAGTTTGAAAAAGGTAATAGGCAAGATTTAGTAGAACAGAATAAGAAAGAAATTGAAATATTAAATAAGTATATGCCAGAACAGTTATCAATGGAAGAGATAAATAAAATTATAGATGAAGCGTTTCTTTTAATAAAACCTACTAGTAGTAAGGAACAAGGATTAATTATGAAGAAAATTACTCCAAAATTAAAGGGACGTGCTGATATGTCTTTGGTTAGTGGAATAATCAAGGATAGATTGAATAATTGATATATACTATAAGAAAATATCCGGTAATTGTTATAGGATGCTTTTCACTCAACTTATAGTTTATATAGAACTTGACACTTAGGTGTCATTTTTCTTGTGCTTTTTTCTATATTTATATTGATAAGTATGAATAAAGAGGAAAGATTGCATTTTGAAAATTTTTTATGGTTTGTATTTATATTATTATGTCTTTTAAATATTGATGCTGATAATATAGAAATAGATTCTATACATAATAATGTAATAGATAATAAATCTAATGAAATATTTCTTTTTACGTTGATAGTAACTTTTTTTATATATTTGTATTTTTTGATAAGAAATATAAATAGTTATGATGAGATAAATAATAAAAAATTATATGATATAAAAGTATTGGGTAGTTTATTCTTTGTAGTAGGCTGTTTATTACTTATATATTTTCAGAAAGAGAATAGAAGTTTTCCTTTTAGTCCAAGTTAGTTATAGTAGCTTTACATTATGGTAGATAATAGATTTATAGTTAGAAAGTTGTTGCAAAGATAATAATAGTATGTTAAAATTATGATAGAGGTGATGGATGAATGTTTAATGAAGAAGCATTTATTAATAAGATGGTTACTAGTTATTTAAGTAGTAACAAAAATAAGAGGGTTTCTAATGTTCAAAAGGCATCTTTTGGTGAAATTATGAAATATATAGTTACAAGTATGAATCTTCATATTACACCAGATGAGGCAAAAAATGCTTTAAAAACGGGAACTTTAAAAAATAAAAATTCAGGAAATATGGTGGCTCTTAAGACTGCTTTTGAGAGAGATGAATATGATGGTCAAAGTAAGCCTGTACTACTGATAACTATAAATAATGGTAAAGGTGAAGAACATAAAATTAAATTATATGATAATGGTAGATTGAAATTATTTAGCAAAGTTAAAGGTGTTGGACTATTTAGCGGAGATAACCTTAATGGAAGTGCTGAATCTTTTAAACTTAATTTTTATAATCCTGAATCAATTGAATATATGAATAAGGCAGGTAGTGATGTAGTTGATTCAGATGATAGTTGGGATTTAAATTGTCCATATGATGCGTTTACTAGTCAAAGTGGTTTGATTATTCTTAAGGAATATATGCAGACAATAAAAAGAAAAAAAATGAGTATTATGAGACAGACTGAAAATGTTGATGATTTCAATGCAACTTATAGAAGAAAAAGATAAGAGGTGTTTTTATGCCAGAAAAAGAAATTTTAGGTAATAATTTGGTAAATGTTTGGGTTGAACAATATGCTATTAATGCTAAAAATAGAAGAATAAATGCTGAACAATTAGAGATGGCTAAAAGCATAATTAAAGTTATTGTAACTAATGAGGGTGCTAGTAGTATTGTTAAAAGTTCTTCTGGCAATCCTTTAAGAAGAGATACAATATCTTTTACTAGTGGCAATATGATGTCACTTAAAACATCATATGAAGGTAATCATGGATTACCACAGATAGTTATTTCTTATTATGATGGAAGTAGACCTTATAATAATAATGATACGTTTGTAATAAAAAATAATGGTAATGTTGTTATTTCTGGTGAGAATACAAATGGTGTATATGTAGGAGAGTATGGTAATTCATTTTTAAAGGTAATGCGCTATTCTTTAGATGAGTATGCAGGCTTTTTGAAAAATATTGATGATTTTGATGGTGGGAAGAGATTTGCAGGACATTTTGCTTCTGTTTCTGGAGCAATGTTAGCATACCTTAATTTTAAAAATGGTAATCAACGTAAGGTTGGACAAAAGAGACAATAAAAAAATAAAAAAAGTACTTGATTATTATATAATTTTGTTATATAATTAATCTTGTCAGGTCCTCATAGCTCAGCTGGATAGAGCACACGCCTTCTAAGCGTGCGGTCGAAAGTTCGAATCTTTCTGGGGACGCCATTTTGATATTAGCCCTTATTTTATAAGGGTTTTTATTTTGCGTGAAAATAGTGAAGATGGTTAGTGTAGAATAAGTGTGGAGATTTTTAACCTAAAAAATAAGATTTATAATTT
>ERZ506979.1015-NODE-1015-length-13806-cov-4.194895_pt1 | contig 13806 bp, 13 predicted proteins | sample MGYA00512887_ERZ506979 | MGnify/ENA metagenome assembly ERZ506979 | reverse complement strand
TTTATTGGGGTTGGATTAGGGTAATGACACGAACAGTTCAAATAGATTACTGCTTTTTCCTTTCCGCTTTGCCTTTCTTTTCCGTTTCCACCCTCTGTTTCCGTCCTTTTTCCTCTGCATCCTTTATCATCTTTTCATTTCTTATTGATTCCAGAGTATTAGCAATGGCTTTCGCCAGATGTGGATAAAGTTTCATGGTGCGAGGGTACACGAAAATCTTGACCACCTACGGATACAAGTGTATCCATTCGGAAGTGGATACATTTGTATCCGAAGGTGGTTTTCTAGCAGAGGAAAAACAATGTTCGTCCCGATTCTTGCCTATCTTCTGGACCGCTTACCTTTCGGAAATTCGCTGCAAGGGATTTCACGAAGGCAACTAAGCAACCTCATGTGGCAGAATAAAGCGCCATCCTGGCATGAATATGCTATCATCAACCGTAAATGGAGAAGACACGCCTGCACAGCCTGCCGATGGTTGAATGCCGTGCTGCCTAAGAATTCCTCAATTTTTGAACCGGGGTGCGGCAGTGGCGCTAATCTGCTCTAGCTGGGGCAGCAAGGTTTTCAACGGCTTTATGGGTCCGATATTTCGGTCGGCGCGCTTGAACTCGGACAAAATCTGGCTTCGCTGCTTTCGCTTCCACTGGAAGTATGGCATGATGACGGACTGAACCCCGCTCATGTGCCGACGGAATTGGACGGCATTTTATCCGTCAATTGGCTTTATCATATTCCCGGAGCCTCACTGGGCGCTTTTCTGGCGCGCTATCGTTGCGCGCTGAAAATCGGCGGCTATCTCGCATGCGATATGGTCACCCGGCATTACGACCGGGTTCCAGGCAATACATGGCACACTAAAGACAAAAATTTACCGGAGGAAAAGCGCAGGCCTTCAGAGTATACCCTGCGCCTGGATGAGCCTGAGATCCGATGCGTGGCTTGCAGAAACGGCTTTGCTGTTGTCAAATCCACCTGTTTCACATTCAGCAGGCCACAGCGTGCGGTATATCTGTTACGGCGGGTAGAGTGACAGCATTGCCGGAACGACAAGAGGCCGGGGCATAGCCCCGGCCTCTTTTACATTCAATCACTTCCGCAGAGCGGATTATGCCATATCCTCGGTGAGCACCATCTGGCGCGCGGCCGTGGTTTCGTCCAGGCGGCGCACCGGCAGGCTGACGGGCGCATCCGTCAGGCTTTGCGGATCGGCCTTGCCCTGGGCGATGATCTCGTGCAGAGCCTCCACGTAGGCGTCCAGGGTTTCCTTGCTCTCGGTTTCCGTGGGTTCGGCCATCAGGCATTCCTTGACGATCAGCGGGAAGTAGATGGTCGGCGCGTGGAAGCCGCGATCCAGCAGGCCCTTGGCAATGTCCAGCGCGCGCATGCCTTCGGGCGCGGAGGCCACAAACTCATGGGCGCAGAAGCGGTCGGCATAGGGCACGTCCAGCACGTCTTCCAGGCGTTTTTTGAGGTAGTTGGCGTTGAGCACCGCGTATTCCGACGCGCGGGTCAGGCCTTCGCCGCCCAGGCGCAGCATGTAGGCCAAAGCTTTGACCACCACGCCGAAGCTGCCGTAGAACGGCCCCATATAGCCGATGGACTGCGGCAGATTGTAGTCGAGGCGGTAGCTGCCGTCCTCGCGCAGGGCCACGCGCGGCGCGGGCAGGAAGGGCAGCAGGCGTTCGCCCACGCCCACCGGGCCTGCGCCAGGGCCGCCGCCGCCGTGCGGGGTGCCCAGGGTCTTGTGCACATTGAGGTGCACCACGTCAAAGCCCACGTCGCCCACGCGCATCTTGCCCATGATGGCGTTCATATTGGCGCCGTCGTAGTAGAGCAACGCGTCCACCTTGCGCAATTCTTCCACAATGCGCGGCAGATGCAGCTCCATGAGCCCCAGAGTGTTGGGGCAGGTCATCATCAGACCGGCCACATCCTCGCCGTGCTCGGCAATGGCCGCGATCAGGGCTTCCGGGTCCACCATGCCATCGCGGGATTCGATGTTCACGGTCTCAAACCCGGCCAAGGCGGCAGAGGCCGGATTGGTGCCGTGCGCCGCGTCCGGGATGAGCATCTTTTTGCGGTTGCGGCCCTTGGCCTTGTGGTAGGCGGCGATGAGCTTGACGCCCGTGAACTCGCCGTTGGCCCCGGCCATGGGCTGGAAGGTGAAGGCCTTCATGCCCGTGAGTTCGCACAGCCAGCGCTCGGCGTCATAGAGGCATTGTAGCGCGCCCTGCGTGCAGGCCGCCCCGCGCGAAAGCTGGGCCAGCATCGGGTGCAGGCGGCTGAAGCCGGGCAGCGCGGCCACGTATTCGGTGAACTTGGGATTGTACTTCATGGTGCAGGAGCCAAGAGGATAAAAATTGGCGTCCACACTGTAGTTGAGCTTGGAAAGCCCGGTGAAGTGACGCACCACGTCCAGTTCCGAGCATTCGGGCAGGCGGGGCGGAGCCTTGCGCAGCAGGTTGGCGGGCAGCATCTGCGCGGCCTTGGGCGCCTCGGATTCTATCTCCCAGGCGCAACGGCCGGGCACGGATTTGGCGAAGATGGTTTTCACAGCAGACCTCCCACGGTTTCGGCCAGAAAGCCGATCTGGCGGCGGCTGTTGAACTCGGTGCAGGCCAGCAGCAGCACGTTTTCCATGCCGGGATAATAGCGGCCCACGGGATAGCCCGGCACGCAGCCATGGCTGGTGAGCGTGTCCACCAGGGTTTCGGCGGGCATAGGCAGGCGCAGGGCCACCTCATTCCCGAAGGGCGCGTCGTTGAGCAGCTCCACGCCCTTGAGGGCCGTAAGCCGTTCCACGGCATAGCGGGCCAGAGCCATGTTGTTTTCCGCCAGGCGCGTCAGCCCGGCCGGTCCCAGCAGGCTCATGTGGATCAGGGCTCGCAGGGCGCAGAGGGCCTGGTTGGAGCAAATGTTGGAGGTGGCCTTGGCGCGGCGGATGTGCTGCTCGCGGGCCTGCAGGGTCAGCACGTAGCCGGTCTTGCCGTCCAGATCCGTGGTGCGGCCCGCGATGCGGCCGGGGAACTGGCGGATGTGCTCCTTGCGGCAGGTCATGACGCCCAGGTAGGGGCCGCCGAAAGAAAGCGGCTGGCCCAGACTCTGGGCCTCGGCCACGGCCACGTCGGCCCCCATTTCGCCGGGGGTCTTGAGCACGGCCTGCATGACCGGATACACGGAAATGATCCCGAAAGCCTTGTGCGCGCGGGCCGCGGCGAAAAGCTTGGTATAATCGGCCACCGCGCCGAAGAAGTTGGGATTCTGCACCAGCACCGCCGCGCATGTGTCGTCCACGGCGGCCATCAGCCCGGCCAGGTCGCTCACGCCGTCGCGCTGGCGCACGGTCTTCAGTTCCAGGTCCAGACTGGACATGTAGGAGGCCAGCATGACCCGCCAGATGGGGTTCACGGCCTCGTCCACCACCAGCACGCGCCGCCGGGTGGCGCGCACGGCCATCATGGCCGATTCAAACAGGGCCGTGCCGCCGTCGTAGACCGAGGCGTTGGCGCAGTCCATGTCCAGCAGGCGGCTGACGGCGGTCTGAAACTCAAAAATGGCCTGCAAGGTGCCCTGGGAGCACTCGGCCTGATAGGGCGTGTAAGCGGTGTAGAATTCGCTGCGTCCGGCCAGGGCGTCCACGGCCTTGGGAATCTGGTGGGCGTAGTAGCCCGCGCCCAGGAAGGAAATCATATCCGGACGGTTTTTGGCGGCCAGATCCTCAAAATAGGCGCAGACCGCGGCCTCGCCCTGCCCTTTGGGCAGGTTGAAGCTTTGGGGCCGCATGTCCGGCGGGATGTCTGCGAAAAGATCATCCAGGGTACGCACGCCGACCACGGAGAGCATTTCCTGAAGGTCGTCCGGCGTGTGGGGAATGTAGGGCATAACTACTCCTCGTCTCTGAGCGCGCTTGCGGCGATCCGCCCAAAGGCTGCCTCTCTAAAAAGATGAATTTTGTTCCCTGGCAGGAAAGCGCCCTTCGTGGCCCAGGGAGAGCACTTTTCTCGTACAGCCCTGGGCCACGAAGGGCGCTTGGCGCAGTCCAGGGGACAAAAAGGCGCTTTCGGGAGCAGTTCACGCATACCATGCGCCAGCCGCGGGGCAAGGATTTTCCTTAAAAATCCTTGCCCCGAAATGCGCGCAGACGGGTTTTCCCCGCCGCGAACAAGCATTTCAAGCGTAAATGCTCCAACAAAGCGGCCCAGTACAATGTCACACATAAAACTTCGTTTTCTGTGTGAGGATAGCTTCGCCGAAAAACCTGGTTTTCGGCTCGCTCACGCCGCCTTCGGCGGCACGCCGGACTTTCGTCCGGCGGCTAGTATCCCGTAACTTTATGCGTTACAGGATACTAGGCGGAACGCGCGGCCGCCGCCGCATCCGGGACCTTGCCCGCATCTTCAGCTTCTTTCACGCCGGCCTTTTCGTCAAGCACGGCGATAACGCTTGGCTAAACCAGCCTAACTGCGCGTCAGAATAGTATAAAGATACGATTCTCGCGAAAAGCTGCCTGATTCTCTCGTCGGCTTGGAGGGAAAGGAAGGCGTGCGCGAAAAGGAGAGGACGTCCCGGCCGGGGAACGGCCGGGACGCGGAAATGAAAAACGCGGTTCTACGGAGTGTACGCCAAGTCGCTCTAACAGCGGCCGTACGTGTCTTCAAAGCGGACGATGTCGTCCTCGCCCAGATAGGAACCGCTCTGGATTTCGATGATTTCCAGAGGCTGCGGCCCGGCATTGGCCAGACGGTGCCTGACGCCCAGCGGAATATAGGTGGACTGGTCCGCATGCAGTTCCAGCAGATTCTCGCCCACGGTGATCCGGCCCACGCCGCTGACCACCACCCAGTGCTCGGCCCGCTGATGGTGCAGTTGCAGGGACAGGGACGCGCCGCTTTTGACCATGATGCGCTTGACCTGAAAACGCTCGCCCAAGGCCAGGGTTTCATACCAGCCCCAGGGCCGGAACACGCGCAAATGGGTGTCCTTTTCCGGGCGGCCGTGGCGGGTGAGCCGGGCCACAAGGTTCTTGACCTCCTGCGAGCGGTCTTTGCTCGTCACCAGCACAGCGTCGCCGGTTTCCACCACCACCAGATCCCTGACGCCCAGAGCGGCCACCAGACGGCCGCTGGAATGCAGATAACTGCCCGAGACATCTTCGGCCAGAACGTCGCCCACCAGGACGTTAGCGGCGGCATCCTTGGACGCCGCGTCGTACACGGAATTCCAGGAACCGAGGTCGTTCCAGCCCGCGTCCAGCGGCACCACAGCCGCCAGAGGGGTTTTTTCCATGACCGCGTAGTCGATGGAATCCGCCGGGCAGGCGGCGAACGCCTCGCCCAGCCAGGTGAAATCCCGTTCCTCGGCCCGCCCCTCCCACGCGGCGGCAGCGCCGTGGAACATGTCCGACGCATAATGCCGCAATTCGTCCAGAAACAACGACGCCCGGAACAGAAACATGCCGCTGTTCCAGTAATAGCCGCCCTCGGCCAGCATGGCCTCGGCCGCGTCACGACGGGGTTTTTCCACAAAACGCCGGACCGCGAAGCCCGTCGCCAGGGCTTCCCCGCGCTGGATATAGCCGTAGCCGGTTTCCGGCCCGCCGGGTTCAATGCCGAAGGTCACCAGCCGCCCCTGACCGGCGCAGGCGGCGGCCTGGGCCACGGCGCGGGCAAACGCCCCGTCCTCCCGGATCACATGGTCGGAGGGCAGCACCAGCAACAGCACGTCCCCGCCCCGGTTCTGCTCCAGAGCCGCCAGAGCCGCCACAGCGATGGCGGGCGCCGTGTTGCGGCCTTCCGGCTCCAGAATCACGCGGCCCGTGGGGTCCAGTCCCTGTTCCTGCATCTGGGCCGCGGCCAGAAAGCGCTGCTCCTTGTTGCAGATCACCAGGGGCGGCGTCAGGTCCGGCCGGACGCCGATCCGCTTCAGTGTGTCGCCGAACAGCGTATGACCGCCCAGGTCCATGAACTGTTTAGGATACAGACGGCGCGACAGCGGCCAGAGCCGGGTGCCGGTACCGCCGCACAAAATTACGGGACAGAGTTTCATTTAATGCTCTCCCACGGGGCAAAATTCAGGAAACATTCCCGAAGACCAAGGCGTTCAGTATATCCTGATATACCGGCGTCGACAATGCTCCCCGTGGAGAGCAGCCGCGCTTTGCTCCCGGATCAACCCCTTAGCCCCTTGCCCCGCAGACCGTTGCGTCGCAACCAGGCGGTTGTGGTCCCGCGCCTCCTCCCCGCTCTCGCCGTGGACCGCCAGGCCCGGCCGACACTTGAATACCCCCTTCGGGGTTTATCGGGAGATGATCAGACGGCGTTTCGTTGATATGAAGATTACGTGACGGCCCTGTATCCGCGCTGCACCGGATACAGCAAAGCGGAGACAGCCAACGGACTTTATAGCCCCCCGGCCCGCCCGGCGAACACGGGCGTCATGAGATAATCCACAGCGGAGCGGATATCCTCCACCCGTGAGGCCGGATCTTCCAGATAGCGGGGCAAACCTTCGCTTTCGTCCTGATGGGAGGCGTCAAAGGCAAGCGTCACATAACCCGCTTGCGCCAGGCTCCAGGCGTAGGGTGAGGAGCATTGCTCTTTTACCCCTCCACCGGGATGGGTCACCACGACGGAGGGATATTTTTTGTCCGCGTCAAAGCCGTCCGGAAGAAAGAGCAGCCCGGCAATATTCAGGTTGAATTTTTTGAAAGCGACCTTTTTTCCTTCTCTATAACGGGTATCATGCAACATACGCGTTCTTCCCTTGTTTGGCGCCCAGCCTTGCCGGGCTAGCCTGCACGCCTGATAAATCTTGCGGGAACGCCGCCCACAATGCTCCCCGCCTCCACGCTTTTGCTCACGACGGCTCCGGCGGCCACGACAGCTCCGTCGCCGACAGTCACGCCGGGAAGCAGCGTCGCGCCGGAACCGATCCAGACGTTTTCGCCAATAACTATGGGGGCGACATGGTGGATATGCCGTTCATCGGGAGACAAGCCGTGATTGATTGTCGCCAGCGTGACGCGATGCCCGATAAGCGCGCCGTCCCCCACATCAATACCGCCCTGATCCTGAAAACAGCAGCAGGCATTGATAAAGACGTTTTTCCCCAAGCGGATATTTTTGCCGAAGTCAGTATAAAATGGGGGGAACAGTCTGAAGGAAGCGTCTATTTCCCGCCCGGTAATGCGACGCATGAAATCGCGCACTTCATCAGGCGTGTGATATGCGCTGTTCAGCTCCGCAGTCAGCCGCATGGCTTCATACGTGCAATGTTCCATAAGCGCATATGCTTCCGTTCCGCATGTCAGAGGGTTCCCGCTGTTCAGATATTGCAAAAGCTGTTCAAGGTTCATGGAATCACCTTTGTTATGCTATACGAATGCATTCTTAAGGTTTGTTTGAAAGACTCGCCGCAGCTTTACCGGCAGCCTCAGACCCGTTTTCCCAAGTGACAGGCGGCTTCAAGAGCTGAAGCGTCATGCCGGACGTCGCCCGGCCCGGTTGCGCCCACGCCCTTGTCGTGCCGTTGGGGCCGTTCACCGCCCCTTCCACAGTGTTTTTATCATTTCCACGGCCGAGGCCCACAGATAACGAGACGGAAGCAGAAGGTTTGCACGGTCGGCATGATTTCATCCGGCCCCACATTTCATTGCGGACAGGACGCTTCCATATCTGCCGGAAACAATCTGTTGCTCATGTCACTTGAGATTTTGGGCGAAGAAGCCAGCCAGCCTGTCAAAGGGGATAAGGCCCGTGCGGTCATACAAATCCACATGTCCCGCTCCGGGAACAACAAGCAGCTCCTTGGGTTCCGCAGCACGCTTGTAGGCGTCTTCGCTGAATTCTCTGGAGTGGGCGTTTTCACCCGTAACAAACAGCATGGGGCGTGGAGAAATGGTTTCAATATCGTTGAACGGATAGAAATTCATGAACTTCACGTTGCTGCTCAGGGTCGGGTGCGTCGTGGTCAGCGGGGAAGCGCCCCTGGGGGTGAATTCCCCACGAGGAGTGCGGTAAAATTCAAAGAATTCCCGCTCAATGGGCGTGGACTTTTCCGTAAGCTCATGAACGGTGCCGCCGGTGTATCTGGTCGCGCCGCCGCTGAACTCCACGTAGCGCTGGGCCGCCGCCTCTTCGAGAAGCTTCTTTCTTTGCTCCGCACTCTGCCCGTGCCGGAGGCCGGTGCGGCCGGCGGCGCCCATATCGTACATGCTTATCGTGGCAATGGCCTTCAGACGCGGGTCGATCTTGGCGGCGCTGACGGCGAAACCGCCGCTGCCGCAGATGCCGATGACGCCGATCCGCTCACGGTCCACAAAGGGCCGGGTGCCTAGATAGTCCACAGCGGCGCTGAAGGTCTCGGCATAGATGTCCGGCGACACGGCATTGCGCGGTTCCCCGGCGCTGCCGCCCCAGAAAGCCAGGTCCACGGACAGGGCGACAAAACCCTGTTCCGCCATTTTCGTGGCGTAGAGATCCGCGCTCTGCTCCTTCACCGCGCCCATGGGGTGCCCCACGATGATCGCGGCGCGCTTCGCCGTCTGATCCATGCCCGTAGGCAGGAAAAGATTTCCGGCGACAGTCATTTTGTACTGATTTTTGAATATGACCGCCCGTACGATAACGTTTTTGCTTTTGTAGAAATTATCGGCATCGGCCGGCTTTGACTGCGCTGACGCCACGGCGGCCGCAGATATCATTCCGAGAACGGAGGTCATCATGCCAAGCTGTTTTAGTATACGCATGGTAGTATCCTTTTTCCTGATCCGGATCAGAGTAATCCGGGCACGCTGTTACGGCAAATACATGAGCAATCTTTCAACGCTTGTCGACTGCAATATCTTCCTGCTTTCCTGATATAGAGATCAGAGCGGCAAACAGCAAATACTTATATTGAATAGCTTACCATGCTTAACAAGCATAATAAAAGCGGCTATACTGCCTGCATGCCGGTCAGACCGCCGGGCGCGGGCAGCGCCGCCGCAACAAAAGGCAACACAGTTATGGAATTGAGAACGCTACGCTATTTTCTTGCCGTGACACGGGAAGAAACCATCTCCGGAGCGGCCGAGGCGCTGCATGTCACGCAGCCCACGCTCTCCCGGCAGATGATGGAGCTTGAGGGGGAGTTGGGAAAAACGCTGTTTCTACGCGGGAAAAGGAAGATCTCGCTTACTGAGGAAGGCCTGTTCCTGCGCAAGCGCGCGCAGGAAATTCTCGCGCTGGTGGAGAAGACGGAGTCCGAATTCAGCGCGTCAAATACAACCATCAGCGGCGATGTCCATATCGGCTGCGGCGAAACCGACGCCATGCGCCTGATTGCCCGCGCCGCCCGCAAATTGCGCGAAGCGCATCCCCATATCCTCTACCATCTTTTCAGCGGGAATGCGGGGGACGTCAGGGAACGGCTGGACAAAGGCCTGGTGGATTTCGGCATATTCATTGAACCCGTGGACCTGTCGCGATACGATTTCATCAAACTGCCGGTGACGGACATCTGGGGCGTATTGATGCGCAAGGACAGTCCCCTTGCGGCCAATACGACGGTAAAGCCCAAGGATCTGCGCGGGCTGCCGCTCATTTTTTCCAGGCAGTCCATGGTTAAAAACGAGATTTCCGGCTGGATGGGGGATGGATTCAATGAACTGAACATCATTGCCCAGTACAATCTGTTGTACAATGCGGCCCTGATGGTGGAAGAGGGAATGGGTTACGCGCTGTGCCTGGACAGGATCATCAGCACATCCGGGGACAGCCCTCTCTGTTTCAGGCCCCTGGAGCCGCGTCTGGAGGTCGGACTGGATATCGCCTGGAAAAAATACCAGGTGTTTTCAAAGGCCGCTGAAAAATTTCTGGAATACCTTCAGCGGGAAATAGCGGACTCCCAAAAAGGCGGGCGCGGCGCGGAAGAATAAGATCGCGCGCGATTTCAAGCGGGATGTTCAGGCAAAAGGACCAACCCGTCACAGCCCCCTAATCCAGTTCGCGGCCAACCCACACCGCCCTTCCGATGATCCGCACCAGATCCGCCAGTTGCTCGCCGGTATCCGCCTCAATGGGGGCGTAGTCCGGATTGACGCTGCTCAGAATCAAACGGCCGGGCATGGCGTTGACGATTTTCAGGTAGACCATGTCCTCCACGCCCACCGCATAAATACGTCCCGGCACGGGATCGCTCTGGGACTGGTCGATGAGCACCACGTCGTTGTGCAGAATGCGCGGCTGCATGCTGTCGCCGGACACGCGCAACAGCACCATCTGCGCGGGGTTGCCCTTGCGGTGCAGAAAATCCCAGCGGAAGGCGTAATGGCGCAGGATTTCGCCGCCGGTTTCAAAACTGCCCGTGCCCGCCGAAAGCCGCGCCTCCACCATGGGCACCATGACCAGACGCGCCTCGGACTTGTCCAGAATGCCGCCGTCGGCGTCCCCCTTACCGGCCAGCAGCCAGTCCAGGGAGCAGCGCAACGCCTCGGAAAGACGCACGGCATACTCGCCCTTGGGCATTTGCCCGTTCTCATATTGCTGAATGGTGGTCAGGCTCACGCCCACCTGGGCCGCCAGATCCTGCTTGCGCAGTTCGAGCTGCAGGCGGCGCTGGCGCAGCCGTCCGGAAAAACCGTTGTGCGCACCGATGGAAGAAAGGGATGTCGTGTTCATGGCGCTTCCATTTTTACGTTAATAACGTAAGGAAGTTAGACGGAACATACAGGGAAAATTGCAAATTTTTCTTTTGAAAAAATGGGAAAAGCATGCAGAATAGGCACTGTTCTTGGAACAAATAGATCATTTTCGCGCCTAAGGCAAGATTTTCCTTGAAATAACACCAATTTTCCGCCCTTGAGCGGCGTTGCCGCCGCCCGGAGCCATTCCGTCGTCGGGTATTATCCAGGCTGTCGTGATGGAAGCATTTTAAATCAAATGTTTTCTTTTTATTATATAATTTTTCTTGCAAACAGACATAAAAATAGATAATTCACATGAAAACAGTTTTATGCGATGGAAAACTTTGATACGGGAGCATAGCATGTCCGAACTGCATGATGAAATCCAAAACCTGAGCGCTGTGCTGGAGCTTTTGCAAACCGAAGCACGCGGCGGCCAGCGGCCCGTACTGCGCCTGGCCAGCAGCCACCTCCGCCTGCTGGCCAGAACCCTGGAGCTTTACGGCGAAAACGCGGGGACAGCCGTTCCTCCGGCACACGGCGCCGCGCCCCTTCCCCCCGCCGCAACGGAGGTCTGCCATGTGCGCCAGTAAGGCCGCATCCGCTTCCGGCCGCGCGGGCTGCAAGGGGCGTCCCCCTCTGCCGCGCGGGCGCGACTCCTGGGGGCACGCCCTGCGTCTGGCCCAGGAAGAGCGGGAGTGGGAGGAAATCCTGCGCCATTTGCCGGACAACGTGCGCCAACTCTGGGACGCCCTGCGTGATACGCGCCTGCTCTGGCGCGTGCTGCAGGCATACGGCGGCCGGAATTTGCGCGTGCCCCGGCTGGAACCGGACGCCAACAGCCCCCTGCGCCGCCGTCTGGGCCTGCGTTGCGTGCGCAAGCTCATGGCGGCCTTCGGCGGCACTTTTGTCTATGTGCCGCGCTGTAATGCCCTGCGGGAAAAATTGCGCCAGCGGGAAATCATTGAAGCCTTCGGCAAGCATACAGCCCACGGCCTGAGCAGCACCGCAGCCGTGGCGGCCCTGGCCCTGCGTCACGACATGTCCGACCGGCGCATCTGGCAGATCCTCAAAAAGGAAGCCTCGGCCCCGGTCCAGGCCCGCGTGCTCCGCCGCCTGAGTGATTCCACAGCCCTGAGTGAGGCGAACGCCGGGCTCAAAAATGAGGATAACAGAATGTAATCATTGCCGATCTCAAGAATAAACAACCTTAAAAAAATTTCAACCCCGCGATTTTGCGGGCTTTTTTTTTTGATTTTTGAGGAAGTCGCCCCCCCTGAAACGCGCTGACCAGCGCCATTCAAGGCTTTCGCCTTACTGAAACCTTTCAGTCTTACGCGCGCCGGACTTTTTGGCATGTTCTACCCACGCCGCCGTTTTTCGCGGCGGCAATCTCAACCCGCCAAGGAGCGCAGCATGTCCGACGCCTTTCAACTGGCCCATGCCTTCACCGCCCGCTGGGAGGGCGGCCTTTCCGACCACCCGTCCGATCCGGGCGGCCTCACCAACCACGGCGTCTCCCTGCGTTGGGTGCAGGATCTGGCCCGGCAGGCCCGCGAGGAATGCCGCCGCCTGCTCCGCAGCTGCGACGGCTGCGGGGAACGCGCCACGCCCCAGTGCGGCTGGTACAGCCTGGATCTGGACACGGACGGCGACGTGGACGCCGACGACATCCGGGCCTGCACCAAGGCTCAGGCCGCGGCGCTGTTCAAAACCCATTTCTGGGACAAACTGAACTGCAAGGCCCTGTCTCTGCCGCTGGCCGTGACCCTCTACGACGGCGCGGTGAACATGGGTCCGGCGCGCGCCGTGCGCCAGCTTCAGCAGGCCATGAACGTCACGGGCGAGGCCCAGCTCGACCATTACAGCCCCATCGCCGAGGACGGGATCATGGGGCCGCGCACCCTGGAACTGGCCGAAGCCCTGGCCGCCGCCCACCTGGATTTTTACGCAGCCCGGCTGAGCCTGCGCCTGCGCGAAACCTTCTACCGCGACCTGGCTGCCCGACGGCCCTCCATGAAGGTCTTTCTGGCGGGCTGGCGCAACCGCGCGCGCTCCCTGGCGCAATACCTGGCCGAACTGGAACGGGGGGCCGCCTGATGTGGTCCCTGCTGGAAAAACTGCTGGGTGGCGTGGCCGGAGGGCTGGGCAAGATTCTGCCGGACCGCAACCGTCAGAACGAAGCCCAGAGCCGGATCAACGAGGCCGAAGTGGGCGGCGCGCCCGCCAGCCGCCTGCGGCTCTGGCGCTCTTTTCTGGGCTGGATTCTGACCCTGCTCTTCGCCTGGGAAGTGGTGGGCAGGCTGATTGTGATCCCCCTGTTCTTCGCGAACTGGGGACACGGCCTGCCGCCCTCGGCGCTGGATCAGATCATGGCGCTTTTGCTGGGCATGCTCGGCCTGGGATTTTAACGACAGGGAGGTTCCCGTGTTTACCGACATTTTCACCTCTCCGGGCGCGTCGCTGCTGATTCTCGTCATCCAGGGCCTGTTCGCCTGGGCGCTCTGGAGCCTGCGCCGGATCTTCGTGCGCGGCGACGACTATCTGCTGCATCTCCAGCGCGAGGCCCGGCGCGAGTCGGCCACGGCCCGCCGCCTGAGCGCCCTGGAGGAACATCTGCGGCAAATGCCCGCGGGCGACGACATGGCCGGGCTGCACGGCGAACTGGCCGCCCTGCGCGGCGAAATCCAGGCATTGAACGTGCGCATCTCCGGCCTGGACCGCCTGCTGGAACGCCTGGAGCACGGCCTGGACCGCCAGGAAGACCGCCTGCGCCTGCTGCCCGGCCCGCACTGCGCCGCCGGTGCGCCCCTGAACGGGAGTGCGCGCTGATGGCCCGGCCGGACCGTCCGTCCGCCACGTTGCCGGGCAAGCTTCCGGACAGCCTGGAAAAACGCCTTGACCTGCTCAGCCGCACCCTGGATGACGCTGAAATCGCGGACAAGAGTATTGATATCGTGAGGGAAATCAAGGAATTGCACGCAATCCTGCGATCCTTCCGGGAAGCGGCGGCCCCGGCGGAGCCGCCCGCCCGGCGCCTGGTGGTGGTTTGGGGCGGTCCCGCGAGCCGGGGCGCGTCCTCCTCCGGGCCGGGCGTCGCGTCCACGGCCCGCAAACAAAAAAAATCAAGCTCCCCGGAC
>ERZ506979.1013-NODE-1013-length-13820-cov-8.013149_pt1 | contig 13820 bp, 14 predicted proteins | sample MGYA00512887_ERZ506979 | MGnify/ENA metagenome assembly ERZ506979 | reverse complement strand
ACTGCCGTGTTCGGGATGGGAACGGGTGTACCCCCACCGCCATCGACACCAACTAAAGTATTCTTCTGGAGACCAGTCCAATGACTCCAGCGTCTCGCTGCGCGAGCCGCAGCAGCCTATAGGTTTTTTACAACCATGCTTTCAACTCGCAGACGATATTATATCACTCCGATTCTCAAATTGCAAGTCTTTTTTGTGATTTTATTATTTTTGCTGAATCGGAAGACCGAATGTGAGCTTATCAACGTCAGCTTCTCCGCACATCATTTTTATGCAGCGTGTCAGTATCTCGGCAAGGAGATGGAGCAGCAGTTTCTCTCTCCGCTTTATCCGCCGAAGATCAACATCCGTCCCTTTGCCGACTGCACCCTGGACACGGATCACAGCTTTTTGAATTTCTACGTCGGCAATAACGCCGAGCTGTATATCCGTCTGCGTATGCTGCTGGTAGAAACACTGGTCACCTGCATCCGGTACGCGCAGTTCAAGCAGGGAACGCACTATAACGAATGGCTGCACCGTATCCTAGAGCAGATGACCGCCCAGGAAAACCTGGAGGCGGGCGTGCCAGCGCTGCTGCGTCTGTCCGGCTTCAGCCACGGCCATCTGTGCCGAATCATGAAGCAGCAGGTAGGTGCCCCAATCAATACATTACCAAGCTACGCATGGTTTACGCCGCCAACCTGCTGCGCAATTCCGACAACGACATCCTAACCATCTCCCTAAAATCCGGCTACACCAGCATGAGCCATTTTGTCGCCACCTTCAAAAAATACTACGGCCTGTCCCCCTCCCGCTTTCGGCAGCAGCACTCCAACATGGCGGACTGGAAATAACCAAGGCCCCTGCCGCAGTCATGGCGGCAGGGGCCTTGGTTTCAATTTCTATTGGTTTTCCGGGGCCATCCGGACGTCCAGGCCAGCCTCTTCCAAGGCCGATTTTTGTTCCGGACGGAGCTTCGCGTCTGTTATCAAAACATCCACGCTTTCCAGCCCTTCCACCACGGCAAAGCTGTCCTTTCCGATTTTTTCGCTGTCACACAGCAAAATCACCTGCTGCCCCATGCGCAGCAGATGCCGTTTGACCTCCGCGTGACCGATATCCGGCGTGGTCATACCGCTGTGGACGGTCAGGCCATTGGTGGCCATAAAACAGCGATCCACCCGCAGTTCCGCCATCCCCTGCATCGCCAGCGGGCCGATGGTGCAGTGGAAGCCACGGCGCACACAGCCGCCGATGAGGATAATCGTCGCGTCGGACTGCTCTTCCAGAAGCGCGGCGATTTTCAAGTCGTTGGTTACCACCGTCAGGCCGGTGCGCGCCAGCAGGCATCGCGCCAGTTCCAGGGTGGTGGTGCCGGTATCGATGGCGATGGTCTCGCCGTTTTCCACCATTGCCGCCGCACAAGCGGCGATGGCCTGCTTTTCCGCCATACGGCGTACGGTCTTCTGCGCCGTCGTCAGCTCCAGTCCGGTCCGGCTCAGCGGGATCGCTCCGCCGTGAGTGCGGCGGAGCAACCCCCGGGCCTCCAGATCGTTTAAGTCGTTGCGGATGGTGGCGGGGGACACGGAAAACTGCCGGCACAGCTGGGGCACCAGCACTTTCTGCTCGGCTTCCAACAATGCGAGAATCTCCTTTTGTCTCTCCTGCGCAAACAGCGGTTCCTTTTCCATGCGGATCCCCTTCCCTTCGCTTTCGTTATGTGTTTACCGTATCCGCGTTCCAGGCGGAAACCCGCAGGCCCTCCGTGTGGCTGACTGCAAGCGTCCGGTTCTCCCCCGGCTCCAGCCAGAAGAGGCTGTCCTCCGCGGTGAAGACGGTATCGTGCTCCGGGCATTCCACCGTCACACCGACGGCAGGCAGCGTCCCGTCGTTCCTAACAGTGAGCGCCCCCTCCTTCACAGCGACGCGCAGCGCCGTGCGGGGCCGATCGAACAGGCAGCCGGACTGATCCTTGTAATTGAACCAGTAGAAGGTGCGATCCCGCAGTGCCCCCTCCTGCCGTACCTCCGCCGTGATAAACAGGGGGCCTTCGCCCGCGTCCGGCGCGAAATCGCCCAGCCGGATCACCGCCGCTGCGCCGTCCGTCTCAAAGCTCTTGCGCAGAACCGGCCGCAGCGCCGCGTCATAGGCCGCGATGGTCACACAGTAGTCGCCCCGCTCGGCCGTATCGTTGAGCAGGAAAACCGGCAGCGCCCCGCCCGGCGTCAGCGTCGTCGATTCCGTGGTCACACAGGCGTGCAAGGGCGCGTAGCTGTCCGCCAGGACATAGTAGGAGCGCTTGGGCACGCCATAATAATCCACCGTCGACCAAGAGCAGGCGGGATACACGTCGGTCAGCTTATAGTAGCAGATACCGGTCGATTCCGGCCAGCGGGCGCGGAAGCTCTCCAGCGTGTGGCGGATGCAGGTGGCCTGCGCCAGCTGGGTGGCGATGATGAAATGCGCCATGGTGTCCGCGTCGTAGAATTCCGGCACCCTCTTGAGCAGATGGTTCATATCGGGATCGCCCGGCCATTCGTTGAAGCGCGGCGTGTGATAGTTGAAGCTATTTTTCGCCGTCACATCCCACTCGTCCCATTCCTCCCGGGGCAGATACCGCCGCACGCTTTCCAGGTTCGGGGCGGAGGCCATGCCGAATTCCCCCATGAAAGGCGCTTTCAGCTGCAGGGTGGCGTCGATGTCCTGCATGGCCCAGTAGGTGTTGTAGTTATGGATCGAGCCGCCCCAGGGCGAGGTGCGGTGGAACGCCCGGCTGCCGTCCAGCTCGTAGCAGAGGCGGGCCATGGCTTCCATGGTCTCCCCGTCCGCCTGGGGGGATTCGTTGCCGCCCGCCCATTGGATGAGGGACGGATGGCTGCGCAGGCGGGGGATGTTCCACCGAATGGTCTCCAGCAGCTCCTCCCGGGGCTGCTGCTTGTCGCTGTCCCAGCAGGTAGGCCATTCCTGCATGACCATCAGCCCCAGCCGGTCGCACAGGTCGTAGAAATCGTCACTCTCAGGGATCCCGCCGCCCCAGGCGCGCAGCAGCTGCACGTGCTGCTCCTTGGCCAGGGTGAGGAACCGCTCCGTCCGCTCCCGCGGGCAGCGGAGCAGCGCGTCGGTGGTGCACCAGTTGACCCCTTTGACAAACAAGGGCTTGCCGTTGACGACGAAGGTCCAGTTGTGCCGGTCTTCGCGGGGCCCCTCCGGCAGCGGGGCCATCTCGATGGTGCGCAGGCCAAAGGTGACCCGCCGGCTCTGCCTCGCGCCCCCCGCCTCCATCAGCACCTGAAGCTCATACAGGCAGGGATCACCGTGGCCGTTCGGCCACCAGAGATGGGGATCGGGGATGGACACCTGCGTGTGCAGAAGCCCTCCGGCCCCCTCCACGCGGAAGGCGCAACTCTCCCCCTCGAAATTCACGGGCCGGATGACGCCGGTGAACACCGCGTCCCCCTCGCCTGTCACGGGCAGGCAGATGTCCGCCAGCCCCGCCTGCGGATTCCGGGCCGCCACAAACGGCCGCTCCAGGCAGAGAGCCGGCCTGCCCTCCAGCCGCACGGAATCCCAGATGCCCCGGGTGGGGATGCAGGCGTAATGCCAGCCGTAGACGCAGTTGATGACCACGCCGTTTTTCCAGCCCTCGTCGTGATCCGCGTATTCTGAATAGGCCATGGGGTCGGCCGGCGCGTTCTCAATGCGGACGACCAGCGTGTTTTCTTCACGCAGCAGATGCCCCACCGGATATGTCGGCCCGCCGAACATGCCGCTGTGCTCCCCGAGATACGTGCCGTTAAGCCAGAACCGGGCGCGATAGCATACCCCTTCGAAAATCAGCGTCGGCTCCCCCTCCAGGGAGGCGGCGGAAAACCGCCGCTTCATCCACCACACGCGGTAGCTGTTCTCTCTGGCCAGCTTGTCGTTCCTGCCCACCATCGGATCGGGAATATCGCCGTGTTCCAGCAGGGCGGTGTGCACCGTGCCCGGCACCCGCGCCGGGATGGCGTCCGCCCAGTCTCCAGCCACCCGATCCTTTGTATATCCGTCGGGGGCCAGCTCCCATTCCCCGTCCAGGGACAGCGCCGTCAGCGGCGCGTCTTCACACGCGGGGATGGCCGGCAGCATTGTGCAGGGCGTCAGGGGCGCGTCCAGCGGGGAGGGGCCGGGATTCCAATACGCCTTTTCCACCTCGTCAAGAGAGCGGCGGACTTGCGGATTCTCCTGAGCCATAACGGTTTCCTCCTTCTTATCAGGCGTCAGCCCTTTTCAAAGCGCGTCTTGAATTCTTCCACAATCGGGACGCCGGCGCTGGTGCCGATCCGCTCGGCTCCCGCTTCGATCATCGCCAGCGCATCGTCCAGGGTGCGCACACCACCGGCCGCCTTGACCTTGATTTCACCGCCCACCATGGCCTTCATCAGCTTCACGTCGGCCACCGTCGCGCCCACGGCCACGCCGGGGGCCGGGGTGCCAAAGCCGGTGGAGGTCTTGATGAAATCCGGCTTCACCTTCAAGGCGATTTCGCACAGGATTTTCTTCTCATCGTCGGTCAGATAGCAATTCTCGAAGATCACCTTGCTGGTCTTTCCCGCGGCGCGGCAGACCTCCACGATCTCCCGCATCTCCCGTTCCACATAAGCGAGATTGCCGCTTTTGAGCTCCACGATGTTGTGGACATAGTCGATCTCGTCCGCCCCGTCCGCGATGGCCTGCTTGGTCTCGAACACCTTGTCGGCGATGGTGGTCTGTCCCAGCGGGAACCCGATGGCCGCGCCCACCAGCACGTCGCTGTCCTTCAGGTAAGCCTTGCATTTGGCCACCGGCGCGGAATTGATGGCGATCATCTTGAAATGATACCGGGCGCTCTCTTCGCAGAAGGCCTTGAAATCCGCGTCGCTGACATAAGGCTTCAGCAAGGTCTGATCAAAATATTTGGCAAGGCTGGCGGCGGTCAGTTCTGTTTTCATACGATGGATTCCTCCTATTTTATCACGCAAATACGTCCACGTCCATATCCAGCAGACGGGCCACGGTTTTCAGCTCCTCCACGCAGTCGCCATATACGCCGTGGATATGGTTGCAGGGGAAACGGCTCAGGAATTCGTCGGCGGAAACCTCCAGCCGGGCAAAGGCGCAGGGCCAGGCCGGCGTGGTCGTCGCGCCGAGGGCCAGGGCCTTCTCCCGCGGAAAATCCACGAATTCCGCCGGCACGATGGTCATCCGGTATTTCCCGTCCTTGCGGGCGAGACGGGCCAGGGTCACCTGCCCGCCCTTGGCGAAGTGATGGACGCTGGCCCCGCCGGCGGGGTAATAATGGGTCTCGGGGTAGAAGGTCACGTGCTTCAGATTCTCCTCCGGATCGAGGCTGCCGCCCGCGAAATAGGTGGCGTGCGTGCCGGAATTGGAGAAGAACCACACATTATTTTCCTTGTCGTAGTGCCGTACGTCCGCGAACAGCACCGGGAAGCCGGTCAGCAGCTTGAAAATCTGCATGGTCAGCGCGCCGTCCATGTCCGACTCGGTGGCGGCCACGATAGGCTCGTGAGGGCCGTCCCAATCATAGGGGTCGTTGAGGAAGGCCTCCGCCACGTCCATGGTGATGTACCGATCGGTGAGATCCCCGTGGGCCTTAATGCCGATAAAGTCCAGCCCCCGCCGCTCGATAATCCGCCTGAGGCCGTAATAGGACCGGATTTGCAGCTTCAGCTTATCCGGCGTCAGTCCCTCGCCGTCGTAGGCGATTTCTCCCACATGGGCTTCCAGCCACCGGAAGGCGGCTTCCACCCGCTCGGCGGGCTCCTCCTCGCCGGTCCGGATGATGTCGTCCTGCTCCACGTTTTCCACGTCGATGCCGAACTCGCGCTGCCACTGCTCCAGATTGGCCACCGCCGTGTACATGCCCAGAGGCCGGCCGCCGAAATTGCCGAAGGTCAGCCCCCGCAGCCTGCGGACGGCCGCAGCCGCCCGCAGGAACGCCGTCATCCGCTGGAATACCGCCGGATCGCTCACCGTCCCCCACAGCCGGGTGTATTTCACCCCCAGCTGGTCGAGGGTGCCGGCCGCCGCCAACATGCCCACCATGCCGCATTCCGACGGATGCAGATTGGAAAACAGCAGATACGGGCCGGGGGCGAAATTCTGCGCCACCGCCGTGAACTGGGGATAGCACCAGATGGCAAAGTTGAAAATGGTCGCCTCGACGTTGGCATCCCGCAGCCGCTGGCCCTCAGCGCGTGCTTCCGCGTTGGTATGGATGGCGCACTGTCCCTGCACCACCTCAAAATCGCCGGTGGCCTCCAGCGCGGCGGCAATGTCCCGCTGGTAGCGCAGGTTCATCTCCTCGTATTCCTCGTGCAGGTATTCCCGCCCGTCGGACATGGTGAGAATCCCGATTTTTATCCGTTTCACGTGAATGCCCTCCGATTCTTTTCTCGTATAAACTCCAGCGCTTCCTTCGCCATGGCGTCCATCTCCGCCTCGTCCGCGCCGCCGCTGAGATCCCGGAACACCTTGATATCCTGGCCCACCTGGCCGCCGGGCTTGACGAAGGGCTCCATCACGATGCCGCCGTCATACCCGATGTCCGCCAGCGCCCGCATCATCTCGTCCCAGGGCATGTGTCCCCGACCGGGCACCTTACGGTTGCATTCCCCCATATGGAAATGACCGAGGTACCCCTTGGAGGCCCGGATGGCGGCCCCGATGTGATCCTCCTCGATGTTCATGTGGAAGCTGTCCAGCAGGAGCTTGACCGCCGGATGCCCCACCTCGTCCACAAAGGCGCGCCCCTCCTCGGCGGTGTTCAGCAGGCACTGCTCGAACCGGTTGACGATTTCCAAGCAATAGGTCACTCCCCGGTCCTCCGCCCGCTTGGCCAGCTCCCGTACGGATAGAAGGGCCTTTTCCCGCATGACGGCCTTGCGGTCAATGGACATTTCCGCCGCCGGCCAGCAGGCGTAGACGATGCCGCCCAGGATGCCGCCCCCCATCTCCCCGATGCAATCAAGGAGGGTGCTCACATACCGGACGCCTGCCAGCCGGACGCTCTCATCCGGGCTGGACACGTCATACTGGGGCGGCAAGCCGATGCAGTAGGTCAGGCGGACGCCCTCCTCCCGGGCGGCGTCGGCCACGGCCCGCCGCTCGGCCGCTGTCATGTCCGGCAGCGCCCCGGCCCCCAGCTCCAGGATGTCGAAGCCCAGCCGCTTCACTTTACGCACATAGGCCAGATAATCGCCCTGCCACTCCCGCTCCCAAAAAGCAAAATAAATACCAATCGGATTCATGGCGCGTCTCCTTCCCCATTCTTCAGACTCCGGTATAACATGGCCGCTCCCTCCAGCGCGCGCCGATAAGCGGCCGTCCTCTCGCCGTACAAGGCCTCGTATGCCGTTTCCGGAAGCCGGGCGGGTCCGGGGCTTCGGATGGCGGCGGCCGCTTCCTGCGGGGAAGCGTAAGCTCCCGCGGCGCAGCCCGCGAGGATGGCGGCGCCCCTGGTGGCGGTGTCGCCTCCCGTCAGCGGCCGGTAAGGCAGCCCCAGCACGTCGGCCTTGATTTGATTGAACACAGCGCTGTGGGAGCCGCCGCCCGCGCCGGTCACCGTATCCGGGCGCAGCGCCGGATTCGATTCCCGCAGGATATCGAGATACAGCCGGTATTCGTAAGCGACGCTCTCCAGGATGCTGCGGAACAGCGTCCCTGTCCCGTGCTCCCAGCCAAGGCCCAGCCAAGTTCCCCGCACCTCTGGAACGCTCGGGCAGGTGCGCCCCGCGAAGTGGGGCAGGAACAGCAGGCCGCCGCATCCTGGCGCGGCCCCCGCTGCCGCCTCGTCCAGTTCCTTGTAAGTCAGGGCGCTGAGCTTTCGGTACCAGTGCAGGCACATCCCGCCCCCGCTGATATACGCCAGGGCGTTCCACAGCCCATCCGCCGCCGAACGGGTAAAGAGCAGGGTTTTATGCCGCAAATCGGGGGCGTATCGATCGGTCACGCAGGAAAAGATAGAGGCGGTACCCGCCACGTCGTACACCTCGCCCGGCCGAAGCACCCCGGCCCCCAGCGCGGAGGCTGCCGAATCCCCGCAGCCCGCCGCCACCGGTATCCCCGCCGGCAGGCCGCAGGCCGCGGCCATCTCCTTGGTCAGCGTCCCGATTCGTTCGGCGGGCCGGCGGATGGCCGGCATTTTCTCCGCCGCCACCTCGAAGGCCCCGAGAAGCCCCTCGTCCCACCGGCGGTTCGGATTGTCGGCAAAGCCGGTGAAATGCAGATGGGTGTCGTCGATGTACGCGTCCCGGGCCGTCAGGCCGCACAGCCGCATCCCCACATAGGCGGAAGGCGGCACAAACCGGGCGATCCGGGCGTAGGCCTCCGGCCGCTCGCCCTTCCACCAGAGGATTTTCGGCCCGTGGTTCACCGTCACCTGCCCGCCGGTCAGGCGGATCACCGCCTCCTCCGCCGCCTCCTTCATGGTGCTGACATAAGGCGCGCAGCGGGTATCCAGCCAGGAGTCGTACGGCGTAACCGCTATCCCGTCTCCGCCGACACCAAGAATCCCCGCCATCTGGGCGTCCACCCCCACCGCGGCGATTTGCCCGGGGGCTATTCCGCTCTTTTCCAGGGCGGCGCGAATGGTGCGGCAGACGCTGCCCAGCATCTCCTCCGGATCCTGCGTGACGGCGCCGGGCTCCGGATGGAGCAGGACGGACGCCTCGAAGCTGTCGGCCAGCAAGGCCCCGTCCGCCGCGTATATGGCCGTTTTAGTGCCCTGGGTGCCAATGTCGCAACCGATGAAACAGGGTCGCATACGCCCGCCTCCTAAAAAAGAATCACGTTTTTCAGGCCGTCCGCCGCCGCCGCATAGTCCAGCGCCTGGCCGATGGCGGTCAGGGGGAGGGTGCGGGTAATGAGCGGCTTCACGTTCAGCACGCCGCTGGAAATAAAGCGCAGGGTCTTGCGGAATTGGGTAAGGCTGGCCCGCGTGGTGCCCGATACCTTTAGCTGCTTATAGTGGATGAGATTGGTGTCCAGCGGCACCGGCTGCCGGTCGGCAGGCACGCCGCCGAAGAAATTTATCCGCGCGTTGTTCCCGCAGACCCGCAGCGCCGTCGCCTGCGCCGCCGGGGAGGGGCAGGCGGTGATACACACCTGCACCCCCTCGCCCCGGGTGTCCCGGGCGATGACCTCCTCGATGTCCCCCTCCACTGTGAGAAAGGCGGGGTCGATGGCCTTGCAGGTGGCCAGGCGCTCGACGGACAGGTCGTTTATGTACACCCGTCCCGCGCCCGCCATGCGGGCCAGCATCCCGTGCATAATCCCGATGGGCCCCGCGCCGATAATCAGCACGTCGTCCCCCGGCCGGATGTCGCAGCGTTCAAAGCCGTTGCATACGCAGGACAGCGCCTCGTTGATAGCGGCCTCCTCGAAGGATACGCCATCCTCCAGCAGCGTCACGTTCCCCTGTGCCACCGCCTTGGCGGGAATGGCCACGTATTCGGCAAACCCGCCGTCCAGGTTGATGCCCAGCGCTTCGTAGGTGCGGCACAGATGGGTGTTGCCCGCCACGCAGTCGGCGCAGACCCCGCAGCCCATGTTGGGGGCCACCGCCACTCGCTGCCCGGGCCGGTAAGCCGTCACGCGGCTCCCCACCCGCTCGATGATGCCGCTGAGCTCATGGCCCAGGATGCGGGGAGTTTCGGGCGAGATGCCCTTATAGCCGTTGTTCACCATCCGCACGTCGGTGCCGCAGATGGCCGCCGCCTTGACCCGCAGAAGGATTTCGTCCTCCCCGATGACCGGCGTCGGCACCTCCTCCACCCGGATGTCTTTCTTATTATACATTCTCGCGGCTAACATGCGCAATCTCCTTTCTGCGGGAGGAGCCCCCCCCGCCGCCCTTTCCTTAGAGCTTTTCTTTCAGCAGGCGTCCAGTGTGACGATTCTCTTTTCCCGGATAGACTGATTGCCGGCGTTCACCACCTGGACGGCCATCTTGCCGTCGTGGCCGGTGACCAGGGGCGGCGTATCCTCCAGCAGACAGCGAACAAACGCCGTGTCCTCTTCAAGATAAGCGTCCTTGAACAGGAACTTCCAGCTGTTGGTGAACTCCTCGGCCGCCTTCATGTCCGCCGTGCAGACCGTCACCGCCGTCTCCCTGGTTTTGCCCAGGAACACGCAGCCCTTGGTGCCCAGGATCTCCACCCGCGCGTCATAGCCGTACAGCACCCCCTGCGCCCCGTCGATGCAGCCCTGCATCCCGTTGGCAAAGCTGGCGGTCAGCACCACGTTGTCATAGAAATCCGGAAAATCCGCCGCCGCGTCCGGGCAGCGGTAATTGCCGCCGATGGCGTACAGGCTGGCAAACTCGCTTCCCGTAAACCACCGCAGGGTGTCGATGTCATGGCTGTTCACCTCGGCCAGCGGACCGTTGCTCTTGGAAATATCGTACATCCACGGCTTGGGAATGCTGGGGCCCCTGGTGTTGGAGCGCACCATCACCACATCGCCCACGGCCCCGCTGTCCACCACCCGTTTGGCCTGCATGAAGCTCTGGTCGAACCGGCGCATGAACGCCATCTGCAGCTTGACGCCGCATCGGGCCGTCTCGGCCTCCATGGCCGCGCATTCCTCCACCGTCATGGCCATGGGCTTTTCGCACAGGATATGTTTGCCTGCCCGGGCCGCCTCCAGTACGATTTCGCAGTGGTACTTGGTGGGCGTCACCACCACCACCGCGTCTACCGTTTCATCCGCCAAAATCCGGCGGTAATCGGTTTCAAAGCGCTCCAGCTCCAGCTCCTCGCAGGCGGCCCGCGCCGCCGCCTCCACCGGATCGGCCACCGCGGTCAGCGCCGCGTGGGGCACCGAAGCCCGCAGGTTGCGCGCGTGTATCATCCCGGCCCGGCCCGCGCCGATGAGGCCGATAGACAGCTTTCCGTTTTTCATTGCGACATCTCTCCTTTATTCTCCAGCACCGCAAACATCTGCAGATCGAACAGGTTCCAGGTGAGGCCCCCCCCCGCGTCCTCGGGGGCGACGCGCACCGTTACCGCCTCTTTCCCCCGCACATACCGGGCGGGGATCACAAACTCGTCCTCCAGCCAGCGCTTGCAGGGGTTGTGGTCAGCGACATACCAGGGGTATTCCGTCACCCGCTCCCCGTCGACGAACACCGCCGCCTTCTGCCGGCCCTTTTCCTGGTCGCTCACCCGGCGGAGGAGCATATAGGCCGCTCCCGGGGGTACGTCCATCCGGAAGGCGCAGCCCGTTCGCGGATAGCGGCCGGTCAGCGTCACCGGCGTCTCGTCGTCATTCCCCTCAAAGTAGCTGGTCAGCGTTACCGGCGTTCCGTCCGCGCAGGTAAAGCCGTTTTCCCGCTCCGAGGCCTCGTCCCCGACGCACCGCGCCGCTGTGCTCCAGGTAATTGGTGCGGTTGTCCTCCCCCGATTCGAACCCAAACCGCACCCCGTCCAAAAACGGGTAGCAATCACCGGTCATAAACCGAACCATGGACCAGTCGGTGGAGGCTGGCGAGCGGCCGTCATATCCGCTGGAGGGATTGTACTCCGGCGGGGAGGTAAAGCCCCAGCCATAACAGACATAGCTCTCCGACCCGTCGCTCTCGATCTGCGGCGTGCGCACGCCGTCGATATGTACCCGCACGTCTCCCTCGCAGCTGGCATATCCCTCCGGCCCCCCACCGAAGCCGGTAATCACCGCGCCCACAATATGGCCGCTGCCGTGAATATCGGCTATCACGCTGTCCGCCCCCTCCGTATGCCGGCGGGCGTAATATGGGGCGGCCCGGAAATACCCGGCCGGATGCTCCCGATAAAAGTCGGCGTACTCTGTCGTATGCCGGACGGTGAAGCGTTCAAAAACAACGTCCCGCGTTCCGCGATTGGTCACCGTCAGCTCCGCCGACGCGGTATACGGCATGGGCATCTCGTTATAATACGACCCTTCCGCCGACATACCGGCCAGCAGGCAGCGCCCCCATGGTATCCTAGCTCGTTGCCGAACAGGCAGCCGAAGGGCAGCTCCAAATCCGCCTGACCGTGCCCGTCCCAGACGGCCCGCAGCCATAGCTCGGCTGCGTCCTCCCGCCGGAAGCCCCTGGTTCGGCAGCGGATGCCGGATACCAGCCCGGCGACGGAGGCGGCAAACACCTGGCGGGATTTCCCAGGCCGCAGGGAGAACACGCCGCTCTCCTCCCGCTCCTCCCGCTCGAAGGGGATCACGCTGCCCCCGCTCCTTTTCCAGAACGCGGCCAGCGCGGTGTAGTCTTCCTCGTCCGGGCGGAAGGTCTCCACCTCCCGGCCGTCGGTATAGACGTGATAAATCACGTGGCCCCAGCCGCCTTCGCCGCACTCTCGCCGGCAGCCCTCCAGCTTGATGTCGCTGGTGATTTTGCAGCTTTTGGCATAGGGCATGGGTACGAAGCTGCGCGCCACCCGGATGGGTCCCCGTCTATCGGGCCGATATACCGCCCCGCCAGCGGCTCGATGAACGGGTAGACCTCTCCGAACTGGGAATGCCGGATGACAAAGCGCGGTTCCTCCTCCCCGTCGAAATAAAACCGGAAAGTCGGCTCCAGACTGTCCGGATACCGATGCTGCACAAAATTGTATACGCAGCCAGCGCCCTGATGGTCGAACAGCACCCATTCGCCCCGCTCATCCCGATACAGTGACCAGTCCCAGTCCGCGTTGCCGCCGGCCTTGTCGATACTGCCCTCGTAGCGGGCGGTAACCCCATCCCGCAGCAGGGGCAGACACCGGAGATCCCGCATGAATGTCAGTTCCCGCATAGCTCTCATTCCTTATTGTTTATTTTCATTTATCAGTATAAAACGTCAATAAACAAAAGTCAACAATAATATTCGATAATATATATCTGAAAATTGTTCCCATAATTTCAGTCATAACCACCCGTAAAAGGGTGGGCCTAAGGTAGTGTCAAGAGAATTTCGCAAAAAGGAAAAGAGCTCTGAAAAAGAAGTCAGCCGACAGCGGAAGAATCGGTAAACGACGCATCCAAATGCCTCATATATTTCTTGCTGCTCCATGTCGCCGGTTCTCAGTGGGGCAGCAAGAAGTATATGGACATGAAGCATTTAGAGGTGGCATGTGACGATGCCTCTTTTGCTGGTTAACCTCATTCTGCTTTTGACTGCAAACTAATTTGCGCATAAAGCTTGACACTACCTTTTTCCCTTTTTCAATTTGCGCAACTTATTCTACCTTATCCTTTATCACTATTAGTGCTCCCGAAACAAAAAGCGAATAGCCTAAATCAAGTGATATATGAAATTGGGGCGATGATACAAAATTATCATCGCCCCAATTGCTGTAAGTTACTTTATAAATATTATCTGGCAGAGTAATACCGAAATTGCATAAATTGTGAAAGCGCATTCTGCCCATTAGCAAACGGGTAGGATGCGCTTCTTTGACATGAAAGAAAATTTACACAAAATATGAGATGAAAAAACTGACATACTTTTTCATGCAAATGTATGTCAGATCTTTATTTTCGATTATCTGTTTCGATCTTGTACTTATTCACGTCTAAAGTTTCAAAAAACCGGGCAAAAAGTGGGTCCAGCCCATATTTTTTCTTCTTAAGAACCAACGATTTCGTCTGCAAACAACAGAAAGGATTTTTTCTGAAAAAAGACCTCAAAAACGGTTGAAAAATGCTTTTGACATACTCTTTTCAAGATGATGTATGTCAGTTTTTTTAAAAAGAAAAAAGCTCCAAAAACCCAGGGCTTTCGGAGCTTTTTCTATGGCTCCCCCTGTTGGACTCGAACCAACGACCCTGCGGTTAACAGCCGCATGCTC
>ERZ506979.1010-NODE-1010-length-13852-cov-5.187505_pt1 | contig 13852 bp, 7 predicted proteins | sample MGYA00512887_ERZ506979 | MGnify/ENA metagenome assembly ERZ506979 | reverse complement strand
TTCTATATATTGGCCCTTTGAGTTCTCTATGTCAACTTTTATTGTACAACACCAATATTTTGATCAAAGGCGGCGCCAAAGTAACCACTGACGGTAAATCCCCCATGGGCGGTAACGGTACTTTTACCGTAGAAGAAGCAGAGATTGATGCACGGAATACGAATGTGAACAATACCACTGCAATTTTCGATGAATGTGTGCCTGTGATTGCCGATGGCTATCACCTGAACTATGCAAAAGCTGTAGACTCGGAAGGAACAGAAATTGACCTGCTTTCCAGCGGTACTCAGGACTTTGCAAAATATAAAAATGTTCATTTTATCACAAAGGCTGTCTATCCGGTTTCTTTCGTTGTAACGCCGGACGGTCTGACCAATGTTGTTGTTAAAGTGAATGGTCAGGAGGTTACCGGCTCTGTCAGTTTGGAAGCAGGAACTTACCCTGTTGAAGTAACAGCCGATAACTGCAAAGCATACACCGGCAATATAACGATTACGCCTGATACGGCAACGCACACGCAGACGATTGCAATGACTTATTTACCTGCCGACTACACGAAAGTGGACGAGGCCATTGCGAAGGCAAATGCGCTGAATAAAGACGCGTATACAGACTTCACCGCAGTGGAATCGGCGATTAACGCAGTTGTGCGCGACAAGAACATAACGGAACAAGACGAGGTAGACGCGATGGCAAAGGCCATTGAAGATGCTATGGCCGCGTTGGTGAAAAAGCCCGCAACGACCGAGACACCGACGGCAACACCCACGGCTGCGCCTTCTGCAAGCCCGACGGCGGCTCCGACCGAGACACCGACGGCAACGCCTACGGCTGCGCCTTCTGCGAGCCCGACGGCGGTTCCGACCGCGACGCCCACGGCAACACCCACGGCTGCACCTTCTGCGAGCCCGACGGCAGTTCCGACTGCGACGCCTACGGTAAAACCGACGGCTACGCCGACTCCGGCGCCGAAGGCAGACCCCAATAACCCGAAGACAGGCAGCAGCAACTTGCCGGTCGTTTTCGGCAGCGCGGCGCTCGTGCTGAGCGGAGGCGCGCTTGCAGCGGTGCTCATCTATAAAAAGAAGAGACACGAAAAGTAAAGTGAAAACCTAAAAGTAATGAACCCCCGCCCCGGAAATCGGCTTTGTGCCGGTACCCGGGGCGGGGTTTTATATTCTTATTCAAAAAATATTTACGATTTACACGACACCGTGGTTGACACCCGTCCGGACCCGTGCTAAAATAAAATACGAATTCGTATTTTAGCGGGGTGGAGCGAAATGGAACGATATGCGTTTTTCCGGCAGCTTGGCAAGGCGGTGTACGGCATAGACGCAGCTTACGATGTGTTCTCGAAAAGTGCGCAGATCAAACCGAATATGCTGTGGCTGCTTTCGGCGCTGAACGACGGCGAAGGGCACACGCAAAAGCAGATCTGCTGGGACTGGGGATTCCCGAAAACGACGGTGAACACGCTGATCAAAGAGCTGGAAAAGGGCGGCTTTGTGGTGCAGAGCCCCATTCCCGGCGAGCGCAGGGAACTTTCCGTAACGCTGACAGAAGCGGGTAGAGACTACGCGAATGAGGTTCTAAAGCCCGTGTATGAGGCAGAGGAGCGGCTTTTTCGGCTGTATTTTAAAGATAAAGACCCGGAATTTGTACAGGAGCTGTTCCGGTTTTCCGGCGTGATGCACCGCTATTTTACAACAGGGGAATTTGAAGAAACGGGGAACGAGACATGAAAAAAATAAGCTGGCATGAACTGAAGCCGCAGGTGAAGGAAGTTTGGGTACTGAGCCTGCCGGCTATTTTAACGCAGATCACAACCATCGTGATGCAGTATATCGATTCCGCCATGGTGGGTTCGCTCGGCGCGAACGCTTCGGCGGCGATCGGTCTGGTATCCACGAGCACATGGCTGCTGGGCGGCATTACATACGCCGTTTCGGCAGGCTTTTCCGTGCAGGTGGCGCATAACATCGGCGCGGGACGCGATGCGGAAGCGAGAAGCGTGGTGCGTCACGGCCTGTGCACGGCGCTGTGCGTGGCAGGGATTTTGTGTGCGTTGGGGCTTTCCATCCACAGCATGCTGCCGACGTGGCTCGGCGGCGACCCGGCTATTCGATACGATGCCTCGAAATACTTCATGGTGTACGCGCTGATGATCCCGTTCTCGCAGATCAACTCGCTGAACTCGTCGTACTTGCAGTGCAGCGGCGATATGCTGACGCCGAGCATTTTAAACGCCGCCATGTGTTTACTCGATGTTGTGTTCAATACCATTTTCATTCCGCATTTCGGCGTGATGGGTGCGGGAATCGGCACGGCGAGTGCGTGTGCGGTCGTCAGCCTGACGATGGCGTGGCGCTGCCTGTTGTGCAACCCGCATTTGCGGCTCAACCGCAAAGAGACCGAAAAGCACGGCTTTGACCCGGAAATTCTCAAAAAAGCTTTGAAGATCGGTCTGCCGGTCGGCGTGCAGGAGATTGCCATGTGCAGCGCGCAGGTCGTTGCGACCATGATCATTGCGCCGCTCGGTGCAGTTTCCATCGCGGCAAACTCCTTCGCCGTGACGGCAGAGAGCTTGTGCTACATGCCGGGCTACGGTATCGGCTCGGCGGCGACGACGCTCGTCGGGCGCAACATCGGCGCGGGAAAGACCGACCTTGCCAAGCGCTACGGCAACATCTGTATCGTGATGGGCGCGGGCTTTATGGCGATAACGGGACTTTTGATGATGTTCCTGTGCCCGTTTGTATTCAGCATTTTGACGCCCGATCTCTCCGTCCGCGCGCTTGCGGCGCAGGCGTTGCGCATCGGGCTGCTGGCTGAACCGCTGTACGGCGTTTCCATCGTTGCGGCGGGTGCACTGCGCGGCACCGGCGATACCTTCGTGCCGAGTATGATGAACCTCGGCAGTATTTGGGTGGTGCGCATCGGGCTTGCCCTGCTGCTTGTCGGCAATTTCGGTCTGCCGGGTATGTGGACGGCCATGGGGACGGAGCTTTGCGTGCGCGGCCTTTTGATGCTGTACCGTCAGAAAACAACAAAGTATTATAAAAAATATAATAAAACAACTGAAACGAGCGAGCCTGAGCTGTTAGAAGCTGCGGAAGGCTGAAAAGCGCTGCGAAAGGACGCTCAATACGGAAAATACGGAGCACGCGGTAACGGCGCCGCACAGGGTAAAGTATCTCTGTGCGGCGCCGTTTTGCTTGTGATTCAAATTTTAAAGCTGTGGGTAGATCTCCTCAAAGACGGCGCGCAGCAGTGCACCGGCATCGCGGCTTTCGGCGGTGACGGTGACAACGGCATTTTTGTCACGCATCAAAATGACGAACTGACCGTATTTGCCGTCGGCGCGGAAGGAACCCTCGGGGCCTGCCCAGAAGAGGTAGCCGTAACCCTCGCTGCCGTTTTCGACCTGTTTTGAGGTCGCTTCTTTGACCCACTCGGCGGGGATGAGCTGCTTGCCGTTCCATTCGCCGTTTTGCAACAATAACTGACCGAACAGGTGCAGTTCGTCAATGGTAAGGAACAGGCCGCCTGCACCGAAGGTCTGACCGTTCGGGTCATTTTCCCATGTGGGCAGCTGAATGCCCATCGGCGCGAACATGCGCGGCATCAGGTAATGGACAAGGTCGCAGCCCGCGCGGCGCTGCACGAGAATGCCGGCAAGGTACGGGCCGACGTTGTTGTACACGAATTTTTCGCCCGGCGCGTACACGAACGGCTGACGAAGCGCAAGGCGCACCCAGTTGCGGTCTTCATAGTACGGGCGTTCGCCGCCCATTAAAAAGCTCTTTTCCTGTCCGAGACACATGGTGAGCAAATCGCGCACCGTGGCGGCCTTTAAGTTGTCGGAAACGATTTCGGGCAGGTCATCCTTGAATGCGTCCGTGAGCTTTTCGTCGATGGAGAGCAGGCCCTCTTTTTGCGCAATGCCGACTGCCATGGAAGTAAAGCTTTTGCTTGCGGAATACACATTGCGGCGGCAGGTATCGTCCCACAGCTTGCGGGCCAGCTGCGTGCCGTTTTGCGAGACCACAACGCCGAGTGCGCGAAGCGGCACTGCACGGCTTTCAAATTTGGTAAGATCGATCATAGTAAACGCCTCCTAAATGAAATCGAGTTGGTGTAAAGGGAACGAATAAAGTCTTTGGTCAAACAATACCACAATAAAAATGCCGATGCAAGTATTTTTGGCTAAAATAAGATTTTCGGAGAAAACTTGAAGTTTTTTTAAAAAAAGGGTTGACATATTGCACTTTTGAGCTTATAATGATGAAGCTGTTTGAGAAATGCGCTTGTAGCTCAGCTGGATAGAGTGACTGGCTACGAACCAGTAGGTCAGGGGTTCGAGTCCCTTCAAGCGCGCCAAGGAATCCACAAAGATTTCGGTCTTTGTGGATTTTTTCTGTTTTAAGATAGATTTTATCGGTTAAAAGATTTATAAAGCTGAATGTATTTGGTCGATTCAACAAATTACTTTTGTCTTCCGACCTTGTGCGAAAGAAATACGCATTTTTACTTGCTACATCTTGCATATGTGTGTATAATAAAAAATATTATTCTGCGTTTTTCGACTTTGCCTGAAAGAAAAGTGAAAAACGCGTCAAATTTGAGAAACGAAAGTTGGAAGATCATGTTAGAGATCATAGCTGCCGTAAACAAAGCGGTGAACGATTTTATCTGGGGTGTTCCGGCCATGGTCTGCATCATCGGCGTAGGCTTGCTTTTAAGCTTCCGCACGCGCTTTTTGCAGATCCGCAAATTCCCCTATGCCATGCGCACCACGGCAGGGCGCATGTTCCGCAAAAAAGATGCTTCGGACGGTTCCATGACGCCGTTTCAGGCTGTATGCACGGCGCTGGCCGGCACAGTGGGCACGGGCAACATTGCCGGTGTGGCGGGCGCTATTGCGATAGGCGGCCCGGGCGCGGTATTCTGGATGTGGTGTTCCGCACTGCTCGGTATGTGCACAAAGTTTGCGGAAGTTACGTTGGCGGTGCATTTTCGTGAGCGCAGCAAGACCGGCGAGTGGGTCGGCGGGCCGATGTATTACATTAAAAACGGTCTCGGTAGGCACTGGCAATTTTTGGCGGTGCTGTATTCGCTGTTCGGCGCGCTGACGGTGTTTGGTACCGGCAACGCTACGCAGGTGAATACCATTGTAACCGCTATCGATACGGCGCTGACGCAGTACAATGTGATCGGCGCGGATCACATTCCCACGGTGAACCTTGTCATCGGCATTTTATGCGCAATGCTCGTTGCCATGGTGCTGCTGGGCGGCATCAAGCGCATCGGCAGTGTGAGCGAAAAGCTCGTGCCGTTTATGGCGCTTTTGTATGTGCTTTTGGGGCTTGGCGTGGTTGTCCTGAACATTACGCGTTTGCCGGAGGTACTGGCATCGATCGTTGTTGGCGCGTTTAACCCGAAGGCTTTCACGGGCGGTGCCATCGGCAGTCTGTTCATCAGCATGCAGCGCGGCGTTTCCCGCGGCATTTTCTCCAATGAGGCCGGCCTCGGCACGGGTTCTATCGCGCATGCCTGCGCCGATACGAAAAAGCCTGTGAAACAGGGCGTGTTTGGCATTTTTGAGGTGTTTGTCGATACCATCGTCATCTGCACATTGACGGCGCTTGTCATTTTGTGCAGCGGCACGGCGGTGAATTACGGCACCATGGCGGGCGCAGACCTGACGATTTCCGGCTTTACGACGACCTACGGCAGTTGGGCTTCCATTTTCTCTGCGGTCGCGCTGTGCTGCTTCGCGTTCTCGACCATCATCGGCTGGGGCCTTTACGGCTCGCGTTTTGTGGAATTTCTGTTCCGCACCAGTAAGGCTGTGCGCCCGTTCCTCGTCATTTATTCGTTCGTCGCAATCCTCGGCGCAACCGTCAACCTTGACCTGCTGTGGAACATCGCCGATACCTTTAACGGCCTGATGAGTATTCCGAATCTTATCGCGTTGTTATTGCTTTCCGGCACGGTGGTGAAGCTGACAAAGGAATTTTTTGCGAAAGAAGACGGGCGTAAGCTCAAAAAATAACAGAAAAATAACAGATAGTATGCGGAAAATCGCCGGGGCAAGTGCGCTCCGGCGATTTTTTGTATGTGAAAATGTCGTAGAATCGTCCGTGCCATTTGGTGAGTTTGTTAGAAAGTTGCAAAATATGGCAGAAATTGCCGAAAAACTATTTAAATGTTCAACGGATTACGATATACTCTTGTCAAGAAGTTCGTTCGGCGCAGAGAGGGGACGAAAACATGAAAAAACGGCGATATTTTGCGGGTGCTGCGGCAATTCTCTTTTTACTTTTGCTTTGCGGATTTGCCCCGCAGAGCATCACGGAAGACAAGGATGCGCAGGTTTTACTGTATGAAACTTATGGTGAAAGCGAGATACTGGTCTACACCGGTCGTACGACGGTGCTGTATCGCCCGGACGGTCGTTCCGCCGAAGCACCGTTTAACGGGCAATATGCCGTTTTGCATGGCGATACCGTGACGGTTTTCGCCGAAACGGAGGAGTTCCTTGCCGTGGAGCGTTTCAGTGCGGAAACATTGGAGGAAACAGACCTGTTCGCTTTGCCTGTGACGAGCGGCCTGCGCTTTGCGGAAAGCGACAGCGCGGGCAGGCTTTATGCTGTTACCTACGGCGCGCCGAGCACATTGCAAGTGTTTGACGCGGCGGGTGAGCCCCTAACAGAATTCATATTTGAAGATAGAATATTCGGCATACAGACGGTGGATAGTACGCTTTATGTGCTGCTTTCGGAAAGTGCCGTGCAGATTTCGCTTGCGGGAAATGTGCCGACACTTTCCGGCACGGCGTTTACCTATGCGCCGGCTGCGCGGCCGTATAAGCTGCTTGGCAGCGACGTGTACGTCAACATGCAGGGCGAAGTGCGCTTGTTTTCCGGAGAAGAGTGGGCGGAAGACACGATCGTGACGGAGGCCGTTTTGAGCGGCGACATGCTCTACTGGCTTTCGGACACCTCGGAGGTCTCGCGCGTGCGCCGCGGCGACAAGGCGGAGTTCTTCACGCTTTCCGGCGAAGCGGCTGCACTCACCGCAAATGCAGCGATCATCTGGCAAAACGGCGCACTGTGCAGAGAGTCGTTCGGTACATTTGTGCAGCCTACGCCCACACCTTCGCCCATCCCGACATCTACGCCGGAGCCGACCGCGACCCCAAAGCCCTCTAAAACGCCGAAGCCAACGGCTACCCCAAAACCGAGCATGACGCCGAAGCCAACGGCTACACCGAAACCGAGCACGACGCCGAAGCCAACGGCTACACCGAAACCGACCGCCACGCCGGATCCGGATGTCACGGCGAAGTTGCGTGTTTCCGGCCACATTTTGTACGCAGAACCGGGTATTACGGCAGCAAAGCTACGGGCAGCGTTCCCACAGGCGGAAGTGGAAGTGTACACGTCATCCTCCGCAGCGGCCTCCGGCAGGCTGAAAACCGGCATGAGCGTGCTGATCGACGATGAGCTGTATACGGTCATTGTGCCCGGCGACATCAACGCTTCCGGCACCGTGAATACGGCCGATATGCGTCTTTTGCAGCGTGTGCTCGTCGGGGAGACGGAACTGACCGACACAGCCGCGCTTGCCGCCGACTTAAATGAAAATGGCAGGCCCGATGCCGCAGACCTTGTTCTGCTCGCCGCCAAAATGCAGCGGGACTAAACCGCATAAAATGGATAGCACAGGGTAGGTTTTGTTGTGGGGGTGAATCCAATTGCAAAGCAGTACTTTAAAGAAGATTGAAATCGCGCTTGTTACGGTCTGTGTTCTAATCGTTTCGGGGATTGTGCTTCTCTTTGTAGTTGCGTTTACAGCCTTTACTTCGTACGATGATTTTAGGATCAAATCGTGGGAGTCGGCGCAGGGCAGCCCGTGCGTTGGGCAGGTGTTTAAACGCTTACTGGAAACAGAAACGGAATCGGTGTCGCTCAACGACGTTTTGGAAGAAGGCGCATATGAGCAGGCTTTGGCGATTTACGACAATAGAATTTATCTGGTTTGGCGTCATTGGGCACAAGGCCAAGAGACATACCTTTTGATCTCTTCGGATTTATCCAGGGAAGACAGCCGTGTTTTGTATATGACCGATGCGGACGTGTTTGAAAAGGTGTGTGCCAATAAAGAAAGAATTTGGTGGACGGAAAATGACGAAATCGTGCAGTACGATTTTAAAAGCGGAAACATTAAAAGGACGAACGACACCACGGAGACAGACAAAAGCGGGCTAATAGAAGACGGCCTCGTGCAGATTGATCACGAAGACAACGCGCTGCTTTTGTTCGATGAGAAAAGCGGTCACCGAATTCGGATTACGTTTGAAGAGTTTGCCGAGATGAGCGACAAAACCGACGAGCTTATGCAAATTTCAAAGCAGAAGACTTGGAGCCGCAAGCCTTGCACAGAGTATTTTTTTAACCGCATATATTGCTTTGACGATGTGTATTATGTCGTCGGGCAGATCAGAAACAAAGGCGGCGATGCCATAGCGCTTGTGTTCCGCTTTGACCCGGAAGCGCGCAAGGCCGAGTATGTCACCTACGACAATGTAGGCGAGGGCACATGGACGGGCTATGAGCTGATCCCACGGTTTGAAGCAAATTAAAAGCCCCCATCAGCCTGAATTTCAGCGCGATGGGGGCAAGAACGTTCAAAAATAGTCATTTGGGCAAAAAGAAAAACCTCAGAAACCGAAGTTCCTGAGGTTTTGGTGGGCGCTAACGGACTTGAACCGCTGACCCCCTGCACGTCAAGCAGGTGCTCTAGCCAGCTGAGCTAAGCGCCCAATTTTCTGTTGCTCGATTATTATATAGCAAGTTCCCGAAAAAAGCAAGTCTTTTTTGCGAAAAAGTGAAAATTAATTTTCCTTTCGTGAATATCACGAAAAAGTGCGTAAAATTTGGTGCACTGTTCGCAGAAATTTAAGGTTTCTTACAAAACTCATAAGAATCGCACATTTCTATTGTTTATTCCTTTTCTATGCCGTATAATGAAAATACCGAAAACTGTGAATAGAATGTGAATGAAAGCGGATGGCGGTTGCGCATTGCGCTTTGAATACGGAGATTTAGACAGAATTGGAAATCTGAAAACAGACGATGACGTTGGTCCTGCACCAAGGCCAGAAAAGGAGAAACCATGAAAACACTGTCATATGTGAACTTTATCATTTCTATTTTATTTATGGCTTGCTACGCGTACCAGGCGGTCTACCTTGTGGCGGCGCTTTTAAAAAAGCAGAAAGTCTTCAAAGCGAAGAAGCTGCACCGCTACGGCGTGCTGATTGCCGCGCGCAATGAGGAAGCCGTCATTGCGCAGCTCATCCGCAGTGTGCGCGCACAGAAGTATCCCGAGGAGCTTATCGATATTTTTGTTGTGGCGGATAACTGCACGGACAACACCGCGCAGGCGGCGCGCGAAGCCGGTGCGGTCGTTTACGAGCGCCACAATACGTATGCCGTGGGCAAGGGCTATGCGCTGCGTTTCTTATTAGAAAACATTTTTAAGAATTTCGGCGAATATGCCTACGACGGTTTTTTCGTCTTTGACGCGGACAATATTCTGGATGAGAATTTTATCTCCGAGATGAATAACGTTTTTGACAACGGCTACAAGGTTGTCACGTCCTACCGCAACTCGAAAAACTTTGGCGACAACTGGATCAGCGCGGGCTACTCCATTTTCTTCCTGCGCGAAGCGACGCAGCTCAATCGCGCCCGTATGATGTTCGGTACCAGCAGCTGCGTTTCCGGCACCGGCTTTTTGTTCAGCAGCGAGATTGCACGCGAAAACGGTGGTTGGAAGCATTTCCTGCTGACGGAGGACTTTGAGTTCACCGTGGACCGCATTTTAAAGGACGACACGGTCGGTTACTGCGAAAACGCCATTATTTATGACGAGCAGCCCACGCGGCTTGGGCAGTCCTTTACGCAACGTGCCCGCTGGATTAAGGGCTATTTGCAGGTTTTCAGCCGATACGGCTTCAAAATGCTGAAAAAAACCGTTGTGGATGGCAGTTTTGCCTGCTTCGATATGATTATGAACAACATTCCGTGCCTTGTCTTGACCTGCGTTTCAATCGTGTTTAACGCGATTATGGTCGCGGCGGGCGTTGTGACGCGCACGCCGGATATGGGCGTTTGCGTGCTTTCCGTGTGCAGCGGCATTTTCGGTTCTATACTGACGCTGTGGTTCGTCGGCGGTATCACGTGCATCACGCAGAGAAAGCGCATCCGTGCATCGAAAAAAGCGATGTTCTTCGGTTGGCTGTTGTTCCCGCTGTTTATTTTCACCTATGCGATTGCAATGGTTTACGCGGTGTTTACGAACATTGAATGGAAGCCCATTCAGCACAAAGTGGCGCTTAGTGTGGAAGACCTGAACGACACTACCAAAAAATAGCACAAAATTGCACTCAAAAACAGGGCGTGATTTGCTATAATCTATATTTGCTTATAAACGGCACCTGTGATAAAATAGTAAGAGATTACTTTGTCACAAGTGCCGTTTTTTGCGGCAGTACAAATCCTGATTTTTCCCCAGAAGAAAGGAATGGTCACAAACATGGTCACACGCGTATTTGTGGAGAAAAGAAAGGGATTCGATGTTGAAGCACGCCACATGATGGCGGATCTTCGTCAGAATCTCGGCCTCAAGGCTATTGAGGACCTGCGTATTTTGAACCGCTATGATGTTTCCGGTCTTTCCGGCGAGGAGTTCGAGGCGGCAGCCCGCACGATCCTTTCCGAGCCGAATGTGGACAACGTGTACGACGAAAACTACAAGATCAGCAGCGAATATCACGTCTTCGCAACGGAGTTTTTGCCCGGTCAGTACGACCAGCGTGCGGATTCCGCTTCCCAGTGCGTACAGCTCTTGACGCAGGGCGAGCGCCCGCAGGTCGCTTATGCAAAAGTGATCGCCGTTAAGGGCGACCTTTCCGAAGAGGAAATGGAGAAGATTAAGAACTACATCGTGAACCCGGTCGAATCCCGTTTGGCATCGATGGAAAAGCCGGAGACGCTTGACATGAAGATCGATGTGCCGGCAGACGTTAAGCGCGTCACGGGCATGATCTCCTGGAGCGACGAGGAGCTTAGAAAATATTACGGCACCATGGGCTTTGCCATGACGTTTGAAGACCTCGCGTTCTGCCGCGATTATTTCCGCGACGAAGAGCACCGTGACCCGAGCGTGACGGAGCTGCGCGTGATTGATACCTACTGGAGCGACCACTGCCGCCACACCACATTCCTCACGCGTCTCAACAACATCGAGATCGAAAAGGGCAAGCTGAGCGGCGCCATCGAAAAGGCACTCGGCGAGTATTTTGCAGCCCGCGAAGAGCTGTATAAGGGCAAGGACAAGCCCGTTTCTCTCATGGACATGGCGGTCATCGGCGCGAAATACCTCAAAAAGCACGGCATGGTAGACGATCTGGACGAAAGCGACGAGATCAACGCCTGTTCCATTGAAGTGCCGGTCACGATCGACGGCAAGACCGAGCAGTGGCTCGTGCAGTTCAAGAATGAGACCCACAACCACCCGACGGAGATTGAGCCGTTCGGCGGCGCGGCAACATGCCTTGGCGGCGCGATTCGCGACCCGCTCTCCGGCAGAGCGTATGTTTATCAGGCGATGCGCGTTACCGGCAGCGGCGACCCGACTGTTCCGTTTAAGGATACGATGAAGGGTAAGCTGCCCACAAGAAAGATTACCACCGGCGCTGCGGCGGGCTATTCCTCCTACGGCAACCAGATCGGCCTTGCGACCGGTCAGGTCACGGAGCTTTATGACCCCGGTTATGTTGCAAAGCGCATGGAGATCGGCGCGGTCATCGGCGCATCTCCGAAGGCGAACGTCAAGCGCTTCGAGCCGAAGCCCGGCGATATCATTGTGCTGCTCGGCGGCGCAACGGGCCGTGACGGCTGCGGCGGCGCAACGGGTTCCTCCAAGGCGCATACGCTCGAATCCATCGAGGTTTGCGGCGCAGAGGTGCAGAAGGGCAACCCGCCGACCGAACGCAAAATTCAGCGTCTGTTCCGTGACCCGGAGGTTTCCACGCTCATCAAGCGCTGCAACGACTTCGGCGCGGGCGGCGTGTGCGTCGCCATCGGCGAGCTTGCACCGGGCCTTGAGATCGATTTGAACAAAGTCCCGAAGAAGTACGAGGGCCTCGACGGCACCGAGCTTGCGATTTCCGAATCGCAGGAGCGTATGGCGGTCGTGCTCGACCCGAAGGATGTGGAGAAATTCCGCGCCAAGGCGCAGGAGGAAAACCTCGATGCGCAGGTCGTGGCCATCGTCACCGAAGAGCCGAGACTTAAGATGGAGTGGCGCGGCGATCGCGTAGTCGACCTGAGCCGTGCATTCCTCGATACGAACGGTGTGACGCAGAACACAGACGCGTTCATCACCGCACCGGATGAAACGAAAAACTACCGCAACGCCGTACCGGCTTGCCTTGAAAACAAATCGCTGGACGAGGCGTTCGCAGAGAACCTCTCCCGCCTCGAAGTCTGCGGCCAGAAGGGCCTTTCCGAGCGTTTCGATGCTTCCATCGGCGCAGGCACCGTTTTGATGCCGTTTGCCGGTAAGTATCAGCTGACGCCGGAAGACGCCATGGTTGCAAAGATTCCGCTGCTCACGGGTGAGACCGATGATGCCACCGCTATGGCTTACGGCTATATTCCGGGTATTGCGCGCTTCTCGCCGTTCCATGGCGCAGCGTACGCCGTTGTGGAGAGCCTCTCGAAACTCGCAGCTGTCGGCGCAGATCCGATGAAGTCCCGCTTGACGTTCCAGGAGTACTTCGAGCGCCTGCACGATAAGCCGGAGCGCTGGGGCAAGCCTGCCGCAGCCCTGCTCGGCGCACTCACCGCGCAGCTGAACCTCGGTCTGCCGTCCATCGGCGGCAAGGACAGTATGTCCGGCTCCTTTGAAGACCTCGATGTCCCGCCGACGCTTGTCAGCTTTGCGGTGACGATGACGAAGGCCAGCAAGACGATCTCCGGCGCGTTCAAGAACGCCGGCAGCTACGCCGTGCTGCTGCCGATTCCGGAGGACAAGGAAACCGAGCTCCCGAACTGGGAAGCTTTGAAGGCATACTACAAGAACGTACTCGCAAAAATCGCGGACGGCTCTGTTCTTTCCGCACACGTCGTCAAGGAAGGCGGCGCGGCTGCTGCCGTTGCGAAGATGGCGTTCGGCAACAAGTTCGGCTTCAAGTTCGAGAAGACTGCCGAAAACGCAGAGCTGCTTTTTGCCCCGAAGGCTGGCGCACTCGTCGTGGAAGTTCCGGCAGATGCGCTTGAGAGCGTCAAGAATACATTCGACGCTGTTGTGCTCGGCACCGTTACCGATACGGCAAAGATTGAGCTGAATGGCAAAGCGCTCGACTTGGACGACCTCATTGAGACCTGGAACGGCAAGCTTGAAAAAATCTTCGCGAATAAAGCGGAGACCGTCGCCGTAGAATATGATGTGCCGCTCGATAACCACAAGTACACCGGCTCCCCGGTCATCCGCGTCGCAAAGCCGAAGGTATTCATCCCGGTATTCCCGGGCACCAACTGCGAGATCGACACGAAGCGTGCGTTTGAAAAGGCGGGCGCAGAGACCGAGATCCTTGTTGTGCAGAACCTCTGCGCAAAGGACATCGAATACACCATCGACCGCATGGAAAAGGCAATCCGTTCCTCCCAGATCATCATGATCCCGGGCGGCTTCTCCGGCGGCGACGAGCCGGAGGGCTCCGGCAAGTTCATCGCGACAACGTTCCGCAACCCGAAAATCGCACAGGCGGTCA
>ERZ506979.1004-NODE-1004-length-13930-cov-10.282450_pt1 | contig 13930 bp, 7 predicted proteins | sample MGYA00512887_ERZ506979 | MGnify/ENA metagenome assembly ERZ506979 | reverse complement strand
TCTATTTCCTTCGCAAAACCAATAAGACATCCGTCACGTCTGAATAAGCCATATCTGTGAGGATAGGGTTCCTTTCCAGACACCTAAACCCATTGCCTAATGATTATCGTCTGCTATGCTTCAACCCGGTAGGGCAGGCAGCAAAAAAGCCCAGAGGTATAAAGACCTCTGGGCTTTGGTTTTCTTAGGATGTTACTGGCCGGCGCTAACCGTGAAACACCTATTCGTCATTGTGCTTCGGATATCTCTGTAAAATTCTATTTGCTATATCAAATAGGCTGTGGTATACTGTATATAGCAAATAGTACCGGAGGGATTACCATGGAGACATCCTACGAGCCTCTATATCAAAAAATTTATAACGATATCCGGGAAAAAATTAAAAGCGGCGCATTGCCTTTGGGCACGAAAGTCCCCACGGAATTCGAATTGATGGAGCAGTATTCCGTGAGCCGTATCACTACGGCCCGCGCCTTGAAAGAGCTGGCTAACGACGGGTACATACAACGCACGAGAAAAAACGGCTCTACCGTAATCGCCACCGACGGGGAATCGCCGGCTCCTCCGGAAGAGCGCCCCCGGGAGGCAGTGGCCCCCTCGGCGGTCTATGAACACATTCCGCTTTTGATGCCTTTTTCCGCCTCGCAATTTGACATACTCAGCAGTATTCAGCGGGAAGCGCAGAACAGCCATTACCTCATCACTCTGTTCAATTCGGAAAAGCGGCTGGACAGGGAAAGAGAAATTCTCGATCAAATTTCCCGCATGAACATCGGCGGGCTTATCTGCCTGCCCATTGAGAGTTACCAGAACCTGTCGCTGTACACCAAGCTGCAGGCACAGAAGATCCCCATTGTGTTTATGGACCGGCAGCTGCCCTATATTGATATCCCCTATGTCAGCACAAACAACTACGACGCCATGTACAATCTGACTCAGTGGCTGATCAATCAAGGGCATAAGCGTATCGCCTTTTACTGCCACGATCTCAACACGCACAACGAGTTGTTACGTTTCAAAGGCTATATCGCCGCTCTGACGGACAATGGGATTCAGCTCAACAGCCAGTATGTCGCGGAACTGAAGAAAAACGACGTGGAGGATATCATGCTGCGGGAAAATAACCCGGACGCCGCCCACCGCGTCAATCAATATCTGAAAGATATCATGGCCCTGGAAGCGCCGCCCACCGCGCTTATCTGCGCGTTCGACCTGTTGGCTTCCTATGTGGAGCAGCAGGCCAATCTGCTGAAGATTTCCATTCCCGACGATTTATCGCTGACCGGCTTTGATAACAGCTCCTTGTGCAGCCATCTGGAGATCCCTCTGACCAGTGTGGCCCAGAACTATGAAGCCATTGGCAAAAAAGTCATCGAACTGATGAACGCCCTGCGCAGCGGACAGCCGGTCCAATCGGAATACCTGATGAGTTCCTCTATTGTAGAGCGGGCCTCCGTACGAAAATTGTCCCAATAAAGTCAAGATCACTCGTAAAACGGGTGTCCAGCCCGTCTCTTAATCTAGTGTTGTATGAGGCCGCGGCTGGATCGGTACGCTTACATCCACGCTTAACATCCGATTTTATACACTCATCCTGTAAGCATTCGTACAGCTAGTCTGGAAGCGCAGGCTCCAGTACGCACGAAACATTGTGCCCCATTATTCAAAATTCTCCCTGCGTGATAAGCTTTCTTTGTCTATCTGGGCATGACCTCCTTTGGTTTCTGGTGCGGTGGCGTTACCCGCTTCCATTTTACCAAAGGAGGTCTTTCTTTTTCTAATCGATGCTTTCGCTTTTTCTTACCCCACCGGCCATGCCGGTGGTTGTCGCTCTAAGTCAAGACCACCCGTAAAACGGGGGGGGCATGAAGGAGCCCTAAAAGGGCATAGGAAGGCCAGCGCCTAAAAGACGCTGGCCTTCACTGCGTTCAAGCCGTAGTGGATTGACTACCCGGTGGCTTTTAGCCACCTGCACCCTTGAAAGGGTCGTCGTACTCTTTGGTAGTCAATTTGTCTTCGAGCATATCCTGCTTTTCCTGCTCTCGAATATATTTCTTGATGGTTGCCTCGTTCAGTCCAACGGTACTCACTTAATACCCCGTTGCCCAAAAGTGCCTGTTCCAGAACTTGTACTTCAGATTCCCGTGTTTCTCAAAAATCATCATCGCTGTTTTTCCTTTGAGATACCCCATGAAGCTGGAGACGCAATATTTTGACGGTATCGACAACAGCAAGTGTACATGGTCGGGCATCATATGCCCTTCCAGTATCTCTACGCCTTTCCATTTGCACAAGTCCCGGATATACTGCTGTATATCCGCACGTAATTGGTTGTAGATGACTTTCCTCCGATACTTTGGACTGAAGTGGTGCGGTTGTCCTTCACCCCCACATAGGTGTACCGGATCGGCTTGTTCGCCCCGCCCATGGACATCATGGTTTGGGTCTTCCGTCCCAGCCCGTCGTAGGTGTAGGTCTTGTGCAGCCCGCCGTTCTGGCGGACCTCATACACCGCGTCGGTCATCTGGCTGCCGTTCTTGTTCCCGTAGGTGAAGCTGGTTTTCACCTTGCTCGTGCCGCTTCCCAGCAGCAGCTCCAGGGTATAGGCGCTCAGTCGGTTGGTGTTGTTCTCGTAGGTGTAGGACAGCTCCGCCAGGAACGCGCCATTGTCCTCCAGCACCCCCACGTTCCGCCGCACCCGCACCAGCCGCTGGGCCAGATCGTAGGTGTACCGCGTCCGCTGGGTGTTCACCACGTCCTTGTGCAGCCCCACCAGCCCATTCGCGTTGTACACCGTGTGGTACCCCGCGTTGTTGGGGTTATCGTTATTATAGTACTTGATGACCGGCCTGTCCAGACTGTCGTATTTGTAGTTCACCCGCTGCCCGTTCCCGTACAGCGCCGACGTCAACCGGTTCCGGTTGTCGTAGCTGTTGCTCGTCAGCGTCTTCGACGCGCTCCCGTTCCCCACCGTCACGCTGGTCTGGTTCCCGATCCCGTCGTACCCGAAGCCGTACCTCACCTGCCGGTTGTTGTGCCAGATGGCGCTCAGCCGGTCCTGCGCGTACTCGTACTCGTTGGACGCGACGCCGCTGGCCACCTTCTTCACCCGATCCGCGTTGTCATAGGTGTAGCTGGTAACGTTGTTCTTGGGATCCTTCGCTTGCGTCAGCAGCTTGGACGTGTCGCCGTACGTATAGCTGGTGGTTTTCCCCCGCTCGTCCGTTACTGACTCCAGCTTGTTCCCGCTGTCCGTATACTTCGCGTTGGTCTGGATATACGGCTTTTGAGAGAGGATGGTATTCACCTCGATGAAATACCATTTCTGTCCTTCGCTGGTGTCATTGGCATACTGCTGCATCGGGCTGCCGTTTTCCGTATTGGTGGAATTTCCCGGCTGTCCATCCAGCGATTTAGCGTAGCCGGTCACCTTGGTCCGTATGTAGAAGGTGCCGTCCGAATTCCGCAGGATTTTAAACTTCTGCGCATTACTCCCGTTGGCGGTATGCAGCTGTACAACCGCGTTGTTCGCCGTAGAGGCATCTTTTATGTCCAACCGCACCCCCGTATTGACCGTCGGGCATAGTTCGTACACATCGCTTTCGCTGGTGGCAATCAGCTTCCACATCTGGTTGGAATTGCCTGGTGTCCATCTCCAGTTCTTGACCAAGCCCCCCTTTTCGTGGGTAGAGTTATCCATGGAGTTGCCCGAGTAGGCGTTCCGGATATAGTAGGCTTTCCCCGCCGATACGCTGTTGACGAATTTGTCCGAACCCAGGATGCTCTGTCTGGGATTCCCGTACTCGTCGTACAAGAATTCGTATCGCTGGCCATCGGTCGTTTGCGCGTATTCCAGATTTCTCGTGTTAATATTGGTTGTATACAGGAACTTGCTGCCCGTCGGATTGGCCAGCTTTGACAGCTGTTGATTGTTATAGGTAAAGCTGGCCTGCGTATTGGCCAAATCCACGCTGCTCTGCAGGTTGCCGTCCTTGTCGTAGTCGTAGGTCTGGCCGAATTCCTCCTTGTACACATACGGCGCGGTCAGGCGCACCTCACCAGCGTTGTTATCATAGCTGATGAAAAATTGAATATAACTATACGGCTTGGAAGCCTTAGCGGTGCCGCTGGTGTACTGCCAATCCCCTATGGCGTGGTTGTAGGTCGCCACTGTGCCGCTGATGTAGTTCTTGTTTTCGTCCCGGAAGGATAAGTACAATTGGAACACGGGACTGCGGGCGGAAGATTTTGGGTTGTTTACAGTGGAGATGGAACTGGCTTTCGCCCACCCGCCATAGGTAAATACGTCCCCCGCCTTACCGTCTACTGGAATGAGGGTATAGGAACTCACATTCAGGAACGGCATTCCATTCATTTTCAAAGCGTTGCCGCCATGGGGGGCGCTGCTGTCCGTGACCACGGATATAGGCGAGGCTGCCCCGACGTTCCAATTGGTTGTCCCGTTCTTAAAATTGGTGTTTTCCAGCAGGTTGAAGCTGTTGGCGTTCTCCGTTTTTTCGAACTGGAGATCGTCAAACCAGACGGTGCCGATACAGGATTTATCGATGAAGCCGATGAGAATGCGGGCGGTGTATCCCTCTGGAATGAGCGCGGTGACCCGAATGCGCTTCCATTCGTCAACGCCTGTGGAGGTGACGCTCTCCGAGCAGGTCCATCCGGCGTTGGCCCCTGTGCTGGTTTTGGGCTCGATATCCACCACGACGCCCCGGCCACTGACACTGGTGCCTCCCGTGTTCACATAGGCGGAGAAGGTGTAGAAGCCGGCGGACAGGTTTTTGATGTCCTGTCCCAGCCAAATCTGCCCCGGATTGGAGGCCGTTTGGGTGAACTTGGCGGACTTCTTGCCAATGTGGCCCTTGTTGCTGTCAATGGTTACGGAATTGCTGTTGGCCGCCGCTTTGTAGGTGGTAAAATTCGCGGTGTCCCGGTTAAAGGATGGGTTGATGGCCAGGTTTGTCACGCTCTGCTGGGATTTCGATGCCGTCAGCAGCTTGTTGTCCTTGCCGTTAAATTTGTCCGGCGCTCCATATTGGTACGCCTGCCCCTGCCCGGTCACGTTGTTCACCACGCCCACTGTCTGCCCGGCGTTGTTGAACTGGTAGGTCACGTTGTCCCCGGTGTTGCTGGTGATGGTGGTCGCGTTGTGCTTGTAGGTGAAGGAATACTTGGTGTTGACCGCCGTGCCCGGGCCGTAGGAGATGGAGGCCACCCGCTTAGGGCTGCTGCCCGTGTAGGTGATGGTGGTGACCGTGTTATCCGCCTTGTTGGTGATTTTTGTCAGCAGCGCGCCGCTGTAGGCCATCTCCACCACCGCGCCGTCGGGATAGGTGATTTTAACCAGATTGTCCCCGTCGCAGTTATAGGTGGTCTGCCGGTTGCGGCTATCTTTGATATGGGACAGCCGGGGGCCGTTGTAGAAAAAGGAGTAATTCCGTCCCGCGCCGTCGTAGACGGTGTTGATACGATCCTCCGCGTTATAGGTCACGCGTATGAAGTTCCCGTTTGTGTCGTGGATCGTCGCCAGCTTGCCGCTGGCCCAAAACTGCATTTTTCCCCCGTCCTTGTCGGTGATGACGTATTTGGCGTCGCCGGTGCCGGTGTCCGTCAGGGTGTAACCCAGCCCGTCCTCATCCTTGCCGGAGGCGGTTGCGTTGCCGTTGGCGTCCTTGAAGTAGAAATAATGCTCGGTTCCGTCGGCGTCGAGGAGATAGTATTTGTAACCCCTCGCAAGCACCTCGCCCGTTGTCTTTTCGATAGACATGTTAAAATTGGTGCGCCAATTGGTTCCGCAATAGCCGATGTTGGAGCCGCTGGCATTGTATATGTGGGAAATGGTCACCGGCATGCGGGCGCCGTCGTTGCCGATGTCATCCTCAGTCATGATCAGATTGCCGTTGAAGTTGTTGACAGCCACCGTGCCCCGCCCCGCCGGCAGGGACGTGTACGTCCAATAATCCTCCACGCCCTTGGTGTCGCGGTAGGCGATTTGAAAGACTGTGCGGGCACCCTCGGGAAAGCTAGGGCTGTACCGGGAACAGTGATGAATATCCGCTCCGCCAGCGTTCTTTAGCCCTTCTTCATCGTAGGCTTTCAGCATCAAGCCGAACCGGCCCAAAGAACCGTCGTACCATTTTTGCACCGTAGAGGTCACATCAAAACGAGTCCAAAAACCGGTTTGTCCAGAGCTTTGATGAGGATTTGTATAGACGGCATAATCTAAAACCTGGCTGTTGAATTTAGGCATATAGCTCCATTTTAAATTAGCTTCCGTCCAGTCCCTTTCTATTACCTCATGTAAAGAAAACACGCAGGATTCGGATGGGCCGAAATCACGTGCGGTAGTGTAAAGATTAAAATCCGCCCCAATGATCCGTGCGGTTCCAGGCAAGGAGGGCAACGTTACATTCCAGTAACTGCGAAGGTATTTATATGTTACCTGGTAACCGGTATGCATGACTCCGAAATTATAGTGGGGAATATCGGGTTGCCCACTGCTGACAAATGCATTTTTTAGGCTGCCAAAATCCTGCTCTGTCTGTATCGTCGGATCCACGGTCACCGGCCAAACCCGCGCGCTGTCCTCCAGCCAGGCCCTGTCCGGCGTGAGGGTGTAGCGGTAGTGGTTGCCCGTTTTCTTGACCTCGACGGCCACCGCGCTGCTGTACTCCCCGGCCGCGTCGAACATGTAGGGGGAGGCGATGATAAAGGCCGGCTCCTCCGTCCCCTCCGCGTAAAAATGGACGGAGCTGTCCGCCTGTACCTCGGCGCGCAGCCCCTCCGCTTCGATTTTGAAGGAGTAGCTTTTGCGCCCGGTCAGCTTTTTCAGAATAAGGCTTTCCTTGAGCGAGCTGCCCTTCACGTCGTAGGTCAGGCTCGCGCCGTCCAGGGATTCCGGGTAGGTCACGGCCGCGTGCTGCTTTTTCGCCTGCAGCTTCCGCTCGTTTTTCTCCCGCTGCTTGTCCGCCTTGGACGCGGAGGCGCTCAGGCGTGAGATAGACTCACCGGAATCCGCCTGCTGCAGGGCGGCGGAAGCGGTCTGCTGTCCCTCCATGAAAAACCGCAGGGTCTTTCCCTGGTGCTCCACCGTTATGGGCCGGGAGGTGGATGCCTGCTTCGGCAGACGCACCACCAGACTGTTGGCCGTGTTGGTGTAGTAGCCGTCCTTCTCCACCAACGTGTTGTCGATGTCCAGCAGCTTGCCGTCCTTTTCATAGTGCACCGGCTCGCTGTAAATCGCCGCCACATAGGAGCCGTCCGACCGGCGGAAATGCTTGACGCCGGGCTCCCGCTTGGTTTCGTCCTCCGCAAGAATGTCCGGCTCCGGCGCGTCCTCCCCCGTCGGATATTCCAAGGAAGCTGCCGTTTCCCCGGAGATGGCGGACGCCTCCGGCTCCGTCCCCACCGCTAGGGACGTGACGGGCGCCGCTTGGATGGCTAACGCCGCTGTCAGCAATACCGCCAGGCTTCTTTTCCAGATTCGACCATGCATAGATACCTCTCCTCGCTCTTGAAATAGATTACAATATTACCAAAAATATGTAATCTATAGACAGTATACCATTTATGCCGCAAATTTCAACCTATTTGGCAAATATCCTGTCGAAAAACGAGGAATACCCACTATACCTCACAGCATATCCCAAGTCAGGACCACCCGCCTAACGGGGGATTTTTGCTAGAATACACTGCTTCACGCTGTATCTTGCTTGTTTAAGCATAAGAAAAAGCACTGAAAACATAGTGTTTCCAATGCTTTACCCGTGGTCGGAGTGATGTGACTTGAACACACGGCCTCTTGGTCCCGAACAAATCAGGGGATAGACCTGCATTTTACCCGGAATTTCCGTTTATCTCGGTTTTTCTTTAAATTTCGCATACTTTCAATATACAGGATAATACTCGGTTGCCAATCCGGTTGCCAATTCTTACCCTGCCCGAACCGGATTTTCGTCTGCCACTATTACTCCAAGCGTTGAAAAAACTCCTTCTACAATATCAGATGCCCGACGTTTATCGCTATCCGTCACATCTCTATATTCTTTCAGGGTAGTTTCAACATCCGCATGACCTAATAACTCCTGAACAGTTCGAGCGTCTACTCCTTTTTGAATCAATAACGTAGCAAACGTATGCCGAAACCTATGGAATGTTACATGATATGTGGTTAAGCAATGTTCCTCTAAAAAACGTATAAACTGTCTGCGAAAAGAGGAATATGATCTTAGCACGCCATATCGATTAGGGAATACCAACTTTTCCCCAAAATCTCGCTCATTTGATTTGCTGTTAAATTTCTTGCAATACAGTTCTCGCCATTCCAGAAGAATGTTCACCAATTCATTATCCATAGGGACAAAACGGATACTGGTTTCTGATTTTGGAAGAGCTCGTACAGTCTTTGCGGCACCAGGTTTTCCAGACTCATCCACTTCATATTCCAGCGTCACGGCTTTATCAATGTTGATTATCGGATGAGTGTCATTGAAACGCAGATCGCTCCAGTCCAAGGCAATTACTTCGCCTATTCGCAGTCCGGTATGGAACAGCGTGTTAATAATAGGCTTATATGTTGGACTTGCATTTATCTTTTCCAATAATTGCTGACATACATCAAGAGGAATGGCTTTTGGCGCTTTTAAACGTAGCTTTGAAACATCCGGCATTGTGATGGTCTTATTCTTACACGGATCCTTTGAGATCAACTTGTTTTCAGTAGCAAAAGCCGTTACCTGTTTAAAAAGACGGTAAACCTCCTTAATCGTTTTTTGTGAGAGCGGCTTTAGCTTCTCCCCATCTGGTCGTCTCAAATTCCCCGGCCTTGCTAAACAATTTAAAAAAGATTGAACATCTCGAAAAGACAAATCCTGTATACTCTTATTAGGTAAGCGCCAGTAAATGTTTTTAGCCAGATCACAGTACCATTTATACGTCCTTGAAGAAACCGAGTTTAGCTTAAAATCACACAAGTACACTTGTGTCAAATCGTGAATACCAATATGGTTTCTCTCCACATACTCATCAACATTAATTGCATGTTCCAACTCCTGCTTCTTTTTGATCACATCTTCTGGTGTATCACCAATAACACTACGCCGTAATCTTTTTCCATGTTCATCCCGGCCAGAACTCACCTGGGCGCACCATTTTCCATCCGATCTTTGATAAATTGTCCCTTCTCCTTTGTGTCTCCGCGTTCCCTCCCCTCTTGCTTTTTTTGTAGAATCAACTTTCTTAGTCATAACTATTGCCCCCTGACGACAGGGCAGATTACAAACTCATTATACACCCACATCATAAATTATCAATCCTCTTATTTTCCTACTTTATAGTTGCCAATAAAACTTCTTAACCATCCAAATTACAAATCCTAACATGGAAACCTTATTTAATCCTTCTAATGTGGGAAAGGAATTATCATTTAGAAGTTCTAAAGCCTTACACCTACCAATCATCAATATTTTCTGTAAGTCATCACTCCCCAAAACATCTTTACCATACTTTTCTGACAAGCGTTGAGCTTCCAACACAATTATAATCGGTATATCGATATCCAAGTTTTTCTGTCCAAAGCTCCCTTGGTAACGGTTAAGAATATTTAAAATTGCATCCCTATCCATATACATATCCCCAGCAAATTTATATCCCTTTACCAGCCCATTTCCTGCGCCCATTCCAGCCGCGTATTGGCAGACCGGTGCTATGCACCGCCTCATCCTGTGGGCGTGCTCCTATCCCCGCACACTATCCGCAGAAGCCTGTATAACCTCCGGTATTGGGATTTGTTTTTCAAGGTGCAGCTGCCTCAAATTGGTCGTTCATTTATATAAAGAGCAGATAAATTCTCCGATAGATACAAGAACGCAAAAAACCTCTCGATTTCTTCAATCGAGAGGTTTTTTCATTGGACATTGAACGCCCTCCACTGCCAGGAAGGAAGTGCGCCTGTTCGGTGGACTGAGGGGCGGTTCATTGTAAACCTCCTTGAACCTCTTACTCTAAGAATCTATTACGGCAAAAAAGGGAATACAGGAAATGCAGATCAAAAAATAGAACGGATATGGAAGCAAATGGCTCATAAATAGGAAGAGCCGTTGGCAAATTGTTTTAAAGCACAGACCGAAAAGTATCACAAATCCCCAAATTGGCGCAATCAAAAATGCGAGCATTTTTATCTGGGTTGATAGCAATAATTGTTCCCGCTTGCTCAATGGCACACGTGTGCTGAACAGCACCAGAAATGCCAATGGCGATATATACGGCTGGTCGGACAGTACGGCCAGTAAGTCCAACCTGCAACTCATAAGGGGCCAAGCCCCGGTCTACCAAAGGGCGGGAGACTGCCAGCCCATATCCCTTTTGATTTGCCCATTTTTGAATTTGCACAAATTGGGTGGCAACGCCCACTCCCACGCCGACAATTACCTGATCGCCGATAGGATAGGAAGGACGCATCGTAGCCATCTGTGGTCGTGTCCGGCAGGAAATAGTAGCTAGCAGATTTCCACCAAAAGCTGGGCGAGTCATATATAGGGTATCCCCATCAGTCTCGAGAGTTGTACAGTCTGCACATAGTCCAGTGTGCAGAAGCGCCGCGACTTGGGGAGCTGTACGCCGCCCCCAAAGTCCTCCATCCCACAAGACTACGCTGGGATTTTTCTGACGGATCCGTGCCGCGAGACAGTTGGGAGTATCCTTCTCCAGAACGTGAACCCGCTCCGCTATCCTATGAGCCCATTCCAGTGGTTCCGTGCCCACACACCAGATCTCCGGCAATTTAATTCTTATGTATGCCTTTTCCTTGCGTATTTCCTGAGGCTTTTTAATGACGGATTCTATAACTTCATCCAGCTGTTCAAGCTGGATAAACCGGCAATGGCGCCGATCGGTATGGCACTCATAGGTTTTCAGCACGCGGGTCGGTGATCCTTTCAAGCCGCATCGTTCCGGGTCAGCTTCTAGTTTAGCGGCATCCCAGAGCTCTGCTATTCCCAACTTGCTGTTAATTCGGGGAAAGCGCAATTCTACAGTCCGTTCCATAGTAAGTACCATGGGGAAAGATGCTTTTTCCTCCCCGAATCGGGTTATGCAACGCATCCCCTTTCCTACTTCTATGAACATCTCCAATACATTGGTAATTACCGGGATTTCCAACAGAGCTGCCAGCGCAGGCCCGGTTTGTGCCGTGTCGCCATCAATACTCTGCCTCCCGCATAAGATGAGATCTGGCATCAGTTTTTTTATCGCGAGGGATAGCGTATAGGCGGTGGCTAGAGTATCCGCACCGGCAAAGATATTATCTGACAATAGTACTGCGCGCGGTACCCCCAGTCTTGTGAGAGCTTGAAGGGTGGATAGGCAATCGGGACGTCCCATGCATATTATCGTTAAATCTGTATCCGGATCAGAATCCTTGAACCGGAGAGCGTATTCTAAAGCGCAGGCATCAAAAGGACTCAATTCCTTATTCACCAGTTTAACACACACGATGATTCGCATTCTTTATCTTTATCTCCTTTCTAATGCGGGGCGATATCCGGATCCTTATTTGCTAGTGCTTTGTTATATTTAGATATGAATTGCCAAAGGGTTTGATCACTTACTGATGCGGATATGCAGCAAAAGTAACTTATTTAATCATGCTTTTGTTGACGATAATTTCGCGGCGATAAACCGGTGTGCTTTTTAAAAATGCGACTGAAATACAGAGGGTCGGGAAACCCAATGTTTTGCGCAATAGTGTTAATGGGCAGATTGGTAGACGATAGATAGTGCTTGGCTTGGGATATTTGAACGGCAAGTCGGTAATTGCGGGGCGATTTACCTGTAAATTTTTTAAAACTGCGAAAAAAATATGAATCACTTAGATTGCATATTGAGGCTAATTCGCTGACTGAATATTCTACGGCACAATTGGTGTTGATTAGGGATATAACCTTTTCGACACTTTTACAGATAACTGGATTTTGAATATCATTAATACGAATTAAATTCTCTATCTGTGCCAAAATTTGAAAGAAAAAGCCACAACACATTAAATTGTAATAACTAATATTGCTTTGCATATATCTGATAATTTTTTCAAAGGTTTTAATAATTTAGAAAAAATCAAAATATAGTTTTTGACTATCTCTTTATAAGTTCTCATAAGCCGGTATAGCCTGTATTTACAGGCTTTCCGGCATTTTTCAAATCGGAAGAAGCTCTTATATATTCTCATTTCCCCTCATGTTTTCGCGTCCAAAAGTAGTAAATCAAGTAGTAAAACCTCTATCTACTACTAAGCAATCAGCCGTTCCATTTCTGCCATTGCACTATCAGAGGTAGCATGGGCGTAATAGTTCAGCGTCATGTTGATGTTGGAATGTCCCATGATATACTGCAATGCTTTCGGGTTCATTCCGGCGTTTGCTAAATTGGTACAGAACGTATGGCGTAGGGTATGGGGCGTTGTCACTTTCGGTAAGGCTTCCTCATGGCTTTTGTTGTACTTCTTCACAAGCCCCCGGAACATGGTTTCAAAGTTGACTGCTACTTTCGGTAGCCCGTTCCGGTTAAGGAATAAAAATCTGCTGTAACCGCCGACAATAAAATTGTCTGCCCGTCCCCTGTCATTCAGCACACGCTTGAACGCTTCATAGACTTTGGTACTCATTGGAATTTGTCTGATACCGCTTTTTGTCTTTGGCGTTTCAACATGATACCCAACTCCCGATACTTTCAAAAGCTGGTGGTCTACGTTGATTAGCTTATGCTCAAAGTCAATATCGCTTTCAGTCAGTCCGCAGAGTTCAGAAATGCGAAGCCCTGTTCCTAACAGTATGATAATCTCGTCGTAATACTTCTGATAGACTTTATCACTCTGCACAAAGGACAGGAAAGACGCTTCCTGTGTTGGGGATAGAGGTACCTTTGGTTCGGTGTTATCTTCTAAAACGGTGTTCAACTGGAAGTCAAAGGGATTTTTCCTAATGCAATCGTCCTGTATGGCTGTGTAAAAGGCAGCTTTCAGAGAACGCTTGTGATTGTTGATTGTCTTGAATGAATAGCCCTTATCTTTCATGCGTAAAGCCCATTCTTTCGCGTCGGACAGCTTCACGCTCTCAATGCTGCAAGCTCCAAGACTATCTTCTTCCAAAATCCTCATAAGCTGCTTGCGCCCCTGTTTTGTGCCATGCCGTACATTTGCCCGGTGCCTTATCTGCTTTGCGTAGAGTTGGCAGACAGTCATTTTCTTTCCCAACGTGTCAATCCCGTCGTCAAGGTCTTTCTGTATCTCTTTTTCCTTTTCCCGAAGCGAAATATCTTCACGTTTTCCCGCCGGGGTCTTGTCGGTAGGTACTAACTTCCAAGCGTAAACAAATTGCGGGTTCCCAAAGGTATCTATATATTTGTAAGCATATCTTCCGTCTTTTCTCTGGCTCTCTCCTGTGCGTAAAATGCGGTTCCTGTTATCTCGTCTTTTCTCCGACATTGTTCGTCATGCTCCTTTCCATGACGGAAAGAGCCTTGATATGCTTGTATCTATTATACCACATTCAAGGCTCGATTTCACTATATAACTTCCAAAGTGTCAATGAATTTTTCAAACTGTTTTCGCTTGATTTGAATACGGTTGCCGTTCATAATCACCCACCCGGCAGCCGGGTTTTCTTCCGCTAATTTACGCAGCTTGTTTTCCCCGATACGGAAATATTTTGACGCTTCCTCAATGGTGAGCGTGTACTTCTCCCAGATAGGCACATCAGTAATATTCATTAAAATGTCCCCCTTTCAATAGAGTACAATAGTTTCAAAAGTAGAAAGAGAGCTTTAATCGGACGGTTATTAGCATAACCTCATGGGAATTGCACCCCCGCATGGTTCTCATGCAGCCCTACCCATTGCCTGCGACGCTCTTAACGCTCGGACT
>ERZ506979.1003-NODE-1003-length-13936-cov-4.004178_pt1 | contig 13936 bp, 7 predicted proteins | sample MGYA00512887_ERZ506979 | MGnify/ENA metagenome assembly ERZ506979 | reverse complement strand
TAGAATTATAGTATTATTCCTAAATTGAATGTCAAAATTTAGCACTTTGTGCAATTTGTTAATTTTGAAATTTTCAATATTCATCATATGATAATATTTAATAAGTGGTGAAAAATACATGTAAAAGTAGTCAATATTTGGTTTTAAGGAATATATTATCTCATAAAATATTTCATCAGTCGCCTATTTCCTCGCCGTCCATAGAAGTTAGTACAGACTCTATTGAAAGCGAAAAGGTCTGGCGGCTGTGCCGTTTCGGGCAGAATCTTCCTCTTTCAGAGCGTATTCAGCCCGAAAACCTTTTCCCTTTCACGTCTGTACAATGGACGCCGTCGGCAGCGGAAACAAGCGACCGACGGAAAAGTCGGAACAAAAAACAAAAGAGAAACAGCATACTGTCAGTAGAATACTACCGGTCCGTATGCTGTTCCGATATTCTATAGGGGGGATATTTTTTGACAGCCTAATGAAGCGGGCAGGCGGTAAACTGCGCTCCCTCCAGAAAAATCAATCCGTTTTTTCGGCCACCTGCCAATATCCGCCTTTGTCCGGTCCGATTCGTCGGAGTACCCCGTCCGCTTTCAGCCCGGCAATCTGTTTTTCCACGGCCTTGGGGGTTATCCCTATCCGCTTGGCAAGTGCTGTTGCGCTCAGTGTGTTGTCCTGTGAAAGCAGGGCGATGATTTTCTCCCTGCTTTTTGAGTTTATACTACTTCTCTCTATTGTAAATGATATCCAAAAGTTCGTTTGCAAGTTTGATGTCTGTAACTTTTATAATACTATATTCTTCTGTTGGATAATCAAGAATATTGACGCTGACATATCAAATGGTAGATATAGTCAAGCAGCCAGATTATGACCGTATGGATAATGATTTGAAGTCTCGTCATATCAAGATAAAAGGCGAAGCTCCCAATAATATATGAATAGGCAGACATCTTTGAACTCAATAAAGATAACGATAAAATCCGCCAAGTGCGTAAATGCGTAAAGACGTAGAAATCTGCGAGGAAGCAGTACGAAAACGAACAGCTCTTACTGAACAAGTTAGAATCACATAACAGTCTGTAAAGGAGCAGTAGGACAAGGCAAAGTTTATCAAGGGCAAGACGATTCAAACGAATAAACCTAATTTAGTTTACAATAAGTATAAAAATATTATAATTTGTAAAAAATAGAAGTCACAAGATTGTATTGTTTGTTCGACAATTTCCTGTTTGATTATTTTATGGCTTTCATATTTTTGAAATAATACGCCATGTTTTTGAAATAATATTCCAAGTGTTAGCGATAATAATTGGGGAAATTACTACCTTTGCAAAATTTTAAATGGAATCATGCAACATCAAACATCCGTATCATGCAGAAAGGTGCAAATATCAATAGAATAAAAGCGGTGCTTGCGGAACAAAATAGAACCAGTAAATGGCTTGCTGGAGAATTGGGCAAAGATCAGGCCACTATATCAAAGTGGTGTACCAATACATACCAACCAAGTTTAGAAACTTTGGTAAAAGTAGCAGGGCTGCTTAATGTTGATGTAAGAGATTTGATTGTAAAAACTGAAATTAAATAAGTTCATGTATAAGATAGAATGGGATAAAGAAACAGGAGGTGTTTTGTTAAGTTCCAAAGTCTCGAAAGAGACTTTGGGCATTTCGCCTCGTCCTGTTTGGTTTGAAGAACTTGATTTACTTGGACTTGACAAATTAGGATATGTATATCCGCAGTCAGAGGCTCCACTTATGTGGGCAGTTAATAAACAATATTTCTATCGTGGCGACTTGGTGTTTCAGGCTAAAGGGGCAAATTTGTATGATTCGGCTACCATAACTATTATGCCGGGATTTGAGAATCTTGAACTTATCCCGATTGATGTCAAGAAAATGATAGAGAGAAACCGCGATATTATGTTCTTGCTGGAGAGCGAAGCCATTGAATTTATACGCGAAACATTCTTCATCTATTCTACAGCTTCTAAAAAATTCAATGAGATAAAAGCCAATCAACTTGATTTTGAAGCTATCGCTGCATCTATTGAGCAAAAACAAAAGCGGAAAATGGCTATTGTCAAGGAGGAGTGCGACAGCTTCGATGTAATGCCCTTGGATATTGCAGAGCAACAAGGTAAACAACGACTACTTGCCACCAAAATTGATGTTTTTTTGGCATCATTTTCAGGCGGCAAAGATTCACAAGTAGTTCTTGATCTTTGCACAAGAGCTTTACCGCCCAGCGTTTTCGAAGTGATATATAGCGACACAGGGTATGAATTGCCGTCATCGCTCGACCTTTACGAAGATGTCAAACGACACTATTCTGCGCTTTATCCTGGACTTAAATTTTCCACCGCTCGCAACCACGCTTCGGTGTTAAGCTATTGGGATAAGATTGGTACGCCGAGCGATACCCACCGTTGGTGCTGTTCAGTAATGAAAACCGCACCTCTTTACCGTTCGCTTAAAGTCCCGGGTACAAACAAGCAAGCTAAAGTTCTTACTTTTGATGGTGTAAGAGCAGAAGAATCTGCCCGTCGTGGCAATTATGAACGTATGGGTAAAGGTGTAAAACATTCAACAGTTGTAAATGCTCACCCGATATTATATTGGAATACATCGGAAATATTTTTATATTTATTCTCTTATGCTCTACCTGTTAATGATGCTTATCGTTTAGGAAAATCAAGAGTAGGGTGTATTACTTGCCCTTACTCTTCCGAATGGGATGATATGATAGTAAGCCGTTGTTATGGTGCAGAATTAGAACCTTTTATTTCAAGAATTTATGATTGGTCCAAGCAAGAGGGTGTCAAAGACTTGGAAGTATATCTAAAAGAGCGTAAGTGGAAATTTAGAGCTAGTGGTAAATTTATGAAAATTTCCACACAGGTGAATTTCAGGAACTCTCCTAATAATTTCTACGCCCAAGTAAAATCTGCAAAATTACCCATTACTGCGTGGTTGCCCGTCTTGGGTGAATTCACCCTCTTTAATATCTCTAATGAATTTCACGGAGATATAAAATATAAAAATACTGTCTATTCTTTTGAGATTAAGGGGAATGATACAGATTATACTTTTTATATTAAAGGGATTAAAGATTTATCTCTTATCTCTTTATTGAAAAGAGTTATATACAAAGCGGCATATTGTATTAATTGCGAATCATGCGAGGTTGAATGCCCAACAGGGGCGTTGTCCGTTTTTCCAAAAGTAAATATTGATTTAACGAAGTGCATCCATTGCCACAAATGTTTGAACTTTCACGACAAAGGATGTATCGTTGCTAATTCTATAAGTATGACAACAGAAACAAATATAAAAGCGAAAGCAGGAATTGATAGATACAACACCTTTGGACTCCACGAAGAATGGATGAGCGAGTTTCTATTAAATCCTACTGAGTTCTGGGACTATAATGGACTTGGACCAAAACAAGTTCCGAGTTTTAAAAACTGGCTCAAAGAAGCTGAAATAATAGACACTAAATTAAATCTCACTGAGATTGGGAAAGTTTTATCTGAAATATATGTTGATGACCCCAACTTGGTTTGGTCTGTGGTTCTTACTAATCTTGCTAAAAACTCATTCATTGTGAATTGGTTCTTAACTCATATTGTGCCCGGACAAATTTTCGATAAAAATTCTATTTCAGAAAACATTTCGGAAGAATATCCAGTTTACGGAAAGCGAACAGTTGACAATGCAGTCTCGGCGTTATTCCAATTATTTAAGTATTGTCCTACGGACAGTGCTTTTGCTATAGCTGAAGAAATTGAAGGTAAGCAATATCGACGTAAATCTTTTGAAGATTTATCCGATGCCGCTTTAGCTTATTCTTTGTATCGATATGCTGAAAATGTTGGATATAAATCTTTTCGCGTTTCTGATTTAAAAGATTCAAAATCAGAACTTGGTCCATTCGTTGAATTTGGAATTTCGCTTTCTGGATTAGAGAAAATATTACGAACCCTGAACTCAGCTAACAACCGTTTACTTGTCGCAGAGTTGAATATGGGGCTTGACCATATTACCTTGCGAGAAGATGTGAATCCAATCTCTATTCTTAAAACTTTGATTTAATTATGGCTACTAAGTATTCTGATATCGTTGATTTGCGCTCGGGGCGTAGCACATATTACCTCGAAGAAGAGAAAGCTGGGGATTGGAGTGTATTCATTGTAAACGACCAATTCAATGATATACTGCGTACTGTAGTCCGCTCTGTAATGAACAATGACCTCGATGCGCATAAGTCTTTTTGGATAGAAGGAACATATGGTACGGGAAAAACTCATGCCGGAGCGGTGCTAAAGCATCTACTTTGTGACGATGTTAGTGCTATTGAAGAATGGTTGCGTGAGGAATACAAATTACCGAAATTTGAGGGCTTGTGCCAGTCTGTTTTCGATCTCCGTAAAAAGAAACGGCTGTTTCCCGTTACCTTGTATGGAGCAAGTTCAATTGCCCATCCTGATGACCTCTCCCTACAACTTCAACAAAAGATACAAGAGGCTTTAATCAAAGCCGGACTTACAGACCTTGAAGTAAAGACCGACTATGATACCTATATCAAGCACATTGATGAAAATCAGCAGTTTTGGGAAATGCTTATAGAACAATCCCCAAAACTTTCAGCGGTTACTCCCAATGTGGATAAGTTGCGTAAAGAACTTTCCGACCTTGAACCAAAAACATTGCGTGTGGTGCAAGATGCTTTGCGCGATGCCGGCTTTCATATCCGTATGGAAAATGCCAATATCACACAATGGTTTTTTGAAGTTCAAGAGAAACTGAAAGAGAAAACCGAATATGACGGACTACTGATTATTTGGGACGAGTTTACAACCCTGCTCACTCTTGATATAGGTCTTAATATCTTGGTTCAGTTACAAGAGCTGACTGAACGTGCTATGGCACAAGAGAATGACAGTTATTTCCTTTTCATTTCTCACCCATCGGCTCTCAACTCTCTAAAAGCGGAAGAACGTCAAAAAACTATTGGTCGCTACCACTATATGAAGTACAACATGGAACCCGTGTCGGCATATAAGATTATGTCGCGCAAGTTCCGTATGACTGGTACCAATGAAGAATATTTGTCTGTTTTCAGTCCCGTTTTAGATAAGTTTGATAATCTTATCAACCACTATACGGAAAATTTGCCTAACGCAGTGGAAACGACACGCGATATCAAGAGTTTGATGCCAGTACACCCTGCAACCGCTTTACTCGCCACATTCTATGCTCGTGAAGCGGGTTCATCTTCTCGCAGTGTATTCCAATTCTTGGGAGAGAACGAAACCGTAAGAGAGTTCTTGAACAACGAAGTCGTTTTTGCCAAACGTGATACAATTACAGCAGATTTTCTTTGGGACTATGTGATTGGTGAGTTTAACGAAAATGTGACAAAATTCGGAGCAGTTACCGAACGCTACAACACCTACTGCTCAAACATTGAGAATGAAGGTGAAGTGGCAATGAAAGTATTCAAAGGAACACTTTTGCTTAATGCACTTAATAACATTGCTAATCATAAAGAGGTAACTCCAAGCGAGGAGAATATTCTTCGTTTGTTTGAGGGTACTTCGTTTGCAGAGCAAGTTGTCGATGTCCTTACAATGTTTGATAACAAAGGCTATATTCAACGTGCACCAGGCAACGTGTTTTCTATTCAGTTCACAGCTCTTCCCACTAAAGAAATCGAAGACGCAAAAGAATCGTTGCGCAACCGTGAATTTAAATACTTATCACAAGTTCTTACTTTCAACGACTCAGCATCTAAGGAAGTCGACAAAATTCTCATTAATCTTTGTCGTCCGTATACGTTTAAATTCTATTCGTTGGATATAAATGAATATACCTTATTCAATAAGATAGAGAACGGTAGAAAAGATACTAAAGGTTACGAACTATTCTTAGCTTTGTTGTTTGGCAAGACAACTACTGAAATTCAGACTTTGCGTGAATATGCAGAACATGCTTCTGTTGATCCACGCTTTGCCGACACTTGCTTTATCGTTTTCGATGCTCCTTTCGGAGAAAAAGAATATGAGCGTTTCATTGAATATCAGGCAAATGCTAAGTGTGCACAAAAATTCAATTTCACCGATCAATATCAGGCACACGTTAAGAATGCGGCAAGTATTCTCACCGACTATATCATTAAGAATGTGCGTCGTGAAAATTTCTATCTGTATTTGGGAGAAAGTCATAATACGTATTCGGCTTCAAAATTGACCTCTACACTTGATCGTGTCATTGCGCCACGACTGTTTTGCAAAGGTCCAGAAGCGTTGGAGCAATGTGTGGGTAAATCTAAAACCTATTGGAAGAAAGAATCTACCAAAAAGATTGTGCAGTTAGTGTTGAGTTTTAACACGAAAACAGACATTATAAATCAGCTCAATGCTCAACAATCATTGGTAAAAATACTTCTTGAAGCAAGCGTGGACGAAAATCTTGAGTTCAAGCCGGATATTGACCAACAGCGTAATCCATTGTATCTTGTTTACAAGTTTGTAGAGGACAAGATAAAAAGAACGGATAAGCAGAATCTTTTTAATCTTGCTGAAAAGTTTGAAGAACTTTCATATCCTCCATACGGCTTGTTCCAAACGTGTTCTTGTATGGCGATGTTGGCTTTTGCCCTCCGTCCGTATATCGGCAAGATGTTTGACACTAACGGTAAGCCTCGTGAAGCACAGCATTTGGTTGAAGATGTAGTAGCCACATTTGATTGTTGGGAAAAGGGTAATAAAAACCCAAAAATTTCATTCAAATTTGAAACCAAGGAAGAAGGACAGTTATGCAAGTCGCTTATCAAATGTTTTTCTTTAGATTCATTGAATGGCTATCACGACATAAGCAGTTTGAAAGATGCTCGTTGGGCTATTTTGCATGAATACTCCGTTCTAAAGGGGTATCCTCTTTGGGCGTTGAAGTATGCCATACCAGCAACAATAAAGAATGCAGGTCTTGAAGAACCTGCTCAAAAGCTCATAGATGATGTACTTACTATTTGTTTTGAAACCACACACCGCAACCCATCTATGATGGTTGACATTGTGGAGGGTATCAAATCAATGAACTTTGAAATCAGAGCATGGTTCAAAGATAATACCTACTTCAAACAAGGCTTTGAGCAATTCCTTATGTCAGAGCCGAATGTTGCCCTTCAGTCCGAAGATTTAGATAAAGCATTTGCCTTTATCAAACAGAATATGCAGGGAGAAATTGGACTTTGGGGAGAGACTGAAGTGCTTGATCAACTTAAGAACTGGGCATTGTCACAAAAGCCAGCACCTACTCCTACACCTCCTATACAACCTATACCGAGTGGTGCAGCCCCTATTCCCCCTGTGCCACCGACAGCGCCCGCACCGGGAAGACGTGAACAGGCTAAAGATAAAGTTCAGCTTATAAACAATGTAGAAGATGCTAAAGACATACTTCTTCGGCTTATAGAACTTGATATGGAAACGATTATAGACACCATACTCGAATAATTATGTACCAAGCATTCGAGAATTTTGACTATCTTCTACAATGTGTCGAAGAGGATAAAATTTCGACAGGGATAAACGCTGCTTCGGCAGGGCGTTTCCCCGTCAGGTTTGTCATGTTCAACAACTTCAAGGATTGCTATGATTTTGTTGACCACCTGACCGATAATGGTGTGGAACTTCAAAGCGTGGATTGTTGGTTGGATTCACAATATCCGGATTTATTGATTACATACAGCAAACTTTCTGATAAAATTTGCTCTTTCGTCCGCAGTAAGGAAGACAATGATATTGTCATTGCACCATTCTCCGAACTTGCTCGTTTTTATAACAACAATAAACCCGATATAGAATTTGATACGCTGATTTCTGACATTAAAGCGATTCAAGCATCGCATATTGCCTATAAAAATCATCAACGAGTTTACATTCCTATAGTGGGATTGGAAGCGAAGATGTCGAAGTTTTATAATGATAGTCAGATAACGGTTTGGGATTATAAAAATCCTAAACCACAGCGAAATTATCGGTTAATACTCACTAATGGTTCTACGTATGGGGTTAATGGTTTGGATAATAATTATAGCGTGGTAAGCTCCGTTTCAGAATGGCTACGCCTTTGGCGCGACCAAAAAATGAAACGGGATATCATTTGCACCTCTCGCTCCATATTTGCTTATGCAGAGTACGCACAACCCGACAATGCTTTCGATTTTGTGCCATGTAATTCAGTCTATAAGTTTCTCACCAATGGATTAGGACTTCACCTTAGTTTTTTATCTAGCAAAGAAGCAGATAAGCATTGGTTGGAGTTAGCTAAAGAAATCAATATTGAGTCTTTTGATTTCAAGACTTTTTTCAATGCTAAATTCGACATACACGCTCTTGCTGGTTTTGAAGTTTTTGTCAAAACTTGGTTTGAAAACGAACTTCCATTTGATCGTTGGTTACTCACTTCATACTATCAGGAAAAGTTCTGTTCAAAAGGATATATTTGTGAGTCCATTAAAAATTTGAATGGATATACCAATTCTGACTTGACTCAAGCAATAGCTCTTACAATCTTCAACCTTGAAAATCCCGAAGATTATTTGTATGAGCGAAGTGCTATCCTATCTCATATATACAAAGAGAAAGTGGTACTTTCTGAAATAATTCAGCACAAACTGATTGAAAAAATCAATCAAGTTGTTGAAACTTCCGGATATAGTACAGCCTTGCAATATGTGTCACTTGTCACTAACGCAGAAAAAGCACTTTTGATTGACTGGGTTAGCCATTCCTATATTTCAAAAGAAGATATTCGAGAACTTTATCCGCAGTTGTACTACTATCTTGGCACTTCCTTTGGTATAAAAGAAGCCGAAAGCAAGTGGGTTCTCAAATACATAGATGCTTATAAAAGAGCGAAAGTCTGTAACGTGTACACAGATGAAGTGCTTAATACCATCTGTGAAAAGAATCATGACACTATTAAATTCAACTCTTGGTATCATAATTTCAGTACCACTCGAACCGTACTCAATAGTCGCAAGGATATTGATGTATTTTATTGGATAGACGGTTTGGGATTGGATTGGTTACCATTCATCCAATATGTGATAGGGCTACGCAAACACGACAATTTCTTTTTGAATGAAGTTTATGTTTCTCGTGCAGATATTCCTACCAAAACAGAGAATAACAAAAAATCATTGTTACTTCTTGCAAATGACAACTTGCCGAAAGAGGGAGATTTAGACACTATTTCTCATAAAGTTCGGCAATATCCGCAATACATCATAGATGATATGGAGAAGATTGCTGAAATTATCAACAATATTCTTGATAACAATCCTGATAAGAAAATAGCTATTGTTTCTGACCATGGCATTTCTTATCTTCCGCAACTCTGTTCCGGTCTGAATTTGCCCGGATTTGAAAGTGATCATGGTGGAAGAATTGCCTCGGTGAAGAAACCTACTATTGATAATCGCTATATTATTCTTGATGATAACACTACCGTTTGTGCATTACAGCACAATTCGTTATGTGCAAAAATTCATGACGGTTCAGGTTGCCATGGTGGATGTACTCCCGAAGAAGTACTCGTACCGATATTGATAATTTCTTCGCAACCAAACGCCACTAATTGGACTGCAAAATTGCAGGATTTTGAAGTCTCTGCTTCAAATCCCGTTCTCAATTTTGACATTCGCGGACTTTCATTTAATGACATTCCGATTGTTGAGTATAATAATGTACACTATGAATTGATTGCTCAATCAGGGAATAGTTACATTACCCCATGCCTGCCGTTGTTGCAAGATGCTAAAAATATTCGATTGATTATTGGAGATAAGTACCGCGACTTCAAACTCGAACTTAAATTAGGTTTAGAGGAAGAAGATTTGTTCTAACTGCAAAATTTTTATATTATGCGCGAAATAATATCAGAAAAGGTGCGTCAGCATTTTGCACCAATGTCTATACATAAAGACCCCAATTCAACAGATAGTTTGTTTGCGGGGCGAAATCTTCCTGCATTTGTTAAGGACTTTCTGTTAAAAAAACATCTAAGTCCAGACGGGAGCGTTGATAGAGGAAAACTGACATCATTCTTGGATATAGTTATCCCCAAAAATTCAACGGATGTTAAAGATAAATTAGCACAAGGCGAAACCCTCACTTTGTTGGTTCGCTTCATTATTTATATTGACCTCGTGAAAGGTGTTCGCCGCTTTGCTATTCCTGACATGGGTATCAAACTTAACGAGGGCGTTATCCCTGAATATGTTTATAGCCAACATACAGGAACACTTGTTGACGGAGAACGTTGGGGTATCATTAAATTGGCTCTCTTGCCTGATGATGACGGCAAAAAGAACCATGTAGAAATGGTGGACTATAAGCCATTTAAGCCTTACAAGTCAGTTGACGTTAATTATTTACGTGATGCTCGTAAATCGTTTACTACCGATGAATGGATTGATTTGTTGCTATCCGCAATGGAATACGATGCAGATTCTTTTGAGAATATGCACCAAAAATTGGAATTTCTTACTCGTCTGTTCATCTTCGTTGAGCCTCGATTGAACGTAGTTGAATTAGCCCCTAAAGGAACTGGTAAAAGTTATGTTTTCGGTAACCTCTCCAAATACGGATGGCTTGTCAGTGGCGGAAAAGTTACTCGTGCAAAACTTTTCTACGACAAGCAGAAACAGCAGAATGGTATTATAAAGAACCATGACTTTACTGTTTTTGATGAAATTCAAACAATCACTTTCCAAGAGCCTTCTGAAATTCAGGCAGCGCTAAAATCATACCTTGAAAGCGGTAAGACCACCATAGACAATAATGAATTTTCGTCAGAGTGTGGCTTAATGCTGATGGGAAACATCCAACTTACTTCCGAGCGTCTGCCTCAAAGTAAGAGATATTTTGATGCATTACCTTTGTATTTCAGAGAGTCAGCTTTGCTTGACCGCTTCCATTGTTTTATTGAGGGGTGGTATTTACCGCGCATCAACAAGAGTATGATTTATAAAGGTTGGACTATCAACGTAGAATATTTCTCTGAAATATTACATTCGCTCCGTACCGAAAATTCATACGGGCTTTTGTTTGACGACCTTGTCATATATGACAAGAAAGCAGATATGCGCGATTTCAAAGCTGTAAAGAAGATAGCCACAGCAGCTATGAAATTGTTATTTCCTCATTGGAAATCCGTTGAAGATGTTAATCTTGAAGAATTCGACCTTTACTGTTTGCAACCAGCAATAGAAAGACGCGGCATCATTAAGGAACAATGTCACTACATTGATTCAGAGTTCAAAACTTCTATGCCTAATTTTTGGATTAACAAGGGCATCATGAATAATACAGACCCGGATGGTCAGGGTATGGAAGAAAATGAGTTATTTTAAAGATTGAATTATTTTCAAGTGATTTTATAGGCATATGGAGAATTTGGATAAGCTTGTACTTGAATTATGTAAACTGCCACAAGAAACAGGTTGGGTAGAGTTTAAACATAATAATTGCGACCCCAAAATGGTTGGAGAGGACATTAGTGCCTTAGCCAATAGTGCAGTTATTGCGGATAGGAGTTATGCCTATATGATATGGGGTGTTGATGATAATACACACGAGATAATTGGCACGAAAGTCAGTTTGAAAAAAGAAAAGAAAGGTAATCAAGAACTTGAGAACTGGTTACATTATCTGCTTTCCAAAAATGCCGATTTCGAAATGCACTCTGTTGATATTGATGGAAAGCATATTGAAATGCTTATTATCTCAAAAGCAGTAGGAGTTCCTGTTACTTTTGAAAAGGTAGATTATATCCGAATAGGTAGTTACACAAAGAAAATCATTGAATTTCCTGCATTACAGGCTCAATTGTGGGATAAATTGAGAAATCAGCAATTTGAAGATGCTTATGCTCTAACCGATATACAATTGCAAGATATTTCTCACTACTTAAATTGTGAGATGTATTTTGATATCCTAAATATGCCGATTCCAACAAGTCCTGATAAATATGTGCATTATTTGGTAGAAGACGGTATTATTGCCAAACTTGATAATGGTTTGTATGCCATAACAAACCTTGGGGCTATTCTCTTCGCAAAGAGACTATCTGAATTTCCACGTGTAGGACGAAAAGCAATAAGAATTGTACAATACGATGGGCTTAATAGACTTGTAATATTAAAAGAAGAAACAACGACAGAAGGGTATGCCATTAGCTTCGAGAATGCAGTAAAATATGTAAATACACTGTTGCCTTCAAAAGAAGATATTGACTCTGTTCGCAGAAAGTCAATAAGTACATTCCCTATGCCTGCTATTAGAGAGGCTATAGCCAATAGTCTTATTCATCAGGATTTTTTCATTACCGGAACAGGACCGCTTATCGAAGTATTTGAGAATCGGGTAGAGGTTACAAATTCGGGAACGCCATTAGTTGATATTATGAGAATTGTGGATAATCCACCTAAATCTAGAAACGAAAAATTAGCATCTTTAATGCGTCGGTTGAACATGTGTGAAGAATTGGGACGTGGATGGGATAGAATGGTTATTAGTTGTGAATTGCAAAAGTTGCCAGCTCCACGAATCCAAATTTATCAGGAATCTACTAAAGTTTCATTGTTTTCTCATTTGGATTTTACAAATATTCCAATGGAAGATAAAGCATGGGCAACATACCTGCATGCTTGTGTTAGATATATAGAGGGAAATGCATTGACAAATAGCTCTTTAAGGGAACGATTCGGTGTCGCGGAATCTTCATCAGGTAGTATCTCACGATTGATAAAAGACGTTTTAAATAGTAAATTAATAAAACCTGTAGATCCTAATACCGCCCCTCGTTATATGAAATACATTCCAATATGGGGTTGATTTAACTTGCTGGTAACTTGCTATATTAGTGGTATATATATTTATATTACTGATTTGCAGTTGTTTATATATCAAATCTAACTTGCTGGTAAGTTGCTGGATGGAGTTGATGGCAATAATGTAATTACTGATTTTGATAAAAGTCAGAAAATAGAGAATCCATTATTTTCCATACCTTTATCATCTGCTAGCCATTATACTTTTATTTGAAGCAAGATAAAGAAGATAGCACGTTACAAATCCATTACCTATTCCCTTAAGATGGATTTGCAGACATTTGAAAGATAGTGGCATACATTTGAGAAAAAGAATTGTTGTTAATTCGTTTCTCTCTTTTTATGCCTTCTTTCAAACCTCCTAAGACAAAGGAGATTTGAAAGATCTTTTAGAATTAAAACAAAAAAATTTTAGTATTGAAGGAGATTAAAAAATGATAAATAAATCGTTGTTGTTTTATACATGTTTTATTATTTATGGTTACAATATATTTGGATAAGCAAGTATTCAGTTATCTATTCAATGTAAGGGAAGAGAAATACTCCCTCTTGCGTGAAAAGATATTATCTCACAAGGATGAGTTTATTTTTCTCTATTCAAATGCTCATTTGTTTGATTTGCAAGATGATAAAACGGATATTAAATATGCGGAAATGGAATTTATGCAATCGATAGTTGGCGAAAATCGTTTAATATATGAAAGCAATAAACTGGAAGTTCTGAAGCAATCCCCACGCAAGGCTTTTGAGACTATAGGCAAAGTAGGTGATTTCTCTTGGCTTGAAAATTTTAATTTCTCACAAATAACAGAAGAACAGCGGAATGCTATCAACAATATTGTTGATATTAGCATTAAGGATTTAAAAGGAGAATTGGATTTTGATTGGCTAACAAAAAGAGTTCCGGTTTCAGCTAATGAACTCCAAATAGATCCCCCATTTTTTACATCATTAATAAAATTTGTATCCCACAATTTTTATGAGAATAAGGAGTCATACAAAATTATAAGAGACAATACTATTGCTAGATATAATCCTACATTAA
>ERZ506979.1001-NODE-1001-length-13962-cov-4.451859_pt1 | contig 13962 bp, 10 predicted proteins | sample MGYA00512887_ERZ506979 | MGnify/ENA metagenome assembly ERZ506979 | reverse complement strand
GTTACGCGGCGGAGTGGGCGTGTCTTTACACTTTGAAATGTACAACATTTCAAAGGTAATCCGCTCTGTTCAGCCCCGCCGGTTCTTCCGGAACAGGGCCATGTATTCCTGATTGCCCTTGGGGCCCTTGACGGCGGCGGGCAGCACGCCGTCGGAGGCCAGATCCAGGTTCGCGGCGCAGAATGTCAGGATTTTGTCCACCGCGCGCTGCCGGGCGGCCTCGTCGCGTACCACGCCCTTGACCGTCTCGCCCGGTCCCAGTTCAAACTGGGGCTTGATCAGCACCGCCGCCAGACCGTCGGGCTTCAGCCAGATCATGCAGGGCGGCAGCACCAGGGTCAGGGAGATAAAGGAGACGTCCGCCACCACCAGATCCACGGCTTCGGGAATCAGCTCCGGCGGCGCGTGGCGCAGGTTCACGCCCTCCAGACTGACCACCCGGGAATCGGCGCGCAGCTTTTCATGGAGCTGGTTGCGGCCCACGTCCACGGCGTAGACCCGTCCGGCCCCGCGCTGGAGCAGGCAGTCCGTGAAACCGCCGGTGGAAGCCCCGGCGTCCAGGCAGACCAGACCGGTCACGTCCAGATGAAAATGTTCCAGAATGGTCAGCAGCTTGTAGGCTCCCCGGCTCACGTAACGCTCGCTTTCCAGCAGGGCGAAGCGCGTGTCGGCGGGGTAGGGATGACCGGGTTTGGGCACGCGTTGCGGCGGCGCTCCGGGCGGCAGCAGGGGGCGGCCGTCCGGAGCGGTGGGGGAGAGGACGATCTGACCGGCCATGATCAGGCGGCGGGCCTGTTCCCGGCTTTCGGCCAGGCCTTGTTCAAAGGCCAGTTGATCGGCGCGCTGGCGCTTGTCTTTGGGCATGGGGCAGGTATAGCCGCTCGGGGCGGCGTCGGCAAGGGCGCGTTGCGCGCACGGCGGGCCAGAGAGGTCTGAATCATATGATTTTATTATGTTATTGACTGTGATTATCCGGCAAAGCCAGCCTGCTGCGCGTTGCCTCCGTCAGCCGTCGCTTTTTGCTGCTCACGTACTTAGATGCGCTGCGCGTAAAAGAGCGACGGTTTCTTTGGCAGCCCACAACATTCTTAGTGTTATCGGATTCTCACAGTGTCGGCCATCAGCCTCCGCTATGCTCCGGCGGAGCAAGGCTGGTTTTGCCCAACCCTGCCGCAATGCCTGCTTGTTAAAATAACAACCTGAATCTGTTGCAAATAAGAAGGTCGGTACTCTTATTTTCTCACTGCGTGCCGCAAACACATTCTCACTATTTCCCCCTTGACCTCAAGGCCGGGCTACATACGCCTGTACCCCCGCAGACGTCGCCCGCCGCGCTTGCCAAAGCGCGCAAAGGAGGCTATATATATCGTCCCTGTCTGATATTCCCTTCAGGCCGGGTAAAAAAATTGCGCGGCGTCCGTAAAGGTCAGGCCCCGCCGGTCATTCCGGCGACAGGGCCGCTGGAAGCCAGGTCCGGCCGACTGCGACGAGGTTCTGCCATGAAAAAAGACATCCATCCCAAAGTGTTCAAAGCCACCATCACCTGCGCCTGCGGCCATGAAGAGCAAGTACTCTCCACCAAGGGCGAACAGATCCATGTGGAAGTCTGCTCCGCCTGCCATCCCTTTTTTACCGGCAAGCAGCGCTTCCTGGATACGGCCGGCCGCATTGACCGTTTCCGTAAAAAGTACGCCAAATTTGAACAGAAGTAAGCGTAACCCGACCGGACGCCCGCGCTTGGCCCCGCCGCCGGGTCTTGTGTCCGGCCTGCTGGCTCTTTTGCCCTGCCTGACGGCCGACTGCCCCGCTGTGGGCGGTCAGGCCGTCATGGAGGGCGTGATGATGCGCAACGGGGACACCTATGGTCTGGCCGTGCGCCGTCCAGACGGCGTCATCCGCGCCCAGCGCCTGCCCTGGTTCTCCCTGACCCGCCGCGCCTGGCTCAAAAAGCCTTTTGTCCGGGGCTTTCCGATTCTGCTGGAAACCCTGGTCAACGGCATCCAGGCCCTGAACCGCTCGGTGGAAGCCGCGGCCCAGAGCGAGGAGGAAGAGCTTTCGGGCTGGCATCTGGCCCTGAGCCTGGGGCTGGCCCTGGTCATGGCCATCGCGCTTTTTGTGGTGGCCCCGCATCTGCTCTCGCTGGTCATGCTCTGGCTGCACTTGGGCGGCGACGTGGAAGGCCTGTCCTTCCACCTCTGGGACGGTTTTTTCAAGTGCTGCATTTTCATGGGCTATATCCGGCTGATCTCCTATGTGCCGGATATCCGCCGCGTGTTCCAGTACCACGGGGCCGAGCACAAGACCATCCACGCCTTTGAGGCCGGGGGCGAGGTCAGCGCGGCCAGCGCCGCCGGCATGAGCCGTTTGCACCCGCGCTGCGGCACCACCTTTCTGCTGTTCGTGATCTGCATTTCGATCATTCTGCACGCGGTGCTGGTGCCCCTGCTGCTGATGATCCACACGCCGCAGAACATGGTGGCCAAGCATGCCCTGACTATTTCCTTCAAGCTTCTGCTCATGGCGCCCATCAGCGCCTTGGCCTATGAGCTGATTCGCTACGCGGCGCGTCTGCCCGACGGTTTCTGGGCCACGCTGCTGCGCGCGCCGGGGCTGGCCCTGCAACGCCTGACCACTTACGAGCCGGATGCAGCTCAGCTGGACGTGGCCGTCGTGGCCCTGCGCGAGGCTCTGGGGCCGGACGCCGGGGCCGGGATACGCACCGCGCCGTATTTGGAAGGCTGACCTTTTTCCCAACCCGCCGGGATTGTCCGGACTGTTCCCGCGTGAGCGGCGGCGTCTGTGACGGACGTTTCCGTTTTTTTCATTTTTTGCGCAGCCTGCGTGCTGGAGATCGTATATGTTCGCCAAACTGGAAGGCCTTGAAAAGAAATACATGGAGCTGGAAGAGGCTCTGGCTCAGCCCGACGTGTTCAACGATCAGGAGCACTACCGCAAACTGACCAAGGCTCATGCCGACCTGCGCGAAATTGTGGAGCTGTTCCGCACCCACCGGGCCTTGCAGCAGGAACTGGCCGAAAACAAGCAGATGCTGCATGACGAGGATCCGGGCATCCGGGAGATGGCCCATGAGGAGATCCGCCGGGCCGAGAGCGAGTTGCCCCGGATTGAACAGGCCCTCAAGGTGGCCCTGCTGCCTACGGACCCGCTGGACGAAAAGAATACCATTCTCGAAATCCGGGCCGGAACCGGCGGCGAGGAGGCGGCTTTGTTCGCGGCGGACCTTTTCCGCATGTACACCCGTTATGCCGAGCTTCAGGGCTGGAAAACGGAAATCATGAGCGAGTCGCCGTCCGAGTCGGGCGGCTACAAGGAAGTCATCTGCCTGATTTCCGGCGAACGGGTCTACAGCCGCCTCAAATTCGAGGCGGGCACCCACCGCGTGCAGCGCGTGCCCGCTACCGAAACGCAGGGCCGCATCCACACCTCGGCGGCCACCGTGGCCGTGATGCCCGAGGCCGAGGAAGTGGACGTGGAGATCCGGCCTGAAGATCTGCGCATTGATATTTACCGCGCTTCCGGCGCGGGCGGGCAGCACGTCAACAAAACGGAATCCGCCGTGCGCATCACGCATCTGCCCACCAACACGGTGGTCACCTGCCAGGACGAGCGCTCCCAGCACAAAAACAAGGCCCGGGCCATGAAAGTGCTGGCCTCACGCATTCTGGCCGCCGAGCGCGAACGCCAGAATGCGGAGCTTTCCGCCGACCGCAAGGCCCAGGTGGGCTCGGGCGACCGCTCCGAACGCATTCGCACCTACAATTTTCCGCAGGGCCGTTGCACGGATCACCGCATCAACCTGACCCTGTATTCTCTGGACCGGATCATGGAAGGCGAACTGACCCCGCTGTTTGACGCCTTGTCCACGGCGGCGCAGACCGAGGCGCTCAAGATCCAGGCCGACGATATGGCTTCGTAGCGGGAACGGCTTGAAAAAATGTATTTCCGGCGGTTGCGGCACAGCCTTGCACAGGCGTGCCGCAACCGCTTTTTATGTCGCCGGGCGGCTGTCGCGGTCTTTCCGCAGCAGCGTTTCCAGCACTTCCATGAGCTTGTCGTTTTCAAGCGGCTTGGCGAGATGGCCGTTCATGCCGCTGGCCAGCACCAAGTCCACATCTTCCTTGAAGGCATAGGCGGTCAGGGCGACGATGGGCACGGCGCCGGCGTCGGGCCGGTCCATGGCGCGAATGGCCTTGGCCGCGGCATAGCCGTCCATTTTGGGCATTTGCAGATCCATCAGAATCAGGTCGTAGAAATTCTCGGGCGACTCGGCGAACATGGCCACGGCTTCCGTTCCGTCACTCGCCTGGTCAATATCCAGACCCAAATGCGAGAGCTGCTCAATGACGATGATGCGGTTGATTTCCACGTCATCCGCCAGCAGAATGCGCTTGCCCGCGAGCTTGACCGGACTCGCGCCGGGCCGGGCTTCTTCTTCCGGGCTGTTTTTCGCTTCCTTGAGCCAGAGGGCGAAGGAAAAGTCGCTGCCCTTGCCCTCGGCGCTCGTCACGCTGATTTTTCCGCCCATATGCTCGATGATGCTCTTGCAGATGGAAAGCCCGAGGCCCGTGCCGCCGTAGGCGCGGGAAATGTGGCTGCCGCCCTGCTCAAAGGGCTGGAACAACGTTTTGAGCATTTCGTCGGATATGCCCACGCCGTTGTCCCGCACGAGGAAGGAAACCAGCCGTTCCCCCTCCCGTTTGTCCTCCTGCCGTACCCGGAAATGGATCTTCCCGAGTTCCGGCGTGAACTTGGTCGCATTGCCCAGCAGGTTGATCAATACCTGGCGCAGGCGCAACGAGTCCGCCTTCAGATACGGCGCGTCCTCAAGACCTTCCACGGAAACCGTGAAGGTGATGTTTTTTTCATCGCAGCGGGGGCGGATGATGTTCTCCACACTGTCCACCAGCTTGTGGAGCGCGAAACTGTCCTCGCTCAGTTCAATTCTGCCCGCCTCAATTTTGGAGATATCCAGAATGTCGTTGAGCAGACCCAGCAGATGCCGTGAGGAAATTTCTATCTGATTCGCGCAGGTCAGAAGCTCGTCAGGGGGGCCGCCCGCGTGCAGCTTTTTCCTGGCAATGTTGACCATGCCGATGATGGCGTTCATGGGCGTGCGTATTTCGTGGCTCATCCGGGCCAGGAAGGAGCTTTTGGCCTCGCTGGCCTTGTTGGCGGTGACGCAGGCCGCCTCCAGCTCCGTCTGGATATGGCGCAGTTCCTTTTCCACGGCGACGCGTTGCGAAACGTCGCGCGCCACGCCCAACAGGGCCAACACCTCGCCTTTGGCGTTAAATCTGGGCAAGCGGACTATATCCATATGCTCAGTGTGGCCGTCGGCGAAGCTCACCTTTTCTTCCGTGTACAGGGGGACGCGGCTTTCTATGGCCGCGCGGAAGTTTGCCTGAGCCCTGGCGGCCTCCTCGGGCGGGAAGACGGCGGAGGAGGGCAGGCCGCGGATTTGCTCGGGCGTCTTGCCGACGAGCGATGCGAAGCGGGGATTGACCGCCTGATAATTGCCTTCACTGTCCTGGTACCAGAGGATGTCCGGCGAATTGACGAATATGGCTTCCAGCAGGGCGCGTTGCTGCTCAATGCGCTTCTGTTCCTCGATGATGGCCGTGACGTCGGCGGTATGGACGAGATGGCCCGTAGCAACGCCCTGGCCGTCCGTCAGTTTTTCGGCGTGGCCCTGATAGTAGCGGTCGTTGTGCAGGAGCACCTCCGGTTCAACGCCGCGCGCCAGGCATTCCAGCGGACAGAAGGAGGTGCCGGGAGGGAAGATGGTGTTTTCCGCATAGGGCCTGCCCACGACGTCTTCCAGACGCTTGCCGATCAGGGCCAGTCCGGCTTCGTTCATGTACACCAGGTTGCCCGAGAGATCGACGATGCTGAGCGGACCCTTGTCGCTGTCTACCAGGCTGTCCGCCAGACCGTCAAAGGAGTCGGACAAGGCCCCCATTTCATCCTTGACCGGCGCATGAAAGCGGAACTGCCGTTCGCCCGCGCGGAAGCGCGAAATGCCCCGGACCATTTGCGCGATGCGCCGGGTAAAGACCGAGGCCATCCAGATGGCGACAAGAATGACCAGCACGGACATGAAGGCCGTGGACGCGGACAGGCGCATGGCGGTCTGCCAGAGATTCTGGCCGATAGCCTGGTAGGTGTCTTCCGCCAGGGCGGACAATTCCTTGTCCGTGCCTTCGACGAGGTTTTCCAGGGTCGCCTGGGTTCCCATGGCCGGGCGGTGAAAATCTTCCAGCCCGGCGCCCACGGCCACAAAGCCGAAGCCACGGGGGCTTTTGCCGTACTGGCCGGTATAGTAGGGGATGGCCGCCGCCGTGTTCAGCTTCCACAGGCCGCTCCAGAGAATCCGGAAGGAGCCGGACCCCCCGTTTTTGGTCAGGTCGAACCAGCCGGTGCACTGCGGCGCGAAATTCAGATAGCGGCAGTCAAGGCCCACAAGCCCCCGGCGGGTCAGCTCCGCCGCCGGTTTTTTGCTGTTGGACTGGGCCTGGAAGGTGGGCGCGTCCTCGATGAAATCGGCATAGCTTTTGCCGCTGTCCTGCCATTCCTCATAAATATGCTCTTCAAGCCAGGGCACCTGCGGATCGCCGCTCACGGCGTCGTACCCGGCGATGGAGTGGTGCCGGGGATGGCAGATGCTGCGGCCCTTGTGGTCCCAGATGAAGGCGTAATTGCCTTCAAAGGCGTCGGGCAGTTCCGTGTACCGCTCAAGCATGGGGGTCAGCCGGTCCACGAATTCCATGAGATGGTCGTGGTCCAGGGCAAGGGTGACATAGCCCGCGATCACGCCGTCGCGCAGTACCGGCGTGGCCCAGCGTACAAGGCCCTTGAAGCGCCTGCCGTTGGGATTTTCCTTGCCGGCATAGGCCTGCTTTTCCGGCTCGTAGGGAAGCCCGAGCCGCTCCAGGTTCTCGGGCGTGTACATGCCGATGAAGTTTGTGCCCACATACTCGCCGATGACGTCGGAAACATAAATTTCACCGGCTTTGAGCTTTTTGAGCTCGGCGAAATAGGTTTCCGCCCTGACATAGGTATTGCGCCTGTCGGCCACGTTCCTGAGCTTCGGGGACATGCGCGGCGATGTGGTCACCTTGACGCGCTCCATGCCCTTGGTGTCCACAAAGGTCATTTCAAGAAAAAGCGGCCGGGACTCGCGTTCAAACCGGTCGGGCGGCCTGTAGTGAAAACTGTAGTTGTTTTCCTCGTTGGAAGGATCGACCGAGGGCGAGTGCGGCGGCTCGGCCGCGCGTTGCCATGAGCGGCCGTCAGCCGCCAGTTCCCACCGGCCGGGCTTGACGACGCGGCTCCGCTTTCGCTCTATGAAGTTGCGGTATTGGGTTTCGTCCGGCGGCAGGTCGGCGGCGAAAAGAATATCCGTGTCACGGGCGTACAGAAAGTCGGCCACGGCACGGGCCGCGTCGGTGCTCATGCGTTCGATTTCGTCGGTGGCCCGGTTGTCCAGAGCTTCCACCGCGTCCCTGACCGCGATCTTGCCGGTATGGTCCAGAGCTTCCACGGCTTTGCGGGAAATTTCCGCCGTGCGGGTTTTGAGCGCTTCGCCCAGCTCCCGGGATTGCATCCAGGCCAGCAGGGCCAGCAGGACCAGAGGCAAGACCTTGATGACAGCGAAAAGACTGATCAGCTTGGCGCGCATGCCGAAGCCGAGGTCCGCCAGCTTTTTTTCCAAACGTACTATCAGAGGAATTTTTGCCATAGTTATTATGCTCTGTTGCCATTGCTATGATGCGCAACCGCTGGGGAAAATTCAGAAAAATATAGAAGGAAGGGACATGTTCGCTTTTGTAAATGATAAACATTTTTGCCATATTTCGACATATATTTTTTATAATATGAAGTGAAATATTACGCAATAGGGATAGATATGCAAATAAAATAGCAGGCGCACTATCAAAACGTAGTGAGTACAGGGAGCAATGTCATATTTTTACTATATCAAGGGTTATTATGCAAATATTGTGCCAGTTGAGACGCAAAACGCACGGGCGTCGGCCCGCTGGCGGCGGTATGGCGGCGGAGTAACCAAAAGGGCGAAAATGCGCCGCGCGGGCCGTCTCGCTTGAGACAGCCCGCGCGTAAGGGAGGGATGAGCAACGCGCCGCTTTGCGGCGCGTTTGAAAACCTCAGTTTTTGCCCGGCTCTCGCTCGGCGGAGAGGCCGTGGCCCGGCTTGATGATTTTGGTCATGGTGGCCACCATACCGGCCGCGTCGGCCACGTCGGCGGGAATGATCATGCTGTTGCCCGTCTTGGCCAGTTTGCCGAATTCGTTAATGTAGGCCTCGGCCAGACGGAGCTGGGCGGCGGCCACGCCGTCGTTGCCCAACTGGTCGCCCACGATGCGCAGACCTTCGGCCGTGGCGGTGGCCACGGTGCGGATCTGGGCCGCTTCGCCTTCGGCCTGGTTGATCATGGCCTGCTTCTGGCCTTCGGACTGAGCAATGGCGGCAGCCTTGGCGCCTTCAGCCCGGTTGATCTGCGACTGCATCTCGCCTTCCGATTCGGCGATGGTGGCGCGCTTTTCGCGTTCGGCGCGCATCTGCTTTTCCATGGCTTCCATCACCGTGGCCGGGGGCGTGATGTCGCGGATTTCGTAACGCAGCACCTTCACGCCCCAGGGCGCGGTGGCCGCGTCCAGGGCTTCCACCACTTCCTGGTTGATGCGGGTGCGTTCCTCAAAGGTTTTGTCCAGTTCCAGCTTGCCGATGACCGAGCGCAGCGAAGTCTGGGCCAGTTGGATGGCGCCCCATTCGTAGTCGGAAATGCCGTAGGCGGATTTCTCCGGCGTGATGACCTGAAGGTAGAGTACGCCGTCAATGTCCACGCTGACGTTGTCGCGGGTGATGCAGGTCTGCTTGGGCACGTCCAGCACCTGCTCCTTGAGGCTGCGCTTGTAGGCGGTCACGTCCACAAAGGGCAGCAGCAGGTGAAAGCCCGCATAGAGCACCTTGTGGAATTTACCCAGGCGCTCCACCACGTAGGCGGACTGGTTGGGCACTACCACGGCGGTTTTGATCAGAACGATGATGACCAGCACGGCCAGCAGGAACAGCCAGCCGAATTGGCCGAAGGAATCAAAGAGAGACATAAACGCTCCAGAAAGTTTTTCTTGAAGTACGGACCAGGTGGAAGGCCGCTGGTTCAGCAGCCTCATGTGTGTTCCAGGCCAGGTCGAAACAGCCGCGAAAAAGTGCGCCGCAATGATGGGCATTATGCGCCTCCAGGCAGTGCGGCGCGGTTGGGGGCGCTATGAGCGTTCTCCCCCCGAAGGATCCTCGGAAGGCGTTACCCGCAGCAGCAGAGCGTCGCCGGGCTGGGTGCCGAGCACGCGCACTGCGCGGCCCGCGTGAATTTCCGTTTCCGCCACGGCCCGCCAGAAACTGCCGTCAATGCTCACTTCGCCCACTTCGCCGGGGCGCAGGGTTTTGCTGACGACGCCCACGCGCTCCGTCAGCGGGTGGGACGGGGCATGCGCGCCCTGATCGTCGACGCGATGCGCGCGGCCGCCGAAGACGGCCCGCAGATGGCGGCGCAACAAAAGCAGGGTGAGCAGCGAAACAAGGATGAACAGGACAAGCTGCCAGTTCAGGGGAAGGTCCAGCAGCGCGGCGCACGCCGTGACCCAGGCCCCGGCGCCGAAAAAGATCAGCACCAGGGTCGGGGCCATCAGCTCGACAAGCAGAAAAGCAAGGCCCAGCAAAAACCAGAGCAGAGGCGCGCTCATGCCGCGCAGCCCGCCTGTTTGCGGCGTGCCGGTCGGCCGGCCTGCGGCGGCAGCTGCGGGGGCGCGCCGTGAGCGCGCCTACTGCTGCGGGCCCTGATCAATATCAATAATACGCGCCTGCAACCAGACATAGGCATCCACTTCCTGACCTTTTTCCGGCTCAAAGTCGCCCAGCACCATTTTGGAGACATAGAGCGCAAGACGCATGGGCTCGCGGGTTTCAAAGGGAAAGCTCAGATACAGAAGCTTGAGCGGCATTTTTTCCAGCTGGCAGTCCTGCACTTCCTCAATGACGGCGCGCAGCTGGTATTCGCAGAAGCGGCGGCCCGGCATGATCAGATGGCGGCCCGCCACTTCGACCTTGAGCGGCGGCACGTCCAGCCTGGATTTGCCTGGATTTTCGGCCAGCCAGGCCTCGGCGTAGGCCTCGAAACGCGGCCCCTGGGTGATGGTCACTTCGTCCAGCAGGGCCTTGCGCAGCCCGTAGGCCAGACCGGCCAGCAGAAAGGTGTGGGTGATGCCGGGCGTGAGGTCGTCGTGGTCCCGTCCGTAGAGCGGGTCAAAGAACCACATGGGGTTCTTGCCTTCGACCATGCTCACGGCCACGTTGGCGCCCAGGCCGCTTTCCCAGGGATGCACCTCTTCCACGGTGAGGTCGTTGGGCAGGCCGTCCAGCAGGGGCACGACGCTGACCGGAGTCAGCTTGCCGCCTTGCTCGCCGGCCACCAGCACCGAGGCGCGCACAGGCTGGTCCTTGGGCCAGGCCATCAGCACATGGTCCCTGCCGCCGCGTTTCCACTGCCAGGAGGGACGCGTGCCGCCCTCGTGCAGCACCGTGCCCACCACCTGCGGCATGACCGCCGCCGGGTTCTGGCCGGTGAGCACGGCCCAGGCGTCGCCCAGACCTTCGAAATGGGTACGGTTCTTGCCCTGAAGCATGGCTTCCATTTCTTCAGGGCTGGCTTCCCGTGCGTCGGGATTCGTGTCGTCGGCCTGGGCCACTTTCACAAACTGCTCGCCGCCGGCGGCAGTTTCGGGCAAAGTTTCCTTGCTTTTTTTGGGCATGCGAAAAGTCCCCGTCTGCTCTCTGTCCGGCCCGCCGTCCTCCCGCAAGGGGAGAACAACGGGCCGGGATGCTCAATATCCGAATCAGCGCCGTCCGCCGCGGTCTCCACGATCGCCGCCGCGATCACGGCCGCGTCCGCCTCGGTCATGCCTGTCGCCCCGGTCGGAGCGAGGCGGACGGGCGGTTTCCTCGGGATTCCAGGGGTGGCCCTGTTCCTCCAGGAGCACGGCCTTGCGACTGGCGCGGATGCGGTCGCCGTTGATTTCAATGACCTTGACCAGCATGTCCTCGCCCAGACGCGCCACGTCGCCGGGCTGTTCCACGCGGTTCACGTCCAGCTGGGACACATGGACCAGGGCTTCCACATTGGGCAGCACTTCCACAATGGCCCCGATTTCCATGACCTTGCGCACCTTGGCCAGGTAGTTCTTGCCCAGATCCGGGCGCTGGTCGTAGTAGGCCACCATTTCACGGGCCTTTTCCAGGGCTTCGGCCGTGGGCGCGAAAATGGACACCCGGCCGGAATCCTCAATGTCGACGGACGCGCCGGTGGCCGCGGTGATGGCTTTGATGTTCTTGCCGCCGGGGCCGATGATCAGCCGGATGATGTCCGGATTTACAAAGACTTCGGCGTGCTGCGGCGCGAAGCGCGAGAGCTCCTTGCGGGGTTCGGCGATGGCCTTGGCCATTTCGGCCAGAATGTGCAGGCGGCCTTCGCGGGCCTGCTGCATGGCCGCGCGCATGATGTCTGTGGTCAGGCCGGTGATCTTGATGTCCATCTGCACGCCGGTGACGCCTTCGGCCGTACCGGCGATCTTGAAGTCCATGTCGCCCAGCGCGTCCTCGTCGCCCAGAATGTCGGTGAGCACGATGAACTTGTCGCCTTCCTTGATCAGGCCCATGGCCACGCCCGCCACCGGCGCGCTGACCGGCACGCCCGCGTCCATCAGGGAGAGGGAGCCGCCGCAGACCGCCGCCATGGAGGAAGAGCCGTTGGATTCCATGGTTTCGGCCACCACGCGCAGGGTAAAGGGAAAGTCCGCGTCAGCGGGCAGAATGGGCCGCAGGGATTTTTCCGCCAGGGCGCCGTGGCCGATCTCGCGGCGGGACACGCGCACCATCTTGACCTCGCCCACGCAGTAGGGCGGGAAGTTGTAGTGCAGCATGAAGCGCTTGGTCACGTCGCCGGTGAGCGAATCCATGCGCTGCTCGTCCGTGGAAGAGCCGAGGGTGGTCACCACCAGGGACTTGGTTTCGCCCCGGCGGAAGAGCGCCGAGCCGTGCGCCCGGGGCAGCACCCCGGTCTGGATCTGGATGGGCCGCACGCTTTTGGTGTCGCGGCCGTCAATGCGCGTGCCCTCGTTGACGATGCGGGCGCGCACCAGGGTTTTCTCCATGCCGCCGAGAATGTCGCCCACGCTCTTCAGCGCGGCCTCGTTTTCGGCCCAGGCCGGATCGGCCTTGAGGGCTTCCATAACCTTGTCCTTCACGGCCTTGCGGGCGTCCTTGCGCGGCAGCTTGTCCGGCACGCGCAGGGCTTCTTCAATGCCGGCCTCGCGGGCCAGCTCCTGCACCCGCGCCACCAGGGCCGGGTCGTCCTCATGCGGGGTGAAGGCCATCTTGGCCTTGCCGCAGAGTTCGCGCAGCTGGAGCTGGGCGTCGATGAGCGGCTGGATTTCCTTGCGGCCCCAGTCCAGAGCTTCAATGATCACGTCCTCGGGCAGGAAGCGGGCGTCGCCTTCCACCATGGTCAGGGCGTCGCGCGAGGCCGCGAAGAGGATGTTCAGATCGCTCTGGGCCTGCTGCTCAAAGGAGGGATTGAGCACGAACTGGCCGTTGACCCGGCCGATGCGGCCGCCCGCCACCGGGCCTTCGAAGGGCAGAGGCGAAACCATCAGGGCCGCCGACGCGCCGGTGAGGGCCAGCACGTCGGATTCGTTCTCCTGGTCGGCGGAAATCACGCTGGCCAGCACCTGCACGTCTTCGTGCAGGCCTTTGGGGAAGAGCGGGCGGATGGGCCGGTCGATGAGGCGCGCCACCAGGGTCTCGCGCTCCGAGGGGCGGCCGATCTCGCGGCGGAAGAAGCTGCCGGGGATGCGCCCGGCGGCGTACATTTTTTCGGAATACTCCACGGTGAGCGGGAAAAAGCCCTTGTCGAACTCCAGCGGCTGGGAGCAGACCGTCACCAGCACCACCGTGCCGCCGCACTGCATCCAGACCGCGCCGTGGGCCTGATTGGCCATGCGGCCGCACTCGAAAATGATTTCCTTGCCGCCCACCTGGGCCATAACCCTGGTGGGATTGAAAATATCCTGTAACATTCCAGAATCCTTTGCTCGTGCGAAGGGGATTCCGGCAAAAACGGGCAAACGGAATGAGCATTCCCCTGCCTGGTTTTCCCGGACCCCCCTTCTCTCGCGTTTATGCTCCCTCGGGAGCGTGTCGTCATGCCGCGCCGGTTTCTCCGGAGCATTTCAGAGCTGATCCGCTCCAGGGCCTGATGCGGCAAGGGGGAGTCCGGCGACTCCCCCTTTCAGCCAAAATCTTACTTGCGCAAGCCAAGTTTTTCAATAAGCGCACGGTAACGCTGAACATCTTTCTTTTTCAGATAGTTCAGGATCTTGCGGCGGTGACCCACCAGCTTGAGCAGGCCGGTACGGGAGTGGAAGTCTTTCTTGTGCACCTTGAAGTGGCCGGTCAGGCCTTCAATGCGCGCGGTGAGCAGCGCCACCTGGACTTCCGGGGAACCCGTGTCGCCTTCGTGCTTGGCGTGGGTTTCAATGACCGTTTTTTTCTGTTCCGCATCCATGACCACAGCAGTTCTCCTTGAGAGGATGAAGTTAGTTCCAAAGCCCCCGCAGCACGGCCCAACAGGACCCGCCCGGCGCGTCTTCGCGCCGCGCCAGAGCCAGGGCTTCGCCCCGGTCCAGCAACAGCGCCAAGCCTTCGTCCCGCGCCGTTATCCCGCTGTCCGGCGGCATCGGCGCGCAGGGCACGGCGATGCCGTTACGGACCCGCTGGGCCTGTTCCGGCGTGAGTTCCACCCTGGGCCAGTGCGGCAACGCCTCGGCAATGGGGCGCAGGCTGGCGGCCAGCAGGGCGGGATCAGCC
>ERZ506979.998-NODE-998-length-13987-cov-3.240669_pt1 | contig 13987 bp, 14 predicted proteins | sample MGYA00512887_ERZ506979 | MGnify/ENA metagenome assembly ERZ506979 | reverse complement strand
ACGCTCTTCCGATCTCGCCCTGTATAGCTGAAATAGCCGATGCTTCATTGAGAGCGCTAGAAGAAACGGCACTGCTTTTTTGCGCAGTGCCGTCTTCAACCATGCCTTGATTTCCCTTCGAAAGATCAGACATGAGCTTGCCTATTCAACCGTTACCGATTTTGCCAAGTTACGAGGTTGGTCAACATCGCAACCGCGAGCAACCGCTACCGCACGCGCCAGAAGCTGCAATGGAACACTTGCGGTAATGGGCATGAAAGCATCACGCACCTTTGGGATATAGATGACATGATCGGCAACCTTCTTGATGCCCTCATCACCTTCGGTAGCAATAGCAATAATCTTAGCCCCGCGTGATTTGGATTCTTCAAGGTTAGAAACCGTTTTGTCGTAGGTGGCGCTCTGCGTTGCAACCGCAACGATCGGGAATCCTTCGTCAAGCAAAGCAATAGGACCATGCTTCATTTCACCAGCGGCATATGCCTCAGCATGGATATAGCTGATTTCCTTAAGCTTCAACGCACCCTCATAGCACGTTGCCTCGCCCAAGCCGCGACCGATATAAAGCGTTGACTGACGGCCATCGAAGAAATGCGCAGCCTCTTCGATGGCGGAAGTGTCTTGCAGGATTTCCTCGATCTGATCAGCAGTGTCGGCAAGCTCAGTAAAGAGCATGCGTGTCTGGTTCAAGGTGAGCTTGCCCTTAGAGCGACCGAGAAGAAGAGCCAAAAGCGTAAGGCTTACCACCTGGCCGATAAACGACTTGGTGGAAGCAACCGCAACCTCTTTGTTCGCCTTGGTGTAAATTACACCGTCCGACTCACGCGCAACCGGGGAACCGATTACGTTGGTGATGCCAAACACCTTAGCACCCTTGATGCGCGCATCGCGAATAGCGGCAAGCGTATCTGCGGTTTCACCCGACTGGGAAACGGCAACCACTAAGGTAGTGGGTGTGATAATGGGATTGCGGTAACGGAATTCACTCGCAACCTCCACCTCGGTGGGGATGCGAGCCCAGCCTTCAATAAGGTTCTTGGCAATAAGACCCGCATGGTAGGAAGTGCCACAGCCGATAAGGTACACGCGGTCGATGAAGTTAAGTTCTTGACGAGTAAGCGTAAGCTCGTCGATCGAAATCTCGTGGCCAGACATACGACCAGCAAGCGTATCGCGAACAACACGAGGCTGTTCGTGAATTTCCTTCAACATGAAATCAGGATAGCCGCCTTTTTCGGCAACATCTATGTCCCAATCAACGTGAGTGGTTTCGGGAACCACCGAATTGCCTTCGGCATCGAAATAGTCAATACGATCGGGATGCATAACCGCAAGCTGGCCATCTTCGAGAATAACTACATCGCGAGTTGCATCGATAAGCGCGATGATATCAGAGCCTAAGTAGCTACCATCTTCGCCAACGCCCAGCACGATGGGAGAATCCTTGCGAGTTACCACGATTTCGCCAGGATGATCGTGGTGCATTACCGCCAAACCGTAAGCTCCAGAAAGCGAGTTAGACACCACGCGAACCGCCTCGAACAGGTCGCCGTGATAGTTTTCCTCCACCAAATGAGCAATGCACTCAGTGTCGGTATCGGAAGTGAACGTGTGACCCTTCGCGATCAGCTCTTCGCGCAGCTCAGCAAAATTCTCGATGATGCCATTGTGGACAACCGCAATTTTATTGGTGCAGTCTGTATGCGGATGGGCATTACGCTCGCTAGGAGCACCATGAGTTGCCCAGCGAGTATGGCCAATGCCACACGTTCCTTGACACATGTCATCCTGGATGGCTTCGGCAAGGCCAGAAACCTTGCCCAAGCGCTTAACCACATTGATTTTTTGGCCGTCTTCGACGGCAATACCCGCCGAGTCGTACCCACGGTACTCAAGACGCTTCAAGCCCTCGAGCAAAACACCTTTTGCCTGAAGGGTGCCCGCGTAACCAACGATTCCGCACATATAGGAACTCCTAACGAAGAGGAATAGATCAATTAAACCGTTCCATTTTACCGTATACACGTTTCAGACCCCCATAAGGGCACTATCGTTCCATAAACTTGCGGTAACGAACAATTACCGTACTTCGCAACTCGCATGGAACACGCAAAACGGCACATGTCAAATAAGAAAATCGTTTTTAAAGAGTAGCCCAACTTAAAACCAAATAGCGGTGGACGACAAGCGAAATACCAGCATCGTTCAAGTTAAGCGGCTCTGATGGAAAAGTACGTATCAGCGACACCCTACAACAACTGGTTGCTAGGATGAAGGAATGATTACGTCAACATCGCGGAAACAAACCGCACCTTCAGGTTATTCAAAGAAACCATCGGACAACAAGCTCCCCATTGTTATTATCGCGATTATCGTTGCAATGGTGGTACTGTTTGCTGCAACTGCGGCCAGTTGCTCTGACCAAACGAAATACGACTGGAACAACCTTAAGCTCGAAAACGGTCGCATGGTTTACTACGAAGACGGCAATGCGGTTTCCACCACAGGCATCGACGTATCAGACCTACAGGGCTCCATCGATTGGCAGGCAGTGAAAAATGACGGCATAGATTTCGCCATGCTGCGATGTGGCAGGCGAGGTTCAACCGAAGGCCAGCTCTACACCGACAAAAACTACTACGAGAATGTTGAAGGTGCCACCCGCGTAGGACTCCCCTACGGCGTGTACTTCTTCTCACAAGCTACGAACGAGCAGGAAGCCTTGGAGGAAGCAGAATATGTTCTGAATCTCATAAACGGCGCAGGCGTAACGTACCCAGTAGTGTACGATCAGGAACCCGTCACCGATTCATCTGGTCGAGCGAACAACCTTTCTGCCGATCAGCTTACCAAGAATGCACAAACCTTCTGCAAGCGAATCGAGCAAGCCGGCTACACCCCCATGGTGTACGGCAACCAGTACGATCTCTCTCGCCTTAACATCGACCAGATCAATGCCGCAGTTTGGTATGCCGAATACACAGATACGCACCCCACCAGCACCTACCATGATTTTGTGATGTGGCAGTACTCTCATACTGGCAAAGTGAGCGGAATCAAAACCGACGTCGATATGGACATCCTGTTTGAGGCAAGCTGGATCAGCCCCGAACGATAAATCGGTTCAACCCGCTCAAACCCCTTCCGGAACAAAGCAATCACAAAACCCGCAGCTACGGCAAAAAACAGGGCTCCCCTCTTGTAACAAAAAGGGAGCCCTGACTTTATCTGGTACCTGAACAGGTGGCTGGAACGCTATTCGGTGACAACGAATTCCGTGTTAGTCATAATCCAACCCGCCGCTTTCATGCGAGAGGCGCCTTCCTTAAGAAGGGTGCCGCGACCTGATTTCTGCATGGCCTCAAAAGCCTCCTCTTCGCGACCAGGAGCGATATTACGTATAGCAGCAATCATATCGCCTGGCTCAAGCTTCAATGCCTCATGACGGAATACCGCATCGAGAATGAAGCCCTGCAGTAACTGCATCTTTGCTTGCGTTGCCAAATTGGCACGCACCTCTTCTTCGGTCAGATGCTGCTGAGCAAAAAAGGCGTCTAATGTAATACCCTCCTGGGAAAGCTGAGCCAAGAACGTTTCATACAGTTCCTGAGTCATAACGTCTATCATCTTCTCGGAGATTTCACCCTCGAAACGCTTAGCGTATTCGTCCATAGCGGCAGCCATTTTTGCCTGCGCGTAACGATTCTCGAGTTCTTCTTCGGAGGTTGCGCGGAAGCGGTCGCGCAGTGCAGCTACTGTTGCGATTCCCATGGGGCTCATGTTGTCAGCAACCCATTGATCGGTAACCTCAGGAACCTGAAGCGAAGCATCATCAGGCTGAACACCCTGCTGAGCAGCGGAAAACTGACGAACCAGCATGCTGATCTGTTCATCGATATCCGCCTCGTTAACCTCGGGCTTAGGCTCGATCTCAACCCGTACCGGCTTGTAGCTGGAAAGCTCGAATTCTGGCTTTAACAGAACCGTCATATCAAACGAAAACATCTTGTCGGGTTCGGGGGTTTCATCAGATTCAATGCCGTATGTCGAAACAGGCATGGCGCCCTGCTTTTCCAACGCAAAAGGAACAAGATAGTTGATTACCGCGTTGTACACTGCAGCTTTCCCATCTTCTTCACCTAATGCATTATTGATCTTCTCAAGTGAGGTTTCGCCCTCGAGCTGGTCCATTTGATACTGCACAACAAAGGCATCCAAACCATCAGTGAAAGCCTTGCTCATTTCAGCTGCCGAAGCAGAAACGCGCAAACGCACCTCTTCACCATTGTCCTTAATCTGCTCGACCTTCATAGGTCTCCTTTCCAAAAAGAGCGCTTCGCAAACCGAGCGCCGCAATCGTATAATCCCCCATAACCCAAAAGCGCTTTGCCACTACGATACGGAAGCAAAGCCCGTTAAAGCAACTCGAGCGCAAAGAGGAATAATTCCGTGACATTCAATGATAGCGAAACAAGCACCAAGCGCTACACCTTGAGGCCTACTTTCACGCCTCTCCCCCAATCCAAGGATGCCCAACACGCTAAAAACGCCGAAGCCGATACCGAAGCAAAAGCAACTGCAGCCAAAAGCAATGTAAGCAGCAATGAGCATTCGCTAAAGAGCGTTATACGTGCAGCGAATGAAGACGACGATCTGTATGACCCCTACTCGGATTACCACGACGGCACGTTAAAAGCAGCCGAATTCGAAAAGGACCCTTGGCGATAATCGTGCGACCGATTAGGGTTCAGCCGCAATAGAAATAAATCCGACAACCAGGCACCATCGAACTACATCTAACAACCGGAATTTCGTCTATCTTTCGATCGAAGACAAACGCTGGAGATTTCAAAACGGCACATGCTAGCCTCAGGGCAACGCCAGATCATGGATAAATCATTGACTACTCAAGAGTTTGCTCCAGATTCTTCCCGAAACGCACCGCTGCAACGCAGCTCGCAAAAGCAACTGTCACCAAAATCAGCGACATTACCCATTCGGCTTCCCAGCTGGCCTCAGCAACCGCCGCAAACACGGTTGCGGCAACGGCGCCAGCGAGATTAACCACGATTGCCACACGCGAGTAAATAATGGTGTAATCCCTAGGGCCCACTATCTGACGAGTAATGGAAGGCGCCAAGGCATCAATGGCAGCATAGAGAACACCGCCCAGAGCACCGCCGAACACGATAACTCCCGGTGACGACGCCCCGAACCACATGCAGCATATGCTGACCACACCACCGACAAAGGCGATAGAAAGCGCGCCGACCATGCTCTTATCGGAAATAGCTCCAAGCAAAACCTTGCTACACGCAGAAACCGCCATTAAGCACGACGCAATAACGGATGCCATGATCACCGCCCCGTCAGGCGTGATGCCAGCCATGCCCAATGATCCAAGATGATGGATGTAGGTAGCATACAGGTTCACCGTTACCGTGAGCGCGTTAAATATGCCCATCGAAAAGACCAGCAAGTAGAATACAGGCGAACGAAACATGACCGATGCGGAAACGCCGCGCAGTTTATGCCGCTCTCCATCATGCGCTGATGCGGCATCCTCTTGTAAAGGTTGTGCCCCAAATGGGCGCAACCCGACTCCTTCTGGGTAGCTACGAACGCAGACAAGTGTGGCGAACAGGCCAATCACGAGAACCAGGGCAGAAAATACCCGATAGGCAACGCGCCACGTCGAAGCGTCGATAATCAGACCACCGACCATGCTCCAAACCGCTCCCCCAACTCCGGACATGGCAAAGCAGATGCCCATAAATAAACCCGCACGTTGCGAAAACCACCGATTTATCAGGGTAGGAATAGCAAGGAACATCAAAGAAACGATTCCGAAGCCAACCACAACTCCAGATACGTAGAACAGATAAATATGGTTCCAGAATGAGCATAGGAACAAACCCAATGCGACCATTGCAACTGACACCGAAAGAACAACGCGGAGATCGTGTTTCTGAAGAAGATTCCCCGCAAACGGAGCTGCGATGCCCCCAACAAGGTATACCAACGTGATAAAGAACGTGAATTGGCTCGATGCCACACCAAGCGAAGAAGAGACGGGGACAACGAAGATAGACCAAACGTTGTACACCAGCGCGCAAGGGCCGAATGCAATAAGCACCCCCGCCACAATAATCAGCCAATGTCTGCATGTCATAGCTTGGCGAAAGCCAGAACCATCTTTGGACACTTTGGTGAGTGGATTCGCAAACAACTTCAAAGCGAGTCCTTCCTTCATCGAAGTTCCCTATAGCTTGAACTGTAACATCCTATAGGTCATCAGTGAAGTATCGGTGAGCGCGCTAAAGTTGAGCAAAAAATAAAACCCCGCTAAATAGCGGGAAAAAGAAAAGCCCGTCATAGTGACGGGCTTTGGCTTTACAGGGCCTTCTTAGCAACCTCAACAAGGGAAGCAAATGCTTCAGGATCGTTGATAGCCATATCGGACAGCACCTTGCGGTCGAGCTCAACGCCAGCCTTCTTAAGACCGTTCATGAAAACGGAGTAAGAAAGACCATTGATGCGAGCAGCAGCGTTGATACGAGTGATCCACAGACGACGAACTTCGCGCTTCTTGTTGCGACGATCGCGATACTGGTACTGCAGCGAATGCTGAACCTGTTCCTTAGCAGCACGATAGGAACGGGACTTTGCACCGTAATAACCCTTTGCACGGTTCAGAACGGTACGGCGCTTCTTATGAGCGGATACAACACGCTTTACACGAGGCATACTTGTTTCCTCCTATTACTTATATCGATTAGCGAAGACCAAGGTTACGAGCTACTACCTTCTGATCTGCAGTAGCTACCTCAGTTTCGTGACGGAAATTACGCTTACGTTTCTGGCTCTTCTTGGTCATGATGTGAGACTTGTAAGCCTTAGCGCGCATGATCTTACCGGAGCCGGTTACGCGGAAGCGCTTAGCGGTGCCGGAATGAGTCTTCATCTTGGGCATTAGTTGTCCTTCCCTTGTTCGTCCTTCTTTTTCTTCACCGTCGTAGGCAACGGAGCAATTAGCATATGCATGTTGCGGCCTTCCATCTTAGGCTGGTTTTCGATGACCGCTACATCCTTAAGATCGTCCGCCAGACGTTCCAGAATGCTCAAACCCTGTTCAGGGTGAGACATTTCGCGACCGCGGAACATGATGGTGATCTTAACCTTGGAACCTGCCTCCAAGAAGCGAATGACATGCTTCTTTTTGGTGGTGTAGTCGCCCACATCGATCTTGGGACGGAACTTCATTTCCTTGGTTTCGATCTTGCTCTGGTTCTTACGCGCCTGCTTGGCCTTGATAGCCTGGTCGTATTTGAACTTACCGTAGTCCATGATGCGGCATACTGGCGGCTTTGCCTGAGGTGCGATCTCAACCAAGTCATAGCCCTCATCATCGGCGATGCGCTGGGCTTGCTCGATAGGATAGATCCCCAACTGCGACCCATCGTAGCCAATCAGGCGACATTCCTTGATCCTGATAGCCTCATTGAGCCTTGGTTCTTGAGCTGCTATGGTGCCCACCTCCTTCTTTCTCTGTTTCGGTGCTACCATACACGAACCATTTTATACGCTGAAAAAAGAAAAACCTGCGATCATATGATTGCAGGCCACACGAATTCTTGCTTGGCAAGATTATATTCATATGACCCATCAGCAGCCTTTCGGCACCGAACCAGGTGGAAGCATTTGGCTTCTCTTGAAATCAGCTTTAGTAGAATACCATGTTTTCAGTGCAAGTAAGCGAAAAAGATGGTATTCAAGAAAATATTTTTCACTTCTGCTCAAGCAAACGCAATCATACCCCCGTAATCCCAAACAGCAAAGTCATAACAACTGCCAAAAGAAACGGTATGGCAATCCCAACTATCGGCAATTCCACACATAAGGGCAAGCGATGTAGCATGGGATATTTTCGCCACAACAACCGCCTATCAGAAAGCTCATAGGCAACACAGGCTGATGCCGGAGTCAAAAAAACGAAGTATTCAACTATACGGAACCACAATGGATAACCAGTTTCGGGAATATTAGGACTTGGCCAGAAGCAATTACCTACACTTGCGGCAACTACGAAAAGCCAAGCTATACAGAGAAGCGTATTCCAGGCTAAGCCTAAAGGAATGGGTGTTCTCTGTACGAGCGAGGAGAGGACGCCCCTCCCTGGGACTACGCGCTTACCACGAAGATAACCAGGCTCAAACCTAGCCGCATTGCTCTCGGATGCCTCAGAGGTATTGCCGAAATCACGCATATGCCTATCAGGAGCAAGAGCGAAAGCACGCTGCAGGTCTTCAACCGAGTCATAACGATTGCGAGGATCAAAAGCGCAAGCACGCTCAATAATCGAACGATATTCCTCAGGCACCAACGGGTGAGCGAATGCAGACACCCGATCAGCCACTTCAGCGGTACGACCAGTCAGGCAATAGTACAGGACCATGCCTAAAGCATATACATCGCTTCGTGTATCGGTTTGCCCGAAACCGTATTGCTCAGGTGGAGCATAAGCACGCGTACCCAGATGGGAAGTATCAGATGCACTGCCGCTACGGTACACTCGGGCAATTCCGAAATCGATTAAGAAGACCCTGCCATTTGAAAGAACGATATTCGCTGGCTTCAGATCACGATGAATCAAGGGAGGGTTAAAGCATTCATGAAGTTCACGAACGGCTTCGCACGCCTGAGGGAACGCTTCTTGCACCAACCGAATCGAGGGGCCACAACGAAACACGACATCCTGCAATGTTTCACCCTGCAGGTACTCCATGACCACAACAAGTTCGTCTTTCAGTTGATAGACAGCATATATCCGAGGCAAATGAGGAAGATACGCACCCTCCTCTTGAGCCTGGTGAATGGCGGCATAGGCTAAACCAACCCCTGGACCAAACTTAAGATATTTTCGTATGAAAGGGCCGCGCTCAACACGATTATCGGCAACGAAAGTCACTTTTTCCGTTACCTCGAATGCCGACTCCTTCATAACCTCATCAACGCGATAATGGCTATCGGATTCAATAAGCAACAAAAAAGCTGACAGCTCATCAGTTTCATGTGGGCAGTAATGCGAGCGAACGCGGCCCTGCTCCCCCTTTTGGGGTACAGGGCCGCTAGGGCACTCACGGTCTATCTGCGAATCGCTTTCAACTATTTCAGTACCGAGAGGCATTTAGCAGATGGTTTCTTCCCCAAAACGATACAGTTCTTCGTTGGCCTTTTGAAGGGTATAGCCCTTCTGTACTGCGAAGATAATAATGGCATCGCGTCGATTTTTGCAATAAAGCTCATTTGCTCCTGCTGCCTGCAGAAGGCGATCGGTCTCTCTAAGACCTAGATGCATGGCAAAAGCCAGCTGCAACACCTTGTCTCGAGAAGCCTTCCGTGTTCCCTTGAAAATTTGATAACCGAACGTATCGTTCAAGCCCGCTTCACGAACAACCTTCGAACGCTCAAGTCCTTTCTCGTCAAGAAGCTGCTGTAGGTATTCAGCCAACGACCGCCTTGAGGGATTTGCGCTCGAAAGGAAACTGTTGGGGTCAGAAGAAGAAAGCAGCTTGTTAAGCAGCTCCTCGGTTAATGGTTCCTTCACGCGACACTTCCTCCTTACGCAGTACTTCCGTTTTCCCCTAACCATTTTAGCGACAGCAAAAGAAGTTTGCGGTACGCAAGGATACCTAAAAGAACCCCTCATCACAGATTGGCAATAGCGTAATCGGCTTCGCTTTCCGTGAACTGTTCACCATACTGAGAGGTGAGCTGATCATGGATAGCAGATTTGGACATGCTTCCCTGATCCTGATACAGCTTTGCCTTTTCAAGCGCATTCGCATTCCAGTCGGCTTCAACGTTATCGATAGCGTACTGAGCGGCATCAGCTGGGAATTTCTCACCATATTCGGAAGTAAGTTGATCGTAGATACCCTGCTTCGACATGTGCATCATATCGCTATACTGCTGAGCTTTTGCAAGCGCATTGCGATATTCGGCAGACACTGAAGAATCCGCAGCTGAAGATGCCCCGGAAGCCGAGTTAGACGTTGCCGCCGACTCGCTGCTAGCAGCGGAAGAAGCACTTGTTGAAGTAGCAGCTGAAGAAGAGGCCGCGCTGTCCAATGCAGCACTGTACATACTCTGCGTTCCAAGCACCACCGCACCTGACACAACACAAATCACGATGGCGGCAATCGCAAGGCCCTTGCCGCTTTTCTTGCCTTTCGAGATGCCAACCATACCAACAATTCCGAAAATCAGGCCAAGAATCGCAAGAAAGAACGAGAGGTTGTTAATGATTGGCAAAAACGAAGTAAGCAGCGCAATGATGCCCAAAACGAAACCGGCAATAGCCATCCCAGATTTTGATTGCGGAATAGGCGGCATCTTCTGTGCAGGTTCAGGATGCTGCGGATTCCAGTTTTGATTATTCATACACATTCCTTTCACAGGTTCTTGCGCCTTGCACAAAGCGCTTGATTAACTGCGAAAACAATAAAAGTATTGGAATTGCATTTCAATAGCTGGCAGCTAATATCGGCATCAAATAGCCAATTAAGGCCACCGAGAGACATCAGCGGCTAGCAATTACCCCTGCAACAAAACCAGCCACAGCAAATAGCTGTGGCTGGAATGGTCAACTAAGAGATAGAAAGATTCTTTACGTAATGCTATTCGCGCATGATAGAAACGGCAACCTTCTTGACGGTATTCGCCAAATTGCCAGTGGAATTCGCCTCATCGTAGTCGTAGGTAAGCGTTACCGTCCAAGAGTAGGGTAAATCTCCCGACTGCGCGGAACCGCTGAAGGTGTACGTTTCACTGGTAAGCGTTTTGCGGTCGGGCCCATACGATGAGTATTCCTTGCGATCGGGCAGCGTCACGCTCCCCTCTTCCACCCCCGAAAGCCCTACCTTACCAAGCAGGTTTTCCACGATATGAAACTCTTCAACAGCATCGGAAAAAGAGAGATTGCCATATCCCAGCAATGAAGTAGGGGCGCTATACGATGCCGCAGCAACCGTCCCGTTGCTGTCGAAACCTAAAGTAACGGTAGGTGTACCAGAAAGAGCGTCTCCCTTTTCATCGGTAAGCACAACGGTTTCTTCATTCGTGAAGCCCACAGAACTCATGGGGGCTTCATCCTGCACTGCGGCACCATGCCCTATTTTTTGAACCGCATCTTCGGCTGAAAGTCCCATAAGGCCAACTAAATTGATTACCTGCGTCGTTGCGTTGGTTACCATCGGCTTGTTGCTTGAAGCTGCCTCTATGGCTTCTTTGTCGTCCTGAGCCGCAAAGCTATGCAGCTCCGAAGCGGAATTGAAAGCAAACGCAACAGCCAAACAAATTGCGATCAATGCCATAAGCGCAGCCAAAGCGATTAGCCAAACTACCCCCTTCTTGGCTTTGAGGGTTTCATCGGTTGCAAACACTAGTCCTCCTTGGGGCTAACCGTGCATAACAGCAAAATAAACAATGAAGGCCACCAAGCACACAACCACTACCGCAAAGATAACGCGCTGCATCCCAGCCATGGGAACGGGACCCTCCAAATCATCGCGGCCGTCATAGCTGTCGGTTTCAACGGGTTCCTTTAAAGCTCCATCGGACGAGACGGATTCACCCGAGCCAACAGCATTCAGCGAAGAAAGCCCTTCCTCAGAAGAAGCTATCAAATCACTCCGCCGCTGCTTTGTGTCTAGCTGAGAAACAGCCTTCTGGGAGTCGGAAGAGATGCCTCGATGCACGCCGTGAGCATCAACGCGTACAACCTCTTCTTCAGGTGCAACATCAACAGAAATCAGCGAATATGTTTCTTTTTCCTTCGCCATAACAAGCCCTATTTCATGAAAACGGCCATTGCGCTAGACAGAACGTCGGCAAGACCTTCCGCCTCAGATGCACTTTCTCCGACAGTGAACAGATACACCTTCACTTTAGGCTCAGTGCCGCTGGGCCTAACGATGACTTTGTTGCCCTTCTCGAGATCAAATTCGAGCACATTCGCAGAAGGCAAACCGCCAACACCTTGCTGGTAATCGAGGAACTGCTCAACCTTATACCCTGCGATCTCGGAAAGTGGCTGGCTTCGGAAAGCGGCCATGATAGAAGCCATGGTCTCGGCACCAGCAGAACCCTCAAATGCATAAGAAACGGTTCGGTTGTGATGGAAGCCAAACTCGCGATAGATATCCTGCATTGCCTGGTAGAGGTTCTTGCCCAACGTACGGTAATAGCGTGCCATTTGGCAAATAAGCATAGAGGCAACCACAGCGTCTTTATCACGTGCATGAGTGCCAGCAAGATAGCCATAGCTTTCTTCGAACCCAAAAATGAAACGTTCTTTTTCGCCCCGCTGCTCAAGGTCGGCGATCACGCCGCCAATATACTTGAACCCGGTAAGCACACGACGCATATCAACGCCGTATTTAGCAGCTACGGGGTCTACCAAACTCGTAGACACAATAGTGGTAACCGTCACAGGATGCTCGGGCAATGTTCCATTCTCCTTGCGCATGCGGCAAATAAAATCAAGCAGCAGCACACCTACCTCATTGCCGGAAAGGAGCTGATAATCGTCACCATCTTTCACTGCAATGCCCACACGGTCTGCATCGGGATCGGTCGCAAGAAGCAAATCGGGGTGCACCTGCTCACACAGCGAAATACCGCACTCCAGGGCTTCACGAATCTCGGGATTGGGATAAGGGCACGTCGGGAAATTGCCGTCGGGCTTCGACTGCTCTTCAACCACATGAATATCGGTAACACCAATACGTTCCAGGATGCGCGTTACGCACTCCAAGCCCGTACCATTCAGAGGCGTGTATACCACACGCAAATCTGACCGCTCCTGCTCTACATGCTGGTCATACACGGAATCGAGAAAGGCATCGAGCACTTCTTCTTGTATATACGCTGCAAGACCCGCAGCCTGAGCATCCTCGAAAGGCATCGTGCGCACGTCGTCGAACATGTCGACACCTTCTATTGCCTGCGTGATCGCATCGGCAATCTCGGAGGCAATCTGGCACCCATCAGGACCGTAAACCTTATAACCGTTGTATTTGCTGGGATTATGGCTCGCCGTAACGTTAATACCGATAGCGCATCCCAAATAGCGCGTAGCAAAAGATAGCGCGGGCGTAGGCTGAAGACGTGGATACACATACGATTTGATGCCATTGGCAGCCAAGACACTTGCTGCAGTATGGGCGAATAGTTGAGAATTGATGCGGGAGTCATAGCAGATAGCAACAGTACCAGGCTCACCATCGTTTGCCTGTCCATTAATAAAATTGGCAATACCCTGAGTAGCCTGGCCCACAGTATGAATATTCATACGATTGGTGCCAGCCCCCAAAACACCGCGAAGGCCTGCCGTGCCAAATTCAAGCGTGCGATAAAATGCATCTTCAATTACCGCTTCATCACCAGATTCGTCCATTGCCTTCAAATCAGCCTGGAGCTCAGGGTCGGTAACCTTTTCACACCAGAGGTCATACAGAGAACGGCAATCCATGAAGCACTTCCTTACTAATGTAGGTTGAAACGCAGATAACTTCGTAAGTATAACAAGGTTACAAGCGCTCTAGCGGCTCTTCGCATAGTTCGCGAAACGCACGAAGGCTGCATTTGGGGCTATATGATTTCCGATTTTTACCACACAGCAAAGCATGCCAAACCGCAAATCGCAAATTGGCAACACAAAGCAGGTTCAGGCAAAAAGAAACCCCGCCGCTTTGCGGCGGGGCACACACGACCAGACGATAAAGCTCTTACCCTGTACCCTCTGATTCGGGATTATCCCGATTTCGGCAACACTCGTTTTCGGGCTTCACCACCTGTAAACGAACAATTTGTTATCCGATTGATACCGTTATATACCGCCCTTACCAATTAGTAAAACAGTAATCTATTATATAGGTATTAAGTATTCCTAAAAGATAGAAGCACACATGGACCCTTCCCGCTA
>ERZ506979.992-NODE-992-length-14073-cov-3.623627_pt1 | contig 14073 bp, 11 predicted proteins | sample MGYA00512887_ERZ506979 | MGnify/ENA metagenome assembly ERZ506979 | reverse complement strand
GGTTAATGGAGATGCGCTTTCTATGAATTTCATGGTGCTACTACCGGATAATGTTCATGAACTGGCAAAATCAAAAAGAGGGAGCAAATTTATATAAATGCATTTATCCTTTTTTGGGATATTTTTCAACATGCCATAGCGTCATCCTAAAAAGGGATGATCGTGAAGTCTATTTTTAGCAAGAAATATACTGTATTTTTAGATGTGCTGATCCAAGCGCGAAAAAGCCAATGCCTCAGTCAACAGGTTATCGCAACCCGTTTAGGTAAGCCGCAGTCTTTTATATCAAAATATGAAAACGGCGAGCGGCGGCTGGATGTTATAGAATTTTTTGCGATTGCCAAGGCGCTGGAAAAAGATCCTGTCCAGTTGCTGAAAGAGTGTGGCCTGCTTTAACTCAATTGATAGGTGAGTAACATTTTAAGAGCACGCTTCCTTGCAGCACTTGAAAAACGAAAAATGCAGGGACTCAACTACGTCCGTTAGAACGCTGCTCTTATTCCCCCCAAAGTTGTTTTATTCGGAGCTATCATCCCGGCAATTACATGCTGGCTGGCAAATGCCAAAAAAAGAAACCCAGTAAAGTGCCGGGCATGTTCACACAAATGTTATCCAAATGTTATCCAGCGGTGTGGACGCTGCCAACGGAAGTAGTGAAATAAATTTATGCGGGCTTAACCCAGATGTCAAGACACCATCGGCTCGTCTTGGAAAAGCTATGAGGTTATACGGGTAAGAAACAATAGCTATAGTAAGGGAAGTTGTATGAAATTGAGCCCGGATATACCATTATGCTCTCCTGAGCAAGACGAATTCGGATATTCCACTTTATCTTCATTTATTGCGGATTCAATCATAAGCACAGAAAATCCTAATGGGATAGTGATTTCAATAAATGCCCCTTGGGGCTATGGTAAGTCATCATTGATGAACTTTATTAGCTATTATATCTCTGAACGATCGCCAGAAATACATATAGTAAATTTTAATCCTTGGTGGTTTAGTAGCAGAGAAAATTTAGTAAATCAATTTTTTGCAGAATTTTGAGCACAGATAAAGAGAAATCCAAAACTTAAAAAAATTACTTCTGCTATTGGAGAATATGCTGGAGTATTAGGCCAAGCTGCAGCAATTGGTTCTGGTTATCCTATTATAACTCCGATTGCTAATTTTTTTGGGAAAGGCATAAAAAGTATACTTAAAAAAGATGTGCAAAGGTTAAAAAACGACTTAGCCAGTGACTTAAAAAAATCTGGTAATAAATTTGTTTTCTTCATTGATGATATCGATAGGCTTACTCCAGAAGAAATAAAAGAATTGTTTAAGATAGTTAAAGTATTGGCTGATTTTCCAAACGTTATTTATATCTTATCATTTGATATGGATATAGTATGTGAAGCTATTAATTTGTCTTATGGAATAGATGGAAAAGCATACCTTGAGAAGATTATTCAAGCCTCGTTTAGTCTTCCCAAAATAGATAAGCTCCGCCTTAGAAGAACCCTTTTTTCAAAACTATGGGTGATTGGAGGAGAGTCCGGGTTTAAAGAAAATATTTGGCATGAAGTCATGAATGTTTATTTTTCGGGATTAGATTCTTTAATAAGAAATCCTAGAGATATCATAAGAGTAACTAATGCCTTGAACGTGACGTACCCACCGGTAAAGTCAGAAATTTTTTCACCTGACTTTGTTGCGATAGAATTTATAAGAATATTTTGCCCTAAGTTATACACAACAATTAAGAGTAACAAGAAATACTTTGCTGGTCCTAATGATGAAAGACATACTGATAGAGAAGAATTAATTAAATTTCATAATGCTTGGCTAGAAAATATTGATGAAGTTAATCGTAATGATATTAAGACGATAGTGCAAATACTATTCCCGAAATTGAATAACATTTTTGGCAATACAATTCATGGATCAAATTGGGTTTCACAATGGCGAAAAGAACGTAGAATATGCAGCGATGAATGTTTTGATATTTATTTCAATTTCACAATTGATAGTGACTTTGTTAGCAAAACAGAGCTTGAAATCTTCAAAGAATCTGCAAATGAAAAAAGCTCTATCATTGGAATTCTAGAAAGTTCTACAGAAATATACAGACTTGATGGAACAAATAAAGTTCAGGAGTATATTTCAAAAATTAGGGACATTGCTGCTGAGATTGATGAAGGCAGAGCGTCAAATATTATCAAAGCTATTTTTAACTGCGGCAATAAACTACTTACAACAGTTCCTGAAACAAGAGTTTCTTTATCATTTTTACCATTTCGTTGGTATATTGATTATACCATTGAAGATTTGCTCGAAAAGATACCAGAAGACTTGCGTGGAGCGTTCCTTATTGATTGCACAAAATCAAGCAGTTCATTGACCCTGTTGGTCGAAGTTATCAGATTCGCAGAAAGAGTAAAAGAGGAGCCTGATAAAAGGGGGCACTCTTCATACAATGCCATTTCGGATGCAGATTTAGCCATTGCCAAAGACTCTTTATGTGAACGACTAGCAAGCTCAACTTTGGAAGAATTACTTTCCTTACCCAATCTTGATATGGTCTTATTTTGTTGGGGAGAATGGGCCGATAATGAGACTGTCAGCAACAAAATTCGACCCATTCTTGAAAATGAACTCAGCGCCATTAAATTTCTTGCAACCTATTTTTATTTCTCACAAACCTTTAGCTTTGGTGACGCGCTCGCTCGCTCGCAGGCTTATCTAAATTCAAGGAGTATTCAGAAATATATTAACGTTGGGGCTTTGGAAGAAAAATTGAAATCTTTTCCTCATGAAAGCCTTTCCCGTGAACAGCTGCTTGTTGTTGATACTTTTTTAAAAGACGTTGAAGCTCGAAGAAATGATACTTCCGATGATAGTGAGGCGTGAACGGGGCCAGAACCCCATAACGGAAAAAGGGTTTATGAGAATTTCTCATAAACCCTTGTAATCTCTGGTCGGGATGAAAGGATTTGAACCTTCGACCCCTTGAACCCCATTCAAGTGCGCTCCCAGACTGCGCTACATCCCGACGCGAAGAAGATAACTACGCGGCATAGGCGTTTCTGTCAAGAATTTTTCCGTCTTTTTAATCTTCGCGCCGCAGCACCAGGGCCACCAGCGGCGGCAGGTAGAGGGTCACGTCCTGTTCATAGCGATCCGGCAACGGCCTGGTGAAGTGCTCCAGCGGCGGGCACGCAACGCTCAGGTTGCCGTGCCCGGCAAAGCGCGTTTCATCGGAGGAGAGCAGTTCCACATACTTGCCAGGCGTCACGGCAAAGGTCAGGTTTTGTCTGGCCTCCAGTTCATGAAAGTTGAAGGCAAAGAGCAGGCGTCCCCGCTCAAAGGCCAGCAGGCGTTGCTCCTCATGGATGAAGCGGAACAGCGGGGCCTGTTGGAAATCCTCCGCATGCGCGGCCACCAGACCGCACAACTGGGCCTTGTCCCAGGCGGCCAGACCGGCGTACTTGAGGTCGGGCCGGTCCGCCAGATGCCACTGGCGGTGGGCATGGGCCTCGGCGTCCAGCCATTCTGGGTGCCCGAATTCATTGCCCATGAAGTTGAGATAGCCCGCGTCCGCCGTGGTCAGGGTTATCAGCCGCATCAGACGGTAAAACGCCAGGCCGCGCGAAACATTCCAGTTCTCCTTGCCCACAGCCATATAATGATACATGTCGTCGCCCATCAGCCGCCAGATCATGGCGTCGTCGCCGTTGATGCACTGGTCGTGGCACTCCACATAGCTGACGGTGCGGTCATAAGGGCGGTGGTTGGTCATCTCATACCACAGGCTGCCCATGTCGCGCGGGGCTTCGATGCATTTTTCCCAGTAATCGGGAATGCCCATGGCAAAGCGGTAATCAAAGCCCAGACCGCCTTCATGCGGCGGGCAGGTCAGGCCGGGCATGCCGGAAAACTCCTCGGCAATGGTCGCGGCCTGGGGCCGCAGCTCGTGGGTCAGGGCGTTCGCCAGGCAGAGGTAGAGTTCACCGTTCTCATCCGCGCGCGGTTCGCCGTTCTTGCCGTAAAAGCAGCGCCCCACGTGCGAAAAATCGTCGTCAACGCCGTGATCGTGGTAGAGCATGTTGCCCACCGCATCAAAGCGGAAACCGTCCACGCGGAATTCCTCCAGCCAGTAGCGGCAGTTGGAGAGCAGAAAGCGCCGCGCCATTTCCTGACTGTAGTCAAAGGAGGGCGTGCCCCACTGATTGAATTTCTCGCTGAAAAAGTAGCGGCTGCCGTCGTAGCGGGCCAGGCCCTGCTCCGTATTGGGGCAGGCGTGGCCGTGGGTGATGTCCAGAATCACGGACAGGCCCAGGCCGTGGGCCGCGTCCACCAGCGCCTTGAACTGGTCCGGCGTGCCGTAGCGCGAACTGGGCGCGAAATAGCTGCTGACCTGATAGCCGAAGGAGCGGTACAGGGGGTGCTCCAGAATGCCCATGAGCTGCACGGCGGTGTAGCCGTCCGCCTTGATCCGGGGCAGGATGGAGCGGCTGAATTCCTCATAGCTGCCCACGCTTTCGCCGTGATGGGTCAGGGAGGATTGCGCCATGCCCACGTGAGCCTCATAAATGCGCGGGAAGACCGGCGCGCCGGGGCGGCGGTGGCGGAAGCGGTAGGGCTGCTCGGGAGCCCAAAGCCGCGCGCACCACTGGGTGGGCACGGCCTTGTCCTGTTCCACCCACTGGGCGAAGGCGGGAACGCGGCGCAACGGCGGCGCGCCCAGGCGGCATTCGTCCGGGTCCGAACCGTCCGGGGCCACGGGGAGCTGAACGCGCAGTTCCACGTAGTCGCCGTGCGCCAGGGCATCCGGCGGCAGGATCAGCTCAAGGATGCCGTCTTCCTTGCGCCGGAAGCGATGGCTGGCATGGCGCTGAAAGTTCAGCTTGTCCGTGGTCAGCCAGACGGCTCCGGCCTGGGGCATGTATTCGCGCCAGCGCCAGCAGTCCACGCCCCTGGCGTTTCTGACGCGGTGCGGGCCCAGGCTGGTATGCAAATTGGCATAGGCGCGTAACGAGCCGTGTTGTGCGGTGATGCGACGCATTTCTTCCGTAAAACGGCGGCTGCGGCGCAACAGGAAGTCCCGATAGGGCTCCAGGGCCGGATCTTCCAGCGGATTCCGAGGCGGGGAAAAGGGCATGACGGCCTCACAAGGTGTCTGTCTGCGTTGTTACAGCCCGACAGCAACAGGGCTCAGGCGCGGCATGCTCGTCCCGGCCGACGGTTCGGAATGGAACACCGCCGACCGGGCGCGGAATACTGTTACTCGTGTTTACGCCATTCCTTGCCGGAAAGCGTGGCCAGACACTGGATCAGGGCCTGCGTGCCCTGGCGTCCGCGGCCCTGGGCCTGCATCATGCGGTAGAATTCCTCGGCTAGGGTCACGCCCGGCAGCACCAGACGCAGGCGGCGGCATTCTTCCAGGCAGAGGCCCAGATCCTTGATGAAATGATCAATAAAGAAACCGGGCGCGTAGTCGGTCTTGAGCAGGCGGCGGCCCAGTGTGCCCATGGCCGTGCTGCCCGCCGCGCCGGGCACAACCAGCTCCAGCCATTGGGCCACGTCCAGGCCCGCTTCCTGCGCGAAAAGCAGGGATTCGCACACGCTGAACATCACCCCGGCCACAGCCACCTGATTGGCCAGCTTGGCCTGCTGGCCGGAACCGGCCGGGCCGCAGTGCAGCAGGCGTTGGCCCATCTTGGCGAGGCAGGGTTCGGCGCGCTCAAAAGCCGCTTTGTCGCCGCCCACGAAGATGGAAAGCCGGGCTTCCCGCGCGCCCACGTCGCCGCCGGTTACGGGCGCGTCCAGCGCGGCGCAGCCTTGGGCGGACGCGGCCTCGGCGATGCGCCGGGCCAGGGCGGGGCTGGAGGTGGTCATATCGCAGACGATGCCGCCCTTGGCCAGACCGCGCAACGCACCGTTCTCGCCCAGCATGACTTCTTCCACATCCTTGGGAAAGCCCACTATGGAAAAGACGATATCAGAGGCGGCGGCTACGGCACGCGGGCTTTCGGCCCATTGCGCGCCTTTGGCGAGCAGGGCGTCGGCCTTGGCCTTGGTGCGGCTGTAGACGGTCAGCGGCCAGCCTGCCGCCAGCAAATGCCCGGCCATGGACGAACCCATGACGCCGGTGCCGATCCAGCCGATACGCAGTTTTTCCGCCATTTTCAGACTCCTTTGCTACTGGAAGCGACGCTCCAGAATTTCTTTTTGCATGGCCTCGCGCGGCAGCGGCTTGTTTTTGCGGAACAAATCCACATGACGGCGGAACAGGGCCAAGTTGCGGCGCATGTTCTCGTTGAAAGGATCGTCGCCGCTGAAATCCTTGCCAAGCGATTCCTCGGCGGCGGCCAGGGCGTCCTGCGCCAGTTGCGTGCCGTCGTCCACCTTGCTGCGGTAGAAGGTCAGGGACTTGTCCAGGCTGGTGCCCAGCATGGCAAGACCTCTACGGGCAGTATCCATGATCTGGCGCAGTTTTTCAAGGGTTTGTCCCTTGGCGGTTTTGACGTCGCGCTCCATGCTCTGCAATTGGCTTTGCAGGCTGTTGCGGCGGCTGGCGTAATTGCGGATGGTTTCAATCATGTAGACGCCGGTGCGCAGTAGGGACTGGGCCTCCAGCTGTTTTTGCCGCTCCAGCATGATGTTGTTGTCTTTGATGGTGTCGCGCAGCTTTTGCAGATTGTTTTTTACTGCCGGATCCCGGGCCATGACCAGCATACGGTCCAGCTCTTCCAAAGGATTGCGGGCGGCCTGCATGCTTGGGGCCATGCTTTCACCGGCCTTGTTCCATTCCGCCAGCAACTCCTCGGGGCGGCCGCCGCCGGGCGTGTTGATGCCGGAGATCACCGGCCTGAAGCCAAGATCACGGGCATGGGCCGGGCCGTCGGCCAGGAAAAAGGGCGTTTCCTCACGGCGGCCGGGCAGAATTTCCGCGTCGCCGGAGAGAAAGGAGCCGCCCTTGCGCACAAAACCCCCGGCGGAACCGTGCAGGCGTCCGGCCAGGGAAAAGCGAAAGCTGTCCAGCACCATTTCCGCCGCATTGCCGGCCGTGTCATAGAGGCCCAGGGGATTGGGCTTGCGCGAGCCGATGCGGGCCGCGCTTTCCGGGATATGGGCCGCGCCTTCGGGGCGGTACACGGCGTAGTCGTTTTTGTTTGCCCCTTGCGGCAGGGCGAAGAAATCCTCCTGCAGCAATTGCTGGCTGCCCGCCGTCTGGCCGCCGCGCGCGGCATATTCCCATTCGGTTTCCGTGGGCAGGCGCACAAAGCCCACGTTGCGGCTGTCCCCGGCGAAGCGGGGCAGGGCGTCGGGCGCGTTTTTCAGCAGCCAGGCCGTATAGCGGCGGGTGAAGTCCACGGCGTCGTACCAGCTCACGTCGGTCACGGGCCGGGCCGCGTCGGCCGCAAGATTCCGGCTGTCCGGGCAGGATGCGTCCATAATGGCCCGCCATTGCAGGTTACTGACCTCGTATTTGGCGATGAGGTAGTAATAATTCCGCCCCTGCGGAGCCGCCTTGCGCCAGGCGGCGGGCAGGTCATCCAGCGCGAAGGGACCGGACAGGGCCGCGTTATAGCGCCGGTCGTAGAACGCCCGCCCGGCGTTGGCGCTGTCGTCCAGGCCGGGGCGCACGGGCATGTCCCAGAGAAAACCCTTGGCCGGTACGGCCACCAGCTTGAAAACCATACTCAGGCCGCAAGGCATGGGCAGCGTGATATCGTCGTCCGCAGGCTGGGGATTGCAGGCATCGGCCGGATTGACGCTGTCCTTGCGGGCCAGGGCCGCCTCTGCGGGGCGAACGCCGCAAAAAATCAGGCCCAGCGCCAGGATACACAGGCAGAAGAGGCGAAGACGGGACTTCAACTCAGACATCACGGATCACCTCCGAAGGTTCCACGCGCGCGGCGCGCAGGGCGGGCCCCAGGGCGGCCAGCAGGGAAAGCCCGGCCACCAGGGCGAAAGCCAGCAGAAAATGCTCGGGCGGCAGGCGGCAGACCTGTTCCATGCCGTTGAGGCCGGTGGAAAAAAGACTGTTGATGACCGCCGCGGCCACGGCGTAAACGGCGGCGGCCACGGCCGTGCCCAGCACGGCGGTGAGCAGGGTCTGGGCCAGGGGAAAGAGCATCAGCGCGCCTGTGGCGAAGCCCGTAAGCCGCAACAGGCCCAGAATGCGCTCCTTGCGTTTGACCCCGGCCAAGGCGCTGCTGGCTGTGGAGGCCAGAAAACCGGCGGCCGCCGCCGCGCAGATCAGACCGAAGATCAGATTCAGGGCCCGGGACAGGGTGGTGACCTGCTCGATTTCTTCGGCGTGGGTGTAGACGGCCAGATTCTGTCGGGCGAAGCCCTGGCGCAGCGTGCCGACCGCCTCCAGATCACGGGCATACAGGCGGAAGCCGGGATAGACGCGCGGGCCTTCGGGCCGGGGTTCTCCGGTCCATTCCCCGGACCGGCCGTTCAGCGCGTCCATCTCGGGCACGGCGCGTCCGTCGCGGTAGTCCTCGGCGGCTTCGAGCAGGGGCAGGGGCACATAGGCCACGTCCTTCTGCTGGGCGGGCAGGGGCAGGACGGCTGCTACCCGCAGGCTCACGCGGGCGCTCTGCACCCGCCCCTGATAACGGCGCTCCACACGCCCCAGCAGCAAGTCGCCCCGGCGCGCTCCCAGTTTTTCGGCGGCTGTGGCGGAAAGGGTCACGCCGACGGGCGCAAGGGGCGGCGAGCCGTTTTCATCAGCCCCGTTCGCCTTGTCCGCCATATCCGGAGCAGGAGGCATGGCCGGAACAGTCGCGTGATAGCGGGCCAGCAGGGGATCGCCCGGAGCCGTTGGCTCCAGGGAGGCCACCAGGGTTTTCCGCGCCGTTCCTTCGCCCCGGCTGAGGTCCATGGTGGCGGCAATGGAACGGGTGCGCGGCAGCACAAAGCTTACGTCCGGGTGCGCGGCCAGCCGGGCCAGATATTCGCCTGTATAACGCCCGCTGGTCACGGGCGAGATTTCCAGGTTGCGGGGGTCTTCGCGCAGGCGGTCCGTGAGGGTCTGGACCACGCCGAATTTGACCCCGTAGAGCACCAGCAGGGGCGTGAGCACGGCGGCCAGGCCCAGCACGGCGCAGGCCGAGAGCAGGCCCTCGTGGGCGTAATCCTTGAGCGCCAGCAGGCAGGCGCGCGCCACGGTCCGCATAAGCTCAATCCCCCCCGGCCGCATGGCGCACGTCGGCGAAAACGCCGTCTGGCCCGGACTCCACCGTAAAGCGGACCAGGCTGAAACCGGCGTCCGCAGCCATGTCCGGGGCGTGCGTGACCATGATCATGGTAATGCCCAGTTCCCGCGCCAGATCCGTGAACAGACCCAGCACATTGCGGGCGTGCCAGGGGTCCAGGGCGGCGGTGGGCTCGTCGGCCAGCACCACGCCGGGGCCGTGGGCCAGGGCGCGGGCAATGGCCACCCGCTGGCGTTCGCCCACGGAAAGCGTGGCCGGATACTGTTTGAGCAGATGCCCGATGCCCAGGCGCTCCACCAGGGCGTCCACGGCTTCCCGGCGCTGTTCGGCGATGCCCAGGCTGCGGCAGTGCAGCAAAATGTTTTCCCCGGCGGATAAAAAGGGCAGCAGCCCGCCGGTCTGGAGGACATAGCCCAGATGCCGCAGGCGCAGGGCCGCCAGGGCGTCCGTGCCGCCGCGCCGCCAGGCGGCCAGCACGTCCTCGCGCCGTTGGGGCGTGGGGGCGAAAAGAAAACAGGCTGCGGACTCGCGTCCGTCCGCCGTTTGGATGTCGGGTTTCAGCGCGCAAGCCAGCAGGTCCAGGGCCGTGCTTTTGCCGCAGCCGCTTTCGCCCACAAGGCCCAGGCATTCGCCGGGGTAGATAGCAAGGTCCACATCGTCCACGGCCGTCACCGCCTGCTGGGGGCGGCGCATCAGGATGTCCAGCAGGCCTTGCTTTACGGGAAAGCGCAGGCTCAGCCCGCGCACCTGCAGCAGGGGCTCTTGTGCGTTATTGCGGTTTTCCACAGTCATCCTCCTCTCGGCAGGGGCCGTCCGCGAAATGGCAGCGGCAGGTGTGGCCGGGGCCGACCTCCCGCTCGGCGGGAGGCTGGCTGAAGCACACGTCCTGCGCCTGCGCGCACCGTGGGGCAAACGGGCAGCCCACGGGCATCTCGCCCAGATTCGGCGGCGTGCCCGGTATGGCGGAGAGCGGCTCGCCCTTGCGTTTATTCACGGGCAGCGAGGCCAACAGGCCGCGGGTATACGGGTTCTGCGGGTGTGCGAACAGTTCCCGCGTGGGGCCAAGCTCCATGATATGACCGCCGTACATCACCGCGATGCGGTCGCAGATCTGCGCGGCCACGCCCAGGTTGTGCGTCACAAGCACCATGGCCATGCCGTATTCGTCCTTCAGCTCCCGCAGCAGCTGCAGGATCTGGGCCTGGATGGTCACATCCAGCGCCGTGGTCGGTTCATCCGCCAGCAGCAGCTTGGGGTTGGAGGCCAGCGCGATGGCAATGACCACGCGCTGGCGCATTCCGCCGGAGAACTGGTGCGGATATTCCCGCATGCGCTGCTCCGGGTTGGGAATGCCCACGCGCCGCAGCAGCTCCACGGCACGGGCGTGCTTTTCCTCGCCGGAAAGCCCGGGGTCCTTGAAGGATTCCGTTATCTGCTGGCCGATGCGCAGCACCGGGTTCAGCGCCACCATCGGCTCCTGGAAGATCATGCCGATCTCTTTGCCGCGCACGGCGGTGAGGGCCTTTTCGGAGAGGCCCACAAGCTCCTGCCCGCGGTAGCGGATGCTGCCGCCCGCAATGCGTCCCGGGCGGTGGATGAGCCCGATGAGGGATTTGCAGGTGATGCTCTTACCGCTGCCGCTCTCTCCCACAAGGCCGAACACCTCGCCTTCCCGAATGGAAAAGCTCACACTGTCCACGGCCTTGAGCGCGTGTTTGCCGGAATAGAAATAGGTTTTCAGGTCCTTGACTTCGAGCAATACAGGTTTATCCATGTCAATGCCCCTTTACTTGGAAAAACTTTGCAAGACCGTCGCCCAAAAGGCTGAGCCCCACGCCCGTGACGGCCAGGAAGATGCCGGGAAAAATGCTGATCCACGGCGCGTTGAACAAAAAGGAACGGCCGCCCGAAATAATGGCGCCCCACTCCGGGGTGGGGGGCTGTACGCCAACGCCCAGAAAGCTGAGCCCCGCACCCATGAGCATGCACATCAATATGTCTGAAACCGCGTATACGATGGCGCCGGAGATGACGTTGGGAAGAATATGCCGGAACAGGATGCGCAGGTGGGAATAGCCCAGCGTACGCGCGGCCTGCACATATTCAGCGTTTTTTTCCACCATGACGGCGCTGCGCACTAGGCGCGCGTAGCTCGTCCATCCCACCAGCCACATGGCCAGGTACATATTGCCGATGCCGGGCCCCAGCACCGCCACGATGGCGATGATGAGGACGATGACGGGGAAGGACATCATCACGTCCACAAGGCGCATGAAAAGCGTGTCCAGGATGCCGCCGAAGTAGGCCGTGAAAAGACCGATGAGCGTGCCCACGATAAACGGGACGCTGGCGGCAGCCAGGCCGATGACGAGGTCATACCGGGTCCCCCAGATGACACGGGCGAAAATATCGCGCCCCAGCTCGTCGGTGCCCCAGATGTGCTCGGCCGAAGGCGCGGCCAGCATGGCCGTGAGGTTCTGGTCTGTGGGGGATTGGCTTGCGATGAGCCCCGGAAACAGCGCCGTGAACACCACGCAAAGCAGGATCAAGCACCCTGCGGTGAGCGAAAGGTTGCGGCGAAGCACGTTCCATACGGTGCGCCGCTGCGTTACTTTTACAGCTTCTGCCTGCATCTGTGCGCCTCCTTTACTGCAGCTTGACGCGGGGGTCAAGCACGGAATACAAAATATCGGTGAGCAGGTTCACCGCCATGATGATAACGGCAAACAGGATAACGCAGCCCTGTACGGCGGGGTAATCCCGTGCCAGGATGCTGGACATGATCAGTGAGCCGAGCCCCGGCAGAGAGAACACCGTTTCGATGATGACGCTGCCGCCCAGCATGCTGGCGATGCCGATGGAAAAAAGCGTGGTGGTGGAGATCATTACGTTGCGCAGGATGTACCACACGCGCACGCGCATGGGTGCAAGGCCCTTGCTGCGGGCAAAATCCACATAGTCGATGGTGAAAATCTGCGCCACCTCGTTCTGCATATTGCGGATGAGCAGCGCCGAGATGCCCAGCGACTGCGTGAACGCCGGCAGGATGAGGGACCACACATGTTCGCCGAAGGTATCGCCCCAGCCGGAGATGGGAAACCAGTGCAGCTTCAGCCCGAAGAAATACATCAGAAGGATGCCGACCCAGAACGCAGGCACCGCCATGACGACCAGCGCCGAGGTATTTATGGCCTTTCCGGCGGCGTTGTGCTTGTTCACACCCGAAAAATAACCGATGGGCAGCGCCAGCAGCATCGTGAACAGGGCCGTCATGCCCGTGAGCGAGGCCGTCACCTGAAAGCGGCGCGCCAGGATCTGCGAAACAGGCTCGCCGCTGAGGATGGATTCCCCGAAATCCAGCCGCAGGCAGTTTTTCATAAACAGGAAAAACTGCTCATAGATGGGCTTGTCGATGCCCATCTTGGCATGGAGCATGGCGCGTGATTCTTCGGTGGCGCGCGCGCCGAGCATCACGTCGGCCGGGTCGCCCGGGATAAAGCGGATCAGCGCGAAGATCAGCACCATCACCAGCAGCAGCACCGGGATCATCTGCAGCACCCGCTTTAAAATGTAATTGATTTCTTTCACGGACATCTCCCCCGACAAAAAAGATATGCGAAAGCCCTCCGCCGTCGGAGAGCCTTCGCAATTGGATCGCTCTTTTCCGCTTTAATGCGACAAAGTTAACTTACAGTAAATTATAGCAAACGCAAACCAATTGTCAAGCTAAAATGTAACGGCCAGTACAACAGCGGGCGCATCGCCCACGTTGTAAAAATCATGCAGCACGCCGGGCGTCACGCGGATGGTGTCTCCCGGGCCGAGCAGCTCCTCGCCGCCCGCGCGCAGCGCGCGGATGCGCCCCGCGATGACAAAGCATACCTCGGTGTAAAGGTGGCTCACCATTTTGCCGCTGGAGGAGCAGCCGGGCTGCAGCGTGCACAGCACCATCGTCACGTCGCCCGCGTGGCCCGGGGCAAGCTGCTGCGCGTTCAAAAGCTGGTAGCGGACGCCCGGAAGATCAATGGGCATTGTGCGCCGGCCGTCCGGCGGCAGCACGCAAAAGCCGCTCTCTCCGGCGTCGTCGCCGGTTTCGCCGCGGCTTCCGGCCGTGTAATCGGAATTGTTCATCAGGCTCACAAGCGAGACGTCCAGCGCCTGCGCAATGGCCCGCAGCGCGTCCAGAGACGGGTTTTTGATGCCGCGCTCCAGCTGGGAAAGGAAGCTGACGGTATACCCTGTTTTTTCACTGAGCTGGCGCAGAGTGAAGTTTTTCCGGCGCCGCAGCTCGCGGATGGATTCCAGCATAACATGCACCTCGTTTCACCGATATTGTACGGGATGCGGCGGCGTTTTGCAAGCCCCGATTTTGCATTCAAAAACAAAAAAGAGTATCTTTATACATATTTTCTATTGACAGGGCGCAGCCGGAGATTTATAATTTGGCTTAACTTCCAGTTAAAAAACAAGCGCTTACGGCAGGAACAGGGTGGGGCCGGGCGCGGGGAAGAAAAAACTTGTGAAGGAGTTTTCAATATGAAAAAATTGATCGCCAGCCTTTTGGCGGCGGCCCTGCTGGCAGCGGGCCTTGCCGGCTGCGGCGGCGCGCCCGCTTCTTCCGGCAGCACGGCGGCTTCCGGTTCTGCCGGAAACGCAGAAAACGCCACCATTAAGGTGGCCGCGCTGGTGTCTGGCTACGAGAACACCTACCCCGGCATGTGGCAGGAGGTATGCGACGCCTTCACCGCCCAGACGGGCATCAACGTGGAGCTCACCCTTGAGCAGAACCTGGAGGATGTGCTGAACGCTTCCATGCAGGGCGGCGATTATCCGGATGTCATCCATCTGGCCACCGGCC